>Connie_p2__coassemble_411_pt1 | contig 68639 bp, 64 predicted proteins | sample Connie_p2__metabat2_low_PE_010 | metagenome-assembled genome bin Connie_p2 | reverse complement strand
CCTTGAGCGAGCTGACCTGCTCCCGTGTTGACTTTTGCCACTCCATTCGTATATTCTTCGATGCCAGTATGTAGCTTTTTGCTTCCATCATACAATTGGGACGCTCCATTACTTAGCTCTTCGATTTTTGGACCAGCCTGAGTCAATGGCTGGATCCCCGCCTTCAATTCTCCTGTTCCATCCGACAATTGATGCGTTCCCTCATTGATCTGCTCGCTCGCGCTGACAAGCTCATTGATGCCACCCGTAAGATCGGAAACAGAATCGATTCCTTCGATGTCTTCTGCATCCATTTCATTGGTAGCCCCCATCATGATTTCCGTTTCTTGATAGTCTTTGACATCGGCATTGATCGTGATCATATCGCTCAAATCTACTTTTTTAGCCACCGTAGAAAGTCCTGCTTCATCCAATGTTTGAGCGAGTCCAGGAATCGTGGCGAACGCTAAGATCTCGTTTTTGCCATCATTGACGATCTTGCCTTGCTTGCATTTGACATTCGAGAATACATCGGTATTCAAATCCATCAAACCTCCTGCAATATAGGAAGGATGAATCGTGACCTCTTTCCCATTCGCCATCACTTTTTTTGAAATGTTGTTTGTAAAATGGATCAACATTTCTAAATGGCCGCTCTTGCCGACAAGATCCTTTGGAGCAATCGTCTTTCCATCCAATTTATATTCGATCGACAGTGTAATCGGAAGATCCTTTTTCGTGTCGCCTTGATAATATACATCATTGCCTTTGACATTCCATGTATACTCTTTCCCTTTGACCGTTGGCTTTTCATCGGTCTTGATATTTTCAACATTTTCAAGATCGAGCGTTTCTTGAATCGACTGGATCCCGTCTTCATCATGGAGCCATGAAGAAACGATCGTATCCTCCACGTTTCCATTCGCATCGATCACTGTATATACTGTCTCCGTTTTTTCGGTCGGATGATCTTCCTCACTTGCAAAAAGCGGAATCGAAATCGAAGAACATCCCATCACTGTCGCAAGAATCGAACATCCAATATTTTTAATTGTTTTATTCATGAGCAATTTCTCCTTTGGCTTTTGGCCATCCCTTAGTCGTTTTTTCAATCAATTTAGAAAAGAAGATCAGAAGTGAAGGAAGCACAGTCAAGATCACAATTACCGAAATCAAGGCGCCCCTTCCTAATAATTCACATAAAGAAGCAATCATATCCATCTTGGCAATCAACGCCACCCCCGAACAAGCAGCAAAGAACGACAAGCCACTTGTGATGATCGAAGGCGATGTCATCATGATCGCCGTTTGCGCAGCCCGTTTTCGATCTTTGCCATTTTGAAGCTCTTCCTTAAATCGTGTCGTCATCAAGATCGCATAATCGATACAAGCGCCCAACTGAATCGTGCCAATAACAATACCCGCAATAAATGGCAACTGTGTATGCGTCAAGAATGGAATACCCATATTGATACAAATCGCAAACTCGATCGCCAATACAAGAATGAAAGGCAAAGAGAACGATTTGAACGTGATTGCGATGATCAACAAGATCGCCACGATCGACACAATATTGACCATTTGAAAATCTGTATTTGTCACATGAATCAAATCTCTCGTCAAGCTTCCTTCTCCAGCAATTTTCGCCTCTGGATCGTATTTATGAATGATCGAATCGATTTGATCCAGCTGTTTATTCTCTTGATCTGTGGCAGCCCGGTAATCCGAATTGATCACCAACAAACGCTTGCCACCATTATGCAAAATATCTTGCACAGCCTTCGGTTCAAAAGTGCTCGGAACCCCAGGACCCATATATTTTTCATAACCAATCACATTCGTGACCCCATCGACCTTTTCGATCCGGTCAATGATCTTTTGAATATCTTTCGTTTTCACTTGATCTGAAAGGATCGTGAAATGAGTCGTTGTCATATTGAACTTTTCCTTTAATTGATTCGTTCCAATAACACTTGGCAAATCTTCAGGAAGCGTCTGCGTCAAATCGTAATATTGACCTACGTTGGCTTGGCAATAGATAGCCGGAATGAACAACAATACAAAGACGATCAAAATCGCTTTATAATGCTTCACTACAAATTTAGGCGTTCTCTTTAAAGGACGGATCAGTACAGGATGTGACCATTTCTCGATCCATGGATCAAAAGCCATCAAAAGACTAGGCAAAACCAACACGGTACAAACAACACCCAAAACGACACCTTTTGCCATGACGATTCCAATATCTTTTCCCAACGTCAGCTGCATAGCACATAACGCCAAGAATCCAGCAATCGTTGTGACTGAAGAAGAAGTGATTGAAACAAAAGTGGCATGGATCGCTTTCGACATTGCCAATTCTTTATCGCTCACCTTTTGTTTTTCTTCTTGATAACGGTGTAAGAGGAAAATGGAATAATCCATCGTTACAGCCAGCTGCAAAATCAACGCCAAAGCCTGCGTAATATAGGAAATCTGACCTAAGAACACATTCGTTCCCATATTGTAGATGATCGGAAACGCGATACCGATCAAGAAAACGATCGGGGCGACCCAAGATTTCAAGCCTAGACATAATACGAACAAACAAAGAATAACGGCGATCAATGAATAAATTGGCGTCTCCGTATTCACTAAATCTTTCGTATCTTCTGTAATCGCGCTAAACCCTGCCAAATAACAATCCATCGCCGCATATTTCTTGATCTTCGCGATCGCATCCATCGTCGTATCCGAAGCAGTCGGCTCTTTGAACGTGATGATCAACATCGTTGAATCACCACTGTAAAGCATCTTTCTTATATTCTCAGGAATCGCTTCTTTTGGCACCGTGATGTCAGTAGCATCATCTCTCCAAATAACTTTGTCGACTCCTTGGATCCCTTGGATCTCTTTTTTTAGCTTGAGAACATCTTTATCCTTCATATTGTTGACAACGAGCATGTCGACACTCGATAAATTAAAATCATCATTCAAAATATCTTGCGCTTTCATTGACTCGCTGTCTTTTGGCAAGTAGGATAAAATATCGTAGTTGACTTTTGTGTTCAAATATCCGAACACACTTGGAATAAGAAGCAAGATCGAAATGATCAAGATCACCTTTCGATACTTGACGATAAATTGTGATAGTTTTTCCATATTCCTCAATACATTCCTTTCATGCCTGTGAATATATCACTAGAATGACTATCGGTCAAATATTTTACATTTTTTTTTTAGAATCTATAATCACGATTTTCAACTAAACAAATGGTCATTTTTAGTCAACTTGTGATATAGTTAAGCCATGAAAAGCAAAATACTCGAAAATAAACGCAAAAAAAAAGAGAGCCTGCTTAAAGCAGCCTACTCGCTCTTCTCAAAAACAGATATCAAAAATGTCAGCATCCAAGATATCGTATCCAATGCCGGAGTGGCTAAAGGAACTTTCTATCTTTACTTTAAAGATAAGTATCATCTTAGAGACTACTTGATCTCGATCGAAGTCTCCAAGCTTTTTAAAAGCGCCAATGATGAACTGCAAAAAAACGATATCCGCAATTTTGAAGACAGCGTCGTCTTTATCCTCAACAACGTGCTGCTCTCCTTAGAATCCAATCCAGTCATGCTTCGCTTCATTAAAAACAACCTGTCTCTTGGCGTATTTCATGAACAGCTCCACTCCGCCCTCGAAAACGATGAAACGTATAATTTAAACGATCAATTCATCAAACTCGTGCACAAATATCATTATACATTCAAAAATCCAACGATCATTTTATATTTGATCATCGAAATGGTCGGAAGCGCCTGTTATACAAGCATCCTCGAATCCAAACCAATGCCGATCCAGGAGCTTAAGCCCTATTTGTTCGACTCGATCCGTGCTATACTCAAGCAAGGAGAACCATCCAAAGAAAGCGAGAAATAAATATGGCAACACAACATCCAATCTGGACCTTGACCAACAAGATCGACACGCCTCAAAATATCAGTGCCGTTCTAGATACCAACGAAACCGCTCTAGTCAGCTATAAAGATGGAAAAGATATATTCACACTTACAAGCCAACGGATCCTTTTATCCGATTCGCAAGGACTTTTCGGCTCCGAGCATACACTGTATGTTTTCCCAGTCTCAAAGATCGAAGCCTATAGCCTACAACAAGCCAATCTGCAAAAAAACACATTGACGATCGATACATGGAACGATCAATACATTTTTAAACTCGATCACTCGATCGATCCAAACGAGCTCCTTAAGCTACTCGCTCAAGCGATGGCGCGCTAAAAAACCGCTCGATCTGGCGCTTCCTCCATCGAAACGATATGTTTTGTCTTTTCATTCCGATATAGCTTCAGCGATTCTTCGCTCAAGCTTTCGATAAAATCGACTTTCGCTCTCAAAGCGTCTTCGAGATCCATCAAAATATGATACAAAAGAGCACGACTTTCAAATTCTTCACGAGAAGAAGGAAGCGGCTCTTTTTTCATGACCAAAAAGATCTCGCTCAAAATCTCCTTTTGCATGATCGGCAACTCATGCTCATAGATCTTGTTGCAGCAAACATCCAAAAATTGCTCGATGATCTTTGCTTGAGCAGGCATGCTCCGAATCTTACGGATCTCATAATGCAAATTATGAAGAATATGAAACTGACGGATCCGCATCTGAAAGTATTCAATAAAATACTGAGGATGATCGCTGAACGTATTGTCTTGAAACTCGATCGCCTGCGACAAAGCAGTCTGCAGCTCCTTTTCGATCCGCCCAAACTCTCCCCATACTTTTGAATTTGTCTCCATCTTTTCCATATATACGATTACTTCCCGAATCAAGATCAAAAGCTCCTCATCCGTTTTCCGCACCTTTTCAACCAAAGAACTTGTCGCTCCTCGATAATCATGAAACAAATTAAAAACGATCGCGATCGAGATTCCGATCAACAGCAAAGAAAACTCGTTAAAAATAAAAGGCCAAGAATACGTTTGAGTCGAAAAAAAATGCATCGCGATCAAAGCATTGACTGAAAGTGTCTGCTGCGTTTTCGAAGCCTCCGTGATCAGAACGAGCAAAAAGATCACAAAACCAAAAGCGATAAAATCTTCCTGAAGCCAAGGATAGATCCAACAACACAAGCTCACCGTAATAAGAAACGTCCAAATTCTTTGAAACGTCAATTTAAACGTCCCTTTTTTTGTCGTCAAAAGAGTCAACAAAGTGATCGTCCCTGCCCCCATCGGATTTTCTAGCCAAAACAAATGTGCCAAAAAAACAGCAAGCGCCGAACCTATTCCAATTTTAAACGCTAAGATCAAAGCCTTCTTTTGATTGATTGACATACGATCCTCCCCGAACTGTTTCTTTAAGTCTACGAAAAAGATTGCGATTATACAATACTTGACGGATAGGAGTATAATAGATGGGCAATTACAGAAAAGGAAATGACAAATATGCGATTTGAAACGAATATACCTCAAAAAGAATACGATCGATTCGTCCAAGAGCAGCCTTACAACCATCTGCTGCAAAGCTACAACTGGGCAAAGATCAAAAACAACTGGGACTCTATGACACTTGGACTTTACGACGATAACGACCAGTTAACAGCCACAAGTCTTGTCTTGAGCAAAACATTGCCATTCGGTTTTAAAACATGGTATATCCCTCGCGGACCAATCCTTGATTGGGAAAATCCAAACCAAGTCAAAACATTTTTTGACCATCTAAAAAAACTCGCCAAACAAAACAATGTGATCTTTATCAAATTCGATCCTGCCTACCCGATCCAATCGTTCAAAACGAAAGATCGGCCTGAAGGAATCAGTGAAAAAGGAAAAAAAGTTGTTTCGCTCCTCGAATCCATCGGCGCAGAACATAAAGGATATACCTTAATGCTTGAAGACACCGTGCAGCCGCGCTTCGAATCCGTCGCGTTCTTCGAACCCGACACCAAAAAAGTGGAAAGTACGATGCCACGCCATACAAAAAAACTGATCAAAGTCGCCAATAAACATGGCGTAAGCATCGAAGAAGGTCATGAAGAATTGTTAGACACCTTCGCCAACCTCGTACAATTCACCGAAGCAAGAAAAGGAATCTCGCTTCGGGATAAAGAGTATTTCAAACGACTGCTCGAAATCTATGGAAACGATGCGATCATCCATATCGCTTACTGCAATTTAGAAGAATTGATGCAAGAGACAAAAACCGATCTTGCCGGAGTGATGCACGATCTAGAAACGTGCCCCGAAAACGCGAAGAAAAAACGCAATTCCCTCTTAGAACGCCAAGTCTCTCTCGAAAACAAATTAAAATCATTCGAACAAATGATCCAAGATGGACTTCCAAAAGAAAAGACCCCGATCGCCGGAATGCTTTCCGTAAAGTATGGCCCCTATATGGAAATGTTATATGCAGGAATGGATGAGCGCTTCAAACAATTCATGGCCCAATACAAAAACTACGTCGAGATCTTTCAATGGGGATTGGAACATGGCTGCAAAAAAGTTAGCATGGGCGGGATCGAAGGCGACCTAAACGATGGCCTCACCCAATTTAAAGATAACTTCGACCCGATGATCGAAGAATACGCTGGCGAATTCGACTTACCGATCAAAAAAATCGTATACTCGCTCGTGATGCCGATCTATCGTAAAAAAACCAATAAAAAATAACGATGAAAAAAGCTCTCTTTCCTTTAGAGAGCTTTTTAAATCCAAATCTATTCTTAATCCGCTAAAGCATCGATCTCTTCTTCGAAACTATTCATCGGTCCAGTTTGAAGATCGACCTTCTCTTTTCCTGCCAATGCGCGCAGCCCTTGGATAGCCACGATGATTCCAAGAGCCAGCAGCAAGATGGCAAAGACAAGCTGTAAACCAAGACCCAATGTGAGCGTTCCCGCAAACAAATTGCCCGTTAACCCAAAGATCGTCATCGATAAAGCGGTGAACGTAACCGCCATCATGAAAAGCATTGGAATATAAAGCATCTTGGATCTGCGTTTTGTCTTTTTCAAGAACACCGCGCAAGCCACCAAAGCAAGCACCGACAAAAGCTGATTAGCCGAACCAAACAATGGCCAGATCTGCGCATAGCCGATCCGCGCAAGAATGATCGCCAAAACTAGAGTGAGTCCAGTCGAAAAATAAGTATTGGTCATCAACTTTTTAAAAGGCGATAGTTCCTCTAAATTCGTGTCTTCATCCAAGAATAGTTCCTGCAAAGACAACCGGCCAATTCGAGCCACGGAATCCAAAGAAGTCAGGGCGAAAGCGCTGACGGCCAAATTGATCAAAGTAAATGTCAGATCCCAAGGAAGTCCAATCGATACGAGAAAGTTGGCGATCGCGCCTGCAAAAATCTGCGGCTGCGTGACAAGACCCATACTCGCCGCCTCACCACTTGCAAAACTAGCTACACAAATCAAAGCGATCACCGCGAGCATGCTTTCCATGATCATGGCTCCATAAGATACTGGAAGCATGTCCTTTTCGTTTTTGATTTGTTTGGAAGCCGTTCCCGAAGAGACAAGTGAATGGAATCCGCTGACTGCTCCACATGCGATCGTGACAAACAAGATCGGAAAAAGCATTTGTCCATCTACATCAAAGCCCGAAAAAGCCGCCAAGTTGATCGAAGGATTCGAAACGAAAACACCAATGACAGCCCCAACGATCATAAAGATCAACAAATATGAATTCAAATAATCTCTAGGCTGTAAAAGCGCCCAAACAGGAACGACACAGGCGATAAAAATATAAATAAAAATAATATAATGCCATGTTGTCTGGGTGAGATAAATAGGATAATGCATTCCTAGCCACACCGCCGCGATCAACATCAAAACAGCCAAAGCGGTGTTGATCCACTTATTCAAATGCGCATAACGCAAAATCATCCCCAAACCAACTGCTTCAACGATAAAAATCATCGAAGTCATCGCTACAGCTCCATTCGCTCGGATGGTCGCCCCCGTATCACTATAGCCATTGAATGTTCCTGCCACGATATCGGCAAAAGCAGCCACTACTAAAATACAAAACAACCAGCAAAACAGCAAAAACAACTTTTTACCCGTCTTGCCAATATGCATTTCAATGATCGTGCCGATCCCTTTCCCTTTTGATTTGACAGAAGCGTACATGCTGGCAAAATCTTGCACCGCACCAAAGAACACGCCGCCAAAAAGGATCCACAATAAAACTGGCACCCAGCCAAAAATCGCAGCTTGGATTGGACCATTGATCGGTCCTGCTCCAGCGATCGAGGCAAATTGATGACCAAATACAACATTCGTATCCGCTGGCACATAATCAACACCATCTTCTTGCGTATACGCAGGAGTAGGCTCTTCAGGATCGATCCCCCACGTCTTAGCAAGCCATTTTCCATAAAATACATAACCGGCGCCAAGAAATAGGATGGCGATCACCATCATCGTTATTCCATTCATTTCGATTTTCCTTTCCTTTAACAGAAACAATAAAAAAGAATCTATTCCCATTATTATCCCATAAAGAAAAAATGTAAAATATTTTCTGTAAATTTTGTTTAATATTTTCTTAATATTCCATTTTTATGAAAAATATTTCATCAAAAAAAAAAAGAAATAGCTGAATATTCAACAATTTCTTTCTTTATTTTTAATATATTCTTTTAATCGGTTAGAGACTATAGCAAGCTCTTTATTGGGCGAGATCGCTTTGAGTGCGAAACTGCTTACATATGGGATCCAAACTTTTTGATATGGATCGTATTCGATCCATGCATTGTTGGCCCCTCGATAGGCGATCGGGTCGATCCGTACCTCATTCCGCTTTTTCTTTCCTAATCGATTCCGATATTCATTATAGTTCTTGCACTTTCGAAAAAGATCTTGATCGATCCAAGGCTTGAAGACTTCTTCCTTTGCTGGTTCAGGCAAAGCCAATCGCACTTTTTGTTTACCCAAAAACTCTTTAAGATCTTTCTCTTCCCGTCTGATCTTCACACCATATTCTTGAGACAAAAGCTCGATCGGGCGATCATAGCCTTTATCTTTAGAAAGAATGACATATTGCCTTTTCTTTTTATATTTTGCGCAGCAGATCGAAAGCTGTACTAAAAGCACAAGATCCATTTCGTTTTTAACGTTCGAAGAATTCGCGCTTAGATCTACCAATCGAACTCGTTCATTCATACAAGCCGGATAGATCTTTGGCAAAATGTTGCGGTTGCGCAAATAAAAATAGATCGTATACCTCTTCTTGATTGTCTCTGGAATTTGAATTCCGATATTTTCTGTATCGACAAACAAGATCTTTTTTTTCTTTTTCATTCGTGACAGTGCGAACAGCCTTCTTCGTGGCAATTACAGCTATGATTCAAATTCTCAACCACAAGATCCCCATTGAGAACATCGATCTTCACACCTTCTGCCAACTCTTTTCCCTCTTCAGGAATCAGTACTTGAATTCCATTGATCGTTGTGACGACATCATTATCATCAAAAACCGCCAAAGAAAACATCGGTGATGCCCCACAACAAGAGGTTGCGATCTGCATCATCAAACCATCCGCCTTGTTCTCCTTCAATAAAGCTTCTAACTGCGCTTTAGCCGCATCTGTAATATTCATTTGGATATACCTCCTTAAAAAATTAGATTCCGTGGTGTTCTAGGATATGGCTGAACATCGCGAATATTTTGAACTCCGGACAAGTACATGAGCATGCGATCAAAACCAAGCCCAAATCCTGAATGCTTGCATCCGCCAAATCGACGCAGATCCAAGTACCACTGCAAGCCCTCAAGCTCCATTCCCATTTCCTGCATACGAGAAACGAGAAGATCGTAACGCTCCTCGCGTTGGCTGCCTCCAACAAGCTCTCCAACATATGGAACAAGAAGATCGCATGCAGCGACTGTTTTACCATCATCATTTAAACGCATATAAAACGCCTTGATCTCTTTCGGGTAATCTGTCAAGAATACAGGTCCTTTCACGACTTGTTCGCACAAGTAACGCTCATGCTCCGATTGAAGATCCATGCCCCAGAAAATGTCTTGGTTTTCAAATTGATCTTTTGCCGCTTTTAAATGCTCGATCGCTTCAGTATAGCTCATCCGCTCGAATTTTGAATCCGCCACTTTCTTCACACGAGTGATGCAGTCGTGATCGATCATCTTTTCAAAGAACGCCATTTCTTCGCTCGCGTTTTCTAAAACATATCGGATACAGTATTTGATCATATCTTCGATCACATCCATATCATCGCTCAGATCCGCAAATGCCATTTCCGGCTCGATCATCCAGAATTCGCTCGCATGACGCGTCGTATTGGAGTTTTCCGCTCTAAAAGTAGGACCAAATGTATAGACGTTGCGATACGTCAAAGCGAAAGGTTCTACATGAAGCTGTCCGGAAACTGTCAACTGCGCATGTTTCTGGAAAAAATCTTCTTCGTATTTGCCATCGCTGCGCGTCGTGACCGTAAACACTTCTCCAGCGCCTTCCGCGTCGTTGCCTGTGATCTCTGGCGTATGGACATAAACAAAACCTCGATCTTGGAAGAAGCGATGGATCGCCATGCTCAAGACAGAACGAAGACGGAACATCGCATAATACGTGTTCGCACGCGGACGAACATGCGGAATTTCACGCATATATTCGAAACTATGCCGCTTTTTCTGCAACGGATAATCATGATCCGAAGCCCCTAAGACATCGATCGAAGAAGCCTGGATCTCAAAAGGCTGTTTTCCTTCTGGAGTGACTTTAACGATCCCTTTGACTTCGATCGCGCTTCCTAGAGTAATCTTGGAGACTTCCTTATAGTTGTCTAGATCGTCCAAATATACGATCTGCACATTGGAAAATGTCGTACCATCGTTCAATTCAATAAAACCAAGCTTTTTTGAATTCCGGTTCGTTCTCACCCATCCTTGCAGCATGATCTCTTTTCCATCGAGCTCTTCAAATCGTTCTTTCAATTTCTTTACTAACATATCAACAACCTCTTCCTTTCCAAAAAAAAACCGTTCCTTCTTTGAGGAACGATCGAAACCGCGGTACCATCCTTATTTATACTAAGTATACGCTCTAGACTTAACGCGCCCAACGAGTCTGTCTACTAGCTTTCTCCAGACCAACTCCGCAGCTGTTCATTCTCTTTGCTTCGTATATGCTTCCACCAAACGCATACTCTCTTGAAAACCCGCAAAGCCTTCTACTGTTTCTATGTTTTTGAATCCATTGAATTTGTCTGAAAGACAAGTTCTTGAATAGATGATACCACATCGATAAACTTGATATCAACCCCTTTGGGGGCTTTGAAATGCTGATGGGTAAAGTCTACGATTCCCTGGATCCCGCACGCCACTAATCGATCCACCGTTTGCTGTACATCGTTCGAGATCGTCAAGATCGCGATACGACAGCCTTTTGGGATCTTTTCTTCCAATTCGCTCATTGGATAGACATCCACACCAAACTGCTCTTTGCATTTTTCAGGATCAATATCAAAAGCGCACGCGATCTCGCCAACCACATGATCCCATTTATTATAATTCAAAAGCGCTTTCCCTAAGTTTCCGGCACCGACCAAAATGATCTTTTCATCAAAGTCGACACCCAGCTGTAAATTAAAGATCTCGATCAGTTTATTGACATCATAGCCATAGCCTTGCTTGCCTAAGTTGCCAAGAAACGAAAAGTCTCTTCGGATCGTCGTCGGCTCGATATCGACAAGAGCCGCCAGTTCCTTGGACATGATCTTTTCCACTCCGTTTTTTTGAAGTCGTCTAAGCGCTTTCAAATAGATCGGATAGCGATGTAATGTTGCTTTTGGTACGTTTATTTTTCGCATAGAAATCACCCATATTATTGTATCAGATTTTGATGAATTTGTGAAATAAATTAGAAACTGAACTATTTTTGCGACTCACTTCGAATTCATCCATCGCTTGATCCAAAGCCGAACGATTTTTCTCGATTTCCTCTAGGATCTTTTCATCCAATAAGGAAAACACCATATAAACCAAGAAAAAGAGCCAGATCAATACGCTAAATAAAAATGCGAACAAAAAAGGAATATGAAAAACAAAGACCAAAAGCGAAAGCATGACAATATAAATAGAGGTCGATACATACAAAAACGGCTTCATGAGCATCTCTTTTCTTTTGCTTAAATAATCTTTGCGTTCCGATAAAAAGATCGCCACGCCATAGTCGATCCGGTTTTGAAAATCAACCCCCTTGAACAAGGTCCGCTTGTATTTTTTTCGTTTCGCCTCGACGAGCATCTGCATCTTGATCATCGTATATTCATAGGCGTTGCGATCCTCTTCTTCCGCGTATTTGATCGCGAACATTTCCAAAAGCTTTAAATAATCGTTGATCGTGATTATTTCTTCATAGATCATCGAGCGCGTCAGCTCATCAAGCAGATTGTATTTATCCGACATCATGCTGAGCTGATGCTTGCTTTTTTCCTCGATCCGATAGAGAGCGTTTAAATACTTGTCTTCCATAGTCCCAATTTCCCTTTCATCCTAAGCAAGATCTGTCGTGTCAGCAAAGCGATGCATAAACCAGATACGATCGATAACGCCAAAAGGATCGGCAAGAACAGCTGCATAAAATATTGTTGATAAATATAGGTGATCGCCAACACTTGTCCGACATTATGAAAGCAGGCGCCCAAGACGCTCACCCCATAGATCGAAAAGATCTTCGAACGATACGCCAAGATCATCGCGAACATCGAAAGAAGACCTCCCGATACCGACAAAAGAAAGGCGATCGAAAAAAGAGTCCCCTGCAACAACGACGCAAGAAAGATCCTCCCAGTCGTTACGATCACCATATCTTTTGGACCATACGCGTATAAGGCAAACAAGGATACGATATTGGCGATCCCGATCTTATAACCTGGAACGACCATAACGATCGGGAAAAAGCTTTCGATCAATTGAAACACGATCCCTAGCGCGATCAAAAATGCAAGAATGACGCCTTTTTTCGTATTCATTGAATCTGCACATCCTCTCCGTCTTCTTGCCCTTCGATACGGACAACAGTTTCATTGGGCAAACAGACGATCGGTGTATTGACAGAATCGACAAATCCTTGCTTCGAACAATAATGATGGGGCGAGTTTTCTTGTTTTACTCGCACCGCTCCATCTTTGACTTCAATGCTCACTTTGCCTAACGTTCCATCGACCGCGTAATTGGCGTTTTCTAAAAGCGAAAAGCGAAGCACTTCTTTATTTTTGACTTGAACGACGGCTTCCTTACTCACAGGCCCGTTTTGCATGATCGGAATGATCAAGACAAGACATGCGATCATGATCGAGACGATCAATATTTTGTCCGCCTTTCTCATCCAAGAACTCCATCCAAGACCATCATGACCGCAAATCCGATCCCAAAACACAATGTTCCAAAATTCGAATGCTTCCCTTCTTGAGCTTCCGGGATCAGCTCTTCAACGACCACATACATCATCGCCCCTGCCGCAAAAGAAAGGAAATACGGCAAGATCGGCGTTAAATATTGAGAAAAAGCGATCGTCAGCAACGTTCCGATCGGCTCTACGATCCCAGATAGGCTTCCATAGAGAAACGCTTTCCATTTCGACATACCTTGCGTATGCATAGGCATCGATAACACGGCTCCTTCGGGAAAATTCTGGATCGCGATCCCGATCGCCAACGAAAGAGCAGCTGCAAACGTGATCGTCGCCTGCCCTTGCAGAAAGGCTGCAAAAACGACTCCGACAGCCATCCCTTCTGGAATGTTGTGAAGCGTCATGGCGAAGAAAAGCTTTGTCGTTTTCTTCCATGGTGTCTTTATCCCTTCTTCTTGATCCGTGATAGCATGCACATGGGGGATCACTTCATCTAAAAACAACAAAAACAAAATACCCGCGAGAAAAGCCAAGGCGCATTGAATGTAGCCAGCTTGTTCCAAGGCAGGAAGCAGCAGCGAAAAGAAGCTAGCCGAGACCATGATGCCGGCCGCAAATCCTAACAAACTTTTTTCAATACGAACAGGGATCTCTTTTTTCAAAAAGAAGACCATCGCGCTGCCTAAAATCGTTCCTAAAAAAGGAACGAGCGTTCCGATCCATATTTCATTACTCATCATCTTACCACCACCTTGATCGGTTGTTCGATCGTATTCCCGTATCGATCTTTGATCTTAACGACTGTATCCTTTTCTCCGCTTGTGCTCGTTAAATCGTTAGCGGATTCATACGAGACACCCGATAGATCGCTCGCCTGAAAAACCGAGTCCCAGTCGATCTTTTCTAGATACCCAACTTCGATGGAGCTAGGCGTATTCGTCAGAGTAGGCGGCTGTGTATCTTTGATCTTGATCACAAAAGGAGTCGCGTCCCCATCATAATCGAGCTCAAAATCATACTCGCCAACTTCTAATATATCCTTCCCGACGCTGATAAATCGATTATCCTTGATGGCGATCCCATTTGTGACAGGAACGACTTTCAAGCGTTTTTGATCCACGAGCCGATCTTCTTTCATATATAAATTTGGATTGGCGTATACATCTTGTCCAAGCTCGATCGTGAATGTCTGCTTTTTCAGATCGAGGGTCTGCGCGCATCCAGATAGCATAATACAAATTCCCGCATTAAGAATCCACTTCTTCATCTTCGCTCCTCCAAGCTTTTGCCATCGTCTTGATCTTGCTAAGGCGATGCTTCATCCCTGATTTTGAAATGATCTCTCCATACTCTCGATAGGCTTCGTCGCAGAGTTCGTTGATACTTGCTTCCGGATGCTTTTTACGGATCTCCATCACCTGCAAAATCTTTTCCGGGATCTGAAGCTGACTGGCATGGTCTTCTAAGATTTGAATGCAAGCCAGTTGTTCTTTGGCTGCCTTGAACGTTTTCATCTCGTTGGCAACTTCGCAGTTATCCAAACGGGTGAGCTGGTTGTAAAAATCCCGTTGGATCCGGTTGTCTTCAAATAAAAACAAGCCACTCGTCGCGTTACACAGCCTTAAAAAATCAGCGATCTTATCCCCTTGTTTGATATAAATAACATAGACATTTTTTCTTTCAATCACCTTGGCTGGCAAATAAAAACGCTCCAGGATCTTTTGGATCCCATACGCTTGTTTTTCGTGGTTCGCGCTCATTTCTAGATGGTAGTTCGTCGTTTTCGGCGAATTGATCGATCCGCTCCCTAAAAAACAACCTTGCAGATAGGCTCGGGCGTTTTTTTCCGAACGGATCCATTTATAGATAGGACTTGAATGCAAGCCGCTTGCCGTCAAGATCCCTAGATCGTTCAAGATCTCCGTACAGCTTTCATAGATCTGAAGCCGATACATATTGTTTTTTTTAAGCTGCATCTTTTTCAGGACAGAAAGTCGTCCCTCGATCTTATATAGACGTTTGATCAAGGTGTAAATATGTTTGATGATGCCCGCGTTTTCCATTTGTACAGAAATATAAGATCCTTGCCAATTCATGTGCAAGCTGCCTTTTGATTGAAGCAGCGCACACAACTGCGCTTTTGCTTCGTTGTCATCTAATTTGACTTGACAGATCTCCGCTTTGATATCGCTTGTAAACGACATAGCTACATCGCTTCCAAGATCTCTTCGAGAACGGCTTTTACCGCATCCGGGTTGTGCCGGATCCTGCCTTTTTCATCAAGCATGATCAAGTTGCGCGTAATGATCTTATATGGATGTTCGCTTTCCTGCATTTGTACTGGATACGAGCCTTCTTCTTCATAATTCTTTTTGACAAAATCAGGCAGCACGCTTTCGTTCAAAACCGCCACATCGACTGGATTTTTAAAGGAATGTTTTTCGAGAGCCCGAATATGGTCTTCTAAAGAATAGCCATCGGTTTCGCCAGGCTGACTCATCGCGTTGCAGAAATAGATCTTTGGACAAGGGTTTTCATAGATCGCTTGCGAGATCTCCTGGATGATCAAATTCGGGATCACAGATGTATATAGCGAGCCGATCCCATAAATGATCAAGTCCGCTTGCTCTATGGCCTCGATCGCTTTTGGGAAAGGCGTGATCGATTGCTGATAAAAGATCTTTTCAATGTGGTTATCCATATTGGGGATATTCTTTTCACCTCGAACGAGCGTGCCATCTTGCATCAATGCATACAAAGTCACGACATCCAACGTGCTTGGCAAGATCTCGCCTTTGACATTCAAAACTTTCGAGATCGACTGGATCGCTCCCATAAAGGAGCCTGTTGTATCCATCAAAGCGAGGAAGATCAAGTTTCCTAGGGAATGCCCACCAATATCTTTGTCTCCTTCGAAGCGATAATTCATCAAATCGTTGAATAAAGTTTCATTTTCTTCTTGGGACATCGCGGAAAGAACATGGCGAATATCTCCCATGGCAGGAACATGATATACGTCCCGGATCCTTCCTGTGCTTCCTCCATCATCTGCGACAGTCACGATCGCAGTCAAGTTGACGTTTTTGAGCTTTTTCATTCCCATCATCATACTTGAAAGACCTGTACCGCCTCCGATCACGACGATGTTCTTCATTCAAACTCCTCCTTTATTCCTTTCTCTTCGCCATCTTCGATATCGCGGTGGCTCTTGAAGCAGCGATACATATTTTTATAGGTGTCGAATAAATAATTGCAGATACTGACAGAACGGTGTTGTCCTCCTGTACATCCGATCGCCACGATCATATGCGACTTGTTTTGCTTGTCGTAAGATGAAAATGTGAAATCTAAATACGCCTTGAGCTTTTCGACAAATTCCTTCGTTTCATCAGCGGACATGACATAATTATAGACTTCTTCTTGATTGCCTGTTTTATCACGCAAGCTTGGTTCATAAAACGGATTGGGCAAGAACCGGACGTCGATCACGCTATCGGCATCCATCGGAACGCCATGCTTAAAACCAAAAGACTGGAAAGTAATCGTGAACTCCGTCTTTTCATCGGTCCTGAACCGGTGGCGGATGCGATTCGCTAACGCTTGCGGTGTAAGCTTGGTCGTATCAAGGTGGATCGTATTCTGCGCGTTTTCTTGCAGATGATCGAAATAATCCCGTTCCATTTCGATGGCTTCTTCCAACGTTGTCGCAAGATTGGTGGCGATCATTGGATGTTGTCGGCGCGTAAACCGATAACGAAGAAGCAATTCATCGTCGTTGCAGTCTAAAAAGACGATCTGAAGCTTATTGTTGTTGTTGTCGAAATATTTAACGAAGGAAACGTAATCCAAAGCGGATACCGATAAAGCGACCGATTTATACTTGGACCCCTTTTCTTCGAGCAATTGTTCCAGGTTTGGTAAAAGTTCTTTTGGAAAGTTATCTATACAATAGTATCCGAGATCTTCAAGAGCGTTCATCGCGCTGCTTTTTCCAGCTCCTGACATTCCCGTGACTAATACGATGTTCTCGTTCATAAATCCTCCTTTCTTCCATTATAACATCTCTCTAAAACAATACCTTGCTTCTAAAAAGAAGAAAGCGACGCTCTCTTCTTATTCTCTTTCGATTTTATAGACCATTTGATGCGATGTCCATAACGAATCCATCAACGGGATCGGTTCTTCTTCTCTTCCGATCTCGAATCCAGCTTTTTTATAGCACGCAATCGCCCGAGGATTGTTGTCGAACACCCCTAGATCGACTTGCTGGGCGCCAAGAAATTCGATCGCGTACAACACAGCCATTTCAAGCATCTTGCCTCCAAGATGAGGAATCTTCGGATCTTTGATGACAAAGCCGATCCGAACATGCGTATATGCGGGATTTGTATAACGAAAGATCAGATGACCGATCACTGTATGCTCTTGGACAAAAGTAAAAGGAAAAAACCAATTGTCCTCTTGGTGCAAGCGATACAAATCGATCATATCTTGAGGCGAGATCGGATAAAAGCCGTATACGCTCGCGCTCCATTGAAAAAAAGTTTTCTCATCTTTGATCCAGGATACGATCGTTTTGGCATCTTGATCGATAAAGGGACGCATCTGCATAAAATTATCTTTCCTGATCGCTTTCGAAGCGCTGGATCGAATCGATCCGTCCAATCACGACGATTCCATCGCCAAACTCAAACCGATAATTTGGCGAAATATCGGTGATCGTGCTTTCCCCTCGTTCGATCGCGATGATATTCAAACCATATTTCGCACGCAGATCAACTTCCTGCACGCTTTTTCCTACATATTTATCAGGGATCATCATTTCATAGATCTCTGTTTCATCATTGAGTGAAAAGAAATCGACCAAATGATTCGAGAGTAGTTTTTTTCCTAGCCGGACACCCATATCGTGTTCGGGATATACAACTTCCGCGCCAAGCCGTTCCAAAATCTGTCCTTGGTCTTGCGTTGTCGCTTTGGCGATGACGCGTGGCAAACCAAGATTGATCAAATGAAGCGTCGCAAGAATGCTGACTTCGATCGCGTTTCCGATACACACGATCCCGACTTCGCAGTTTCTGACCCCGATCTCATCAAGCGCTTCTTTGCTCATTTGGGGAACGACAAAAGCGTACGGAGTTAAATCGCGAAGTTCTTTGACGCGGTCCGCATCTTTATCACATATAATGATCTGTCTTCCAGATAGAGCGAGCGTTCTCGCTAAGGCGCTTCCAAAACGGCCGACGCCAATGATCGCATAGCTTGCGGGTTCTTTCTTTTTCATGTTTTTTCCTTCCTTTATCCAATCATAATGTCTTCTTCCGTATAGGAAGCTTCATTCATTCCTTTGACGATATATAATGTTGCGATCGTCGTTGGTCCCAATCGGCCGATGAACATGCAGATCATCAAGACGATCTTGCTTGGAGTACTAAGTCCTGGCGTGATACCCACAGTGCTTCCAACAGTAGCGAAGGCGGAAGTCACTTCCACTAGCACGCTGGATAGATCAAGATCTGGTTCAAAGAACAAGATCAAAAATGTGCCGACAAAGACAACTGCCAATCCATAAAACAAAACGGTCAAAGCTTTTCGAAAGACTAGGCTCGGGAACTTACGATGAAAGATCTCATCTCGATTGTTTTCAACCGTGCTGCTGATCGCTTGGAAGGCGACCGCAAAAAAGGTCGTTGTCTTGATCCCGCCACCTGTCGATCCTGGAGAAGCGCCAATAAACATGAGAACACAGAAGACCAATAAAGCAGGCTGCGTGAATTTTGCCAACGAAAACGTGCTGAATCCAGCTGTTCTTGCGATCACGCTTTGAAACCACGCCTCAAGCCACGTTTCATCGGTCGTCCATTTGAGCAAGATCGTACCACCGATCAATAAAAAGATCGTCATGAATGTAACGACTTTCGTATTGAGTCTTAAATAGCGCCATTGGAACCGATTTTGATACAAATCCATCAGAGCGTAAAATCCAAATCCGCCGATGATGACTAAGATCGTCGTCACCAAGTTCATCGGAACGTTGTTCGCGTACGCGCTCAATGAATCATAAGCGCCTAAAATATCGAAGCCTGCATTATTAAAGGCGGAAATCGAATGAAATAAACCGATCCCCAAAGCAGCTGGAGGGGAATAATTAGGCAGGAAGATCAGAAACGAGAGAACGGCGCCGATCAGCTCTGTAAAAAATGTGATCTTCAAAAAGACGATCATGATCTGCACCACGCCGCCATAGCCCGAAAAATTCATCGCTTCCACAACGAGCTGTCTAGTTTTGAGGCCGACTTTTCGTCCAATCAATAAGGTAAATAGGACGCCTACACTTGCGACGCCTAAACCTCCGATTTGAATCAAGATCGCCAAGATCGTATATCCGATCGGCGTAAATGTATCTCCAATCGGGATCGTGGTCAATCCTGTCACGCACACGGCGCTTGTCGAAACGAACAGAGCATCAATAAAGTCGACAGGCTCGTTTGCTTTATGACAGATCGGAAGCATGAATAATAACGCTCCCATCAAGATCACTAGGGCGAAACCTAACGATAAGATTCTAGCCGGCGACTGTTTATTGATCCAGTATTCAAGATTTTTTATCATGTAATAAACCACCTTATTCTCTACAAAGTATAAACTTTCACTGAATAAGTTTCAATTTTAGTGTATGATGATTTTGAAAGGGAGAATCAAAATGAATGCAGTCATTTTTCTAGATATCGATGGTGTCCTTGCCCCGAAAGAAAGGATCCAGACCTATACGATAATCGAGCAGCTGAATAAAAAGCTCGCCTATAAGAAAGAGGATGCGCGTATCGAAGCGCTTCCGAACAATCTTGTTAACCAGATCTATCATCACTTTGATGCAGAAAGCTGTCGTATGATCTTAAAGCTGTGCGAATCGTTCGATGCGAAAATCGTCCTGACTTCGACTTGGCGGCTCTTTTTTTCCTTGGAGCAGCTCAAGGCGATCTTGAATATTTTCGATCTTGGCGATATGGTGATCGGATGCACAGATCCAGATGTCCCTCGGTATCGAATGATCCAAAATTATATCGAAGCACATCGGATCAATAATTATATCGTGATCGATGATCTGAATATGTCTAGACAATTTCCTTCCCATTTTATCGCAGCTCAAAAGCGTTTTGATCATGGGCAATATGAAAAAGCGGTCCGTTTGCTCCAATATCAAATATGAAAAAGAAAGCGTTGCCTTTCATCCTCGTCTCATTGTTGATCATGGGGATGATCTTTTTCTTTTCGAGTCAAACTGGAGATCGTTCTTCTTCGCTTTCTAGTCATTTCGCAATGATCTTCTATCCGCTTTTCGGCGAAGAAGGTGCTCAGTTTTTTGTGCGGAAAGCGGCTCATTTTACGATCTATTTTGTGTTGGGAATGAATGTGTATCTTTCTTTTCGCTTTTCGGACCATTCAAAAAAGAAGGCTTTTTTTTGTTCGATCCTCGTTTGTTTCTTCTATGCTAGCTTTGATGAGTGGCATCAAACATGGGTGGAGGCAAGATCGGGTCAATTCAAGGATGTCCTTCTGGACAGTAGCGGAAGTATCTTAGCAGCCTTGCTCCTTTCTAAGTATAAGTGAGCAAGGTTTCTTTTTTTAGGCATTCTATGCTACTATGGAAACGGTGATAACATGAACGAACGAATCAAGAGGATCGTTCGTCTACTGATCATTGCTGATTGTCTGATCTTGCTCTTTATCGCGGGTATCCGTTACGGGATCCCTTCGATCAATTCTTTGATTCATCCTATACGCTATATCAAATGCGACGAACCGACTTTACAGGTCCCTATCTTATATATGGATGGGAAAGAAGCCGCGAAAAGAACCGTGGATCTTACCCGGGGCACTCAAGTTCGGCTTCGAGATGAGGAAGAAGAAGAATCGAGCATAGAGTATCAAGGAGAAATCTTTCAGGTGCCTAATCAAAATCTAGCGACCTCGCTCCAGCAGTGTGTCGATACAAAAACCGTATACCCTAGGCGTTTGATTTCTCTTTATGAAAGCAAAAACGGAAAATTAAGCAATGTTGTGGCAAAAAAAGGGGAAGCTCTTCAAGTCCGTCATGTGGACGAAAACGATCTCGATTTGAAGACGGGGATAGTGAAATGGTATGAGATCACCAAAGACGATAAAACATATTGGGTTCCTGGCAAATATGTCGAGCTAAACAAAGAAAGCGCTCTAACCAATTATGGCAGCTCGATCCAATACTTGCCGTATTGGGACGCTTATTATGGAGAAGGATACTCCAAAGACGCCTATATCGATCAAGTCGATTACAAATCGAACAAAAAAGAAGCCTACGAAGATAATGTAATGCCAGAGCATGTCAAGGCGTATCATGTCTCTTTAGAGAATTTGATCAAAAACAAAAACGAATTGCTGCAGCTTTCCAAAAAAAGCGGCATCAACGCTTTTGTGGTCGAGATCAAAGACGACAACGGGATCTTATATTATGATTCCAAAGCAGCGAAGGATTATTTAAAGGATCCGCAAGACGCGATCAATCCGATCGTCTCGAATGAGGAGCTCAAAAAGATCTTCAAAGAGTATAAAAAAGCCGGGTATTACATGATCGCAAGGATCGTCACTTTTAAAGATCCGATCTTCGCCACACAGAATCCAAAAGAATCGTATACAGATGAGAATGGAAATTTGATCAATCACGAAGGATTTTATTGGCCATCGCCCTATTCAAGAAAAGCGTGGATGTACAATGTCTCGATCGCCAAAGAGATCGCGCCCTATGTCAACGAGATCCAATTCGATTATGTCCGTTTTCCGGATGGAACTTTGCAAAGAACGCTCGATCATACGGGCGATTTCCACAACCAATACAATGAAAGCAAGGTCGCGGCTCTTCAAGGCTTTTTAGCGTATGCCAAAGACCAATTGGAAGAGACCCATACCTATACGAGTGCCGATGTATTCGCATGGCCGATCATCAGTAAGGACGATCAAGATATTGGGCAATTCTTGCCCGCGATCGCCAACGTAGTGGATGTGGTATCGCCAATGCCTTATCTAGATCATTTCTCGCTAGGAGCGATGGATATTCCTGTTCCGATGGAAGCTCCACGCGAAACACTTTCTAAATTCACCGCTTTGAGCCACTCACAGTTGTCTTCTTTGAACGATGCCGCAAAATATAGAACGTGGATCCAAGGCTATCAGCTCGATCCCTATAGCATACAGCAAGAAATAGAGGGCATCCAAGACCAAGGCTATGATGATTATATGGTTTGGTCTGGTGCGGGAAATATGGAAGATATCAACGCGATCGTGGACGGTTTAAAATAAGATCATAATAAAAGCTAGGATGTGGTCCTAGCTTTTATTGATTGAAATGATAAGTCTTGTTGACGAATTTTTCTGCGTTCACGATCACGCGGACATGCTCGCCTTCACCGATCAAATCGTCGCCTTGGAAAGCCTGAACGTAAAAATGGATCTTTTTACCATCGACCTTTGTGATCGTCGAGCGGATCTTGATCACAGCGCCTAGCGGCGAGGCTTTTAAATGTTTAACATTGATCTTGACGCCCACACTTGTGACATCCTTGTCTAGATTCAAGCAAAGGCAGCTCGCCTCTTCCATCCAAGCGATCATTTGCGGAGTCGCTAATACTTCCAAGGAACCAGAGTGCATCGTGCTCGCCATGCCGGATTCTTTGACTGTTCGTTCAATATCGACTTTTGTATTCATCATAATGGCATCCTCTTTTCGCATTCATAGTAGCGAATCTAACAGTTCATTTCAAGTTAGACGAATGGGCGGGATTTTGTGGTATAATTTTTCGTATGAATGATACAATGATTTTATCCAAAGCAAAAAATCGAGTGATCGCTCATATCGTGTTTTTTTATATATTTATTGGCTCGGTACTGTTCGCGATCTATTACGCGCTGACTTTGGACTTCTTTAAAAATTCGCTTTTCGCCTATTCTTTTTTAGGGATCGCTTTAGGAGATGCTTTGATCATCCTTTTAGCATTTATCGCTTTGGCGAGCGGAAAAAAATGGTCGCGCTGGCTGTATTGGCTCGCTTTTCTTGCCACCCTTGGTTTTTTCTATATTCCGATCAAAGCGCTCTTAGATGATTTACCCAACTTTCTATCGTATGGTTTTTGTCTAGGCGGAATGCTCGTTTTGGAACTCATCTTGTTTCAAGTAGGAATGTATTTTTATAAAAATCCATATTGCCGGATCTATTATGATCACATTCTTTCTAGCGAGCTCGAACAAAAGTTCATGGAGCAGCAGCAAACAGAACGAAAGCTTGTAATCCAGCAAGAAAAACGAGTCGCTGATCAAAAGGAAGAATTTGAAGAAATCGAGGAAGAAAAGGAAGTGCCTGTAAAAGAGGAGATGACCTATCCACAGCTTGCTTTACGGCTTGGAATCGGGGTTTATGGCGAGCTGATCGTTTTTCCGATCATCGTCCAGATCTTTTCGAACTTCTTCGCGAGCTATGATCTACAACAAGTATTCGCCACGCGCGAGATGTTTATCTTTTCGATCTTCACGGCTTTTGTCTGGACGATCCCTGTTCTTTATCTCTACTACAACCAGCCGCAATCCAAAAAGATCGTGTATGGCTGTATTCTTGCTGAAGTTTTGTTCTTGATCTATTGCTTCTTCCAAATCAAAGGCTATTATGATTCTGGTTTATATCCGATCAAGGCGTTCCTCTTCTTTGGCCTTCTCGATCTTGCCCGTTATGCGATCTTGGCTTATTTTGTCAAGCCGATCCTTACAAGCGATTATCAACCTGATAAGCTACAGTTACCTTGACTGCAGCTTTTTTATGTACTCGAGAAGCGCATCAATGTCACCATGTGGATATTGATCGATGTTCTCATTTCTAGGATTGAGAAGATGATCTGTCAACAGAAAAACATGCATCCCGCATTGGCGGGCGATCATATCTTCTTCGACATTGTTTCCGACCATCAAACACGTTTCCGGATCCAAATCATAAGTTTTGATCAGTTCTTCATAATAAAGAAGATTTGGTTTGCAGGCGTGGCTGTTTTCGTAGGTCGTGATCGTTTTAAAATCGACTGGATCAAGTCCGGCCCATCTAACTCGGGAGAAAGTAGCGATTGCCGGAAAGATCGGATTGGTCGCGATCAAAAGGGTGAGGTTTTCCTTTTTGAGTTGTTCGATCAAAGCGGCGACTTGTTCATTTTTTGGACAAACATGTTGGATCGATTGAAATTCATTTTGATAGAAACGTTCAAAGTCGGATTTCGTATGAATGATCTCTTGACCATATTCTTGCTGCATGCGATCCCAGAATACGTCTTCATTGGTTTTTTGGCCATTATTTTCCAACATCGCTTGCGTGCCGTTCCAGATTGAATGGATCAAGCGCTTGGAATCGAAAGAAGAGGCCATCGTCTTTGTGATCGCTTTAAAGTAATATTGAATAAATTCATCGAGATCCATCGGAAGCAGCGTTCCGTCAAGATCAAAGAGTATCGTATTGAGCATATTGTTTCCTTTCTCATTCAACGATCGGCATTCGGATCGTAAAGCTTGTGCCTGCACCAATTTGGGATCGAACATCGATCGTTCCTTGATAATACTGGACGATGTTTTTAACGATCGAAAGGCCTAAGCCGGTTCCTTTTCGATTTTGATGATCAACACGGTAAAACCGCTTGAAGATCTTGGACAGTTCCGCTTCTGGAATCCCGATGCCTGTATCTTTTACTTCAAAATATACTTGTCTTCCTTCTTGATGGAGCGTGATATCGACTTCCCCGTTTTCACGGTTGTAGATCAAGGAGTTCTTGATCAAGTTGATGACGAGTTCTTCCATATAAGGTTTATAAGCATAAATACTACAAGAGGAAAGATGAGCGCGAATGTGGATGTTTTTTTCTTTTCCAATCAGCGAGAGCCGTTGGATCGTCTGTTCGACGAGTTCTTTGAGATCGATTTCTTCTTCTTGGCTGATCTTTTCATGCGTTTCAAGTTTGGAGATCGTCAGAATATCTTGGATCAGATTGCTCATCTTAAGACTTTCCGCATGGATATGCGCCATGCTTTCTTGTTTTTGTTCTTCGCTCAGCCACCCGCTTTGAAGCAGTTCCGTATAGCCTTGAATGCTTGTTAGAGGTGTCTTGAGTTCATGGGAGGCGTTGGCGAAAAATTGCTGGCGCATTTTTTTATCTTGATTAAGGCGTTCGATCTGTTCATAGATCTTTTGATCCATCTCTTCGATCGAGGACGTGATCTCCTGCAGTTCTTCATAGTTATACAGATCGAATTTGATCGGCGCATCCTTTTTGTTCCTGACTTTTTGGGAGATCCGGTGGATCGGTTCAAGCAAAGAATCGGACACCTTGGAAATAAAAATATACCCAAGCCAGGCGGCCAATAAAAACAAACCAATAAATAGCGGAAGGGTGCGAGCCACGCTTTCATTCAATCCATCGAGCGGGATCGCTAAACGAACAAATCGTTTCGTGCTTGGAAAATACTTAGCCACATACAAATAATTCATACTGTTGGAGGAAGAGTAGCGGATATCGCTTCCGATCCCGTCTTTTTTCGCGGATTTGATTTCTTGCCTTTTGGAATGATTCCCGTACTCTTTTCCCGTTGAATCGTTGATCACTTTTCCATTTTGATCGATGATCGTCATTCGAATATCGCTTTCTTCCAAAAAGAAATCCAATTTTTTTTGATTGGAAATCGAGGCGTCGACAAGATCGATCGTATGCTCCAGCATCGTTTCTTGTTCCTTGATATACATTGTATAGAAAACAAAATACAAGCTTAAAAACGACAAGGCGAGAACGACCAAAAGCACAAAAGTAAATGTAGTAATGATCCGATGCTTCATGACGTTCCTCCTTTCCTTTTTCCTTCTTTGTCTTTTATTTCTATTTTTTTATTATACCTGGAATTGTAGGCATAAAAAAAGATTACTGCAAAATTTATCAGTAATCTTTTTCATATTCTTTATTCGATCGCTTCACCTGTTTCATCAATGATTTCACTTTTTTCGGCTTTTTCTGGATAAATTGTTTTGAAATCGTTTTTCATGCTGATGGTATTGAATCCATCTTTTTTACACATATCCGCCACTTTTTTTGCTTTTTCCGTATTACCATGATCTCGCTGGGTATCATCACAGAGAAGTAAGAACGCTTCAGCTGGATATTCGTTATCGGTGATCGTATAAATGGCCATACTTTCATCGCCTGAGCTGTTTCCAAAAGCTAGGACAGGCTGAATTCCGATTTCTCGAGCGATCGCTATCACTTTATTGGTTTTCAAGTTTTTCTTGATGAGCTCTTCACCACGAATAAGTTCGTCATCTTTTGTATAGCCATAGAATTCACCATCTTCATCGCCTTCATTCGAAGCTTCGATCATTGAATCGGAAGCAATCACATGATTTGCTGGAATACCTAGCTCTTTCGTTACGGCTGCCCTTGTGGTCAAACGATCAGCGCCCGATACAACATAGACTTGAAAATCATTGTCCTGCAAAAAGTCGACGACATTGCGCATAGGCATATAGAATGATTCTCCATATGTGATTCCATCTTGTCCATTCACAGGTAGATCCATAAAATCTTGAACATATTTTTCATATTCGTCAAGACTCATGTTTTTGTAGACTTCCGCTTGATATTCGGAGAACTGCGCATCGATCTCGTCACTCACTTTACCATCATAAACGGCTGGTTCTGCTACATCTTCAACAAATTTTCGAATATTTTCAGGCGCTTTATACGTTGGATCATCGAGCACCCGATGAAAAAACATCATCCACTCAAAATAGTAAGGATTGGTTTCAGAAAGGAGGGTCCCATCCATGTCGAATACCGCGATCCGGTTTTCGATCGGAATAAAGTCTTTTGAATTTGGATTGGTCGCGTTCTTCACAAAATCAACGAGCTTTTGTTTCGCTTTTGAATCGTTTGTCCAATATTCAAAATCATTTTCTTCAAAAGACGGGGTTTGCTCTTTCTTTATTTCTTCTATTTGCTCTTTAGCGCTAATAGACATAATCGTTGGAATATACATTCCAAAAGCCAGAGTTGTGGCAAGAATGCCACTCATGAATCTGTGTAACATATACTTCTTTTCTCTCCTTATAGAACCTTAAGAAAAGCAGGCCTGATTTTTCTATTTGTATTGGTTCTTTTAATACATACTGAGTATAGCGCTTACATTTTCGGATCGTTACTTATATGCACAATAAAAAAAAGACTATTGTCCTCTTGACAATAATCTTTTTGATATAAATTATAGGCTTTCTTCAACTTCTGCGTTCATCGCATCCAATTTTGATTTGATTTCTGTCATTTTCTTTTTCGAAAGTGGATACCAGAAGATCAAGATCAAGGCGATCACGACAAAACCAACAGCAGGAACACCAGTTGTTACTGAGTAGATTGCGCTTGTTACCGCTTCGCTTTGAACGATTGCTTGTCCGCCTGTGCTCACTTGGTACCCGATCGCACTGATCACGAAACCACCAAGACCACCAGCCAAGGCTTGTCCGATCTTACGAGAGAAAGAGTAGACTCCATAAACCGTTCCGCCGTCGCAAGAACCTGTTTCAACCGTTTGATAGTCGATCACGTCCGAGATGAACGCCCACAACATCAAGTTGAAGATTCCAGATCCAATATTGGCGAAGAACAAGATTCCACAGTAGAGCCATGCATTTTGAATGCGAGCGAAGAACAAGAAGGCGTAAATTGCGGCTGAGAATAACAAACCGAACGCGGACGCTTCTTTTTTACCGAACTTGTCGGCGATATTACCAGCGAATGGAGCTAAAAGCAGCGTACAAGCAGTCATCATCATTCCAGCTACCGACATCGCTCCGATGTTTTTGAAGTAGTCCATGTAGAGATACATATTCATCGATTGTGCCAAAAGCATTGCAAGAAGCGATACGATAGCGGCTGCGATCATCGAAACAAGCGCGCGGTTCGTTACAAGCGCCTTAACAAGGTCTTTTGCAGACAATTGTTTTTGGTTCGAGTTGTCGACGATGATTCTTTCTACCGACCATTTGTAGCAGATCGTGTAGCATATCAGTGCGAGAACAGCAAAGACGCAGGCAACCATGAATACACGGTTTCCTTGAAGCACTTGGTTTCCGGCTGCATCTGTCGTGTATACGAAGAGTGGTGTCAAAGAACCAACAAACAATCCTGCTAGCGATGCGCCGATCGAGCGGAATGTCGAAAGCATAGCGCGCTCTCCTGGTTTATCCGTGATCGCCGATGCCATCGAACCGTAAGGAATGTTGATTCCAGTGTAGCAGAAGCTTCCCCATAAAATATAAGTCACGAAGATATATACGATTCTAAACGTGTATGGTAGATGAGCGACCCAAGGCACGAACATTATAACACCTGCAGCAACTACTGGAAGCATCATTCTTTTGATCCATGGACGATAGCGTCCTGCAGCATTCGGTTTAGATTTATCGACGATCCGTCCCATTCCAATATCCGTGAACGCATCGACGCAGCGGCTTACCAAGAAGAGCGTTCCGACTAGAGCTCCTGGGATCCCAAGAACGTTCGTGTAGAATACCATCAAAAAGCTGGAGGCAAGAATGAAGAAGAAGTCGTTTCCGAAATCTCCGCACATATAGGCGATTTTGTCTTTCCATCCAAAAGGTCTATGAGCCGCGCGTTCTTCTTCTTGTTGAAGAGCCGCTTTGGCTTTTACATCTGAAACATTGATCATAGTATTGTCTCCTTTTCTTTGTTTCTCTCACTCACCTTGATAAGCGTTTTCAAAAGAAGCTGGCTTTCCTTTGAAAGCGCTATCACGTGAGCACATGAATAGAATACTCGATAATCCAAGAAAATAATACACCATTTCTTGTTATGTGTATTGTAAATATTGCTATTATATTCCTCTCATATATATAATAAAGTTCTTTATTTATAGGTATTTGTCCTTTTTATTGAGTTATTCTAAAACAATATTAACAATGTCCAATTCTATGTTGAAAAGCCTTTTCATCCACCCGAAAAAAAAGGAAGCACTTAAGCTTCCTGAAGGGTGTAGCGAGCTAATCGCTCCGCATGATCTGAAATACTTTCATAATAATCGATCACATCTAAAAACAAGATCCCATTTTCAATGCCTTGTCGATTATCGAGCATCCGCTTCATATATCGGCTGCGAAGGTCGGTTTCGATCGCGTCGACGCTGTCTTCATGTTTTTCGACTTTTTCAAACACTTCAACATCCCCTTCTTCACGCAATCTCAAGGCATATTTTAGTGTCTTATAGGCGTGATGGGAGATCGTATTGATGTCTTCGCGTTCGTTTTCGCTGATCTTGATGTCTAACATATCCTTCGCTCGATCCATGATATACGAACAATACACAGAGATTCGTTCGATATTATTCAAGGCCAAGATCGAGTGCTGCATTTGCAGCTGCTGTTCTGGGGTTAAATACGATGCGTCAAATTTTTCAAGATAGTTCGTGATTTCATTTTTGTATTCTTTGATTTTAGCTTTGTTTTTACTTAGCTTCTCAAAAGCGCTCTCGTCAAAGAACAGATCCCGTGAATAGGTAATGGATTCGAGCGCCATCGATCCTAGATTCAAGATTTCTTGAAAGACGGTCTGCAGCGCGATCAGAGGCGTTTCTAAAAGGCGGTCGTCTAGAATTGGACGTCTTGCACTCTCTTCTTCGTGGGCAGGAATGATCCGTTTAGCGATCTTCACTAAAAGATTTGCGAATGGGAACAATAAGACTGTGGTCACAATATTGAACCCTGTATGGAAAAGAGCTAATGAGGTTCCGCTCACATTGCTAGCGGCCACAGCAGGATTTAGCGCAAAATAAATCCAAATTACAGTTCCTACGATCAAAGATCCTATGATATTGAACAATAGATGAAGAGTAGCCGCCCGTTTCGCATTCTGATTGGCTCCTATACAAGATAAAAGCGCTGTGACGCACGTTCCGATATTTTGACCTAAAGCGATAAAAGCAGCCGCTCCCCAATTCACGACTCCATTGAAGGCCAATGTTTGCAAGATTCCCATGGATGCGGATGAGGATTGGATCACAGCCGTGACGATCGCTCCGACCAAAAGCCCGAAAATCGGATTCGAACCAATGATCGTAAACGCTTGGTAAAAGATCGGCTCTTCCGAATACGGCTTGATCGCTCCCGACATCGTCCCTAAGCCAATAAACAAGATTCCAAAGCCAACTAAGATCCCGGCGACTTCCTTCACTCTATCTTTTTTAGAAAACAGAAATAAGATCGTTCCGATAATCAATAAGATCGGCGCGAAGAAATCCGGTTTGAAGATGCTTCCCCACTCTGACATAGATACGAGCCAACCTGTCATCGTCGTTCCGATATTAGCTCCCATGATGACACCGATCGCTTGGGAAAGATTCATCAAGCCGGCGTTCACAAATCCTACGACCATGACCGTTGTCGCAGACGAAGATTGAATGATGGCTGTGATCAGGGCGCCTACTAAGACTCCGATCAATCGATTGTTCGTTAAGATTCCTAGTAAATTCCGGGTTTTGGCGCCAGCGGCTTTTTGTAGACCATCGGCCATGAGCTGCATGCCATAAATAAACATACCGAGTCCTCCGCCAAAGGCCAGGACGCTTTTTACTATATCCAAATTCATAAAAATCCTTTCTAGTTATTTCCTTTGTATCATATCAAACCCTTAACTCTGGGATGTAAAACGTTTGTTAAGGAGTTGAGAAATAATTTACATAGAATTAACATAGAAAGGATTGTTTTGTTTATCGGAACAATTTATGTTTTACATTTCGAAGCATCGTATACATTCTGAACTCCGAAGGCTTCGCCGTATAGGTGAAATCGCCAACCAATTCCGCCACACACGCATTAAAGCTGCGTTTGAATGTAAAGACGCCATAATCTTCCGCGCTTTCATGGAAGTTTCCGCTGATTCCATAAAAGTTATAGCGAGAGCAATGATGATCGATCGCCATCTGGATCATATGCCATTGGATCATGAATGAACCCGCAAAGCGGTTGAGGTCTTTATTGGAACCAGAAAATAAGTACAGAGTTTCATAATCCGTCAACATAAAGCAAGCGGCTGCAAGATTAAGAACGGTTCCATATTTTTCTTTATATTCCTTGATTTCCTTTAATTTGCGATGGCACCCTTCGATCGCGTATTCGGCTTCTTTCTTGCGGTTGATCTTCTTTTGGGAATCGGGCGTTTTTTTAAGGTCTTCAAGTGCTTTAGCTAAGATTTTTTCTTGACGCGCTTGATCGTTCAAGACGTTTCGTTTGTATTCGTCTAGATCGATATACGCCAAGCACGCTTTAAAATGATCTTGGAAGTTGTCGTAATAGGCTTCGTACTTGGAAATGCTTGGCGACTCAAAGTCGCGGATCTCACCAGCGATATCGACGAGCTCTTTTAATATATAAAGTTCTTCACGTTTGAGTTCTTTGACTTTGACGCCCATTTTTTCAGCATTTCTAATACTTTGGCGCGTATTGGTATGCATCGCTTTAAAGATGTCTTGTTTTGTTTTTCCTTCTAGGTCGAGAATGGACATCCAACGAGGTTCAAAGTTCGGATCGTGTCCATTACGAAAGCCTGAATGGACAAATCCTTCTCGTTCAAAGAGCTGGATGAGTTCGTCTCTTTTCTTTCCTTCCACGACATAACCGTTCAAATCGTGATCTTGATAGTCGATATAGGGATCCGTTCTGAAATATAAACAATCATGTTCATTTAAATAAATCTTCAGCTCTGTCAAAAACGCTTCGACTAGATCCAAAGCATCGTAGTCGATCAAAAAACCACGTAAAGACATATATAGTTTTTTTCCCATAAAAACAGGCAGCGAAACGAGTACAGCGCTTGCTTTGATCGTATCGCCATCTTTGAGCGCGACGCATTGATAATCCCAGCTCGGATTGGAATTTTTTCGCATCTTCGCCATTTCGAGAGATTGCCAAAAGTTTTTTTCTTTATATTGATCTCGGAATTTTGTATATTCCTCTTCACTGATTTCTAAAAATTCCATATGAAACCTCCATTGAAAGATTATAGCATAAAAAAGCCGTCCAAGGACGGCTTATGCGTGTTTTTCGATTTACTTCGCTTCTTCGATCAACGAAGGATTCCAATGTTCGTTTGGTTTTACATCAAGAAGCTGGCAAACTGTTGCCGCGATATTGGAAAGTCCAAGATCGTCTCCTTGTTTCAATTCAACATCGGCGTTGTAGACGATGAAAGGCACTTTATTCAAAGTGTGCGATGTTTTCGCTTTATGGACAGCCTCGTCTGGTTTTGGTTTATCGTACATTTCATCCGCGTTTCCGTGGTCAGCCGTGATCAAAAGGATCGCGTTGGCTTGATCGACCGCTTTGAGCACACGGCCCAACGCGAGATCGACCGCTTCTACACCAATGATCGTCGCTTCAAGATTACCTGTATGTCCGACCATGTCCCCATTTGGATAGTTTGTACGTAAGAATTGGTATTCGCCAGATGTGATCGCTTCGCAAAGCTGATCCGTGATCTCTGCGGATTTCATCCATGGACGTTGTTCAAATGGAATCACATCGCTAGGGATCTCCACATATGTTTCAAGCGTGTCATCGAATTTTTCCGAACGATTTCCATTCCAGAAATAAGTGACGTGTCCGTATTTCTGAGTTTCGGAGATGGCGTATTCGTTGATACCTTCTTTAACGAGTTGTTCTGTCAATGTGTATTTGATTTTTGGAGGTTCCGTCAAATACTTTTTAGGGATATTCAAATCCGCATCGTATTGAAGCATTCCAGCGAATTTAACATCGGGTTTACGAACCCGATCGAACTTATCGAATTCTTCTTCATCGAACGCTTTGCAGATTTCTTGCGCGCGATCACCTCTGAAGTTGAACAAGATCACACTATCGCCATCTTCGATCGTTCCAACAGGCTCTTCTCCATCTACGATCACAAAGCCAGGTAGGTCTTGGTCGACTACGCCAGTTTCTTTACGGTACGTTTCGATCGCTTCTGTGGCGGATTTAAATTTTCTTCCTTCCCCTAATACGTGGATCTTCCAACCTTCTTCGACCATAGGCCAATTGGCTTCGTAACGGTCCATCGTGATTTGCATTCTTCCTCCGCCCGATGCGATACGAGCATCGAACGTGTCGTCGTTGAGATCATTCATGAAGTTTTCGATTTCATCGACATATTGAAGTGCGGATGTTTCTGGTACGTCGCGTCCATCTAATAAGGCGTGTACGCGAACTTTATGGACACCTTCTTCTTTGGCTTGCTTGATCAAAGCTTCCAAGTGTTTGATGTGCGAATGCACGTTTCCATCCGAGAGAAGGCCGATAAAGTGCATTGTATGATCTTTTGCTCCTTCAACGAGTTCCTTCCAAGTGGCAGAATTGAATAATTCTTTCGAATCGATATTTTCATTGACAAGCTTAGCGCCTTGCGAATAGATTTGTCCGCATCCGATCGCATTATGTCCAACTTCTGAATTTCCCATATCTCCATTTGTTGGAAGTCCAACAGCGAGGCCGTGCGCTCTTAATTCTGTATGAGGGCATTCTTTCCATAGTTTGTCTAGATGAGGTGTATAGGCCATTTTTACGGCATTCCCTAAAGTATTATCACTTAATCCAACGCCATCCATGACAACTAGGACAACAGGTCTTTTTTCCATGATTTTTCCTCCTATTTTCCTATAAAAGTGTATCACTTTCATAGATTTGATTCAATTAGCCGATGAAAAAAGGACAGAATTACTCTGCCCTTTATTGAATTATTCTTTTTCTAAAGCAAGTGTGCGTGTCGTTAGATCGCAAACTTCGCTTGGTCCATAATATTGGATCGCTCCTGGGAATACGAATGCTGTTTCCACTGCCCATTTGTCGCGGTTATCTTCGAAGAACTTGAATGGTTTTCCATCGAGTTCAACAAGCGCCTTGCGAATAACTGGCTTATCCTCTCCATGACGGCGTTCGATGTTCATCATTTTCGTGATCGGCATACCGCCAGCTACCCATTCTTCTGCAGGCTTAGACAAGTTGGAGATCTTTGAAAGATATCCATTGAAACCATATTGAATAAGCATCGCTGCGTTATAGCCTAACGAATAGCAATAGTCCGCGTCAAAGTTCGATGGGAACGCGCAGCGTCCTTCGTATCCGAAGAAGTGATGCAGCGGATTGAATTTACCCGTGTATGTTCCTTTTTCTTTGCGTTCTTTCAATTTATCCGCAACAAGAGCCGAGAAAAGCTTTTCGGATTCGATCAAAGAAACTTGAACGTTTCCATGTGGATCGCGTTCCAAGAAGAGCTGTTGCTGGATCGTTTCAGGTAAGATCTTGAACACATCCATCGCTTCTTTGCTCAAGCCGTTTTCGATAAATTCATATTTCTCTTTCCAAGTCGGTAGCGCGTTGAACGCTTCCGCTTTTTCTCCAGCCAAGAGCTCGTTGATCTCGGCGATCAAAGCGGAGAATTCCGGAACGAATTCAACAACACCTTCTGGAATGATCGCAACACCAAAGTTTTCGCCATTGGCAGCGCGTTTTTCTACTGAATCCGCGATATAATCAGCGATCTGCGAAAGCGACATCTTCTTGGCAGCGACCTCTTCGGAAATCAAGCAAATATTTGGTTGCGTTTCAAGCGCGCACTCTAAAGCTACGTGAGAAGCCGAACGACCCATCACTTTGATAAAGTGCCAATACTTTTTCGCCGAATTGGCATCCCGTTCGATGTTCCCAATCAATTCGCTATATGTTTTTGTCGCGGTGTCAAAACCGAACGAACATTCGATATCTTCGTTTTTCAAATCGCCATCGATCGTTTTTGGACAACCGATCACTTGCACACCACTGTTGTTTGCCGCGAAATATTCCGCCAATACGGCAGCGTTCGTATTGGAGTCATCCCCACCGATGATCACGATCGCGTCAATACCATGTTTTTTGCACACTTCAGCGGCAATCGCGAATTGTTCTGGCGTTTCAAGTTTTGTACGTCCAGAGCCGATGATATCAAATCCGCCTGTATTGCGGTATTCATCGATATAATCATCAGTAAAGACGATAAAGTCATCTTCGATCAGACCGCTTGGACCATTCTTGAATCCGATCAACTCATTTTCAGGATTAGAAGCTTTCAAAGCGTCATAAAGACCGCTGATGACATTGTGTCCGCCTGGGGCTTGGCCACCAGAAAGAATAACTCCGACTTTGCGTTTCTTCGTTTCAGCCGTGTTCTCTCCTTTTTCAAAAGTGATCTCGTTCTTTCCATATGTGTTCGGGAAGAGAGCTTGGATCTTTTCTTGATCCGCTACACTTTGTGTAGGTTCCCCTTCTTTCACACTGATTTCTGAAATACCGTTTCTCAGCATCCCAGGCAGCTTTGGTTCATACTCGTACCGTGCCTTTTGCAAAGGTGAAATTTTCATAGTAATATCTCCTCTTTTTTTCGTCTAAATTATAAAATAGCCAATCCAAAATGTAAATGATATCTGAAATCGAAGCGCTCCCAAAAAAAAAGAAACGCGAAATTTCGCGTTCCTTTTTACGCTTCCGTTTGTCTTGAAGAAGCAAATCTTGATAAAAACTGACGTGTTCTTTCTTGTTTAGGGTGCTCGAACAATTCATTCGGATTCCCTTGTTCGGCGATCACACCCTTATCCATAAAGATCACACGGTCGCTGACATCTTTGGCAAACTGCATCTCATGTGTGACGATCACCATCGTCAACCCTTGCTTCGCTAAAGATTTCATAACATCTAACACATCGCCGACCATTTCTGGGTCAAGGGCGCTTGTCGGTTCATCGAATAGAAGGACTTCCGGATCCATGCAAAGCGCTCTTGCGATCGCCACCCGTTGTTTTTGTCCACCCGAAAGACGCGTGCTGTCCGCATTGGCGAACGCTTCCATTCCGACTTGCTTCAAGGCAGCCATCGCTCTTTGCTTCGCTACTTCCTTCGATCGTTTCAAAACTTTCGTCTGCCCGATCATACAGTTTTGAAGCACGCTCAAATTATTGAATAAGTTAAACGATTGGAAGACCATGAGCATCTTGGAACGATACTTTCCAAGATCCATCTTGGTATCTAGAATATTTTGTTTGTCAAATTTGATTTCGCCACCATCCGGGATCTCAAGCAAGTTGATGCAGCGCAGAAGCGTACTTTTTCCTGAACCCGAAGAGCCAATGATCGTAACGACTTCTCCTTTATTGACATTAAAATCGATATCGTGTAACACGTGCAGATCTCCAAAGTGCTTTTGAAGATGGCGGATCTCAATGATTGGTTGTTCCATATTTCCTCCTTGTCAAGCACTCATATCCTTATGAGAGACTGTACTTGTCTTATTGATCTTACGTTCAGCGAAATTCAAGAGCGCGGTCGCGCCAGTCGTCAAGATCAAATACAAGATCGCGGTCACAAAGTATACTTCAATATAACGGAATTGAGAACCCGCTACTGAAACGGCCTGGAAATACAATTCCGTTACCGCGATGGCGTTGAGCATACAAGAATCCTTGATGTTGACGATCAGCTGGTTTCCGATCGATGGGAACGTATTTTTGATCGCCTGCGGCAAAATGATATGCATCATCGCTTGATAATTAGATAAGCCAAGCGATTTCGCCGCTTCGATCTGTCCACGATCGATCGACTGGATCCCTGAACGAATGATCTCCGCCATGTAGGCTCCTGTATTGATCGAGATGATGATCATGCCCGCGCTGATTGGCGTCCAATTGAAGACAGGACGCAGCAGATAGTAGATAAAGAGCGCTTGGACCATCATTGGCGTCCCACGGAACACCCAAATATAAAAGCCAGCGATCGCTTGAAAAAATTTGATTATTGCTTTTTTCCATGGCTTATCTAGCGGATCTTCAGGAAGGCCGCGGATCGCTCCTACGATCAAACCAATGATCAAGCCTCCGATCGTACCAACGATCGCAAACGATACTGTGATCTTGATCCCATACCAAAACATTGGCCAGTTTTCGAGGAACATCTTCCAGCAATAGGCAAAATCGAGACGCATCGAGCTTATTCTCCTGCTGGCGCAGTTTCAACCGCTTTTTTCATATAGTCGTTGCGTGTATCTTTCGAGATCTTATCAAGAGCATCCTGTACGCTATCGAACGACTCAGTTCCTTTCGTGTTGTTTTTAAGACCGATCGAAACGGTTGTATCGACATCGAAGCCTTTTCCATCTTCGAATTTGACGATCGTAAGATCTGGGTTGCTCGCTACCACGCCTTCAGCCACAGGCATTTCAGCTGTGATCCCGACAGCATCCCCATTTTGTAAAGCAACGACAAGTTCAGGGTACGTAGCTTTCGGTGTAACATGATCAACGTTTTCGATTTGGTCGATCACATCGTCATAGTTCGTATTCTTTTGTCCGATCACTTTCTTGCCGGCGAAGTCTTGGATCGAGGTCGCTTTTTCTTCTTCGCTTCCTTTTTTGACGATCATGACCATTCCATCGGATTCATAGTATGGTGTCGTAAAGTCGATTCCTTCTTCACGCTCTTCGTTGGCTGTCATTCCCGCGATGATCGCGTCGATCTCTCCAGATTCGAGCGCTGGCTGCAAGCCATCCCAAGCGATCTTCTTGACAACGAGCTCTTTTCCCATGTTGTCGGCAATGTCTTTGGCCATCATGATATCGTATCCATCGCAATAGCCCATACCGCTGCCTAGATCCACACTTGTTTCGGTCTCGCTCGATGTCTGCCAGTTGAATGGCGCGTAGCCACATTCCATTCCAACTTTGAATTGATCGTTCGAATTTGAGGATGCATCAGAAGATGAAGAGCATCCCGTCAAAAGAAGCGCGAGCGCTCCTGCACTGAGTAAAGCTTTTTTCATATTTTCTCCTCCTAAAACGATAAAGAAAAAGCTGCGTGTTATCCAACACCCAGCTACTGCAATTCATGTTGATAACGCCTCTTCATGATTGAAGGAGTGCAACAGGTCTTTCCTGAAGCCCCAAGAAACAAAACCGCCACTTTGATTCTTTCGGCGATGGTTGCCTTTCCGTTTTTTCTTCGCATGCCTGCTCGAAAACGTACTCATCTGCATCGCTACCTCTATCTTTATCTGTTCATAATATACAAACAATTATAAGAGTCTATATTTTTGAAGTCAACACTTTCCACGCTTTTCCAAGCAACGAATCAAGATCGTACACCATAGGGATCGATGGAAAGATCGTGATCATTCGCCAAATATAGTAGACCAACATTCCAATGACCCAAACCCATAGCAAGAAGTTGAACGCTTTTTTTAGATCCATGCAATAAAAGCAAGTCAACAGCAAGAAACAAAAAATCGTAGGGATCAACATCGCATGATAGGTCAATGAGCTTTCCAGATTTCCATTCATGAAATAATAGAGCGCCGTGGTCATATTGCATCCAGGACATGGTAAACCTGTCAACGACTGAAATGGACACGAATAATGGAAAAACAAGATCATCAGTCCTAAGGCGCCATAAGCGACCACGATCATTTTTATTTTTTTTTGCATAATGAAAAGAGAATATCTTTGGATACTCTCTTTATTCTCCATAACGTACGATCGAATTGATCGAATCTTGAAGGATCGCCATCGAAATGATCGGGGCCAAGCAGCCTAAAATCGCAAGCAAAGCGGAATTGTCTCCAACTGGATACTTGGAATGAAGGCGAGAAACACTTTTTCCCGCTTTATAGAAAAAGTAGATTTGATATAACCCGCAGGTCACGATCGTCAGCAAGACAGCCATCATTGGATCCATGCTCATCGGCTCGTTTTGAGAAACCTCGAGTTCGTTGATGTCTTTTGCCATCAAGTAAAGCCATACAAATTCGTAGATCCCGCATGTAACGATCGTCAACAAGATATTCAAGACAATGCTTCTTTCTCTAATCGGCGCGATTCCACCATTTGTTCCATAATTCGTATTAGCACTATACGAATACGATTCTTGACTTGTCGTTTGCGGCAAATAAGAAGACAATTCGCTGTTCTTCAACAAGATCCAATCTTCCATTCCTGTTTTCCAAACATACGTTGTCGCTTTTAATGTTCCATTTTGAACAAATTCGATCATCTGCGACTTTGTGAATGGTCCTGTCGAAGCGTTATTGGATACATAATACCAATCCGCTTCTTCTTGAACGCTATCTTCCTCGATCCCATCGACGCTTGGCTCTTCGGCTACGATCACTTCTTTTTCCTCTGTATCTTGAAGATTCGCCCCGCAATTGGTGCAGAATTTAGCTCCTTCTTCATTTTCATGATTACAATTGTTACAAATCACAATGAATCCCCCTTTTCGTCATAAAAATATTATACACACAAATACAATTTCTTACAAATATAGAAGAAATTAATCTTTTTTGTGGGAACGTTTAAGTTTGAAAGCGAACAAGAGGATCGCAGCAAGCGCTACAAATCCGATCGTGATGTACAGACCTTCGTTCGTTTTTGTAGCCGTGTTGGTCGCATCGACTTTTGTAGGATCCTTTTTCGAATCGTCCTTATTCGTATCGGCAGATCCTTTAGAATCTTTTTTATAATAGACATTGATCGTGACATCTTGAGCGATTGCATCGCCTTTGACTTGTCCTTCCGTCTTCACGTACGTATAATCGTTGATCTTGATTTGATCAAATCGAGAAGCATCCCAATCGCTGCCTTGGACAAGACCAGCGATCTTATTGGCATAATGGATCGACTTATTCGTTTCCTCATCAAGATAATTGACACGTACATAATATTCATTGATTGGCTGAATATAGATATCAACACTTTCATCCTGCTTCATCACAAGACTCTCCTCTTTTGGAAGCTCTACGATCTTATATCTTTCAGGAAGATGTGCTAAAGCGATCGTTTTCAAATCGACTTCTTCATTTTCCTTTTGATCTTTTAAAGGAACCGTCGCGATATCTTCTTCATTCACCGCGTTGATATATCGAAGCGACAACGTATATAGATTGACTTCTGGCTCTTTCTTTTGTTCCTGCTGTTTCATCACTTGAATGACAAATTCAAGATCCTGCTGGATCGTTCCACTCGTTCCTTGTTTGTTCGTTTCCGTGATTTCCTGGATCTCATAGCCTTTTGGAAGCATCGCTTCGATCTCCGGTTCAATGTCGTATTCAGCCTTTTCATCGAGCGGTCCCACACTTTTTTGAACGAGATCCTCATTATTTTCAGCATCGATCATCTGAATCGAGATCGTATACTGTTTCGTCTTGGCCTCTTCTTGGCTGGATTCTCCTTCATTGGAATTTTCTGGCGTCTCTTCTTTTTGGGCTACATCGAGTTTGGTTCCGATCTCAAATCCATTTTTTTCTAGATCGATCTTGGAATCCAGATCGACATAGCTGCCCAATACGACATTTTCCGTGTTACGAACCGTGATATTAGAGGCATCTAAAACCGTATTGACATCTGTAAGGTTTTGATAGGCGCCTTGATTTCCATTGACTTCAAGAGTGGAGCTATCGATCTTCATCGTATTGTTTTTCAATGAAAGACCAAGTCCTTGGTTGTCGTTCAATGTCGCGCTGCCTTCGTTTGTGATCTGCCAGTTTCCGCCCTCGATCCCTGCTTGATTGCCTTTCACTTCCAGTTTCGAATCCTTCAAAGCGATCGGTGTCGCGTTGAGAACCATCGCTGTGCCCGCATTGTTTTCGATGACAATATCACTCGAGTTTTCAAAATAGATCGATCCCGTGCTTTGTCCGTTCGCAAAGAGCATCCCTTCTTCGCTTTGTCCTTCTTGGATATCGATTTTCGTTTCGTCCATGACAACTTTTGCTTCATAGACACTCAAAACAGGCGCTTTTTTTGTTTTGACTGCTTGTATAGTAGATTTTAAGAACGTCACATCGCCTTGATAAGCGCCGATCGCTCTTCCTTGATACCCATCGATTTCAAAATCGCAGCCATCAAATTCAATCATTCCATCCTCTAAATAAAGCGCGCAATCCATCGGGGAGTTTTCTCTTTGTTCGCCTTGAATCTTGAACGTGCAATTTTCAAACGTGACGTTTCCGTTAACAAGCACTTTTGAATAGGTCTTCATTTCTCTTGAATTGGGATCTGCCTCCGTATTGGTCTTTCCGGACAATTCAAATGTGCAGTTCTTGATCGTGATCGGATCTTTCTCGCTTCCGATCTTGAGAAGCGATTTCTCGTCGAGCTTGAATGTCTTATCTTGCATATCTTGCGCGATCTGCTCGATCGATACCGACTTCTTTGTTTCCTCTTGTTTTGGATCTTCGCCATTCTCTTTGGCGTATAAATACGCTGTATTCGGTAAAAGCATAGATAAAGCGACCATAGATGCTATCATTTTTCTATACATAAGTAGACCTCCGTTCTATCTCCATTATAGCATCCCCATAAAAAAAGGATGCTTGTGAACATCCTTTACTTTTCTTTGATCACGATTTCTTCTTGGCTTTTGAAGATCGTGTGTTCTGGAACTTGACCGCGTACTCGAGAAAGTGGATACACATTCGTATTTCTTCCGATGATCGTTCCTGGATTCAAAACACTATTACAGCCCACTTCGACATGATCGCCCAGCATGGCTCCCATTTTTTTCAATCCCGTTTTGATTTCCTCTTTCCCATTTTTCATCACGACAAGAGTTTTATCCGATTTTACATTGGATGTAATAGAACCAGCCCCCATATGAGAATAATACCCAAGAATGCTGTCGCCTACATAATTATAATGCGGTGTCTGTACATGATCGAATAAGATCACGTTTTTCAATTCTACCGAATTGCCGACCACGCAGTCAGCCCCCACTAAGGCACTCCCTCGAATAAAAGCGCAATGGCGAACCTCCGTGTTCGGACCGATAATACAAGGCGCTCCTAGAAAAGCGGTTGGTGCGATCTTAGCGCTAGGATGGACCCAAACATGCTCCTGAATTTCTTCATAGTCTTCGAGCGTTTTTCCTAGATCCAAAATGAGCTGCTTGATTCCTGCAAGCGCTTGCCATGGGTAGGTGAATTGTTGAAGATACTCTTTTGCGAGAGTGTGGTTTAAATCGAATAAATCATTGATCGTATACATTATTGTTCCTCTTTCTTTTGTTCTTCGAGCGACATGAGAGAGCGTACGAAGCGCCCATTCGCTTCGTCTAAGCTATGCTGCGCGTCTTTGCATGCGTTGACTTGTTTGGAATGCAGCATTTCCAGCGCATCCAAGTTTTTACGGAGCTCGATTTTTTCTTCTTGGAGAGCCTCGATTTCTTTTTCGATCTTTTGAACACGCGATTCGAGCTTGCCTTTTTCCATGTCAAAATGTTTTTTTGCGTTCTTTTCGTGATGGAGCCTGTTTTCAGCGGATTTTAACCGATCCATATTATGTGCGACTTGTACATAATGTTCGAGTTCTTTTTTGACCGCTTCGATCTTGCTTGGATCGATCCAGCCCGCTAAACTCGTATCGTCTTTGCTTCCCCGCTTCGAGATCTCAGGAAGAAGATGAGCGAAATAGCTTTGGATCTTTTCTTGATCGAGATCTTTGATCTCTAAACAAAGCTCGCCAAAAAAGGCTTGCAGATGAATAAGATCTTGGAACGATTTATCGATCCCGTCGCTCGCGATCATGATCGCGGCCGGATCGGCTTGTCTTCGATCGATCCATACATAGCGCATTCGTCTGCTCGCATCCTTGTCGCATAAAGAAGTAGTGATATTACGAATACATAAAGCATCGTCAGGCATTGGTTGGTATAAAAAGCCGTTTTGATCCACGCAAATACAGACCCCATCCCCTTGTTGGAGGATCAAAATATAGTTTTCGGTGATCAAAGCGCTTAGAAGGGTCGTTCCATAAATATTGGTCAAATACATTCCCTTTTGATAAATGGAAGAGAGCGTCTGGGCTCTTTGATACTCTTCTTCCCGGATCGGGAACGCTTGAATATCCGCATAGACATATTGATTCCAATTATCGACGATATCTTGAATCAAAGAACGAATTAGCGCTTCACGGTCTTCCTCGTTCTGAAGCACATGATCAAGATCGTATTTGTCCACAGTTTGTGCAAAGAGCTTTAGATTTTGGATCGCGACATCGACTGCCAAGCTCGATCCTACTTCGCTTCTAAAGCATTCTCGCGCTCCATGTCCATCGGCGATCGCGATGATTTGATATGGATCATTCTGCCAAAGATCGACGGAATCTTCGTTCGCGAGATCCATTTGGATATGTTTATATCCCGTTGTCGTATGCGCAAAAAGGGTGTTCTTATTCACAATATCATCCTTTCTTTAATTTTTATCGCATCTATCGTATTATACTTGATTATGAAAAATTGTGGAAACAAAATCAAATCCCATGAACAAAAAAAGCACTTTTTTTCAGTGCTTTTCATTCGTGTTTTCAATATTATTGATTTTCCATTGTCCATCTTCTTGTTTTAGGGTGAACTTTAGATTTGTTTCAGTGTCTGGAAGATCCTCTAACGACTTTGTCATATTCCCGAAAACGAGCGCAGAAAGATCTTTATAGAGCTTCGCCTCCAATTCCTCTTGGGTATGTTCGTTCGCGTAAGCTTCTAAGCTTTCAGCGTTTTCTTCCATATACGTTTGGACGCTGTTCATCAATTCCGTCTGCAAGGAATTCACATCGAAGGCTTCGCTGTCCTTTCCTTTTAACGTGATCAGAGCCGTAGCTTCCTTATTATCGATCTGAGTGGAGTCGATCTTATATTGATCAAAGGTCTTATTCATAAAAGCGCTCACGAATTTTCGAGCCTCTTTGTCAAAATCCTCTCCTAGATCCATGTTGACGAGCTGATCATCGAGCTGTTCATAAAACGCGGTGAGATTCATGCTTACGTCCGCATCCTTAGAAAGGAGGGCGTCCGCCTCTTTATAGTCTCCATTTTTACAATCGGTCAAATAAGACTGCACGACTTCTTGAACCGCTTTTTGTTCCTCTTCTTGATTGGAGCATGCGCTCAAAGTAATGATCATAGCAAAAAACAATAAATACGATAACAATCTCTTTCCCATACTGTACCTCTTTTCGAGCTCAGTATAGCATAGTTTTTAGCGGTTCCGGCCAACTTTTTCATATTCTTCTTCCAAAACAAAGCGGAAATTGAATTCTTCTTCGTTTTGAAGGCCAATATAATAAAGAACATGGATATCATTATGATCGAACAAATACATTTTTGTTGAATCGATCATCCCTTCCGGCCACAATACGGCAGCATAATCATAGATCTTGCCACTTTCCTTGCTTCTTTGAAAACGTCCGATGATCATGATCTTCTTATCCCCATTCTTTAATGTGACAACACTGCCTAACGGCAATAATTCTGGCATCTTCATCGTCTTCCTCCTTTCATTAATATTTGATGTTGATCTTCCAGCCTAGACCTGCGATAAAGCCAAGCTTACTTCCAAATTCCCATTCCCGGTTTTTATGCGAATAGCTCACATCCGCTCCTGCGCTCATTAAAGAAGCGCTGCCAGATAACGTGATCGTTGCTCCAAACAAATGAAAGCCTAACTCCGCTTCTCCTTCCAAAGCCGCAACATGACCTGAAAGCTTTAAGGTTTGCTCTTTTGCGCTCAGACACACTTGGCCGACTGCTTTCGCGCTTCCTACATTGACGCTCGCTTTGCTTGTTGCATACACTTTTCCTTTCCCTAGCTTCGCATGGCTTGTTAAAGAAAGGAGCGAAAGCGAAAGCTGTCCACGCAGATCTAAGGACGGATCGAATTTCTTATCGTTCCAGATCCCTAACTCAAATTCACCTTCCACTTTCGCATTCCCTACATTCGCTTCTAAGCTATGCGATAGAAATTCATTCGAGTATTTATTTTCAACTTGCATATAGTGGATGGAGGCGCTCGCTTCACCTTCGATCGGTCGGCCCCCTTTGCGAAGCAAAGAAGACATATGCGGATCAAACGAGGCGCTCGTGCTCGTCTTGAACACGTTCGAGCTCACGCTCACTTTAGGAAGCGATCTTCCTTCAAGCGCTTCCGCTTCATTGGCGATCGTTAAAAAATATTGTCTTAAGCGCTCGATTGCCGCCAAGATTTCTTGATGTCTTTGAGCTAGAGAAGGATGCAGAAAATAAAGATAGGTCCGCGCTTGATGGATTTGGCTTGCGAATTGTCTAGAAGAGTTTGTCTCGATATCCAAGAGCATCCATCTCCTGTCTTTGTAGCACGATCAAGCCTTGGATCTTAGCGAACGATTTCGATACATACCATCGCTCATTATCGCTTAAAAAACTAGGAATCGATTGAGCGAGCCGATCCAGCTGATTTGCCATTTGATCATAGACAAAATATCCCCTATGCATGGAAAGCATTCTCCATGATCGTTTCATTTTCCTCGTAAGCAAGGGCTGTCTGGCTTAAATAATTCGCGTGATTTTCGATTGTCTGCACATAGGTGTCAAACACTGGATGCAGTCTAGAAAACTCTTCCATCAATCTTGAGGAAGCCGGCGAAGTCCAAAACGATTGAACGTCGTGCATTTTAGCTTTGATTGAGAGAAAGATCGCGTTCATCTCTTGTTCCATATTTTTGAGCTGGGCTGCGTATTGTTGTAGATCGGCCGCGCTGATTTTTAATTGTGACATCGTTTTCTTTCCTTTCTACAGATTCCTTGCTTGAGCAAGACGATTTTGTTGGAGCTGTTCATAACTCGAAGCGCATGTCTTCAACACATCGCTATAAGACTGTATAACGTAGACTAACTTTTTTAGCTCTGGCTGAAGCGCTTGAACGTGTTCAATAAAAGCATCGTTGTCGCTTCCCGACCATATAGAAGAGGTTGAAAGCATGTGCTGATTGATCCTTTGGATCATAGATTCGTACTCCAAAGCTTGGCTCGCTAAGCTTTGGCCCGCTTGATGAAGTTCTTGATAGTTGACTTTGATATTCATAGTACCCTTTCAATAGACGATCAAATGATCGCCATGCTGCACGACTTCTTCATGAAATGAAGAATACAAGATTTGAGTCGTCTCTAAAACGACTACATTTTTAAAAACCGATGTCTCATAGAGACGATTCCATTCAAGAAGAAAGTGCTGGATCTTTAGCTTTGGATCGATCAAAACAAGCTGATATTCTTGTTCATAGACGCACTTGATCCACACATAGAGCTCATTCATAAATATGAAGACATGCTCCGCAATCGATCGACTCCTCTTGAAACAAGATCATTTCATACGGTTCTAAGATCGATCGCTTATGAAATGTATACGCATAGTCATTGAAGCCAGCTCCAAACCAAGCTAGATCCATGTTTTCGACCAATTTCGTATCCAAAAGCGTTCCCTCTTGGATCTGGATGATCGAAACGTCCGCCCTTTCATCGATTCTGCCAACACAAATGTCCAGGACCGGATCTTGAGCGCGCCAGATCTGCATCAAATAGAACAGATCCTCTTCTTTTTTTGCTTGAGCATAGGCGATCAAGAGCGGTCGCTTACGCTGCCATACGAGAGGAAGACAATCGCTTCCATAGCCCAGCACGTAGCTGGAGAAATAGTTCTTCGCCTGGGAAAGCGTAAACATTTGATCGATTTGAGGATACGGCGCGGCAAGGCTGTTTTGGTTTTCAGCCTGGCTCCAGATCCCGCTGCAGATCGTCTGTTTATACGCTAGATTCATCATTGGAAACTCCTTTCTAGAGATCTTATAGGTTTGCATGAAGGCGCGAGCGTGATCGATATCATAAAACGAGGACAAGATCCGGTATGTGAACAATCGATAAAGCTCTTCGTTTCGCGCTTCGTACGAGGAAGTCAAGCAATATATTTTTAAGAACGGAATATTAACGATTCGTTCTACGTCTTTTGTGCCAAATACGACCAGCGTGGCTCGTTTCTTCTCCTTGAGCAAAAAATAGAGCGATTTCCATTCAAAGTTTTTGTGCAGGATATAGACATCTGTTTCATGTGCGCAAATCGAATCGACGATCTTTTCTTGCGCTTCATGACATAAAATCAGAGCCGATTGTCCATAGGTCAGCTTCGCTTCATAGACTTTTTTTTGCTTCGGCCAATCCAATAGCCAAAGCGAAGAAAAGGAACATTCGCCTAACATCGGCATTACGATCGATATAGAGTCTTCTTGGCGCGCCTCGACTTTCTTTCTGACCCAGTTAAGAAGGCTTTCTTGTTTGAGGTCTTGATTTACGTAGCGGATCGAATCGAGACAAGACGAAGATGAATGGATATAAAAACTTCTTCCTTTCACTTCCTTGTCCCGACTTCCTTCTTGAAGAATAAATTCTCCGGCACGATTTAAACGACTCGCCCCCTCATGCATGAGCATTTCCCGGGAGTCGGCTGCTGTGTGTACTTTTAAACAGATCCGATATTTAGAATTGCTCACGATTTGTTCATCCACGATCCCAGCTGGCTTTTGCGTCGCCAGGATCAAATGGATCCCTAAGGAACGGCCAATGCGCGCAAATTCCTTCAAATCGCTCATCGCATCGGGGAAACGAGATTTTAATTGAGCGAACTCATCGACTACGATCCATAAATGGGCCATTTTATTTCCTTGTTCTCGATACGCATGAATATTGGCCGGCTTCCCGCTCTCTTCTTGAAAACGTGCCAACGCGACTTGCCTTTCCTCGATCTCTGCTTGCAAGGAAAGTAGAAAGCGTTCCATCCCCTCTGTCTCAAGATTGGTGATCTTTCCAGCGCAATGCGGAAATCCATAAAAAGCCTGACCGAAAGCGCCTCCCTTGAAATCGATCAAAATATATTGGAAATCCAAGGAAGAATACGTGTAGGTACCAAAAAGAAGGAGGCTGGAGATGAATTCAGATTTTCCCGAACCGGTGGTTCCCGCGATCAATAGATGCCCTTCCTGCAGATCGATCCAAATAAGTTTTCCTTTTTCAAGACCAACCGGAAACGAGTATGAACGGTTGGAAGAGCGAATATAGGCGTCTTTGATCGAGTCGTTCAACGGCAGAACGTCTCTAGCGTGTGTTTTTTTTTGAAGGAAGAAAGGTCTAGAGATGATGGAATCAAAAGGAAACTCGCTCTTTTTTAAAGAACAATACAGAAGGGTCCAATGTTCTTCTTGACAAAATCGTTCATCGAGAAGCGCTTCATCACTAGTCACGATCCAATACGATTCTGTTTTGGATAAAAGGATAGTCGCTTGTTCATAAGATCGTATCGAAAGATAACCCTCCTCGATGCAGAAGGAATCTAAAATCGAATAGGCAGGTTCTCTTTCTAAAAACACCCATTTGCTCGTCCGATTCGAAAGCGTGGAAAGATGATCGAACAAAGGCTCGATTTTTTCGCATTGGATCCAGACGCTTTGGCCTTTTTGAATTTCGCGAAAGATCGGAAGCTTCAAGTCAAGCTGGAGCAGCTGTTCTTTAGCATACGAGTACAACGGATCGTTTCGAGTTTGATAATTGACCTTCGGAAGACTTGGAAGAGAAAGAGGGATCCATTCAATTTGGATCGGGATCGTTTCTTGTTCAAGAGGATAGAGAGATAATTCTTCTTTAAAAGAATCGAAAGATTGTACGTATTGATGGAACGCTTTTTGGATTTCTTGGATCCTTTCTTCGATATAGTTCTGGTACATCGTATTACGATGTTCTTCTTGTTGTTTTCGCTTCCGTTTTTGAAGGCGGACGTTGAATAATCCAAGGCTCAAAAAGGAAAATGACATGAGAAGTGTCGTGATCGACGAAAGAAGGATCGATGTGATCGTTTGTTTTTGAGCGAACACTTGGATCAAGATCGAGATCGTTGTCGAGAGAAAGATCATGATCGAAGGCGCGATCGATTGGATCAGGGAAATCGATTCAGACTCTATCTTTTGAAGAAAAGCTTCAAGAGGAGAAAAAGAAGGAAGTACAGGAGGCGAGATCGTCTGCTTCATAGGGATCGATTGAATCGTCAATGTGGAGAAAAGCTCTTTGGGATCCTTGAAAGAAAGATCGCTGATCAAAAATTTTGGATAATAAAAGATCGTGTGGATCGCAAAACAAATTTGATCGCCTTCATGAAGAGGAACGTTATGAACCACTCGTTTGCCATTGACATACGTTCCGTTTTTAGAGTAATCGTAAAGAATTCCATTTTCGATCGTGAAATGGAGCAACGAGATTGTAGGATCGAGTTCGCAAAAGCTTTCTCGACCAATTTCGATTCGGTGTTCGAAAGCGCACAGAAAGAAAGATTCTACTTTTTTTTGATAGGAATAAGTGGTTGGTTCGGGTAGTTTTGTTTTTGATTTAGTATGGGTCCGATAGCATACCGTATGGTTGTCGTTGTTTATTTGCCCCAATTTGTCCATGTTCTAAACCAAGTGAAGAATGATTCGAAGGCGGCTTGCACTTGTTCCTTCCAAGTTGGTTTTCTTAGAATCAAGTTTTTCGAAACCACTTCTGTCGTTTTGTCATCATCATAGGTGACTTTGATCGTATTTTTAGCCTTCTTTGCCTTCACTTCAATATAAGGCGAGTTTATCGTGTCATATTGAATGTCCTCCTTTTGAATCACTTGATCGTTCCACCTCACGTTTTTGATTTCCTTCCCTTCTTTATAAGGTAAACGGACGCGGAGAGTCTGCGCCCCGTCTCCATCCACGATCCGCTCCATTTTTTGATCAAAAAATAGAATCTCTTGTTTCGGTTCTGTTTTGTTCGGGATCTCTAGGAGCTTTTGAGGAATTTTGGGTTTTTGAACAGACGGGGGAGTCAAAACAAGGGGTGCAATCTTAGGTTTTTCGATCGAATCCTCTTTTACGATGGGCAGGTATTCGGATTGTGGTATTTCTTGCACGATTGGTTCTGGAATCGTTGGACGTTGTTCAAGAGGAAGAATGAATAGCCGTTGAGAAGATGTCCAAGTATTTCCATCCATATCGATCATTTCTATTTGTATATCGAATTCCTGGGATTCTGTCGTTGCTGGCAATGGAATCGAGAGCATATCCGAATACACTCGCTCATTGATTTTTACTTGAAAAGATCGAGGTGTTTGGCTTGTTTGAACGAATAATCGATCGTTTTCCCAATCGATGCTCGCATCCAGAGGGATAGGATCATAGCTGAGATTGATCCACTCGACTTCTTCAAGCAAATGCTTGGAGCGCAGTGTAAAAGAATTGATTCCATTTTCAAGCGTGGTCGTTTCCTCTTTGATCGGGTTTCCATTCTTCAAGATTTCAAGATCCTCTTGCTGCGTGATCGATATATTGTTTCCAGTCTGTTCATAGTCCGGAAAAATGAGAGGCCTGATCTCGAGAATCTTACTGCTTTCATTCCTGGCTTGATCTTTCAAATGCCATCGGACTGTTTTCATTTCTGGCTCGACGATCAATTCGTCGTTTTCATAAAGCACATCGTCGATATAGATCGCACACTCTTTCAGATCCGTATCTAAGATCGAATATGGAAGCGAAGTAGAACGATTTATATAAAGATAATCTTGGACGGGTAAAATAAGTTGAGGAGCCGATCGATCGCCAGTGATCGTTTGCACACCTTGTTCAAGGAGCTGATCTTGTTTGTCTTTGAGTAAAAATTCGAGTTCGAATGTTTGTGAAAGATGGATATCGATCCAATCTTGATCCCATTCTTTTCCATTGATCAAGATTTGACTTTTTTCGCGATCGACTTTTTCATGAAATTTTAGATCGATCCTTTCTTCACTCGTTTCGACTTCAATATACGTTGGTGGTGGAAGTGTTGGTTGCATAATTACCTCCTTCATGCAAATTCGGATGTAAAGAGCTGGAGCTGATCGCAAAGATCGATCAATTCTCGCCCTTCTTCATCCATCGTTTGGATTCTATCAAATGCGTCTGGTAGATACGTTTCTTTTTCCATGCTCGCGTACAATAAGATCAATTGAATATATCGCTTGATTGCTCGATCATGGACCTCTATTTTTTGGGCAAGTTCTTTTTGTTGATCGATTGATAAAACGATTTGATGTTCGATGCATATTTCGATCAAACGGATGAGATCATCTTCTTGCCCGAGCTCTTTTAAAAGAAGAAAGAGTTCACTGGGTTCGAAATCTTCATCTTTCCCTGCCTGCCATTTTAAAAATAGGACGTTTTGAGCATCGATCGAATGGGTGTCGATTTTTTCCAACCAATATCGGCAAAGGAGCGGATCTTTTGTACGGATCACTTCGTTTGTGAAATAGTTTTGTTCTTTTTCTTCAAGAAGGGATCGTTCGAGCTTTCCTTCTTCGATCCAGTGATAGAGCGGACGTCCTTGAGCGATATATTGATCGATCAAATTCCGCGGCTGAAATTGGCATAGTCCAAAAAACAAGACAGACAGAAGAAGGAACAGTGCCAAGATCTTTCGTTGATTTCGACGTTGTTTATAACGCTTACGGATCGTGTTGGTGCTCATAAACTGCTTTTTAATCCAGGATCGTTGAACGATTTGATAAAAAAGCGGGTTAGCATAGGCTAGATCGTCTTTTATCGACTTTAAAGCCTTCGATTGGGAGGGAAGTTCTTGAGAGAAAACATAAATGGAAGAAGTTTTGGAAGGAATACAGCCATTGAAATCGATCAGTACAGGACTTCCATTCAAAACGAGTACATTGGAGGGTTTCCAATCGATATATAAGTACCCTGTTTGATGGAACGAATCGATCGCATCGAGCAATTCTAAAAGAAATCGGATCCGCGTTTTATAGGCTGGATTTTGTTCGAGCCACGTTTCGAGCGGCTGGCCTTCGATCTTTTCTTCAATGATCGCAAGTGTGTTTTGTTCTTCGATCACATCGATCAAATGCGGATAATAGACACCTCTAAGTCTCGACAAGATTTCGATCTCCTGCAAATATTGATGCCTTAAGACAGGATCTTCTGTTTTGAGCATTGTTTTTTTTATCAATTCATTGCCTGTTTTTTCATCTTCTACGATCTCGACTTTTGAAAAATTCGTAAAGCAAACGATTTCTTTCGTTTTATAGCGGTTCATGAAATTCAAGCTGCTTGTTCCCAAAGACGATCTTCATTCCATTCTTTAAGCGCATCTTACGGATAACGCGCTTCTCGCCAAGAAACGTTCCATTCGCGGACTTGAGATCTTGAAGATAATACCGTTCGTTGGTTTTCGTGATCTTAGCGTGTTTTAATGAGACGCTCGCTTCTTGTAGGCGTATTTCACAGCTCATCGCTCTACCCACTATCATTTGTTCGAACATTAATTCGTATCGATCTTGGCCATCATACAAATATGCGCTTGTCTCTTGTTGAGGATGAAAAAGGATTTGAGTATGTTCGAATTCTGGTGTTCTAGCTTCTTCTTCTATAAATTCGATCGCTCGAGAACAATACGTTCCAATTTCTTCGCGAGCGATAAAACCGCTTTCACGCTTTTGAAGGTGATACCACTTCTTTGGAAAGTATTTTTTTTGAAGCATCTTCAAGCCAATGATCACATTGGGGATGGAAAATTCTTTTTGGCGCAGGCTTTGATATAAATAGCCGCTAATTTCATAGGCGCTGTTCGTTCGATAGCGTCTTGCAAGATCTTGGATGAATTCTTTGCATTCATCATGGCGGTACATCCAGCAGTCGAGCTGCAAAGGCAAAACGATAAATCCAAACTCTGTACCCTTTGAAGACACATAGATCGATTCTGTATCGAGAAGAACAGGCTTGTTCCGATTGACATTGATCGCTCTTTCTAATAGATCGATCAAAAAACAATAGCCTTCCTCTTCTTGAAAAATATATTGCTCCAAAAAATAAGAGAGCGGAACCAAATTTTGAAAAGAATAAGAGAGAATATTGGCCTCTAGGTTCGCGTCGATGCAATAGGCATCGGATCGGATCTTCTCAAGGATCGATGGATCGATCATTTCTTTTTGTTTGAGATGAATATAAAGTGTTTGATCGCGTTCAATTTTTTTGAGAATTTGTTCTTTCATAACGTCCCCTTTCTATGTGCCTCTTATTAAATACGACAAAAATTCAAAAAATGGTCCCAATTTCTAAAATTTTTTTATTTTTTTGTCTTATGCATACGTACCTATTTATTAATCTATATCTTATATGTTATTAAAATATATTTTTTTCATATAATGTATAGACAAATAAAAAGAATTCGTATATTATGAAGACGTAAAAAATGTATACCCTTTCAACAAGGATCCATTGGAAGGAAAGAATAAGGAGAGAATTTATGAAAAACTTGGATCGCTTTACCGAACCTTTGATCGAATTCGGTGCGAAACTTAACAACTTTAAACCTTTAGAGATTCTTCGCGACGCCTTCATGCTTGCGTTCCCGCTTACGATTTTTGGTTCGATCACGTTGATCATCGCCAATTTCCCATTCTTATCTCAATTGATCGGAGAAACGAATGCCGCAACATTGAATACGATGCTTGGGCCTGCTTCGACAGCAACGATGAGTATCGCAGCCGTCTTCCTATGCATGGGTATTGGGTATTATTATTCAAAATCAAAAGATTGTGATCCAATTTTTGGAGCCGCGATCGCACTTGCAGCCTTCTTGCTTGTCACTCCAATGTTCATGAATGTAGATTTGGAAAGCGGTGAGCAGCTTCTTGTCAGCAACGTCTTCAATATCGACCGCTTAGGTGCAAGAGGAATGTTCGTCGCTATGATCGGTTCTTATCTTGCCGCCTTCATGTATTGCTGGGTAACAGAGAAAAACTGGACGATCAAGATGCCTAGTTCCGTACCTCCTGCTGTTTCGAAATCATTCTCTGCATTGATTCCTGCTGTATTGACATTGACTGTCTTCTTATTGATCCGCATTGGTTTTGAATTTACGCCTTGGGGCAACGTGCATGATTTTATTTACCAAGTCGTTCAAGCGCCATTGACGAATTTGGGAAAAGGTCTTGGTGCTACGATCTTAGCGATCTTATGTATCCAGCTTTTATGGTTCTTTGGTTTGCATGGACAAATCATCGTCAACTCTGTACTCGATCCAATCTGGAACACATTGACACTTCAAAACTTGGAAGCGTTCCAAGCAGGAACTCCAATTCCGAACATCGTAACAAAGCAATTCATCGAGATCTTCACTGTAGGTATTGGTGGTTCTGGTATGACATTGGCTGTCGTGATCATCTTGATGTTCTTCTGTAAGTCGCAACAATTGAAACAAATTGGTCGCTTAGCAGCGCCTGCTGGCATCTTCAATGTCAACGAACCCGTCATCTTTGGTATGCCGATCGTAATGAATCCTATGATCTTCATCCCGTGGATCGTAGCGCCAGTCATCAACGTGATCATCGTTTACTTCGCAATGTCTTCAGGACTTGTACCATATACAACAGGAATCACCGTTCCTTGGACGACACCGATCTTCTTGTCTGGATGCCTTGCGACAAACTCTGTAATGGGTGGCGTGATCCAGCTAGTCGAACTCGTTGTGGTTGGAATTTGCTGGTTCCCATTCTTGAAAGCTTTGGATCGTCAAAACGTCAAATTAGAAAAAGAAGCAGAATAAAATGGCCTCAGTTGTTTGCTTTGATATCGGAGGAACCGCAATTAAATATGGTTTGATCCAAGATGGAACGATCATCGATCAAGGAAAATTTGCAACAGACTTAACGAATGGATCGCTCATGTTGAGCCGCATGGGCGATATCATTCAAGACTACAAAAAAGCTCATGAGCTAGATGGGATTTCCATCAGCTCCCCAGGCTTTGTAGATAATCGATCCGGCAAGATCGTTTCGGGAAACATCATTGACGGATTCAACGGACTCAATATCCGGGATTACTTTCAAAAACATTACCAATTAGATACGGCTATCGAAAACGATGCCAACTCGGCTACGATCGCCGAACACGCTTTAGGCAACGGAAAAGGCTATGAGAACATGGTCTGCATGACGTTGGGTACAGGTGTTGGCGGTGGTATCATCATCAACAATAAGCTTTATACCGGAAACGCGAAAATGGCTGGAGAATTTGGTTTCATGTTCATCAACGGCATTCAAACGGATCGCCCAGAAGATGAGATCCTTTCTGGCTACGCGTCGACAAGAGCGCTTGTCGAATCCGTGAATAAAGAACTCGAAGAAGAGATCGACGGGATCGAGATCTTTGATCGCGCCAATCGAGGAGATGCTTTGTGCAAGCAAAAAATTTCCGATTTCTTCGATGCGATCGCGATGGGCATCTACAACATTGCCTATACGATCAATCCTGATATCGTTTTGATCGGTGGAGCTGTTTCCATGCAGCCTCAGCTCATCGATGAAGTTAAAAAGCGGATCGAATACTTAACACCATCTTTTTCTCTCAACTTACTGGATATTATGAAAATCGATCGCTGCAAATTCTTAAACGATGCAGGACTCTATGGAGCCTATGCCAACTTTATAGAGTCAAGAAAAGTCGAAGCGTAGTCTTCGGCTTTTTTTTTGCGAATAGATATGTTACGATAATCAAAATTCGGCCGCCGGGTAGTGCTCACGTTTGTCATAAGGCCTTTGAAGACAAACGGGAGTGTTTTTTTTAGGAGGAAATAAAATGTATCATTCAATGCGCCGTTCAAGGCAACAGCTTTCTGAACAAGAGACGATCAAGATCTTAGAAAACGCAACTTCAGGCGTGCTTGCTCTTTTCGATGCGGATGATTATACGTATGCCCTTCCCATCAGCTATGTGTACCATGGAAACGAGATCTATTTTCACAGCGCCTCTTCTGGACATAAGATCGAAGCGATCAAACATCATCAAAAAGTGTCTTTTTGCGTAGTTGCGCAAGACAAGATCGTTCCGGAAAAATTTACGACCTTTTTTAAAAGCGCGATTGTCTTTGGAACAATCGAGATCATCGAAGATGAAGCAGAAAAAAGAAAAGCGATCGAATGTCTTTCTAAAAAATATTCTCCCCATGAAACCGAGGAAAGAACTCAACAAGAGATCGATCGGTTTTGGAAGCAGCTGACGATGCTAAAGCTCAATATTGAAAAGATAAGCGGGAAACAATCGATCGAGCTTGTTTGAATGATGTTAAAAAACAACACTTGGATCTTAGGATATGGCTTTGTTTTCAATCCATTGATCAATCTTCCCGTCTTCTTTTGGATCGATGTTTCTTATGAGAATTTAAGCTATATTGGAACGACCCTTCATCATCCGCTCTACCTTGTGCTTTGGGCCATCTCAAGCGTATTCGGATTGTATTTCTTTTCAACCGCTATTTGGAGCGCGCATTCGATTCCGTATCGTCGATGGCTCCACGCCCTATTTTGTATCGGCATGATCCTTTCCTGTCTCATTCCCTATTCAGCCGATATGCCAGGCTGGATCAACGATCTGCATGTGTGGATCGCGATCGTTTGTGTGTCGGGATTTATCTTTTCTTGGCTTAAAACGATCCTATATTCTTGGCTTTCCTCTTCGTTTTGGATCCTTTATAAAGCGTTGCTCATTATCTTTGCGCTAGGATTTCTAGCGATCTGTTTTGCGGGATCGATCAATGGTTTGAGCGAAATCATTTTCTCGATTGGCGTCAACGCGATCTTGAGCCTTGCCCTCTTCAATTTAAGCAAGAAGGATAAAAAAAATGATCGAGCTTTTTAAGCTGGATCATTTTTTAATACCACTCGTTTTGTAGCGATATTTTGACAAAAGAGGGCATCGTGCTCCACAAATAATAGCGTATACTGACTTTCTTGAAGCATTTGTTCGATTTGCACCCGACTCTGCAGATCTAGATCGTTCAAAGGTTCATCCCAAATATACAAATGGGCTTCTTCGCAAAGGCTTCGCGCAAGCATGATCTTTCGTTTTTGACCATTGGATAATTCAAGAAGTGGGTGAGCGAGCTCTTCACGGGAAAAGCCGAGTTTTCTAAGCAACGTCATGATTTTTGTTCGATCGATCGCATATCGCTCGATATAGTTTCGCAAAGAGCCTTTGACTTCCTCGAGACTTTGGGCAACGTACGAAATTTTGAGTCCACTAGCGAGATCCAATTCTCCTGTATATTCCACTTGTCCTAGGATTGCTTTGAGCATGCTGCTTTTGCCGCTCCCGTTTGGACCTTCCAGCAAGAGGTGTTCTCCTTGCTCGATCGAAAAGCTGACTTTATTCGTTTGCCAACCATCATAAAGAACACTTACATTCAAGAAGCTGATGAGTTTTGCTCGCTTATATGGGATTGTTTTAATTTGTAGCTGTTCAAGCTTGATGTCGCTTTTGAGGAGCTTTTGTTTTTGAGCGATCGCTTTTTCTTTACGTGCTTCGATCGTCTTGGAGCGTTTCATGAGCTTGGCTGCTTTATGTCCGATAAATCCTTTATCGGCTGCTCCGATCTTTTCTTTTTCTTTAGAATGGGACCATTCGCTATTTAGGCGTGCGGATGAGGAGAGTCGTTTGATTTCTTTCTGTAGACGGATGTTTTCAGCTCGATCACGTGCAAGCTTATGTTCGTGATCGATTTGCCAAGCTGAATAATTCCCTTGTCGAACCGTAATTTCATGATCGATCACGACTAAATGATCGATACAGGCATCCAACAGCGCTCGATCATGACTGACAAGCAAGAAACCTTCCTTCGAGCTTAGATATTGGGCGAGGAGCTTCTTTCCTTCAAGATCTAAATGGTTGCTCGGTTCATCTAACAAGATATACGCTCCTTCTTTCAAAAACATAGCACCTAGCATGCATCGCATCCTCTCCCCATACGAAAGAGTCTCAAAGGGATGCCAAAGAATATCGTTTCTAAGATGAAGTTTCGCACATTCTTTTTCGATCTGCCATGCTTGAGCACCAGAGATTTCTTCTAAAAGTTCGATCGTCAATAAAGCTGGGTCTATTCTCTGACAAGGAAAGATTTCTGCAGATACAGGTTGAATCAATGTTCCTCTTCCTTCAAGTTCTCGAGCAAGGATCTTCAAAAGTGTCGTCTTTCCGCAGCCATTGGCGCCGATCATGCCGCATTTCCATCGGGTATCCAAGGAAAATGAGATATGATTCAGTATGGGATCATCAATCGATTCATATTGAAAGGTATATTTATTGAATGTGATCATCGCCATCGTTTTCACCTCCAAATAAAAAGACCGCAAAGAAAACTTCCGCGGTCTTGATTGATTTGGCGTTGATAAAAATGGACCGATCAATTGGTCCCGTGTTTAAGCATGATTAAAAGATGGAAGTTTTCTGTTTTCTAGTCGTTTGTATAAACAGAAACATTCAACATCTTCTCACCTCTTTCTCGAATATTATATGCTTCTGCTTTCAAAAAGACAAGTTTTCACAAAATTCCTTTAAAACAGCCACTTTTTCCAGTTGCTTGTTTTTAGTTTCATGCCTTGTTAAGATGAAGATGCCAAAAGAAAAGGTATTAAAAATTGGTTTAAACATAGAGAAGATCTATGCGGGATCAAAAAGCGTTCTAGCAAATTGGACACAAAAGTCGTTAAAATGAACAAAATAGACTCGAAGAAATTGAGAATAAGATGAGGGAAAGCGCTCTCGTTACAACAAATCAAAAGAAATCAATCGATTCGAGCGATCAGTCAATAGCTAGACGAAAGAGATACGATCCTAAAGCATAGAGGATCTATGTCGGATCGAATGTATCTCGTCAAGCTTTCGCGACACAGAAGTCGTTAAAATGAAATGTCAACAACGGTCAAATAAAACATGGTTATGGCAGCAAGCGGAAATGAACGGTCAAACCTAGATCGATCATCACAAGCGAAAACATCTGAAAGGAAAGATGGACGCAGGACCGAGCGAAAAGAATAAGTCCAAATCATAATGAATAGGAAGCATAGAACCACTCGATATGTGGTCAAATAGATAGACGAATTCATTCATCCAAAACATAAAAAGAGTCCGAAAGGACTCTTTTCATATTATTCGACATCTAAATTGAGATTGTTGATCTTTGTAAGATACGATTCTGCTTTTTTGACAAAATACATCGTATTGCCAAGCTCAACCACTTTTTCAAAATACATCTTTGCGATGTTGTAGTCTTCCTGTACAAAGCTGATCAAAGCGATATAGTAAGATGCGTCCACTTGCTGGAACGGAAATGGCGAATGCTTCAAAGAAGCGAGATAATACTTTTTGCATTCATTGAAATCGCCATTCATCAATCGGATCTTGTTTTCGATCGAAGCGATCTCTTCAGAACGGATCATCACGCCCGTTGGACCAAAATTCATGCGAACTTTGCTCGCTTCTTCCTTGCATCGAATCAGTGCTGCCTCATCTTTGAGCATATAATCGATATATCCCATCAAAGACCAATACGTCAAAGTGCTTGCCGCGTCTTTTCGCGGATACGTGATCAAGATATCTTGCGCGAGTTCTGGATCATCCATATAGATCAAGCATTGCGCCAACAATGATTTTTGCGTCAATTTGATCTTGTTTCGCTTCGTCGAATAATAGACGATCGCGGAAAAGCAAGCTTGAGGATCGCAATTTTCATACAAGAGCTTCGTGATCGGAATAAAGCATTGAGCCCGATAACGAAGAAGAGCGTTGAAAGCCATCATATAAAACAAAAGCGCCAAGACCAAGATCCAAATGTTGTTGATGAAAAACATGATGCAGAAGATCGCGACGATCCCTAATGCGTAGATCAAAGAGATCCGATCGATCTGCTTGCGGCACTTGATCGCCAGCTCCTTGTATTCTGGAAGCAGCTGATGATGGATCTGATAAATGCGGACGATCTCCTCGTCGTTGCTGATCTTTCTTGCCCGCAAGGAAGAGAGAGTCGAACTTCTTAAGGAAAGCCAGCCATAGAGCGTGACGATCATCATCGGGATCACAAGAAAGGTGCTGATCATAAGCATTGTATCTGGCATCATAAAAAGAAGCATGAAAATCAAATAAGGAGCCCAGGCACTGATCGGAATGAGCATTTGAGAGATCAAGACGGCATTGACGATCCCCGCTACGACCAAACCACCCATCGCATACGTTAACACGATATTCGATTTCATGAACGAAAGGACTTCTGGAGGTACGATCCCAGCGCTTGTGATCGCTGAATTTGAGAACGTGAATGCCATCAAGAGCACACCCACACAAAAGGCCGCAACTAAAATCAAGAACTGAGTTTTACATTTATATTTCCACATACTATTCCTCGTCTTTTTCTTTATGGAGAATATTCCTAGCAGGCAATCCGACCGCTGTCGCATAAGCGGGAACATCGTTCAGCACGACCGCGTTCGCTCCAACTTTGCTGTAGGCGCCTAGCGTAATATTTCCTAAGATCTTCGCACCCGAACCGACATAGACTCCATCCTCTAATGTTGGGTGTCTTTTGCAATCTGTCGATCCTCTTCCCCCTAAGGTCACTCCATGGTAGAGCTGACAATCATTCCCGATGATCGTCGTTTCGCCGATCACTACCCCCATACCATGATCGATGACTAGACCTTTTCCGATCGTCGCTCCCGGATGGATCTCGATGCCCGTTTTATGACGAGCCCGATTCGAAAGCCAGCGAGCAAATGTATGATGGTCATGTCTCCAAAACCAATTGGCAATTCGATAATGATACAAAGCTTTAATGTGCGGATAGATGAAGAGGACCTCGAATTTTGATTTAGCAGCAGGGTCGAGCTCCATCGTCCGCTTTACGTTATATTTTGCATATTCGATCAATGAACTTTTAGACATGTATCAATTTTAGATTTTTTTCAACTAAAATGCAAGATAAGCAACAACTTCCCGTCTTTTCCCATATTTAATTGAAAAAAGCACATCTATACATAGACATGCTTCGTGGGATTAAGATAATTTGCGCTTGATCCAAACGATCAATACAATCGAAGTAACCAAAACGGCTAGGCTAGCGAACAATCCAGTCCGCATGGAAGTAGGCACTTTAGGGGCTACGACCTTAGTTTTTTCGTTTTGGAAAGTAAAAGTGTAGATATCTTGCTTTTCTTGTTTTTGATCGTCGATCGAAACTGTTCCTTTTTCATCTACCTCGATCTTTACATTTCGTTTACTTCGATCATATCCATTAGGCGCCTTTGTTTCTTGGATCGAATACGTGCCTGCCTTCTGGATCGTAAAGAGAACCGTTCCATTTTGAAGATCTCCTTTCTTGTTTTGAAGGATCTTTCCTTCCTCATCTAAGAGGGCGAACTCAAAATCAAGAGAAACGATCGGTTGATTTTGCATGTCCACTTTTTGAACTTGGACTTTGATCGTTTCAAAATCATTTTCAAACAAATATTCAAATGGATTCGATCCAGTTTGCCATTGCTCTTTTTCGATCGTTTCAATTTTCTCCAAACGCACATACCCTTGTGGCGCTTCTATTTCTTCAATCGTATAGGAGCCATAAGGAAGATCCGCTTCAAACCGAACATTTCCTTCCTTATCGCTATATTGTGTTTCTAGCACTGTATTTTCTTCGATCTCGATTTCTTCTCCCTCTGGATTCACATAAGCGATCTTCTCTTTATTCGAAAGAGCGAACAAGGAATCTGAGAGAGGTTTTTTCGATTCGGCATCGATTTTTTGAATCTTGATCTTTGCTTTTTTACGTTCGTTTTCAAGCTTCGCTTTCTGAACAATCAACTGTGTTTCACTATTTTCCGCCTTCAATTCAATCGGATACTTTGTGGAATCTAAAACATAACCGTCTTTGGTTTTCGTTTCATGAACGACATAGTTTCCCAACGGAAGCTTTGCGCTGAACGCTTTTCCTTCATGATCCGTAGTTAGTTTTTCTACGACTTGTCCTTTTTCATAAAGGATCGACTGATCGGCCGGATCTAGAATATCCTCTTGAGCGAGGATCTCGAATTCGACACCTTCAAGACCTTTAAGGGCGTATTCGAAATTCGTCTTGATCACTTCTTCTTGGATCGTTTCATGATCGACGAGAACTTCTCCTTGTTTTTGGATTTCGATCTGGCCACGAATCGCTTGATTGCTCATTTCGAATTCGATCGTTCCACTTCCCGTCTGTTCTTTGACGATCCAGTTTTTTTCTGGATCCAAATAATAATCTTTGCCGCTCTTGACTTCTCTTGCCTTATAGATATGATGACTTGATTCGTACGCTTGAACTTTCGCGTTTACATCTTGTTCGGCTTTTTTTTGAGCCATTGCTTTTGCATCCGCTTCATTTCTATGAAACCCTTGCGCAAGCCATTCATTTTGGCTGGCTTCATCGTACGCATCAAAATTGACTAAATAGTTTTCTTCATACGTTTCGGATTGGAATGTCTGCTTTTCTTGATGCTTGAATTCGATCGTTCCTTGCCCGTTCGTCGAGGCGGTATGGATCAAAACATCGTCTTTATAAAATTCGAATTCAACGTTAGGAATCGGTTTTTTCGTCTCCGAATCCGTTTTCAGCAGCTGTAGATGAATGTTCATATTGCCTTCTTTGCTCGTATCGGCTTTGACTGTTTGTGTTTGCGGAGCGATATCGAGCTGATAATGGAAAGAAAAACTTGGTGTGTCTATCTTGCCAAAAGAACCGATCGTTTGATTGTTGTTTTGAAAATAGACTTTTTTAGAATTGGTGACTTCGTTCGATGGATATAATGCTTGATAAGAAAGGGTTCCTGTTTTTGAAGCGCCTTTTTCAAGCCACACGAGCAGCGTGTTTCCTTCCTGTTGGGCTTGAACATGGTCAGGAATCGAAGTGGAAAAATAATGAGTGAAGACAGAATTGGTGTCTTCTAAACGAATCGCGTTTTCTTTTCCATAACCAGCAAAGGTGATAGTTTGCTGGCTAAAAGAAACAGGTGTATCGAATGCTTTGATCCGTTCTAAGATCTGATTTCTTTTCTCTTGAACTTCGCTAGGAATATCATAGAGTTCTCCTGGATGTTTGACTTCCCACATACAGATTTGGGTAGCGGCAGCCATCGCTTCTGAATAATCGCCTTGATAGCCATAGCCAACACTTTGGATCTTGGAAAGCAGCGCGATCTGTTCGGGCGTATATCCTAATCCAAATACGTTTTGAGATAAGACGGCGTCGGCTTGTTCATTGAAGGCTTGAGAACCATACAGGATCGATTGCTCAAACAAAATATCTGGCTCCAAACAAAAGAGCACTTCATTGCCAACTTTGAAATAGCCAACATACGATAATGGATCATTCCATGAGATATAAGGGTTGTTTCTATCATCCCCTTGGAATGTATAGAGCGGATATTTTCGACTCACGCTGGATAGAGGATAGAATTCGGCTTGCCACGTCCCTGAAGCGAACAAGGGGCTGATCATTCCTGTCAAAGTCATGAGCATGCTCGAAACAATCGCTAATGTAATGTGTAATAGTTTTTTCATAAACCATTCTCCTTCTTCTAGTCGATTACGACGAGTATTGAATACGAATTTTTTTTAAAGAATGGTTCCGAATTTTTATTTTTCTTATATTTCCCTTATTTTTCCCATACTTTCACATAGGTTCTTTTTTTGTGTGTTCTTCTTTTTCCTCTTGTTTCGATCGCCTCGCTTCAGTATGATAAAGAGCAACGAGTTAGAAAAGAGGTATCGAGATGGCTTTTTTACCAACAAGCTATGAAGAGATGAAACAAGCTGGTCTTGATTCGGTGGATTTCGTATATATTTGTGGAGATGCGTATGTAGATCATCCTTCGTTTGGATGCGCAATCATCACCCGGACATTGGAAGCCTTCGGGTATACGTGTGCGATTTTAGCGCAACCCGATTGGAATAAGGACGAGGAGTTTTTACAGTTTGGAGAGCCGCGCCTTGGTTTCTTGATCTCTGCTGGCAACATTGATTCGATGGTCAATCATTATTCGGTCAATAAAAGACGCCGCGATAAAGACAATTATTCCGATCAAGGGATCATGGGGAAAAGACCGGATCGAGCGACGATCGTCTATTCGCAAGTGGTTCGTCGATTGTTTCCACACGCCAATATCTTGATCGGAGGAATCGAAGCCTCCCTTCGTCGATTGGCGCATTATGATTATTGGGACGACGCGGTTCGCCGTTCGATCTTGATCGATTCGCAAGCGGATCTTTTGATGTTTGGGATGGGCGAGAATACGATCATCGAGGTGGCGGACGCTCTCAACAGCGGAATGAAGATCCAAGATCTCGTCTATATTCGAGGTACTGCTTGGAAAACGAAATCGCTTGATTCGATTTTTGATGATTATATCGTTTTACCTTCTTATGAAGAGGTAAAGACGGATAAATATGCCTACGCGAAAAGTTTTATGATCCAACATGAAAATCAAGACGCGATCCAATCGAAAATGCTGATCGAGCCTTACGATGGATGGTATGTCGTTGTCAATCAGCCCCCGCTTCCTTTGAGCCAAGAAGAAATGGATTTTACGTATTCTTTACCGTATGAGAGAACTTTTCATCCAAAATACACTTATATTCCGGCTATCGAAGAAGTTCAGTTTTCGATCACGAGCAATCGCGGCTGCTTTGGGAATTGTGCCTTTTGTGCGATCACAAGTCATCAAGGCCGGATCATTTCCACACGCAGTGTAAAAAGTGTCGTTGAGGAAGCAAAAACGATCACGAAGATGAAGAATTTTAAAGGGTATATTCATGACATCGGAGGGCCAAGCGCCAATTTCTCAAGACCAGCGTGCGATAAACAAAGAGAATATGGCGCGTGCGCGAAACGAGAGTGCTTATGGCCTAGAAAATGTCCCAACATGAAAGTCGACCATTCGCATTATGTCGAGATGCTTGATGCCGTCCGCGAACTTCCTGGCATCAAAAAAGTTTTTATCCGCTCGGGGATCCGTTATGATTATTTGATGTACGATCAAGACGATACGATGTTCGACCGCCTCGTCCAATATCATGTGAGCGGCCAGTTGAAAGTGGCGCCTGAACATGTAAGCGCGGAAGTGCTTGATAAAATGGGGAAACCAAGAAAAGAGCTGTACTTTAAATTCGTCGATAAATTCTATCAAAAAAACAAACAATTCAACAAGAATCAATTTCTTGTCCCGTATTTGATGAGCTCGCATCCAGGAAGCACGTTGAAAGACGCGATTGAACTGGCTTGTTATTTGAAGAAGATCCACCATACGCCTAAACAAGTCCAAGACTTTTATCCGACTCCAGGTACGTTAGCGACATGCATGTATTATACGGAAATGGATCCAAGAACAAAAAAGCCAGTCTATGTTGCCAAAACCTATCATGAAAAACTAGAACAGCGTGTCTTGATGCAGTATTCGTATCCAAAAAACTATGCGCTCGTCAAAAAAGCGCTCATCAAGGCTGGTCGGGAAGATCTGATCGGAAATGGTCCAAAATGCTTGATCAAAACGTATCCTCCTCGCATGGATTCTAAGAAAAAGTCAAGCAAAAAGCATATTGACAAATAGTTTTCTTGCTTGTATTATTGAATGGTCATGATAATGTATGGAGAGTTGTCCGAGCGGCTTAAGGTGCAGTCTTGGAAAGGCTGTGTAGCGAAAGTTACCAAGAGTTCGAATCTCTTACTCTCCGCCATTCAAAAAAATAATCTCCCGCAAGGGAGTTTTTTTTGTGCCTAAATTTACTTTTTTCACACTCTAAAAAAAGAACCGCTATTGTGCTTCGCGGTTCTTTGAATCGATTTGTTCGAGTTCGATCATACAAGCTTCATCCGTTCCTAATTGATCGGGTAAGAACAGACCTGCTTTCATCAATGCTTTTCCAGTAAAGAGGTGGCCATCTTCTTTTCGACGATACCAGCGATTCTCATCAAGCCCTTGTAGATAAATGTGCGGCTTTTTCATGTTTGGCTTATGTTCAAAGACGACCGCTTGCACGATGATCTTCCTTTTATCTTTAGATACGAATGACCATGCGCTGACATTTTGTTGATTCGGATCCGAAAGCCGATAATAATCTCTTTCTAAAACGAGTTCCTGCATCGATTTATAGACCTTGATTTGTTCTTTGCCTTCTTCTTTTTCTTTAGGACTCAATTCAGAAAGATCCAATTCATAACCAAATGTTCCAGCCATCGCCACGATCCCTCTTGTGTAAAGAGAAGTATTTCGCCCTGTTTGATGATTCGGGATCGCCGAGACATGGGATCCTGTCGCGCTGATCGGATAAAAGAAGCTAGTCCCGTGTTGGATAAAACAACGATTATGGGCATCTGTATCGTCTTAACACCAATATTGTGGAAAATAGTATAACATTTCCGTGTCAAAACGTCCCCCTCCCCCTGCGCATCCTTCAAACAAAATATTTTCAAATCGGGATGTTAGTCGATCTGCAAGATCGTAAACTCCAAGCATATAACGATGCGCCATTTCGCTTTGTGTTTTTGGACTAAGCGAAGGAGCGTAAAAGTCGCTGATCGAACGATTCATATCCCATTTGATATAATCGATCTCGTTTTTCTCGATCAACTTAGCAAAAATGTGTTCCAAATAGTCGACCACTTCTGGATTCGCCATATCAAGAACGAGCTGATATCGGCTGCGGGCGGGATCTCGCAATGGAGATCGAAGCACCCAATTGGGATGATCGCGATAGAGCTTCGAGTTTTCGGATACCATTTCTGGCTCGATCCACAAACCAAACTGCATTCCTAAAGCATGGATCTTTTCGACAAGTTGTCTTAGCGGCATTTGTAGCTTTTTTTCGTTGACGAACCAATCCCCTAAGCTTGAATCGTCATTGTGACGTTCTCCAAACCATCCATCATCCAAAACGAAGAGTTCGATCCCAAGTTCATGAGCGCTTTTCGCGATCGAAAGAAGCTTTTCTCCATTGAAATCGAAATAGGTCGCTTCCCAGTTGTTGATCAAGATTGGTCTTTTTTGATGAACAAAAGAAGAGCGGATCAAATGAGAACGGATAAAATCGTGATATTGATTGCTTAAAACACCTAATCCTTTTTCTGAATAGGACAAGATCGCTTCTGGCGCGCAAAAATGTTCGCATGGTTTCAATTGCCAGCGAAAGTTCTCGCTTCGAAGTCCGATCGTCGCACGAATCTGATCCAGTTGATCTTTTTCTATATCGGCTTCAAAACCGCCTGAATAGACAAGAAGCATCCCATACGCTTCTCCGCTTGTTTCGTTCGTGTTGTTTTTCGCTAGAATAATTCCGGGATTATGCTGGTGAGAAGATTGACCACGTCTAGATCCGATGGAAAATGTTCCATGGCTCAAAGACGTACGCTCCGCGAGCCGCTCCATCGCGTGCCGTCCATGAAAGTGGATCACTTTATAATCGCTTTCTGGCAGATCTAGACTTGCGCTCACGGCCTTTTTTACTTGAATCTCAAAAGGCGTCATATTGCGGATCGTGACAGATCGTGTGATGACATTTTCTTCTTCAAAGATCCCATACAGCAAGTCTACAAAAATGTCATAAACAGTATCTTTGAGCGTGATCTTTAATGTCTGTGTCTTATGGTCACGATCAAAAGAGGCGGGCAGCTTTTCGATCGAATATTTTCCCTCAAGGATTTCATAGGAATAATACCGTAGATCGAGCGAAGAAGAACCATCCGGAACTCTAAGCAGCAAAGCAGGCTCGCGAAAATCCGAGATCCCGCCGCAAGGATACTCAAGAAGACGATCGTTGAGAGAGTACATACGGCTTTTTTCTGTATCCCATAAATTGGCAGAAAAGCTGATTTCTGGATAATCCTCGATATAACTCATATCCATTTCTGTATTTGGCCCATACCACGTATGGTTCAAAATCCCATATTGATCGACTTTCATTTGATAGAGAGAATCGTTTGTCGTCAGTGAAAACACTTGATCTCGTACTTGTATTGACATTTTTAATCTCCTTTCGGCTTGGTTAATTCCATGTTTTACTCGAATGAGTTTAAAATGTCAACTAAATTTAGTAAATTATATCGTTTTTTTACTTATTCATTTCAATTTCAATTGGTTTTTTCCAACGCATTTCTTGACGATATTGTTTGGGTGACTTATTAAAAAGAGATTTAAAAGCACGAGAAAAATGAAGCTGATTCTCATAGCCGACTTGTTGCGAGATCTCGGCGATCTTCATATCGCTCACTTGCAACATACCGGCCGCCTTGACCATACGATACTGTAATAAAAACTGCATAGGAGCCTTTCCAGTCACTCGTTTGAAGCTTCCGATTCTCTTAAAAAGACCCTCGATCAACAAGGCTTTCAAAATGGAAGAACGCTTAAAATTGGTATTCATCCTGAAAATTTGCGTGTTGGAACCAAGGAAGACAAAAATAAGCTA
>Connie_p2__coassemble_401_pt1 | contig 73691 bp, 71 predicted proteins | sample Connie_p2__metabat2_low_PE_010 | metagenome-assembled genome bin Connie_p2 | reverse complement strand
GCCTCCCTGTCACGGAGGAGATCGTGGGTTCGAGTCCCATCTGGACCGCCATCATTATTTTCAATCTAATATTGGTCCAGTGGTGTAGTGGTTAACATGCCTCCCTGTCACGGAGGAGATCGTGGGTTCGAGTCCCATCTGGACCGCCATCATGCAGATGTAGTTCAATGGTAGAACACAGCCTTGCCAAGGCTGATACGCGGGTTCAATTCCCGTCATCTGCTCCATCTAGTTGAGTTAAAAACCGCAGAAATGCGGTTTTTTGCTATTTGGAAGTTTTAGAATTCATAAATTAAAAATTTTATTTTTTCTCTTTACAAACACTCAATTATTCGATATTATAATTGAGCATATGGCGGTTGTGGTGAAGTGGTTAACACAACGGATTGTGGCTCCGTCATTCGCGCGTTCGATCCGCGTCAGCCGCCCCATTTTGTAAGCAAACGTGCCAATCGAAAGATTGGCATTTTTTTTATAAGAAAGGATCTAATTTATGAAAAAACTCTTCATTCTTTGTGTGTTCCTTTTGGCTGGCTGCGCTACACAAACTCCATCAAAAACCCCATCCGCATGCTCCGAAGAGCAAGCTTGTACGATCGGTGATCAAAACACTGTTGAAACGATGCAGCCATTGTCTTTTGAAGAGACCCTTTCCTTTTTCAAAGAGAAAAAAAGCGGTCTATTGTATTTTGGCTTTGAAAATTGTCCATGGTGTCAAGAAGCGCTCCCGATCCTTCGAGAAGAAGCTAAACGACAAAACGTTTCGATCCATTCGATCTTGACACGCGATGAAAATAATGAACTTCTTTATACGGAGGAACAAAAACAAGAAATCATTCCTTATCTTCAAGACTATATGTCCAAGAACGAGGAAGGTGAGCTCACGCTCTATGTGCCTCTTGTCGTTGTCGTCAAAGATGGAAAAGCGATCGAAGGTCATGTTGGAACGGTGGATGACCACGATGCCCATGCGCGTAAAATGACGGAAGAAGAAAAACAAGAACTTCAAAAAAAATACGAAGATATGCTTGCGCAATTATCTTCGTAATAAGACTTCTGCCCGAAATAAGTACCAGCCATTCAGCAAGAGAAGTGGTGTAAATAGATCATACCCCATACCTGAAATCAATTTTACGAACGGATGGGAAACAAGTGTAGGAAACAGGAAAGGGAATACCCACGATACCCAGATCGCGACCACAAAAAGGAAAAGATTCACAAGAAATAAGATCCGAGTCATCACTTTCGAAGTATGCAGATCCGTAAAAATCAATTTAAACATAGGGCTCCCTCCTTTTTCTATGATTATAAGAAATTCGATTCAAGAAGGGGACTCAGACACTCTTTGTGTGAAATTATGTGAATTAATAAAACGCGGCTCATTTTTGAGTAAGAATTCGTATTTATAAAGTATGAAGATCAAAGAAATGATGCAAGAACAAAGACCAAGAGAAAAAGCGCTGCGCCTAGGGATCGAATCTCTGAGCGACACAGAACTTTTATGCTTGATCATTTCCAGCGGTACGAAAAATAGGCCAGTGGACGTCATCGCCGAAGACTTGCTGAAAAAAACCAACAACCTATCCACATTGCCCAATATTCCGATCCAGTCGCTCATGGAGATCGAAGGGATCCGCGAAGTCAAAGCGCTCCAGATCGCAGGCTCCATAGAACTATGCAAGCGAGCGATGAAAGCTAAGACCTATCAACAAACGATCCATCATCCAAAAGACGTGCTCAATTGGTTTGAAATCGAGTACGGAATCCTTCCCCAAGAACATTTCATCTGCGTCTATCTAGACACCAAAGGGAAGATCATTACCCATAAAGTCATATTTATTGGCTCGCTCAACGAGTCTTTGATCCATCCTCGCGAAATATTCAAAGAAGCGTTCCTCAATAACGCGTATTCGATCCTTTTTGTACACAACCATCCATCCAACGACACGACCCCTTCCCGTAGCGATATCGCATCGACCCATCAACTCATGGAGGTCGCCAAGACGATGGGAATCTATGTGATGGATCATATCATCGTCGGAAAAGACAACTGGTATTCCTTCAAACAGAACGGCGCTCTTCATTGATTCTACCCTTCTTTGTAGCTATAATGAAAGAAATGATTTTGGGGGAAGAATGAAAAAACTAACTCGACTACAAAGAATCTTGATCAGCGCGATCCTCGTCGTCACATTGATCGGCAGCCTCATGCTCGCGCTAAGACAAAATACAATGACCAACATCGGCTATAGCGCCTGGACCTATATAAAATATGGCTTGATCGATTATCCAATCACCTCGCTCTCGAATATGATTTCCGACGTATCGAATTTATGGCACGTCTATGACGACAACGTTTATCTCAACGAACAGCTCGCCACACAGCGAAGTTATGAAACGATGTATCAAGATGAACGAAATAAAAACCGCGAACTCGAAAAGCTTCTCGATCTGCAGGGAGGGATGGAAGAAGCGCTTCGCGTGAATTGTTCCGTGCTCTCAAGACCTGTTCAAAACTGGAATCAAAGCGTCACGCTATCCGCCGGAAAAAATCAAAATATCGAAGAGAATATGCTTGTCATTTCCTCAGAAGGAGCGGTCGGCTTGATCGAGCACGTAGAGACGACCACAAGCCAGGTCCGCCTGCTCACTAGCCCTGAGCTAAGAAACGATATCGCGATCCAGATCGCCCTCGATGATGGAACCAATGTCGAAGGTATCCTGCAAAGTTATGACACCAAACGCAAAGCGTATCAAGTCAACTTATTCGATCACGATGTGACAGTCGCCAATGGACAACAAGTGGCCACAAGCGGAAAAGGGGGTAACTATCCAGCCGGTGTCTTGATCGGTACAGTAGTTGACACCGTGATCGGGGATGATGCGATCGTTTCCACGATCTATGTCAAACCAGTTTCCAATATTCAATCGTTCAATTATGTCAGTGTGATCGGGATGAAAAAAAGCGCATGAAAAAAGCACAAATCATTGCGATCGGATTTATAGGACTCGGTCTATTGGATTCTTTGATCACATTCGCTTTTCCGATCGATTTTACCTATGTCCATTACAGTTTCGTTCCGCACCTTGTTTTTATCGGAACCCTCGTGTATACCGTCGATAAACCTTGGCTCAATCGGATTTTGATCTCCATGGTCATCGGGCTTGGCTTCGATCTATTGTTTGCCCAGATGTTCCCGATGAATATGATCTTATTCGCTCTATTTGGCTACTTGGCAGGATGGATCTATGAACATATGCATCGAGAGGGAAGCCTATTCCTTATTTTTCTAGGCTGCGCCTTTCTCTACGACTTGATCCCATATATCATCTATTTTATGATCAACCACTCGCCAAGCCTTGATACATGGTTTTATAAAATCGAAAGCTTGACCCTTCTTGCCGATCTGATCAGCATTCTTTTCTTGATGTATATTCAGCAAGTCATGTCCCGTTTCTTTATGATCCGCCAATACCGCGAACGAAAGCAAACCACCAAAAAACTAAATCAAATCAAAACATCCCGGAAATGAGATCAGCCCTCGTTTTCGGGATTCGTGGTAAAATGGAAAAAACAAAGGAGCTTTTATGAAAAAATTACTATTGATCGATGGCAATTCGATGCTGTTCCGCGCCTATTATGCCACCGCCTATACACGAAGAATGTCTACAAGCACAGGCATCCCTACCAATGCGGTCTTCGGATTCATCTCCATGATGCAAAAAGCGATCCACCTGATCCATCCTGATGCGATCTTGGTGGCATGGGACGCTGGAAAGAAAACGTTCAGACACGAAAGCTATGAAGACTATAAAGGAACACGAAAAGAATTGGACGAGGATCTGATCGTTCAGATGCCGATCGTGCGCGAATATCTCGATGAGATCCAGATCCCTCGATATGAAGAAGAAGGCTATGAAGCCGATGACATCATCGGATCGATGTGCGAAGAAAACCCGGACATTTCGACCACTATTTTGACAAGCGACCGCGACCTTTTGCAACTCGTCGACAAGAGTACCAACGTATTGCTCATGAAAAAAGGAATCACGGAAATGGACCTCATGGATGAAGCGGCGCTCCAGGAAAAATATGACCTCAAGCCTCGCCAGATCATCGACCTCAAAGGATTGATGGGCGACGCTTCCGATAATATCCCCGGCGTCAAAGGTGTCGGAGAAAAAACAGCCTTAAAACTACTCCATCAATACGAAAGCGTAGAAGGCGTTTATGAACATATCGACGAAATCAAAGGCAAAATGAGAGAAAAGCTGATCGAAGGAAAAGAGTCCGCCTTCTTATCCAAAGAGCTCGCGACGATCTTTACAGAAATGAAGCTTCCATTCTCTCTCGATGATCTCACTTATCATCACCATGAAGGAGAAAACTTCTATAAAAAATACGAAATGAAATCGCTTTTAGAACGCGAAAAAGTCGTTGAAGTCCCTAAGACGATCGAAACCCATACGATCGATTCGATCGGGCAATTAAAAGAAATCCCAACCTTGATGATCCCTGTCGCAAGCGATGATGCATTCTTAGAACAAACGCTCTATGGCTTTATGTTTTGTGAAAACGATTCAGCCTACTATTTGCCGCTCCAGGAAGCTAGCAATGACGAAGCCTTCATCCAATGGCTAAAAACGGTGAAGTTGACGACCTATCGGGCAAAAAATGCGATGCATCTTTTTGACCGCTACGGTTTTACGATCCCCCACATTCAAGACGATCTGCATCTAGCTGGCTTTTTATTGTATAGCCAAGCCACCAATATGGACGACTTGTTTGAAGCTTTAGAGATCCCGCTCCACGAACCGTGGAAAGATCTCTCCAAAAAAAGCTTAGGCGGTTTTTCCGAAGAAAGAATGAAACAAGAGATCGCTTCGATCATCGTTCCTTTGGCTCATAAAAAAAGCTCGATCCTCGCTTCGATCGAAGAAGAAAATATGAAAGAGCTTTATTACGGTGTCGAACTTCCGCTCAGCAAGATCTTGTACTCGATGGAAAACGAAGGAATCGACGTCGACGAAAACAAGCTCGAAGAAATACGACAAGACTACCAACAAAAAATGGATGCGCTTCTCGAAACGATCTACAGCTTTGCAGGCCATGAATTCAATGTCGACTCGCCAAAGCAGCTCGCGGTTGTCTTGTTTGACGAGCTCAAATTGAAGACAGGAAAGAAACGCTCCACAGCCGCGGATATCTTAGAAAAACTAAAAGAAGATCATCCGATCATCGATCAGATCCTCGAATATAAAAAGTATTCAAAAATCATGTCGACCTATATTATCGGCCTGAAAAAATATATTCATAACGGAAAGATCTTCACGACCTTCAATCAAACCGTGACAGCGACAGGACGTTTGTCATCATCCGATCCAAATTTGCAGAACATATCGATCAAAGACGAAGAAGGAAAAGAAATCCGCAAAGCGTTCGTTGCACCCAAAGGATATAAACTCATCTCCGCCGACTATTCCCAGATCGAATTGAGAATGCTCGCCCACATGGCGAATGAATACAATATGATCGACGCATTCAAGCACGATATCGACATCCATACAAAAACAGCGTCTGAACTCTTTGACGTCTCGCCTGATGAAGTCGACGAACACGAGCGACGGATCGCAAAAACGGTGAATTTCGGTATCATCTATGGCCAAACAGAATTTGGACTCTCTCAAACGTTGCATATCAGCCGTCAAGAAGCGAAAAAATTCATGCGCACCTATTTCGCATCGTATCCAAACATCCATCGTTTTATGGACCAAACGATCGAGTTTTGCGAAGAGAACGGTTATGTAGAAACGATGTTGCATCGTCGCCGCGCCATCCCTGAAATCCATGACAAAAACTTTATGACCAAAGAGTTCGGTAAACGGGCGGCGATGAACGCCCCGATCCAAGGAAGCGCCGCCGACCTGATCAAGATCGCCATGATCAAAACGTATGAGGCGATCAATTCTCTAGGTTATGATACAAAAATGCTTTTGCAGATCCACGATGAACTCATCTTTGTCGCCCCCGATCATGAAGTGGAAGAAATCATCGCTCTCGTTCAAAAGACGATGGATGAAGCGATGCAACTTAACGTACCATTAAAAGCCGGGATCTCGTATGGACAAAATTGGTATGAGGCCAAATAATGCCAGAAGCACCTGAAGTACAAACTGTTCTGTCGACCTTGGAACATCAAATCAAAGGGGTCAAGATCCTAGCGGCCAAGATCTATCACGAAAAACTCAGTGCCAACATGGAAGCAGAAACGATGTGTGAATCGCTCAAAGGTCAATCGATCGAATCCTTTTTTCGGATCGGCAAATATCTAGGCTTCGAAACCCAGGATTACGACTGGATCTGCCATTTGCGGATGGAAGGAAAATTTTATTTGATGGATGCCATCCCAGAGCCGAAGGACAAGCACATCCACGCGATCTTTACTTTAGCTGATGGCCGCTATTTGTGTTATCACGATACTCGAAAGTTTGGACGGATGTATTTGTATCCTAAAACCCAAGATAAAGCAAGCTTGCCATGCTTTCAAAAGATCGGTAAAGATTATCTGGAAATGAGTGGCCATGAATTGTATGAAAAGACGCGCAAGATCAAGCGAGAAATCAAATCCGTCCTGCTTGATCAATCGATCATGGCGGGAATAGGAAATATCTATGCCGACGAGATCTTGTTCGCCTCTCGTATCGATCCAAGAACACCAGCCAATCATCTTGATGAACACGATTGCGATGAAATCGTAGCCCAGACCAAGCGGATCCTGCAAGGCGCTACTCGAGCTGGAGGAACAACGATCCGCTCCTACACGTCTTCTCTAGGTGTGAGCGGCCGCTTTCAGCTCGAACTCAAAGCCCATAAACAAGAAAGCAAAGAGTGTCCTATCTGCAAAGGAACGATCGAAAAGATCAAAGTCAATCAAAGGAGTACGTATTTATGTCCGCATTGCCAAAAACGAAAGTAATCGCGATCACCGGAACGATCGGCTCAGGAAAATCAACAGCAGGCCACTATTTAAAAACGATCTATCCTGTCCTCGATTGCGATCAAGTCAATGCCGAGCTGCTGCAGCCAGGCCACGAAGGAGAAAAAAGACTCAGAACGCTCTCTTGGATCCATTATGATCAGGATGGAAAGATTGATAAACAAAATATGGCGTCGCAAATGTTTCAAGATCATCAAAAAAAACAAAGCGTTGAATCGATCCTGCATCCACTGATTTTCGAAGCGATCGATCGATGGGAAAAGGAGCAGAAATCTTCGCTTCTTTTTGTTGAGATCCCTTTATTGTTCGAGATCGGGGCTCAAGATCGCTTCGACGAAGTTTGGTGCGTGGCTATCCCGAACGATCTCGCTTGTAAGCGTTTGGTTGAGGGAAGAGGCTTTTTAGAAAAGGAAGCGAGACAACGAATCAAGAATCAATTTTCGCTCGAATACAAAGTATCCAACAGCGACAAGGTGTTTTGGAATACGGGAAGCCAAGAACAGCTGATCGAGCAGATCAAAAAGGCATGTCAAGAGGAGGGCACACTTTGAAAGGACAAGCGAGCATTCAAATCAAAGGCACCTTTTATACTGACTATCGCTCGGTGCTCATCTTATTGTATTATCCATTGATCGATAAAGGCGCCTATCTATTGTATGAAACGCTGCTTGCTTTGAGCGAGCACAACGAGAACTATACTCTCGAATCACTCTGTTTGTTTTCGGGACTCAAAGAAAAGAAATTTGAAGAGGCTAGACAGATCTTGGAAGAGTTCCAGTTGCTGCAGACGTATTCCGATCCGATCCGCAAAGTGTATCGCTTTGAAATCTATCCTCCCAAAAAAGCGAATGATTTTTTGAGAGACAACACATTTGGCCGTTTGCTGCTCGAGGTGCTCGGATCCGCGAAATATGAACAGCTCAATCGAATGTTTCAAAAAAAGGAAGAAGCTTCCACACAAGGAATGGTCAATATCTCGAAGCAGTTCGACCCTTCCAGACTTTTAGCTTGGAATGAGGATAAAGAAGCGATGTTGGCTTCGATCCTTCCTAGAAAAGAAGAGCAACGCGTCCAATACGCTTTCGATTTTGACACGCTGCTTGAAGGCATGCGTCGAATCTTTCCGCCACGTTTGCGGACCACCCAAAACTTGCAGACGATCGCGACACTCGCCAATGTCTATGGAATCGATGCCAAAGAGATGAAGATCTACTTACAAAGAAGCGTCGACCCGTTTACCCATGAATTTAGCCCGGAAACTTTGGAAAATCAGCTTCAGCGCGCCACACCCAAAATCAAGCCGACACAAGACAAATACGCGATGCCTCCGATCCATTTCTTGCAGATGAAACAAGCCGGACCAATTGCGCAAGCCGATCAAAAATTATTGAAGGATTTGTGTGTTGCGTACGAGTTCCCGAACGAGGTCGTGAACCTGCTGATCGAATACGTGCTCGACAACACGAATCAAAACTTGCAGCGCTCTTATGTAGAAAAAGTCGCCTCTACGTGGTCGCGCTTGAAGATCGACTCGAAAGAAAAAGCGCTCGAACAGATCCACAAACAGAAGACGCATCGCTCGTACAAGACTAGTCGCTCTTCTAGACAAAGCGAACTTCCAGAATGGTATCAGAATCAGCAGGCCACTCCACTTCAAGAAAGCACGAAAGCCGAACTAGAAAAACGACTACAGCGGCTCCAGAAAAAAACATCATCCTAAAAAGAAAGAAGGCATGCGATGCAAAGATTACGAAAAAATCAATTTCAATTGAGTGAACAACAAGAACGCGCCCGTTATTTGCTCATTGAACAATTAAAAAAAGATCCTCTCGTCCATCGATTCATTCAAAGTCATAATTTGCCGCTTCGTATCGTGGAAAAAAACGCCTCTCTGTTTGCGGCATATACAGAAACGATCCGGAAATGTCAAGGCTGTCAAGGAATCCAGATGTGCGCACAGCCGATCCCTGGTCGATTCCAGTCGCTCGATGTCGATGAGCAAGGATTTTTATGCGATATCTATAAACCGTGTAAATATGAGAAAATGAAGCAAAAACAATATGGCCATCAAAAGCGCTTTAAGATCTTTTATGGCAGTCCTTCCAATTTTTTGATCGACTTTGAAAAAATCGATCTTACGGAAGAATCGGACGAATATACCCAATCGTATATGGCTCTGATTGATTCTTTGGACACGGAAAAAGGAATTTATTTATATGGAAAGCCGGGAGCGGGGAAAACGTATTTATTATGGGCAGTGGCGAATCGAATGGCAAAAGAAGGCAAGACGATCTCTTTAGTCCATATTCCTTCGTGCATTCAAGAAATCAAGCAAAATATCCAAGATTCCCAATTTCGAAACCAGATGATCTCGAAGATGAAGTTTTGCGACGTGCTGATCGCGGATGATATTGGCTCTGAAAGCATTTCGCCTTGGACTAGGGACGAGATCTTGTTTCCCATCTTGGAATATCGAATGAACAACCATCTGAAGACGTATTTTTCCTCCAATTATACGCTTCTAGAGCTGGAAGATCAGTACGCTTCCTTGAATGAGGTCAATAGTCGCGTGGCTTCGCAGCGCTTTATGGAACGGATCAAAAGCGCGAGCCTTCCTTGTCAATTGATCGGTGATTCTCGACGCTAGTGTAAGATTTTCATGAATACATTAGCGTTTTCATTTTAACCTTTTCAAATCATTGGGAATGGAGTAAAATAAGCTTGACTACATTGATTACTTAAAGGAGGAAATAGAGTAATGTTAGTATCTGCTACTGAAATGATCAATAAGGCTCATGAAGGGCATTATGCGATCGCTCAATTCAACATTAACAATATGGAATGGATCAAAGCGATCCTTCTAGGATGTGAAGCGAAAAAATCCCCAGTGATCCTAGGTGTATCGGAAGGTGCTGCCAAATACATGTGCGGATATAAAAACGCGGTGGATATGGTCAACAACATCATGGATTTCTACAACATCACGGTTCCAGTTGCGGTTCATCTAGACCATGGAACTTACGAAGGTGCGAAAAAAGCGATCGAAGCTGGATTCTCGAGCATCATGTTTGATGGATCTCATTATCCAATCGAAGAAAATATCGCGAAATCAAAAGAATTGATCGAGCTTGCTCATTCAAAAGGAATTTCGATCGAATGTGAAGTTGGCGGAATCGGCGGAGAGGAAGACGGTGTCGTTTCAGCTGGTGAAGTTGCGGATCCAAACGAATGCGCGGCTGTCGCAGATCTTGGCGTAGACTTCTTAGCTGCTGGTATCGGTAACATCCATGGTAAATATCCAGCAGACTGGCAAGGTTTGAACTTTGATGTTCTAGAAGAGATCCAACAAAAGACGAACGGAAAACCTCTCGTTCTTCATGGTGGAAGCGGAATCCCTCAAGAAATGGTCAAAGAAGCGATCACTCTTGGTGTATCGAAAGTCAATGTCAATACAGAATGCCAAATCGTATTCGCAGACGCGACTAAGAAATATATCGAAGATGGCGGAATCGACAAACCAAAAGGATACGATCCTCGTAAACTTTTGAAACCAGGCGCTGACGCGATCCAAGCTTTAGTAGAAGATTACGTAGTAAACTTCTTCGGTTCAGCAGACAAAGCGTAAACATGAATCATAAAAGGTGGGAAGCCACCTTTTTTTAGGAGAAAAAAGTGAAACCAACAACAATCAACGATTTATATTCTTATACTTTTTTAGGAAATATGAAAACGAGCGCCAATTCTCTCGTCTTTGTCAAAGCGAACTGCAGCGAAGAAGAGAATACCTATGAGCAAGTGCTCTATGATTACCGCGCCTCGTTTGAGCAGCCACGCCAGCTCACGAGTTTTAAAAAAGAATCCAACTTCGCTTACAAAGATCCAAACACGATCGGCTTTATATCCAACCGTTCAATGAAAAAAGATCGTTGCGCTTTGTATGAGATCTCGCTCGATGGCGGGGAAGCGATGGAAATCTTGGAAATCGATCATCCAAAAACACAGCTCGTTGGCTATTTGGTCGACCATACGATCGTTTTTCTGCAAGAAGATGAAGAAGAAAAAACAGGATCCGATTACGAAATTTTGGACGAGACACCGTTTTATCGCAATGGAGAAGGTATTACGAACAAAAAAAGACACCATCTTGTTTTATACCGGAATGGACAATGGGAGACGATCACAGAAAAGCTGACCGATATTTCGATGATCAAGATTGATCATGACACGATCTATGTTCTCAAAGAAGAAGTCAAGCATAAATTCAGCTATAAGCCAGGACTCTACACATACCATCCAAGTTTGAAGAAATGGACGACACTTGTAGAGCCGAATACATTGATGATCCAAGACTTTATCCCATTTTCAAAAGGAATCTATGTCTTTGCGAGCACCGGCGCAGAATATGGTTTGAACCAAAATCCAGATCTCTATATCATTGACGAGGACGGATGCCATTTTCTAGAAAAATGGGGATATTCACTCGGAAATACTGTCGGGACCGATATGGCTAGCGTTCCTGGAAATTCGTTAGCGATCCACGACGATATCCTTTATTTTACAAGCACAAAAGACGATCATGTCGAGCTCTATCGATACCAAGATGGCTTCCATAAAGTGTACGCGATGGATGGAACGATCCATGCTTTTGGTTTTGTGGAAAACAGCCTCTATTTCATTGGAGCCAAAGAAGGAGCGCTTCAAGAACTCTATTGCTTGAAAGGGGAAGATGCTCTGCTTCCGTGTTCTTCGTTCAACGCGCTCGACTCCCACGTTTCCGTGCCTAGAAGGATCCAATACAAAGACTTTGAAGGCAAAGAACAAGTTGGCTACGTTTTGTATCCGATCGACTTTGATCCAGACAAATCATATCCGGGCATTCTCGACATTCATGGTGGACCCAAAACTGTCTACGGAACGGTGTTTTATCATGAAATGCAAGTGTGGGCATCGAGAGGTTATTTTGTCTTTTTCTGCAATCCGCATGGATCGGATGGAAAAGACGACGCGTTCGCGGATATTCGTGGAAAATATGGAACGATCGATTACGAAGATATTCTTTTGTTCGTCGATACTGTACTCGACCAGATCCCGCAAATCGATCCAGAACGTTTAGGCGTGACAGGAGGTAGCTATGGAGGCTTTATGACCAATTGGATCATCGGCCATACCAACAAGTTCAAAGCCGCGGCGAGCCAAAGAAGTATTTCGAATTGGATCTCCTTCTACAACACGAGCGACATTGGGCCTGAGTTCACAAAAGATCAACAAGGCGCCACGATCGAGGATGATCTTGAAAAGCTTTGGTTCCATTCGCCGCTTCAATACGCCAAACAAGCCAAGACCCCAACATTGTTCATCCATTCGGACGAAGATTATCGTTGTCCGCTTTCAGAAGGGCTGCAGATGCTCAACGCGCTGCTGCAAAACGATATCGAAGCGAGAATGTGCATGTTCCATCAAGAAAACCACGAGCTTTCGCGTTCTGGCCGTCCACATGATCGAATCAAGCGATTAGAAGAAATCACGAATTGGATGGATAAGTACCTCAAGAAATAATTTTTGCGTCTATTAGCCTGATAGTTTATAATGGGTTGGAATCAGGAGGTACAACGATGGAAGAAGTCATAAAAATCGAAGGCGGACATCGTTTACACGGAACAGTTCGGATCAGCGGATCGAAAAACTCCACTGTGGCCTTGATCCCAGCTTGCGTTTTGGGAAACGCTCCCATTACGATTTATGGCGTGCCGAACATTTCCGATGTGAAGTCTTTGATGGAATTACTCAGAGAACTTAATGTTTATGTCGAACAAATCGATGAAGAAACTTTATATATAGATCCAACGAAAATGAACAATATCCCGATGGTTTCCAATGCGGTTTCTAAACTAAGGGCCAGCTATTACTTTATGGGTGCTCTTCTAGGAAAATTTGGCCATGCGGAAATCAAGATGCCAGGCGGGTGTTATTTAGGGCCGCGGCCGATCGATCTGCATTTAAAAGGCTTCGAGGCGCTTGGCGCTTCGATCACCTACGAAAATGGGTGCTATATCCTGCATGCGGATGAATTGATTGGCAATCGGATCTTTTTGGATATTTCAAGCGTAGGGGCCACGATCAATATTATGATGGCGGCTGTCTATGCGAAAGGAAGAACGGTTATCGAAAACGCGGCGCGCGAGCCGGAGATCATCGACATCGCCACGCTTCTCAATAAAATGGGCGCAAAGATCCATGGCATGGGAACGAGTACACTAGTGATCGATGGTGTTGGTGAATTAAAAACGAGCGGATGCAATCACGAGATCATTCCGGACCGTATCGAGGCGGCGACCTATATTATTATGGCGGCAGCGATGGCGGACGATATGATCATTGAAAATGTGATTCCGCAACACTTGGAAGCGATCTTGATGAAGCTCGAAGAGATCGGGATCAATATGAAAGTCGGACCCGATTTCGTTGAGATCTTTGGAAGAAACCAAGAGCTCAAACCGACCGAAATCTTGACTAAACCCTATCCTGGATTCGCGACCGATGTGCAGCAGCCATTCACAGCGCTTCTGACCCAAGCAGCTGGGCAGTCGGTCGTGACCGAAACGATTTATACAGAGCGCTTCAAGCATTGTTATGAATTGAATAAAATGGGCGCTGATATTGATGTTAGAACGCCTAGCGGCTTCGTGAATGGAAAGACCAAGCTTTCTGGAACGAGCGTTGTGGCGACCGATCTAAGGTGTGGCGCTGCGCTGGTCGTAGCTGGATTGATGGCTGAGGGGATCACCGAGATCCACGATGTCTATCATATCGATCGCGGGTATGACAATTTAGACAATAAATTACGCTCTCTTGGAGCCGTGTTCTGGCGTGAGAAAGTAGAATAAAGAAACTGCGGATTTTGTTCTGCAGTTTTTTTATGAATGCGTTTTCATTCTTCATTGCATGTTTTTTTTCAAGCCGTATAATAATAAGTGGAAAGAAGTATAAAATTGGAATCAGAATTATGATACGAATCGCTGTTTTGGAATACGAAAAAGAAACAAAAGACATCATTTTTCAAATCGGAAAGCTCTTTTCGAACATCGATTGGACATTTCGCCATTTTTGGAAGGCGAGCGATCTAGCGAAAGCAATGAAGGAAGAAGATTTTCAAATCTTTATCTTTGATGAGATGTTCAAGACTCCGCGATTGGAAAGCGTCTTTGTTCACGACAATCCCAACGCCTTGTTCGTCTATATTTGCGAAGATTCGCGAATCACAAAAGGAGACGATCAGCGGGAACGGATGTTTTATATCGATAAAAACAACTTATCCAAAGAATTGGAGATCTTGGCGCCGATCCTTTTGAAACAAAGCTCGCAAGGGGATGTATACGCTCTTTCTTACAATGGAGTGCATGTCAATTTGCCATTCGAAAGCATCTACTATTTAGAAAAGATCGAAAAAATGGTCCACTTCCATACCAAAAAAGGAGAATTTCAAAAGCGGATCAACATGTCCGATCTCGAAAAAGAATTCGCTCCTTATGGCTTTTTGCGCGTTCACGTCTCCTATCTTGTCAATGCCAAACATATTACCGCTTGGTACAAAGACGAGGTCGAGCTGATGAACAAAGAGAGGATCCCACTTTCACGCCAACAAAAACGAAAGATCATGACTATTAAAAAAGAACGAAAAGCTCGGATCTGAGCTTTTCGTTCTTTATTTTTATTCAATGCTTCTGAGCGCGTCCACGAGAGCTGTTTTGCTTGTCGCTTTTTCATCTTTTTCTTTGATGATCTTGGCCGGACAGCCAGCGACTACGCAGTTCGCCGGAACATCCTCGATCACGACCGCGCCTGCTGCTACAACTGCGTTTTCGCCAATGCGAACACCTTCGATCACGACCGCGTTGGCGCCAATCATCACATTGTCTTCTACGCATACAGGAGTCGCGCTGGCGGGTTCGACCACGCCAGCTAGAACCGCTCCAGCGCCAATATGGCAATGGTTGCCGACAATCGCTCGTCCGCCTAAGATCGCGCCCATATCGATCATCGTTCCTTCTCCGATCACAGCGCCAATATTGATGATGGCTCCCATCATAATGATCGCCTGGTCTCCTATCTCGACATCATCCCGGATGATCGCTCCTGGTTCGATGCGCGCATGCAGGTTTTTGATATCTAAAAGCGGGATCGCTGAATGACGCGCACTCGTTTCAATATAGTAGTCTTCCACGCTGAGCAAATGGGAACGAAGCACAGGCTCGATGTCTTCCCAATCGCCGATCACGACGTTTCCAAAGACTTTCGCGTTCGGAAAGTGAATGTTTTCTCCTCCTTTGATATAAACTTTGACCGGGGTCTTCTTTTTTGATGTTTGAATTCGTTGTATGATTTCAGCTGCGTCCATGCAGTTCTCCTTTCAATAAATCGTCCATAGAATATAAGCCATTCGGCTCGTTCGCGATGAATAAAGCTGCTTTGATCGCTCCATTCACAAAGATTTGACGGGAAGTGGCGGTATGCTTGATTTCCAGCACTTCATCTTCGCCAAAAAAATCAACTTCATGGATCCCGGCGATCGTTCCTCCCCGCAAAGCGTGGATCCCGATTTCTTTTTTACACCGTGCCCCTACATTTCCTTGCCGACCAAAGACGTGTTCAAATTCATGGTCGGGATCCATACTTTCCAAGAGAGAAAGCGCCGTGCCGCTTGGCGCGTCTACTTTTTGATTATGATGGGTTTCCACGATCTCGATATCAAAGCTATCCTTTAAAAGCGGCACGACTTCTTTGAGCAGCTTATGAAAGATCGCGATCCCATACGAGTAGTTGGTTGCGTAGAAGATCGGATTGTTCTTCGAAGCGGCTTTGAGCGCTTCTAGCTGTTCTTCTTGTAGTCCGGTCGTTCCCTCCACCAAAGCGATCGAAGTCCCTTCAATCTCCTTCAAGATCCACATCAAATTATCGGGATGCGAAAAATCCAAGATCACATCGATGTCTTCTTTTTTTTGTTGAAGCAAGGAAGGATCAAGCACGTCGCAGCAGCCAAAAGAAGTCAAGCCTAACGCTTTGGCTTTGACGTCGATCAGCTGCCCCATTTTTCCTTTGCCTACGATCAAGATGTTCATAAAACACCTGCCTCTTTCAATGCCTGAGAGAGCTTTTCGCGATTTGATTCGCTCATTTTCGTCAAAGGAAGTCGATAGCCGCCTACGTTTTTACCCATTAAGTTCAAGGCTTCTTTGACCGGGATCGGATTGACTTCCATGAAAAGGGCATGGATCACATCGAGATATTTTTGCTGGAGGGCTAAGGAGCGAGCCGGATCGCCCTCTAGATACGCTTGAACAAGATCGTGGGTTTCTTGCGGCAAGATATTAGAAAGGACGCTGATCACGCCGCTAGCGCCGATCGAAAGCATCGGCGTGATGATATCGTCATTTCCAGAATACATGACGAAATCATCATTTAAATACCGAGAAATATTCATCGCGTACGATAAGTTGCCGCTCGCTTCTTTGATCCCTTTGATATTTGGATGTTGGGATAAGACTTTGATGGCGGATTCCGAGATCGAGCATCCCGTTCTTCCAGGAATGTTGTAGAGGATGATTGGAATATTGATGGCATCCGCGACCGTCTTGAAATGCTCGATCATTCCTTGCTCATTCGTCTTGTTGTAGTAAGGAGAGATCAAGAGAAGCTGATCCGCGCCCATCTTTTCATAATCGAGCGATTTTTTCTTCATCACAGCTGTGTTGTTGCTTCCTGCTCCTACGATCACAGGCACGCGATGGTCGACTTGCTTGATCACAAATTCAACGACCGAATCATCTTCTTCATGAGACATCGTCGAGCTTTCACCCGTCGTTCCTAGCACGAGGATCCCGTCGGTATGGTTAGCGATCTGAAACTCCACAAGTTCTTTTAGTTTTTCAAAATTCACACTGCCATCCTCATGGAATGGAGTGATCAAGGCTACGATCGATCCTTTGATCATTTTATGATTCATAATACTCTCCTTTAGCGATTTTCACAGCTGGACCTCGCATCCATACACGTCTGTTTTCATCGATCTCGATGTCCAGACTTCCTTTTTTCATCGTCACGTTCAATTTGTTCTGGCATCCTTTTTCTTGATAAGCGACATAGGCGCTCGCGCATACGCCTGTACCGCAAGCAAGCGTCACACCGCATCCTCGCTCATAGGTCTGTACCCGTAAATGGCGATCGTCTACGATCTGCACGAAGTTGACATTCGTTTGTTCCGGAAAAAGCGAAGATTCGCAGATTTTTTGGCCGATCTTTTCAATGTCCATAAACGCGTCATCTACGAAAACGACTGTATGGATCGTCGACATGAACAAAGTGTACAATCGAAGCCCTTTATAGTCGTAGTTCCAGATCGGTGCTTTGAGCGCGCATTTCGCTGGCTCTAGATCGGGCAGACCAAGATCGACTTGAAAGCGTCCGTCGTCTTGAACATAAACGACCTTTTCACCCGCAAGGGTTTGGACGGAAAAAGAAGGGGTGTCTATAATATGCTCGTCTAGACAAAATTGAGAAAAGCATCGGATCCCATTGCCGCACATGGGCGCACGAGAACCGTCCTGGTTGTAGTAGATCATTTCTAGGGGATGCTCTTTGACGATAATGAACCCATCAGCGCCGATCCCTGTATGGCGGTCGCAGATCGCTTCGATCCATGAGGCGTCGATTTTGCTTGGATCGAGCCAGCTTTCGTGAACGATCACGAAATCGTTGCCGCAACCGTGATATTTTGTGTAGGGAAGCATATTCATACTGGATCCTCCATGTCCTTTTCGATCAAATCCTCGAAACATTGTCGTCTTACAACAAGCTTGGATTGGCCATCTTTCACAAAAACGATGGCGGGTATACATAAAGCGTTGTAGTTGGAAGCCATAGAATATCCATACGCTCCTGTCGTATAAACGACAAGCAGATCGTTTTCTTCCGCTAGGGGAAGAGAAGCGCGTTCGATCAAGATATCGCCTGATTCGCAACATTTTCCTGCGATACAATACGTTTCTTTTTTTTCTTGGTCCATTTTTTCAACGAGATCGCTTCGATAGGCAGCTTGGTAGAGGGCTGGGCGGATGTTGTCGCTCATTCCGCCATCCACAAAGGCGTACTGTTTATGGGGCGTTTTTTTTATGCTTCCGATCGTGTAGAGCGAATAGCCCGCTTCTGCCACAATGCTTCGCCCTGGTTCGATCAAGATTTCCTTAAGCGATAGACTATATTTTTCTTGCATCGCTTCACATGTATTCACGATCAAAGGGCAGATCGTCTCGATCGGGATCGGCGCGTCTTCTTGGGTATAATAGGCGGCAAATCCGCCACCAAGATCAAGAACAGAAAACGTGCGATCCATTTTCTTCTGCAATGTGGCGATGAACTCAGCCATCGTTTCGATTTCCGCGATAAACGCTTTGGGATCGAAGATCTGTGAACCGATATGGGCATGGAAGCCATCAAAGATCACATTGTCCGCTTCATCGCACGTTTGAATGATCGTCTCGATCGTATCGATCTCGCTTTTGAGGATACCGAATTTGGAATCGATATGGGCCGTCACGATATAGGCGTGGGTGTGCGCTTCGATACCTGGGTTGATCCGAAGCAAGGCGTGGATCGGTTTTGTTGAATTTTGCGACAATCGGACAAGGCGTTTTGCTTCATCGAGATTGTCGAGAACGATCGTATGGACTCCATAGTCGATGGCTTGTCTTAGTTCCGCCTCGGTTTTGTTGTTACCATGAAAATACACACGATCCATATTGAATCCGGCTTGTTTTGCGATATAAAGCTCCCCGCCTGAGACGACATCTAGACATAAAGAATGTTTTTGGGCGAGTTTAACCATCGCTTTGCATAAAAAAGCTTTAGACGCGTATAAGACCTTTGTTTCAAAAAGTGGAGAAGAAAATGTGTTGTAGTATGTTTCCATCCGTTTCTCGAGAGCGGCTTGATCATAAATGTAGAGTGGGGTTCCGTATTGGTCTGCTAGATCTTTAAACGAGAGCCCCTCGATATAAAGCTGGTTGTTTTTGGTTTGTATCATACTTTTGTTCAGCTCCTTGTTAAAAAGCCAGCAGGAATGATCCCTGCTGGCCTGAATAAATCGACAAGACAATGAGATAGCACTCCTACCAAGGTAGACAGTCCAGAAGATGTTCTCCGCTGGCCCACCGTTTTTTTATGCCTAAAAAAACAGTTCGGCAAAATCGCTCGATCAAACTCTCCAATGCATGCCTGCTCGAATTATCACGGTCTTTTCTGCGCCTCTATCATTGTTCTTAATTCTAGCATCCACTTTTTGAAAATACAAGTCACGGATTGAAAAAAATGAAAACGATCTGAAATTGCTGTAAAATGGAAAATACTTTGATAGAATCGAAGAAGAAAAAAAGGATGAATAGTATGTACGAGAGAATCACTAAATATCGTCGGGATCTTCATAAGATCCCAGAATTAGAATTGGAACTGCCATTGACGTATCAGTATCTTTTAAAACAGCTTAAACCGTTGTCTTGCTCGATTTCTTCACCGATCCCTTACAGTGTGGCTGCCTATTTTGACGCAGGCAAAGAAAAGACGATCGCCTTTCGGAGCGATATGGATGGTTTACCTGTAAAGGAAGCGACGGATCACGACTTCAAAAGCCGTAGGGAAGGCTGTATGCATGCGTGTGGTCATGATGGACATATGGCGATCTTGCTTGAATTCGCGCAACAGCTCAACGAGATCTATACTTCGCTTCCTTATAATGTGCTGTTGATTCTCCAGCCTGGAGAAGAATCGCCAGGAGGAGCTCGTTTGATTTGCGAGACAAAGATCTTGGAGGAAAAAAAAGTGGCGGCGATCTTTGGGACGCATTTATGGCCTATGCTGCCAAAAGGAGAAGTGGCGACTCGAAAAAACGAGATGATGGCCCGCTCTTCCGAAGTCAATGTCGATATTGAAGGGAAGTCCTCACATGTCGCGAAATATAAAGAAGGGATCGACGCGATGGAGACCAGCGCTCGTTATTTGCTGAAGTGTTACGAGATGGAAAAAAGCTACCATCCGGATATTTATAGGCTGCTCCGGTTTGGAAAACTAGAATCAGGCACAGTCCGCAATGTTGTCGCCAGCAAAGCCCGCATGGAGGGAACGCTTCGCGCTTTTCAAGATGAGATCTATTGGGAGTTAAGAAAAAATATGCATCGGATCGCCGAATATCTTGAACGAAAGTACCAAGCGAAGATCGATCTTGAGTTTTCTTTAGGCTATCCTGCGGTGATCAATGATGGAACGCTTGTCGAAAAGGTTTGCGCGATCGATCCTCAAATCAAGCTTTTGAAAGAACCGGAAATGATCAGCGAAGATTTCGCGTATTATCAGCAAGAAGTGCCAGGGGTCTTCTTCTTTCTGGGGACAGGAACCGGGATCCCGCTCCACAATGCCCATTTCGATTTTGAAGAGACGATCTTAGAAGAAGGCGTAAAGTTGTATTTAAAGATCCTTAAGAGCATCAAATTGTAAACTGTAAAAAAAATGTGACATACTAGGACTGATCAAAGAAAGCGCCTTTAAGACGCATCTAGAAAAGGAGATATTACGTATGGCAAAATATGTATGCGATGTTTGTGGATGGATCTATGACGAAGCAGCAGGATATCCTGAAGGGGGTATTGAAGCCGGAACAGTATGGGCGGATGTACCAGCTGATTTCGTTTGCCCAATTTGTGGCGTAGACAAATCCCAATTCTCTTTATTGGAAGACTAATTCATAAAGCACAAAAAAAGATACGGACATTCAGTTCCGTATCTTTTTTTTGAGGAGGCAAAATCGATTGCGATGAAAATCGATCAAGCCTTCTTTTTTCATTTTTCCAAGTTCTTTAGAAAGAGCGCTCCGCTCAACATTGAGATAACTAGCCATCTGTTCTCGATTGAAAGGAATCATGAACCAACCTTCTTTATTTTGAGCCGATAAATAAGAGAGGACTTTTTTTCGGATCGTTTTCTTTGATGCGTGTTCGATTCGCGCGGAAAGAATCTCATTTTTGCGTAAAGCGATGCGCAACAAATTTTCTAGAATACAAGGCGGCAGGTTTTTTATGCTAAACAAAAAAATAAAACAATCTGTGTTGGCGATAGCACTAACTTTTAGTTTTTTTCCTAAAAAAGCATACGTCTCCCCAAAACAAAAGGAAGGTTCAACAACAGTATATAAATGGACAGCGCCTTCATAATCGACGGATTCGATTCGTACCGTTCCTTTCAGAACGAGGCCAATTTGTTCGATCTTCGCTCCTTCCATAAAGATCGTCTCGTTTTTCTTATAGGACTTGATCGAGTGATCCAACGCCTTTAAACACGATTCGATTTGTAAATCATCGCAAGAAGCAAATAATGGCGATTGTCGGAAAATGGGTAGCCAATAGTTCAAGAATTTCCTCCTTTTGTGGTAAATACCACCGAAATTATGCTTACAATGTACTAGATTATACATGTCTAATCAAGGAGGAAACAAATATGAAAACGTATAAAACTGGCGAGGTTTTTTCTCTTGCCAAACAAATTCAGCTTGAAGAAGGGAAAGCTGTTAAAAAACTCGTGATCGATGGAGAAGCGATGAAATTGCTTCTTGTTGGAATCGACCATGGAGAGCTTCCGGCCCATACAGCGCCTATGAATGGATTGATCAGCGTGTTAGAAGGAGAAGGGACGTTTTTTTATTTAGGAAAATCTTTCGCGATCCATCAAGGAGACAACTTCGCTTTCCAAAAGGATCAACTGCATGCGATCAAAACGGATTCAAAGATCAAATTCAGCGTGCTGCTGTGGAAAGAAGGAGAATAAATGGAAGATAAAACAAAAGCTTTATATTCAATGATCAAAAGACTACAAGAGGGAGAAGATTTGAATGCAGTTCGGGAAGATTTTGTCGACCAGTTCCAAAGCGTTTCGGTCCATGATATTATCGATGCGGAAAAACAGCTGATCGCCAAAGGCACCGCTGTACAAGAAGTCCAGCGATTGTGCGACTTGCACTCCGCTTTATTTCATGGCAAGACGGAAGCTGAAGTCTATAGAGAAGAAGAACGCGTCCGGACACCATACTTGATTCAGATCTTAAAAGATGAGAATCTCGAATTATTGAAGCGGATCAAAGCTCTCAATAACGTTCTTGAACTTGACAAGAGCGAAGAGATCGAAAAGAAGTTGCTCGATCTAAAGCAGCTCAAAAAGCATTATGGAAAAAAAGAAGAGTTGATCATGCCTTATTTATATGCGGTGGGAATCGAAGGACCCAGTCAAGTCATGTGGGGGGTCGATGATGAAATCTTGAAAGAGCTCTCGAAGATCTTAAGGACGAAAGCTTTCGATCCTCATACGATCCAGGCTTTATTAGATTGTATGAAAGAAATGGTCTTCAAAGAAGAAAAGATTTTATTTCCGTTGGCGATCGACCATATGAAATCGGAAGACTGGCTAGAAACATACGCCGACATTCAAGAATTCGGATATGCGTGGTTAGAGGATGTCCCTGTTTGGGAGCAAGGAGAAGAGTGGAAAAAAGAACACGCGTATACGCCAGAATCGATCAAGATCAGCTTGCCTAATGGCGAACTTTCTCTTTTACAGCTCGTTGAGATCTTTCAATATTTGCCGATCGATCTGACCTTCATTGATGAAAACGACCAGCTTCGATTTTTTACCAATGAAGGGAAAGTGTTTTCTCGCCCACATAGCGCGTTAGGAAGGAAAGTTTTTGACTGCCATCCACCACAATTGATTCCTGTTGTCCAGGATATGCTAGAAACTTTTAAAGCGAAAAAGAAAGATCGCGTCGAACGATGGATTCCAAATCCAGATCGACCTGTCAAAGTGGTCTATCAAGCTTTATATGATAGTCAGGACCGTTATATCGGCACTTTGGAAATGGTCCAATCGTTTGAGCATGAAAAGAATATTTTACGATCCTTTCAAACGGATCCTAAAGAGCTATGAGTTAGCTCTTTTTTTATGTTAAAAAAGCTCTCCCGAATAGGAGAGCCAAGAATGAGAACTAGCGAAGGACGCCTGCTTCATGAAGAACCGCTTTTTGAACGGAACCCATTTTCGCTTTCGAATTGGCTGGTGTGATGCTTGAAGGCACGCTCCAGTCAAAGTCCGATGTTCTCGAGTTCATATAACGAAGAATCATTTCTTCCGATTTCATAGAGTTGATTTTATTTTGTTTCATTTGATTGTCCTCCCTTGAACCCCCATAAGATAGGCCTTTATTTTAAGAAAGTAAAGCAAAAAACAAGAAAAAATTATTTTTTTAAAATGTAAGCGTTTGCTTTAGATAAAGTAAAATCGATCATTCAAAGTGATCCGCGACCTCTTTGAGATACTTTGTGATCGAAAGGTGTTGCGGACAAATCCCCTCGCATCGACGACATGAAATACACGCGCTCGCCTTGCCGTGGCTTTGAGATAAACGATCGTAATATTCGCCTTGAGGAGTCCATCCTTTTTCTTTTGCTTCCTGCAGATCTAAATTATACAATGAAAAATATTTTGGGATCGGAATTTGTTGAGGACAACCATCCACACAATACGAGCAGCCAGTACAAGGGATCGCTTGACTTTGTTCCAAGATCTTTCTTACTTGCGTAAGCTTCTTTTCTTCTTCTTTTGAAAGAGGGATAAAATCCTTCATAAATCCCATGTTGTCTTCCAATTGTTCCATAGTGCTCATACCAGACAATACGAGGGCGACGCCTTCTTGGCTGGCGGCAAAACGGATCGCCCAGCTTGGAATCGATGCTTTCGCGTTTTCTTGTTTCAGAAGAGCTTCCGCTTGTGTTGGCAAAGAAGCCAACGTTCCTCCTTTTACGGGTTCCATCACGATCACGGGCTTGTTGTGTTTGCGGGCGATTTCTAAACACTTTCTGGATTGAATGGCTGGATCGTTCCAATCTAGATAATTGAGCTGCAGCTGAACAAATTCCATTTCTGGATGAGCTTGCAGCACTTCATCGAGTACATCCGCTGAATCGTGGAAAGAGAACCCAATGTGCTTGACTTTTCCTTCTGCTTTCTTGCGTTTGAGCCATTCAAAACAATCGAGTTCAGTATAGATCTTGAAATGGTCTTTTCCCATATCGTGCAGCAAATAATAGTCGAAATACTCGACTCCCGTTTTGTTTAGCTGTTCATCGAAGATACGGTCGCGATCTTCTTTTGTTTTTAAAAAACCTGCATGAAGCTTGGTAGTCAAAGTGAAAGAATTGCGAGGATGACGTTTGACCAGCGCCTCTTTCGCAAAGCTTTCCGAAGCGAATCCACAATACATCCACGCCGTATCAAAATACGTAAAGCCGTTTTCAATAAAGGCGTCCACCATTTGATTCATCGTATCAAGATCAATGCTTGCCGGATCCTCTGGATCAAGCAAAGGCAGTCGCATCAAACCAAATCCGAGCTTGCGATCATTTTTCCAAATCGTTTCCATATTCAAATCCTCCTGTTTCTATTGTAAAAAACGAAAAGAGAAAGTCGAATCGTTTTTTTGCATACATCCTATAAAGAAAAAGCATAGGTTTGCTACAATGAAATAAGAAAGAAGAATATTATGAAGAAAATACAAAAAAACTCACGAAGACATCCTTTATATGCGAAAAATGGGATGGTGATCACTGGCAATGTTCTCGCAAGCCAAGCCGGACTGCAAATGCTTATGCAAGGTGGAAACGCCATCGACGCTGCGATCGCGACCGCGGCGATGCTTACGGTCGTTGAACCAACAGCCGATGGACTCGGTTCGGATTGTTTTGCGATCGTATGGATCCATGAAAAACTTTATGGACTCAACGCCTCAGGAAAATCACCGGCTCTGCTCTCGAAAGAAAAAGTGTTGCATAAGCATCAAGATCCTCTACAGATGCCTAAGTATGGCTGGACGCCTGTGACGGTGCCAGGCGCTGTTTCTGGTTGGCAAGCTTTAAGCAAACGCTTTGGAAAACTTCCTTTCGCCAAATTGCTTACTCCAGCGATCGAGGCGGCAAAGCATGGTTTTCCTCTCCAGCAAGAAACAGCCCGCTTATGGTTGAAAGCGATCCAAAACGCCAAAAGCAATTGGCAAGAGCCTTGCTTTGATGCATGGTTCTCCACGTTTGATCTTCCAGTGGAAGAAGGAAAGATCGTTAAACTTCCTCAAATCGCAGACGCGCTCGAGAAGATCGCAAAAAGTGGAGGCGAAAGCTTATATACTGGTCAGCTTGCTCAGCGCATCGAAGAAGAATCGATCAAATATGGTGGCTTTTTGAGGAAAAGCGATCTAGAACAACATCAAGTGGAATGGGTCGAACCGCTTTTTGTCAATTATCGCGGATATCAAGTTTATGAGCTGCCACCCAATGGGCAAGGGATCACGGCTTTGATGGCGCTCAATGCCTTGGCATGTTTTGATGGAGAGGATCCGGATTTGCCGCATACCCATCTTCGTATTGAGGCGATCAAGCAAGCTTTCGCTTACGCCAAACGATATATAAGCGATCCAAAAGCGATGAACATCGATCCTTCTCTTTTGATCGATAAAAAAGCTGGCCAAGAAATGGCAAAAAGGATCTTGCTTGAAAAAGCAAGCAACGATTGGTTGAGCCCACACGGCTCTGGAACGGTATATTTATGTACAGCAGATCGAGAAGGCAATATGGTCTCGATGATCCAATCCAATTATATGGGGTTCGGGAGCGGCATCGTCGTCGATGGAGTTTCTTTGCAGAACCGCGGCGCCGATTTTTCTCTAGACGAAAACGAGATCAATTTTCTTTATCCAAATAAACGAACGTATCATACGATCATTCCTGGATTTTTGTGTAAGGCTGGAAAAGCGATCGGTCCTTTTGGCGTGATGGGAGGCTATATGCAGCCCCAAGGCCATGTGCAAGTGATCACGAATCTATTGGACGAGCACCTAGATATTCAAGAGAGCTTAGATGCTCCAAGGTGGATGTGGCTCAAAGACAATGAGCTTGAAGTGGAAACCGATTTTGATCCCGATGTGATCCAGGATCTAAAGCAAAGGGGACATCTTGTCAAGATTCAAGAAGAATATTCGCATTTTGGCCGAGGACAGATCTTGTTCCGTTTAGAGAATGGTGTATATATGGGAGCTTGCGAATCGCGGACCGACAGCAACATTTCCTGTTATTGAGAACATTATGTGATAAAATAAAACTAATTGGAATTTAGAGAGGATACTAAAATGAAACTATTAGCGAGTGATTTTGATGGGACTTTGAATTATGGCGATACGATCATGGAAGAAGATCTTGAAGCGATCAAAGCTTGGAAAGAGGCTGGGAACGAATTTGTGATCGTCACAGGACGTTCGTACGAATCCTTGAAAAAGCAATTGGATCGATATGATCTGCCCGTGGATTATGTCGTTTCGAACAATGGAGGCATGATCTATGATGGCTCTGGAAAAGAATTGATGGCGAATTATTTAGATACGATTACCGCTGTCGATATTTTGTACGCTATGCATGAAATTCCCGATGTCGCATCTTATGTGGTCAACGATGGCAAACAGCGCTATAGGATCGTGGTCGATCCAAATGTGAGTGAGCATAGATATCCTTCGATGCAGCCGACTTTAAGCGAAGAGGAAGTGCTTGATCTAGGACAATACGCGCAGCTTGTCATTTCCATGGGAAACCAAATGGATGCTTTAGAGCTCGCCAATCAGATCAACCATTTCTTCGGCTCGACCATCACGGCTTATCCGAATAATTTTGTGGTCGATATAGTTCCTAAAGGCGTCTCGAAAGGAAGCGGAATGGATTTTGTTTTAACATATTCTTCCGTGGATGACGATTCGATCTACGCGATCGGGGATTCTTATAACGATATCCCGCTTTTAGAGCAAGTTGAAAACTCGTATGCGATCGCAACAGCCCCAGAAGAAGTGCAAGAAGTGGCTAGTGAAACGGTTTCTTCGATCAGCGAGCTCATTCAAAAAAATATGTAAAGAAAGTAAAGGGGGATGTCACATTCATGTCAATGCAAGATTTGGCGGTTCTAGGGAAGCTGCTTCTCGACATCCTAGTCGTATGGGCATTGATCTATTCAGGACTAAGGATCATCCGCAATAATTCACGGACGATCCAAATTTTCAAAGGGATCCTTGTGATCCTTTTGATCAAGATCGTCGCGGTTTTTCTAGGACTGAAAGCTTTGAGCGCCTTGATCGATACGTTCTTGAATTGGGGAGTCGTTGCGGTCTTGATCCTTTTTCAGCCAGAGATCCGATCGATGCTTGAAAAAGTCGGGAAAACAACGACGATCTTCAACAACAACGTGACCGAAGGCGAATATGTGCATATGATCAATCAGCTTGTCGAAGCGTGCACGGCGATGTCGAAAACAAAAACAGGAGCCTTGATCACGATCCAGCAATCGCAATCGCTTGAAGACTATATCGAAACAGGCATCAAAATGGATTCTGAAGTATCCAGCGAACTGATCAAGACGATCTTTCAATACGGAACACCGATGCATGATGGCGCCGTGATCATTCAAGGGGTCAAGATCGCGTGCGCGGCCGCCTATTTTCCGCCAACCACAAAAGATCTTCCAAGCAAATATGGAGCAAGACATCGAGCCGCTGTCGGGATCAGCGAGATCACCGATTCGATCACGATCATCGTCAGCGAAGAAACAGGCAATATCTCTGTGGCAATCCGTGGACAGCTGACTCAATACAAACCGGAAGGACTGCAGAGGCTCTTGATGAACAAGCTTGTCATTCCGGAAGCCGAAAGTTCCAATCTTTTAGATCCGATGATCCGTTCCGCAAGAAATTTCGCGCTCAATCGCTCCAAAAGGCAAGAGAACACGCGCAAAGAAGACGAACGCGTCAAAGCGATGGAAATCGTAGATCTCTATAGTCAGAATGGAGGCAGACGCAATGGATGAGAAAAAGAAAAGCTGGTGGGAGAGGGTCCAGAAAGAATTCGGAATGATCTTTTCGAAATTTTCGAAGCTTTTCGACCGCATCATCTACCACAAGACGAGTTCGATCATCGTCTCGCTCCTCGCGTCGATCGCGATTTGCGTTTCAGTCAGCTTCGATGATCTACGTTATACATTTTTCAATTCGGAAGCGGCCACGCTCAATGTCCCAGGTGTGAGTGTCGAAGTCAGGGCCGATACGGAAAAATATGAGATCACTGGCGTGCCTAGCTCGGTCGATATGACTTTGACAGGCGATCCGGCTGATATCCAAGCGTTTCGGAATCAATCCAATTCGGCTCTCGTGATCGCGGATCTGCGCGATTTTACGAGCGGAAAAAACGTCTGCATGCTGCAGGCGAGCAATATTCCGAGTCAATTGACCGTAGAGTTGAATCCATCGAGCGTCAATGTCGATGTGATCCCAAAATTGAACAAGACGTTCCCGATCCAGCTATCCTTAATGGTCGGTAACGGACAAAAGGAAAGCGATTTCGAAAGCATGAATTCAATGACAAAGACCGTCATGGTCAAAGCGACACAAGAAAAATTGAATTCGATCCGAATGATCAACGCGATCGTCGATACGACAGGGCAAGTCGGCGATTTTGAAACCGAAGCGCCGCTAGTGGCGTATGATTCAAGCGGCAATCGTGTCGATGTCGAAATGAATCCTAAAACGATTCGTGTCAATGTGAAAGTGAAGACACAACAAAACGATGCCAATAAAGGAGATTAATATATGGGAAAATATTTTGGAACCGATGGAGTAAGAGGTAAGGCCAACGAAGATCTTACATTGGATATGGCGATCCGGATCGGTCAATATCTTGGCTGGTATTATGGAAAAAATAGACCAGCGAAGATTTTGATCGGTAAAGATACCCGTTTATCGGGCGATATGTTTGAAGCCGGGCTAGCGGCCGGAGCAACGAGCACAGGCGCCGATGTTTATTTGCTGGGTGTTTGTCCAACACCAGCCGTTTCCTATCTCGTGAACAAAGACCGTTTTGATTGTGGAATCATGGTTTCGGCTTCGCACAATCCATATTATGACAACGGGATCAAAGTGTTCGATCACAATGGTCAAAAAATGGATGAAGAAGTTTTATTGGAGATCGAGAAGTATATCGATCACGAAATCGAGCTTCCTTTAGCGACAGGCGATCATATCGGCGAATACTTTGATTGGTCGGATGGTCTAGAGATCTATATGTCGTGGCTCAAGTCTATCGTTCCTGTAGATCTAAATGGGATGAAGATCGCGGTCGATCTTGCCAATGGCTCGGCCACGAGCACCGCGGTAGAAACGCTTTCCTCTTTAGGTGCCACCGTGGAGGCGATCGCCAATTCGCCTAATGGACTCAATATCAATTTGAAATGTGGATCGACGCATCCAGAAGAGCTCGTCCGCGTCATGAAAGAGAACGACTATGATATTGGCTTGGCGTTTGATGGGGATGCGGACCGGCTGATCGCCGTCAACAGCGATGGAGATCTGATCAATGGAGATTATGTGCTCTACATTTGTTCTAAATATCTAAAGGAGATCAACCATCTCAATAAAAATATGGTCGTGACAACCGTTATGGCGAATCTAGGCTTATACAAAGCGCTGGATGCCAATAAGATCGACTATATCCAGACGGCGGTAGGCGATAAATATGTATTCGAAGAAATGCAGAAAAATGATTATTATTTAGGTGGAGAACAATCCGGTCATATCATCTTTTATGAAAACGCGGTCACAGGCGATGGATTGCTTACGGCATTGAAGCTTTTGGAAGTCATGAAAAAAACCGGAAAGAGCCTGCAAGAGCTTTCGGAAGGCTTGTTCATCTATCCGCAGCTTTTGAAAAATGTCGAAGTCAAGGATAAAAATGAAGTTCTCAATGATCCAGGCTTAAAGGAATTGATCGCATCCATCAACAAGAAACTCGATTCGGATGGCCGGATCTTAGTTCGGCCAAGCGGAACGGAACCACTCATCAGGGTCATGGTAGAAGCGAAAACGGATGAGTTATGTAAAAATTATGTCGATGAGGTCGTTACTTATATTCAAGAACGCGGCTTTTAGGAGGTTAGTTTATGAAACGTGTCATAAGCATTGTGGAAGATGAAAAAGATATCAATAATCTTGTCGCTCAATATTTGCGCAAAGATGGATATGAAGTTCATCAATATTATACGTATGAGGAAGCAAGCGCCCATGTAGGGGATGATGATGTCCATTTATGGATCCTCGATATCATGCTCGATGACAAATCAGGATTCGATCTATTGGAAGAGATCCGTTTGGAAGGGCCAGAGATTCCCGTGATCTTCATGTCGGCGCGGGATAAAGAATTCGACCGGATCATCGGTTTGGAAAAAGGATGCGACGATTATATCACGAAGCCGTTCTCTCCCAAAGAACTCGTTCTACGTGTCAACAATATTATCAAGAGAACATATAAAGAAAACGCCAATCGGATCTCGATCGATGGCTATGAGTTGGACGAAGTACAGCGCAAGATCTATGCCGACAATGTCGAGATCGAATTGACGACCAAAGAATTCGATCTGTTGATGATGTTTATCAAAAACAAAGGTATCGCCTTTTCTCGCGATAAGATCTTGGAGAACGTATGGGATGAAAACTACTTTGGTTCCGATCGTGTCGTGGACGATACATTGCGAAGATTGCGTAAAAAACTTCCTAACTTGAACATTCACACGATCTATGGATATGGATATCGCTTAGGTTGATCCATGAAACACAAACTTGGATTTTATTTTAAAAAGCTCTCATTGACCCAGCAAGTGCTGATGATCATATTGGTCATGCTGATCTTTTTGACTTTGTTTTTCACGTTCTTTTTGAACAAGAACATCGAGATCACGATCTCCAATCAAATGTATTCGGTGATGGATTCTAGACAAAAGCCGATCTTGAGCGCGTTGGAAGCCAATGAGCCAGTCACCTTTGACAACGATCTTTTTCGTTATTTGTCTACGGACTCCGTGCAGACCAACTGCATGATCGAAGACGATACGATCCAATTCTTGACCATTCCAGAGCATTCTTTTAAAAATGACGCGTTCTATAATTTTTTGATCGCCAAAGCCGATCAAATGCTCCAAGAAGGCGTGAGCGAACTGCATGGAACGATCGAGGTGGACGATGGTCCATATTATTATTTGCTTGAAAAGTGTATTTCCAGAGGCAAGCCTGTGATCGTCGCAAGCTTTATGGATGATACGTACGCGAGTGAATTTCGAAGTTCTTTGATCGATTCGACCGTGTACGTGATGGTGGTCGCCTTTTCCTTGATCTTGATGATCTTGATGATCTGGGCGTTTTCGATCATTCATCCTCTCAATCAGATCCGGGTGTATATTTCGCAGATCAAGCAAGGAAAAGATGTCGAACTCAATATCAAGCGGGAAGACGAGATCGGAGAAGTGGCCAGAGAGCTCATTTCGATGAAAGAAGAGCTTTCTAAACAACAAAACGCCAAAGAAGAGATGATCCATAACATATCGCACGATCTGAAAACACCGATCGCCACGATCAAATCGTATTCGGAATCAATCAAAGATGGAATCTATCCATATGGCGATCTTGAAAGCAGCGTTGATGTGATCTTGAACAATGCGCAGCGTCTTGAAGATAAAGTCCATAGCCTTCTTTATTTGAACCGGATCGAATATTTGATCACGACAGACGCGGAAGGGGTCGTGACCAATATGAAAGAAGTTGTTGAGCAAGTCGTATTGAACTCGGCAGTCATCGATCCGGATATCCGTTTGATCACGGATGTAGAGGAAGTTTTCTTTGACGGGCTTCTAGAGGGATGGCGCGTAGCGATCGAAAACATTATGGAAAACGCCTTTCGATATGCAAAGACATATATCAAGATCGTCGTCCGCGAAAACGATATTCGGATTTATAACGATGGACCTAAGATGCCAGAAGACCGGATCGAAACGTTGTTCAAGCCATATGAAAAAGGCGAGGGAGGCCGATTTGGCTTAGGACTCTCGATCGTATCGAAAGTCACCAAGACCAATCACTATATAGTGAAGGGTTACAATACGGACGACGGAGTATGTTTTAGGATCTATCGGCCTGTCACACAGAAAAAAGGACATAAGAGAGGGAAAAACAATGTTGGAAGTAGGAACGATTGGCAGCGGGATCATCGTTGATCGAATGATCGATACGATCAAGCAAGTTAACGGGATCCGATTGAATGCCGTCTATTCTAGAAATGAAGAAAGAGCGATGGAGTTCGCGAAAAGTCATGAAGCAGATCGGTTTTTCTGGGATCTTGATCAGTTTTTATCCGATCCCGATCTGGATGTGATCTATATCGCAAGTCCGAATTCGCTTCATTATGAACAAGCTAAAAAAGCTTTAGAATATAAAAAACACGTCTTGTTGGAAAAACCATTTTGTTCGACAGAAGAACAAGCCAAAGAGCTCTTTGAGATCGCTCGAAAAAACGGCGTGATGATCATGGAAGCGATCACAAATATCCATACGCCCAACTATCAAGCGGTCAAGTCCCATTTAAAAGAGATCGGCTCTATCAAGATCGTGCAATGCAATTTTTCACAGTATTCATCGCGTTACGATCAATATAAGCGAAAAGAAGTGACGAACGCTTTTGATCCAAAAATGGATGGCGGCGCTTTGATGGATATTAATTACTATAACCTCCATTTTGTGGTTGGTTTATTTGGCATGCCAAAAGCGCTCCATTATTTTATGAATCAGGGTTTCAACGGAATCGATACAAGCGGGATCCTCGTCTTGGAATACCCGGAATTCACGTCTGTTTGCGTCGGGGCAAAAGATTCCTCTTCACCCAATTGTGTTTATATTCAAGGGGAAGAGGGGACGCTCCGCATCGATCAAGCGAGCAGCGGTGTATGCGAACATGTCGATCTTCTTTTGCCTAAAGGCGATATGATCGGCAAAAAGAATTCGGGCAATCAAGGACAAGAAATTGGGATCGACCAAGGATTTCATATGTATTATGAATTGAGCGATTTTGTCGATATGATCGAAAAGAACGATCAAAACGCGTATTCAGCCTATGAAGATCAAACCTTAAAGGTCATGAAGCTTGTCGATGAAGCGAAAAAACAAAGAAAGATCGAACGATAAAGAGGCGAAGCCTCTTTTTTTTATGCATCATAAAAGTAAATCGGAAAGATATCACTATAATTAAAAATATCAATGATACTGGAAAAGGAGTGATAAATATGACTTGGCAGCAAATATTGGTCATTGTGCTTGGCTTGCTCCTGCTCGTAGGTGGGATTCCTGCAGTATGGCGCTTTGCCAAGGGGGCAGCACGAATCATTTTGTCGGTAATCATCTTCTTAGCTGTTATCGCTTTGATTTGGTGGGCTATTGTTGGTTTAGCCGCCGCCGTATAATTAAAAAAACGGGACTTTTTAATTCGTTCCCGTTTTTTTTAGCAAATCTTTCGCTTCCTGGATCAAAGGAAGCATCATTTCGATTCTTTGAAAAGGTGTCATCAAATAAAATCCATCGCAATAGGGGAGCGTTTCCTTCATGATTTCTTTCGAGATCTGGATCGCGATCTGCTCTCCTTCTTTTCGATCCTTGTCTTTATACATTTCTACGATTCGAGCATCGATTCTCATTCCTGAAATCTCGTTGCTCAAAAACAAGGCGTTTTTATACGAAACGATCGGATAGATTCCCGCTAAGATCACGCCATTCAAATGTTCTTTCGCTTTTTTTAAGTTTTGAAGTCCTTCCCATGAATGGATCGGCTGAGTCAAGAAGCCGATCGCTCCATTCGCCTCTTTTTCTTTCGCTAAAACGAGCTGCTGATCAAAGTTATGAGCATTGATATTCAAAGCGCCAAAAAGAGCCATTGGACTTGACAGTTCGTTCATTTGATGCACGGCTTTCATGAGTTTTCGCGAATTAAAATGATAGACCGCTTTGATTTCTTCGATCGTATCGCTAGGAAGCGGATCGCCTGTCACGAACAACACTTGATGGATCTCTTGCGCCGACAAGCCAAGAAGCAGCGCTTTGATCGCGTTGAGATTTCTATCTCTGCAAGTGATATGAGGAAGAGGATCGATCCCCGTTTCTTTTTTGATCTTGCACGCTAGTAAAGAAGAATCGGCCCGCGTGCGGCCAACAGGACAATCGGCTAGCGTGATCAAGTCGACTCCTTCTTTTTGAAACGCGTAAACACCCTTCATAAAGGCGTCAAGCTGATCGTTTTTTGGAGGATCCAGCTCGATGGCAATCGTATTTCTCCAGTCTTTGTCTGATCGAGGATGATCATTCTGGATAGTTCTTGGATTATGATAGGGAATATAGGAAGGAAGAAGCTGGATGGCTTCTTTCATTGCGGCTATATGTGCTGGCGTCGTACCACAGCAGCCGCCGATTATTTCCACGCCCAACAATCGAATCTCTTTCATCATTTGAGCAAAATAGGCGGGAGAACCATTGTAATGGACGTTCCAGCCAAGAACTGTTGGATACCCTGCATTGGGCGATATATAGAGCGGCTTATCGCATCGAACGAGTGTTTTTAAAAGCTCGAGCATATGTTTCGGGCCTACGCGGCAATTCATACCGATCGCATCGATCGAGCTTTGCTCCAATGCATCATACAAAGACTGGATGCTTTCTCCTTGGTCGCTCATACCATTTTCGTGGATCGCAAAACTGACGAGAACGAACGCCTCGGGCGCTTTTTGATGGATATGGTCGTTGATTGCTTCGATCCCGTTTAAAGAAGAGATCGTCTCAAAAAGGAAGGCGTTGATCCCATGCTTTAAAAAGAGATCGACCTGTTTCTTATAGATCGAAAACGCGTCGCCTTCTTGAGGACAAGGTCCAATATTGGCAAAAATAAGCGTCTCTTCATGAGCGGCTTCTTTGGCTTGTTCGATTTCAAACTCGATCATTGGCTCGATCTCACTCCATGGAAGCGAAGAGGAAGAATAAGAAAACGTATTCGTCTTGATCGCCATAGCTCCAGCATCGATATAGTCTTTCAAAACTTCCTTGCTCGTTTGGCTTCCTTGATAGGAATGCATCGCTCCATCGAAAAGAAGCGGACCTTGTTTGAGGAGGGTATCGATCTTAGACATGCTCGAATACCTCTTTGGCTATCCGGACTCCATCTTGCGCATCTTTTGAATAATAATCGGCTTGCATCTCTTTGGCGTATTGAGGCGTTAAAACAGCGCCACCGACCATGATCTTAGGCGGGCATTCGAGCTGGTGGAGCAGCTGGATCGTTTTCTCCATCGCAGGAAGGGTCGTGGTCATCAGAGCCGATAGACCAACAAGCCGGATCTTGTTCGCTTTTACAGTTTCGACAATCGTTTCCGCAGGCACGTCCCGGCCAAGATCGATGATCGTATATCCATAGTTTTCAAGCACTGTTTTCACGATATTTTTTCCAATATCATGAATATCCCCTTCGACAGTGGCTAGAACGATCGTACCTTTTGAATTTTGTTTCTCGCCCGTCTTGGCAAGGTGCTCTTTGATGCAGCCAAACACTTCTTGGGCGGCCTTGGCTGAGGAAAGAAGCTGGGGTAAATAGAGGATCCCCGCTTCATAATCGTTTCCAACACGATCCAAGGAAGGAATGAGTTCTCGTTCCACAACCTCAAGCGGCTTCATCGTTTTTAAACATGCTTCTCCAATAAGGCGAGCTTGTTTTCCCAAGCCTCTATAGATCGCTTCTTGCAGACTAAGTGTTTCCATAGCTTTTTGTGGTTCGGCTTTTAAAGCGTGGAAGCGCTCGATATACTTTTGCGCTTTTAAATCTTCGTTCAATAAAAGCCGGCTCGAAACGATCGTATCCATATAACGATCCATATTGACGTTGATGATTGGCAAATTCAATCCCGCATAGAGAGCTTGAGCTAGAAAGGCTTGCGTGATCTTTTGCCGCGCAGGAAGACCAAACGAAATATTGGAAACGCCAAGAACACACGAATAGCCTTCTTTTGAAAGTTCTTTGAGCGCATCGAGCGTTTCGATGGCTTGATCAGGCTGGCTTGACACGGTCAAAGTCAGGGGATCGAACCAAAGATCGTTTTTTGAAAGATGATATTGGCTTGCCTGTTGAGCGATCCTATGCGCAAGCTCCACTCTTTTTTTTGCGGAATTTGGAATGCCCTCTTCATCAAGACAAAGACACACTAGCGAACAGCCATATTTTTGGGCGATCGGCATGACTTCCTGCATTTTCTTTTTTTCCGCGCTCACAGAGTTGAGGGCGCAGATTCCATTGTAAACACGAGCCCCTGCTTCAAGAGCGTTAGGATTGGAAGAGTCCAGCATTAAAGGAAGATCGATCACGCTTTGAAGCCGTTTGACGAGTTTAGGAAGCATTTTCACTTCATCCACTCCAGGATGACCTACGTTAACATCCAACAAATCCGCGCCTGCTTCTTTTTGTTCTAGGGCGATCGAAACGATATAATCGAGATCTTCTTCGAGAAGCGCTTGTTGAAACCGTTTCTTTCCAGTCGGGTTGAGTCGTTCGCCTATTGGATGGATCCCTTTTGTGCAGAAGGCGTAAAGTGGCGAACAAACCCATCCACCGGGATCAACTTCTTCTCGCACGATTTGCTGCCCTTTCAATTTTGCGATTTGCTCAATAAAAATAGGCGAGGTCCCACAGCAACCGCCAATATAGGAAGCGCCAGCTTCGACAAGGGATTCCATATGCTCATAGAATTCAGAAGCGCTCATCGTATACTTTCCGCTTGAAGGGTCGGGGAGTCCCGCGTTAGGTTTAGCGATGATCGGAAGAGAAGTCAAGGTCGATAGTTTTTCGACCATCTTGATCATTTGTTTTGGACCGATCGAGCAGTTGAAACCAATCGCGTTGGCTCCCAAAGCTTCCAAAGTTTTTGCCATGCTCTCTAAAGTGCAACCCGTGAATGTCCGTTCATTTTCTTTAAAGGACATTGTGACAAAGACAGGCAAGTCGCTGTGTTCTTTAGCGGCCAAAAGAGCTGCCTTTGTTTCGTAAAGATCGCTCATTGTCTCGATCACGATCAAGTCGGCTTCCTTTCCGGCTAGCACGATTTCTTTAAATTGATCATAGGCTTCTTCGAAGGTAAAGCTGCCCATGGGCTCCATCAGCTGGCCAAGAGGGCCAATATCCAATGCGATCTTACAGGCAGGCGCTCCTTTTTTAGCTAGAGCGATCCCGCTTTGGATACATTCTTTATACGAGTAGGAAGAATTTTGAAACTTTAAAGGATTGGCCCCAAACGTATTCGCGTACACGATTTGCGAGCCGACTTTGGCGTAGTCTCTAGCAATCGATTCGATTAGATCGGGCTGAGTCATATTGAGGGTTTCTGGAATTTCGGGAATGGCGATCCCAGAGTTCTGGAGGATCGTTCCCGTGGCTCCATCGAGAATTTTAACGATTTGTTTCATGACATGATTTTCCTTTCTTTCTATAGGGACATGTAGTGTTGAGCATGCAATAAGAGCATCCTTTGATCTTTGCGGGCTGTTTTTGAGGGCTGACTCCAAGAAAGGCGCTTACGCTTTTGGTGGGAAAAAGCATTTGGCTTTTTGAAACAAACACGCCTAGTCTTTTTGTGCCTTCTAAAAAGGAGACGATCTGGCTTTGCATCGTAAGAGGCAAGTCGCCATAGCCACACGAGAAGCGGTCGGTCAAATAGAAGGGCGCCAATTGTGCCTTGAGCTGTTGTTCAAAGTCGTCTAGACACTCTTCGATATAAGCGGAACCGCATGCGTCCCATAAAAGGGCTTTTTTTGGATCGAGCAAAGAGTAACGATTGAGTTCTTGTTCAAAGGGGTGTCCGAGCGTGCATAGAAGCACGACGAGTTTTTCGCTCGAGCAAAGAAGGTCAAGAGCCATCTTCGATTGGAACGAAAAAGGGGCAAAGGAATTGGGGGATGTTTTGTCTAGGATCCGATATTCGATTCGAAAAGGACAGGCCTTCATAAGTCGGATATAGGTCTGTTCGATTTCTTGGAGCAAGGCGACATCCTTTGGATCGCCGTTTGCGTAACGGATCGCGTCCTGAATATTCATTTTTTTATTATAATAGAAAAAAGCTGACGAATCAGCTTTTTTTCACATTTCGATACGCCTTGACGCGTTTGACTTTCAAGCAATTCTCTTCGCCTGGAAAATGAACAGGATTGATTGGGTTTTCTTCGAATCTTATAAGGATATCTTGAATATCATAGTACAGCTCTTGCACATTGACAGGACCATACATTCGGATCGGAAGCAAGTAGAGCGGTTTTTTGTTCTGGCAATAGCGCTCGTTGAACTTTTTGACATCGCGGGCAAGATGAGGACACAGGATGAAAATGTCATAGACATCGATCTTTTTGGATGCCAACAAAAATGGACAAAATTCTATTGATAACACGGAGGATAATCCATACGTCTCGATGCCTTTTTTGATATGTTCGGCCATCGTGCTCGAGGAAAATCCGCCTCCACAACAAATCGCGGCTTTGATTATGACGTCTTCCTTTCTTTATCGCGTTTTTTGAAATACGAACTCATCTTCGCTCGAGTGCTCGGGACAAAACCGATAGTCTTGCCGGTCAAATTGTTTGATTTCATCGACCGACTCGATCCTATGCTCTGCCATATAACGGACCATCTCTCCACGCGCCATTTTCGCGTAGACTCCTTTTTCTTTGCCATCCACGTCGAGAAAACGAACATCAATCAGCTTCTTATATGGGCGGATCGTTTTCGCGTATTCTTCGCTTGCTAGATTGAGGATGATGTCGTCTTCAAGCGCATCGGCGATCCGCGAACCCCAAAATGCGTATAAAGATCTTGGCTCGAACAAAAGTTTTGTCTGCATCTCTAAGCGATACGCTTCCACTTGATCGAAAGGACGCAAGATCCCATACATTCCTGAAAGGATCCGCAGATGGTTTTGAACATATTGAAGCATGTCATCGTCAAAAACATGAGGAGCCATATATTGAAAAGCAATCCCGGAATATGACAGCAAAGCGCACCCTTGTTCGGGATGCACTGTTTTATAGAGCGCTTCTACTTTTGCAAGAAGCTTGTCGCTGACCTTCATCATTTTTTTGAGCTCCATCGAAGTACAACCCGAAAGCAAAGCGCGCAGCTTCTGGCTTTCCTCGAAAAAAAGCGGTGTCGTATAGGGGAAGGGAAAGTCGTCGGTAAATTTCATTTGTTTCGTAGGCGAGATGATGATTTTCATAAAAATATCGTAACACGTTTTTCAAAAACTGCCTATAATAGAATCGAAATGGTAGAAGAATTGAGGAAGGGAAGATTAAAATGAAAGAATTGCCATATGTTGATGAACAGGAAGTCGTTCATCTTTTTGAAGATCTTGTCAACGTGCCTAGCGTCGTCGCGTATTATCCGCAGATCCATGCTTGGATGGAGAAAACATTGAACGAGTACGGCTACTCGGTATTCTATGACAACAAACGAACCTTGTATGCCAAGCTGGAAGGGAAAGATCATTCCAAAACAGTGTGTTTTGGGGCGCACCTCGATACGATCGGCTTGATCGTGCGCCAAGTCGATCCAAACGGCTGGATCCAAGTTAAAAATCTTGGAGGCGTCAATTTTCATTCCATCGAAGGCGAAAATGTTTATATCCACACGCGCCAAGGAAAAACGTATACAGGAATGGTGATCCATCAATCGCATTCTGTGCATGTGTTCGACGATGCCAAAGACGCTAGCCGCGATGTTTCAACGATGCGGATCCTTCTTGATGAAGAGGTCCATTCGGATCAAGATGTCTATGATCTTGGCATTGAGCATGGTGATCTCGTATCGATCGAACCGCGGTGTATCATCACACGCTCTGGTTATATCAAATCCCGACACATTGATGATAAAGCTTGCGTCGTCTCTTTATTGGAAGCGATGAAATGCTTAAAGGAGAATCAAATCATTCCTGAATACGATACTTTGTTCGCTTTCCCGATCTATGAAGAGATCGGGCATGGTGGAGCTTATGTTCCTAGCGAAGTTGATACCTATATCGCGTTGGATATTGGTTTGATCGGGCCAGATTATCATGGAACGGAAAAAAGTGTTTGTATCGGAGGGGCGGATGCGTACTCGCCATACGATTGGGAGCTGACTACGAGGCTATATACGTTGGCTAAAACGTATTCGATCCCTGCATGTATTGATATTTATTATCGGTTCGGATCGGATGGAACAGCCGCCATACGTGCTGGACAGAATGTAAAGGCAGCCGTCTTTGGGATGGGGTGCATGAATTCTCATGGCTATGAAAGGACCCACGTTTCTTCGCTTGTCGAAGTCTCACGTTTAGTCTTGGCGTATTTGATGAATGAAAAAATAGGAAAAGGAGCGGATCAATCGTGATGATCCGCTCCTTCTTTGATATGTTCTAGAGCGACTTTCAATACTGAATGGATGTGTTCGTCATCCAATTCATAGAAAATCGTTTTCCCTTGTCTTCTTGATTTGACTAGTTTGGCTTGCTTTAGAGCCTTGAGCTGATGGGAGACCGCGCTCCGCGACATTTTTGCGACATTCGCAAGATCGCTTGCGCAAAGCTCTCCTTTTTCAAGGGCCATCAAAAGCATCAAACGACTCGGATCGCTCATGATCTTGTAAAAATTCGCCAATTGTTCGATCTGCTCGGCGGCAGGCATATATTGGAGCGCGCTGAGGACTCTTTTTTCATCTTGAACATCGTAAAGAAAATCCATTCAGGTCCCTCCATTTCTTTCATAATTATAGTCGATGCGCTTTTTATTATCAAATGTGGAGTGTTTTCCGTTTTCAATTTTTCAAGAGTTAATTATAATTAACTTTGTAAATTAGAAATGAGGCGAACTATGACTCTAAAAGAAATACCAAAGGGAAAAAGCGTGGTTGTTCGGCAAATCAACACCAACGAACAAACGCGACGGCGGCTTAGGACCCTTGGAATGCTGAGCGGTACCCCCATCGAGGTTGTTCAGCGCAAGCAAAATGGAACACTCGTGATCCGATTAAGAGGAACACGATTTGCGTTAGGAAAAGAATTGAGTGAACAAATCGAGGTAGAGGCATGAAAAAAGAGATCACTGTCGCATTTATAGGAAATCCAAACTGTGGGAAGACAACATTGTTCAACGCTTATACAGGAGCGAATCTAAAAGTCGCGAATTGGCCGGGCGTCACGGTGGAACGAATGGAAGGAGCGATCGAAGATCATGGTCATAAGATCAAGCTTGTCGATCTTCCAGGAACCTATTCCTTAACTTCGTATACGATGGAAGAAAGCGTATCGCGCGATTTTATCGTCTCGGATGAAGTCGATGTGATCGTCGATGTTGTCGATACTTCGTCGCTTGAACGTTCGCTTTATCTCACATTGCAGCTTCTTGAATTGAATAAACCAGTCGTGATCGCGGCCAATATGATGGATATCGTTGAAAAAAGAGGGATCGATCTCGATCTTCATCGGCTCTCTGAAATTCTTGGAGTACCTTGTGTTCCTGTGGTGGCGCGCAAGAAAAAAGGCTTGAAGGCGCTCATGCATGCTGCCCTCCATCAAGCGGAAGAATCGAACGCCATCAATCATCAGCCTATGGAAATTGAAAGAGATATCGTGCGCGATCACGCGATGATCTATACGAGCGATATCGAAGAAAAGATCGGTCAAGTCGAAGATCAAATTCCGCTTGAGGCGGATCGAAACCGATGGATCGCGATCGGATTGTTGGAAAACGACGAAGTGCTCCAGCAAAAGTATCCGCTTGATTTAAAAAAGATCGCCGGTGAATCGATCTCGGATCGGATCGTCAATGAAAAATACGATTATATCGAACGGATCATGCATGAAGTGCTCCTCGGCAAGGAAAGCAAAGAAGATCTGACAGACAAGATAGACAGTTATTTGACCCATCCTATATTTGGGATTTTGTTTTTCTTTTTGATCATGGCTCTCGTCTTTATGCTGACATTTACGATTGGTGATTATATATCCGGTTATTTAGAGACTTTGATTGAAATGTTCAATGACGCGATCCATAACTTCTTCCTTCAGATCCATGTATCCGATTGGCTCATTTCATTGGTATGCGATGGAATCATTTCTGGAGTGGGAGGAATTATTACGTTTTTGCCAAATATCACGATTCTTTTTATCGCTCTGGCCTTTTTGGAAGATTCTGGATATATGGCAAGAGTCGCCTATGTGATGAATGGCATCATGGGAAAGCTAGGCTTGTCGGGAAGAGCGTTCATTCCTATGGTTTTAGGCTTTGGCTGTACGGTGCCAGCGATCATGGCGAGCCGCACTCTCGAATCGATGAAAGATCGAAGACGAGTCATGCTCATCACGCCATTCATGTCTTGTTCTGCCAAGCTGCCGACCTATATTTTACTTAGCGGCATGTTCTTTCAAGAACATGCGATGTGGGTCGCGTATTCGATGTATTTGATTGGCATCCTTGTGGCGCTGGCGGTCGCATTTATAAGCTCCAAGATCGAAAAAGCGAAGGAATATAAGCCGTTGCTCATTGAACTTCCTATCTATAAAATGCCAAGCCTTCATACCGTATATGTTTACGTATGGGAGAAAGTGAAAGACTTTTTGCAAAAAGCAGGAACAACGATCTTTATCGCTTCGATCGTCTTGTGGGTCCTATTGAATTTTGGAATCCATGGCTATTCGAGCGATATATCTTCATCGTTTGCGGCGATGATTGGTAAGACGATCACGCCAGTCTTAGTTCCTGTTGGACTTGGTTTCTGGCAGATCGCGGTGGCCCTTCTTGCTGGGATCTCAGCCAAAGAAGTCGTCGTTTCGTCTCTTGGCGTCTTATTTGGGATCTCGGATCTGAATTCTGTTTCGGCGGAAGGAGGGATGCAGCAAGCGCTGCTGATGATCGGCTTCAATTCTTTGAACGCCTACTGCATGATGCTTTTTGTATTGCTTTATATTCCTTGCTTTGCCAGTTTGGCCACGATCAAGAAGGAATCAGGTTCTTCTTTATATATGTGGAAAGCGGCAGCTTTCCAGCTCGCGATCGCTTGGCTGATCACATTCGTTTTTTATCAAATCGCAAGAATATTCTGGGTGTGAAATTTCACACCCTTCTTTCTTGCTTTTTTTTTGGAGTGATGTATACTAAAAGTGTAAACAGTTGAATGATTGATAAATTGTTCAATCAAGGAGGATATTATGAGAAAAACGTATAAAATGGAAGTCGATTGCGCGACATGCGCCTCGAAGATCGAAGATGCTTTGAACAAGCTTGATGGAGTGAAAGAAGCGCGCGTCAACTTTATGACGCAAAAACTCATTTTAGATATTGAAGGGAAAGATATCGATACGATCTTAGTCGAGGCTAAAAAGATCGCAAAAAAAGTGGACCGAGATACGGAGATCTATGCTTGATTTATGAGTAAAAAACAAAAAAAAGGGCTCTATCGTATTATCGTCACAGCCATCTTGTATGGGATCGCGATCTATAGTTCGCATGCTTTCGCTTTGAATACGTGGCAAACCATGCTTGTATATTTGATTCCTTATCTTTTGATTTCGTATGATGTTTTGATCAAATCGGTTGAGAATATTTTTCATGGCGAAGTATTCGATGAAAATTTCTTGATGTCTTTGGCTTCGATCGGCGCGATCGCTCTCAAGGAGTATCCGGAAGCTGTCGCGGTCATGCTTTTTTATCAAGTCGGCGAGTGGTTTCAATCGTATGCAGTCGATCGTTCTAGAAAGTCGATCGCTTCTTTAATGGATATCCGTCCAGATTACGCAAATATAGAAATTAATGGCAAGATCGAAGAAGTCGATCCGGAAGAAGTCAAAGTAGGGGATGTGATCGTGATCAATCCAGGAGAAAGAGTTCCTCTTGATGGTACGGTGATAAAAGGAACTTCGTTTTTAGACACATCCGCATTGACGGGTGAGTCTGTCCCTCGATCGGCCAAAGAAGGTTCGGAAGTCATTTCTGGATGCATCAACCAAAGCGGGGTCCTTTACGTGAAAGTCAGTAAGCCGTATGTGGATTCGACCGTGGCTAAGATCCTGGATCTTGTCGAGAACGCTTCCAATAAGAAGAGCCGTTCAGAACAATTCATTACGCGATTTGCGCGTATCTATACGCCAGTAGTTGTCTTTCTCGCGCTGGCTTTAGCGATCATTCCTTCCTTGTTCGATGGGCAATGGAATGTCTGGGTCTATCGTTCTCTTTCTTTCCTAGTCACATCGTGTCCATGCGCGCTTGTGATTTCGGTTCCGCTTTCTTTTTTTGGCGGAATTGGTGGCGCGAGCCGCAAAGGGATCTTGGTCAAAGGAAGCAACTACTTGCAGATGCTTTCTGAGGTCAAGACGATCGTGTTTGATAAGACAGGAACGCTCACCAAAGGGAATTTTCAAGTAACGAATGTTCTTCCGGTGGATATGAACAGCGAACAGCTTTTGCAGCTGGCGGCAAGTGTTGAAGCGTATTCTACGCATCCGATCGCTTTATCGATTCAAAAAGCTGCGCAAAAACCAACAAAACCTTTCGATGTGCAAGATGTGCAAGAAGTCGCCGGACATGGTATGAAAGCTAAAGTCGATGGTAAAGAAGTCATGATCGGAAACGAAAAAATGATGCGTTCCATTGGTTTGGAATCTTTGCCTCAAGGAGATGGATTTGGAACTTGTGTCTATGTATGTGTGGAGAAAAAATACGCAGGGATGATCGAAATCGCCGATGAAGTCAAAGAGGATTCGAAAGTCGCGATCGATCTACTACGTAATTATGGTGTGAAAAAGTTTATCATGCTTACAGGAGATAGTGAAAGTGTCACTCAAAAAGTCGCGGATCACTTAGGAATCGATGAATATCACGCTTCGCTGTTGCCAGCGCAAAAAGTCGAGTATTTAGATCAGATCCTAGACCAAAGAGATCCTAAGGAAAGAGTCGCTTTCGTAGGCGATGGGATCAATGATGCGCCTGTATTGACCCAAGCGGATGTAGGGATCGCGATGGGCGCTTTAGGAAGCGATGCAGCGATCGAGGCGGCCGATATCGTCTTGATGGAAGACCAGCTTTCCCAGATCGTGACCGCGATGAAGATTTCGAAAAAGACGCTTTCGATCGTCTATCAAAATATAATTTTTGCTTTAGGGATCAAAATTCTCGTTTTGATCTTTGCGGCTTTAGGAATCACGAATATGTGGGTAGCTGTCTTTGCGGATGTAGGGGTGGCGATCTTAGCGATCCTGAATGCGATGCGTGCGATGAAAGTCGACGCCTAATCAAGATACGAAAAAAGCGGATCTTATGGATTCGCTTTTTTTCGAATTATGTATAATGAAGGACAGTTAGTTTATTCTAACTAATAGATTTATATCATACTTTTGATTCCTTTGACAAGCACAATAGTCATAATTGACACATTTTTTATTCTGTTCTATACTCAAAGCAATGATATCGATGAGGATATGATCGTGCGTGATCGAATGTAGAGAGAAGGGCGGCTGGTGAAAGTCCTTCGCAGAACGTACGATTACTCCCTCTGAATCGCCCTTGAAAAAGTGTGCCGTATTCTTGCGTTAAAAGAAATTGAGGTGCATGCGTGAAAAAAGCGCATGAACAAAGGTGGTACCGCGTGCGACAGACGTCCTTTGAAGTCTGTCGCTTTTATTATGGAATCAAGGAGGAGAAAATTATGGAACTTGTCAACGTTTTAGAAGATGAGCATTTAAAAATGCTGAATCATTCGGCAGCTCACATGATGGCCCAAGCGGTCAAGCGTCTATATCCCCAAGCTAAATTTTGGGTTGGGCCTGTCATTGCGGAAGGCTTTTATTACGATATGGATCTAGGTGATGTCAATTTAAAAGATGAAGATCTCGCCAAGATCGAAAAAGAGATGAAAAAGATCGCGAAAGATGGAAAACGGATCATCCGCAAAGAGATCGCGAAAGAAGAAGCGATCGAAATGTTCAAAGACGATCCTTACAAACAAGATCTGATCAATGATCTAGAGGACGGTACGATCACGATCTATTCGCAAGGCGAGTTTACGGATCTTTGCCGCGGCCCTCATGTCGATAGCGTCAAAGAATTGAAGAATTTCAAGCTGCTCAAGCATTCAGGTGCCTATTGGAAGGGAGACGCCAACAATAAGATGCTTCAGCGCGTCTATGGAATCGCTTTTGATACGAAAGAAGAATTGGAATCCCGCCTGCAAGCTCTAGAAGAAGCGAAGAAACGCGATCATAAGAAATTAGGACGCGAAATGGGATTGTTCACAGTCTCTGAATATGCGCCTGGGATGCCGATCTTCTTGCCAAATGGAATGATCCTTCGAAATCTGTTGGAAAACTACTGGTACGATGTGCACACAAAAGATGGCTATTTGTTCATCAAGACGCCGATCATTATGTCTCGAGAGCTTTGGGAGATTTCTGGACATTGGGATCATTATAAAGAAAACATGTATACGACAAAGGTCGATGAGCGTGATTTTGCGATCAAGCCGATGAACTGCCCAGGCGCTCTTCTTGTTTACAACACGGAACTTCGCTCTTATAAAGATCTTCCGCTAAGGATCGCGGAATTAGGGCAAGTCCATCGCCATGAGGCTAGCGGCGCTTTAAATGGATTGTTCCGGGTCCGGACCTTTACGCAAGACGATGCCCACTTATTCGTCCGTCCTGATCAGATCGAATCTGAAGTCAAAAACGTATTGTCTTTGATCGATAAAATGTACGGAGTATTTGGTCTAGAGTATTCGATCGAACTCTCTACACGTCCTGAATCTGGCTATATCGGAACGGAAGAAATTTGGGATGCTTCCGAAAAAGCGCTCGCGAACGCTTGCGTGCATGCTGGAAAAGAGTATGTTGTCAATCCGGGAGATGGAGCGTTCTATGGGCCAAAGCTCGATATCCATATCAAAGATTCGCTTGGAAGAGATTGGCAATGCGGTACGATCCAGCTTGATATGAATTTGCCAGAACGTTTCCATTGCACGTATGTGGATTCGGATGGTTCAAGAAAAACACCACTTATGCTTCATCGTGTCGTTTATGGATCTATTGAACGATTCATCGGTATTTTGATCGAGCATTTTGGCGGTCATTTCCCATTATGGCTTGCCCCACAACAGATCGTCATCATTCCAGTGCATCATGAAAAGCATGTCGATTACGCCAACCAAGTCAAAGACAATCTTGAAAAAGCAGGCTTGCGCGTGAAAGTCGATGATCGAAATGAAAAACTAGGCTATCGTGTCCGTGAAGCGCAAATCAAAAAGATCCCTTATCAAATCGTCGTTGGCGATCGTGATCAAGAAGAGGGAACAGTAACGATCCGTCAAAGCGGTAAAAAAGAAAGCGTGACGATGCCATTAGAAGAAGCGATCGAGCGTTTTAGAAACGAGGTAGAAACAAAATGTCTATTTGGAAAAGAAGCCGAATAAAAACAGTATGCTTCGCTCTTGCCTGCTTATTAGGAATGAGCGCTTGCGCATCCGCTCCTCAAAAAGAGGATTCTGAGCCCTATTCGATGCTTTGTCCTAACGGAGCGCCTGCTCTTGCGACCTTAGGAGCCGCGAATGTAGAGAATACCGTAATTTCTCGTGTGGAGGGAACAGATGCGCTCTTATCGGAACTGGCGAAAAAAGATGGTGAATACGATGTGATCGTAGCACCGATCAATTTGGGCGCTAAAGTGTACAGTCAAGCGGAAGCCTATCAGTTGGCAGCTGTTGTGACGTGGGGAAATCTTTATGTTGTAGGCAGTCAAGATAAGGCTTGGGAAGATCCAAACAACAAGATGGCGCTATTTGGTGAAAACGCGGTGCCTGGTCTTGTGTATAATGATGTACTCGCCGATCAAGTCAAAGCCCAAACGACTTGGTATAATGCGGTTTCGGATGCTCAGCAAGCGCTTTTATCGAATCAAGCGGATCTCGCTCTTCTTGCGCAGCCAGCCGCTGCCGCGACGATTTCGAAAGCCAAAGAAAATGGAAAAGAGCTAAAGGTGATCGCCAATCTGCAGGAAATGTGGAAAGAAAAACGTGGAAACGATACGACAGGGTATCCTCAAGCGGGCATTTTTATCAAGAAAGATGGCAAAAAGAATTTAGACGCTTTGCTTACTGGCATTGAAACTTTTGATGAAAACGCGAACGAGAAATCGATCGTCGAGGCCGTAGAAGCTGCAGGAGCCGAGAATCTTGGCTTGCCTAACGCCCAGATCGCCGCCAAAACATGGGATGCTCAAAACATTCGTTATGTGACTGGACCGAATGCCAAAGAGCAGATCGAACAATTCCTTTCTTTGTTTTCGATCGCGCTTCCTGAAACGTTGATCGCAGAATAAGAATGAACACGATAGTTTGACTATCGTGTTTTTTTAAGCGATTTATTTGAAATACTTAGATAGCATGCTATAATAATCGATGTAGGAAGGTGGACCCAATGGAAGAAAGAAAAATTCTAAGTTATACTCTTGGTAAAGAAGCAGGAGAAAAATCGATCATTCGAATTTATTCAGATGGTCAACAGATCCAATATTTTGGCTTTACAAACGATGGAGAAGCATACGAGAAAACGTTCGCGATTCCTTTGGATGGACTCAAACGCTTTCGAAGGAGCCTACAGCCATGGCTTGTTCGAAATGGGGAAGTGGATCTGGAAAATCCGAATAACTATCATTGGACTTTAAAACTTGATTTGGATGGCGTTAGATCCACCACAATGGGGGAGATCGTTACCGAGGATGATTTTCAAAAGCTCAAAGAGAATCTTCTTTTCCTTCTGGTCGAGCTGGAAAAAGAATACGTGGAGAGAAGCTGAATATAGCTTCTTTTTTTGTTCGCAAAAAAAAACGTGGCTGATGATCAGACACGTTCTTGCACGATCTTGAAACCTTTCGCTTCTAGGTCGTGTTTTATTTTTTCGATATGCTCATGGTTCCTCGTCTCAACAGTCACTTTTAAGAAGCAGGCATTGATATCCATGTCCGGGTCCCCATTATCATAATCGATCGTCACGACATTGCCTCCGTTTTCCGAGATCACCTTGGACACGCCAAGAAGTTGTCCTGGCTTATCTGTCAGAGCGATCGTAAAACTTGTTTTTCGGCCGCTGAGCAATAGACCGCGCGTCATGACACGGTCGATGATATTGACATCGATATTACCGCCAGAAAGGACGCAAACGACATTTTTATCTTGGATCGGCAACTTATTGAACATTGTAGCCGCCACCGCGACAGCACCCGCTCCTTCTACGACGAGTTTTTGTTTTTCCATCAAGGTCAAGATCGCGGCCGCGATCTCATCTTCAGAAACGGTAAATATATCATCCACATATTGTTTGACGAGCGCAAATGTATGATCGCCAGGATGCTTGACCGCGATCCCATCCGCAAACGTGTTCACAGAATCGATCGTCAACTGTTCATCTTGAGCGATGGATTCATACATGCTTGCCGCTTTGGCCGCTTGAACGCCATACACTTTGATATCCGGATTCAAGCTTTTGATCGTGAATGCGATTCCTGAAATCAAACCGCCGCCTCCGATCGGAACGACGATCGCGTCGATATCGTCGAGCTGATCCAAGATCTCGAGGGCGATTGTTCCTTGACCGGCGATCACATCTTCATCATCGTAAGGATGAATAAATGTGTATCCATTTTCTTTGCATAAAGCGTCGGCTTTATCGTAAGAATCATCATAAGCGCCTTCAACGAGAACGACATTGGCTCCATAACCTTTGGTCGCTTCGACTTTAGAGATCGGGGCGCTATCTGGCATACAGATCGTACACGGTATATCGGCCCTCTGCGCCGATAAGGCGACCCCTTGCGCGTGGTTTCCTGCCGAGCTCGCGATGATTCCATGCTCTTTTTCTTCTTCGGAGAGCTTGCTGATCTTATAATAAGAGCCGCGGATCTTAAAACTTCCCGTGAGCTGCAGATTCTCTGTTTTTAAGTAAATGCGGTTGTCGCATGGGATATTTTTCGCCTCGATCAAATCTGTTTTTCGAACTACATTTTTTAAAACGGAATTGGCGTTGTATACTTTATCGATCGTTAACATTTCAAAACCTCTTTCCTAATCGCAAATCAGTGGTAAAATTATAGCACAAAAAGAAAGAAGGCTGAAAATGAATTTGAAAAATTTTGAAAATAAACTTCATACCTTGGCGGTGTTTCATAGCTTTTATCAATCTCCTCTCTGGGTCAAGCTCTCGGCTTATTTTCAGAGTGAAACAGAAGAGGAATTGTTGCAAAGCTATACCGATCTTTGCGCTTATATTTATTCGCAAGGCGGTGATCTTTCAAAGATCGTGGAGCGTTTCGTGCTGGATGATGAAAACTATTATCAGCTTCTGCTCCACAAAGAGTCAGGTAAAGAAGATTTAATCGAGCGCTCGATGATCCGCGAGCTTGAAATCTTGCAACAGCTTCATGACTTGAAAGGAGAAATGTTGTTTAAAGACCTCTCCTATCCTTATGAACTTCCTTCTTGGAGCAATCATGTAGCGGATCTTAAGCAGATGTATCAACAAAGACTTGAAAACTTGAATCGAGAAGGCTATGGGATCTTCGCTCGCTATCATATGTTTCAAGTGGATGAGAATGGGCTTGTTCCGATTCAATATCCGGATCCTCAATCGCTTGCCTCCATGACTGGATATGAGATCCAGCGCAACGCTCTGATTCAAAACACATTGGCTTTTTTAAAAGGGATGAAGGCGAATAACGCATTGTTGTATGGGGATGCGGGAACTGGGAAGAGCTCGACGATCAAGGCGATCGTCAACGCATATAAAGACGAAGGGCTTCGGTTGATCGAGGTACGCAAATCGCAAATTCAATGGCTTCCTTCTTTGATCGAGTCGCTGGCTGAAAATCCATTGAAATTCATTATCTTTATCGATGATCTGAGCTTTCAGACAGGGGATCCAGATTTTATTTTGATGAAGACGATTTTAGAAGGGGGAAGTGTCGCTTCGCTTTCAAATACGATTATTTACGCGACAAGCAATCGTCGCCATTTAATGAAAGAGAGTTTTGATGATCGTGCAGGAAGCGATATCCATCACAATGACACGATCCAAGAGTGCGCTTCTTTAGCTTCTCGTTTTGGGTTGACGATCACTTTTTCCAAACCGGCCAAGGATCTTTATTTTGAGATTGTGAAAGGGTATGCCAAAGAATATGATCTTCAGCTCTCGGATTCTGAATTGATGATCAAGGCGGAAGCTTTCGCCTTAAGAAACAATGGCCGATCTCCTCGGACCGCTAGACAATTTGTAGAACATCAAAAGATCGTAGAATCCATGGAATGATCTCGCAAAATAAAACAGCTCTCCTATTCGCTTAGAAGAGCTGCTTTCTTATTTTAAGATCGCGCCTTTGTCGGCTCCCTGCACCATTCTTTGGTAACGGGAAAGCCAGCCGGATTTAAACTTTGATTCAAATGGTTTTTGTTTCTTTCTTCTTTCTTCGAATGTTTTTTCATCCACGGCAGCATGGATCGAATAATTTGGAATATCGATCGTGATCATATCTCCTTCTTCAAGAAGACCGATCTCGCCTCCTGCCGCGGCTTCTGGAGCGACATGACCGATCGAAGCGCCTCTACTTGCGCCTGAAAACCGCCCATCCGTGATCAATGCGACGGTTTTATCAAGCTTCATACCCGCTAGTGCGCTCGTCGGGTTGAGCATTTCGCGCATGCCTGGGCCACCTTTAGGGCCTTCATAGCGGATGACCACGACATCTCCATCATGGATCCCGCCAGCATAGATCGTCTGGATCGCCTCCTCTTCGCTATCAAAGACTCGAGCAGGGCCAGTGTGTTTCATCATGCTTGGATCGACAGCGCTTCGTTTTACGACGCACCCGTTTTTTGCGATATTGCCAAATAAGATCGCGATCCCTCCTGTTTCCGAATATGGAAGATCGATCGGACGGATCGTATCGGGACGCTTATTGAACGCGTGTTCGATATTCTCCTGGACGCTTTTTCCGTTGACCGTCATCAAAGAGGTATCGATCAACCCTTTTTTATTGAGCTCATGGTAAACGGCTTGCAGGCCTCCTGCTCGGTCTAGATCGTGCATATGGGTTTTTCCTGCGGGCGCCAAATGGCAGAGATTGGGCACTCTTTCTGAGAACTCATTGAATGTATTCAAAGAAAGTGGGTGACCCGCTTCATTGGAAATCGCCAACAAATGAAGGACGGAGTTGCTTGAGCAGCCTAAAGCCATATCGCAAGTCAGAGCGTTTTTGATCGATTTTTCATTCACGATATCTTTGATCGTGATATTTTTTTCTACTAGATCCATGATAGCCATACCGGCTTTTTTTGCCAACTGAAGACGTCTAGCGTGAACGGCCGGGATCGTTCCGTTACCTGGTAAAGCGATTCCTAGCGCTTCGCAAAGACAATTCATCGAGTTCGCTGTATACATGCCAGAACAGCTTCCGCAACCCGGACAGGTGTTTTCTTCAAATTCTAAAAGCTTTTCGTCATCGATCAAGTTGGCTTTTCGAGCACCTACTGCTTCAAACATTTTAGATAGGGAAGTTTCTTCTTCATCGACCAACCCGGACATCATAGGACCTCCGCTTACGACAATTGTAGGAAGGTTTAAACGAAGCGCGCCCATCAACATGCCTGGGACGATCTTATCGCAGTTTGGCACGAGGACAAGACCATCAAAAGCGTGGGCTTGGGCCATTGTTTCTACAGAATCGGCAATGAGTTCTCGGCTTGGTAGCGAATATTTCATTCCTACATGGCCCATCGCGATCCCATCGCATACGCCGATCGCTGGCACCATGATCGGCGTTCCTCCAGCCATTCTGACACCCGCCTTTACCGCATCGACGATCTTGTCGAGGTGAAAATGGCCAGGAACGATGTCGCTGTGGGCGGAAACGATTCCGATCAAAGGTCGGTCCAGTTCTTCTTTTGTATAACCCATCGCGTAAAACAAGGAACGCATAGGGGCTTTTTCAACGCCTTCGGTTACGGCGCTGCTTTTTAGTTTTTTATTCATATCTCTTCCTCTTCTTCCTAATCGCTGTCTTCATCGATCGATGAAGAATCTCTTGAAATTCCAGTGACCCCAGTACGGCACACTTCGAGGACATCATAGCAGTTGATCATATCCAAAAAGCCGTCGATCTTTTCTGAGGCTCCAGTCAATTCGACGATCATATTGTGTTTCGAGAGGGAAATGATCTTTCCGCGAAAGATATCCACAATTTCTTTGACCGCACTGCGGTTCGATTTATCGCATGCGATCTTGACCAGAAGCAATTCCCGAAATAAAGAGGTGTCTTTGTCCAATGTGAAAATATCTTTAACGACTTCCAATTTTCTAGTTTGAGTCAATATTTGATGGAGCGATTGCTTTCCGCCATTGAATACGACCGTGATCCTAGAGATCCGTGGATCATTTGTTGTCGATACGGTCAAGGACTCGATGTTGAAGCCTCTACGTCCAAACAAAGAGGCTACGCGAGTCAAGACGTTCGAGCTGTTATCTACAAAAATACTGATGACTTCTTTACTCATATTGGTCCTTTCTTATTTGATGATCATATCGTCGATCGTTCCTCCATTTGGAATCATCGGCAATACGCGTTCTTCTTTGGCGATGTTGCATGCGATCCAGACAGGCCCTTTTTCCTTGAGCGCCTGCTGGAAGGCGTCTTTGAACTCTTCTAGCGTATTAACTTCAAAGCCTTTCGCTCCAAATCCTTTGGCAAGCTGGACATAATCGGTCTTTCTGCCAGGGATCGTCTGGGAGTAGTGCTTGTTGTAGAAGACGGTCTGCCATTGATAGACCATACCGAGCACTTTATTATCGAAAATGATCGTGATGATCGGAAGCTCGTTGCTCACAGCGGTACACGCTTCATTCAAGTTCATATGGAAGCTTCCATCCCCTGTAAAATGGATGACGCGCTTTTCTGGATTGCCTGCTTGGGCGCCGATCGCTGCCCCATAGCCATAGCCCATTGTGCCAAGGCCGCCGCTCGTTAGAAAATTCTCCGCTTTTTCGTGTTTTAAATATTGAGCGGCCCACATTTGGTGCTGTCCAACATCTGTCACGTAAATCGTTTCCTTGTCTGTAAGATCGCACGTGGCCTCGATGATGTCTCTAGGACGGATCGTCGCCTCTTGAACGGGAACATCGATGAATTTTTTGTATTGCTTAAGATGCTCGATCCAATCGCTGTGATGTTGCTGGTCGAGTTTTTCAAGGATCGCTTTCAGGAAATCTTTGATATCGGCGACAACATCAAAGTTGATCACGACATTTTTATTGATTTCCGATTCATCGATATCGACATGAACGATTGCCGCCCGTTTGGCGAACTGGTTCGGATTGAGCGCGACACGATCCGAAAAGCGTGTTCCTAGGGCGAAAACGAGGTCTGCTTGATCGATCGCTTGATTGGCCAGCATGCTTCCATGCATGCCGATCAAACCAAGATTTTTTGGATCTTCAAAATTCAGCACGCCAGCTCCCATGAGGGTATACGTGGCTGGGGCGTCTAATCGTTTTAGAAACTCGTTCAGTTCTTCTTTCGCTTGTGAGGATGCGACTCCTCCGCCAAAGTAGACGACTGGCTTTTTCGAGAGCTTGATCGCTTCTAAGATCGCATTGATCTTGGTTGGATCGATGCTTGGGTTTGGTTTGAGCGCGACCGGTTCTTGTTTCGTATATTCGTATGTGTTGTTCAAGGCTGTCACATCTTTTGTGATATCGATCAGAACGGGTCCTTTTCTTCCTTCGTTGGCGATCCGGAACGCTTGACGGATCGCATCGGCTAAATTCTCGATCTTGTTTACGAAGAAGTTATGTTTAGTGATCGGCAAGGTCACTCCGGTGATGCTCACTTCTTGAAAGGCGTCTCGACCGATCGCATCATCGGTCACATTGCATGTGATCGCGACCATCGGCACGCTGTCTAAAAAGGCTGTCGCTAAGCCGGTCACAAGGTTTGTAGCTCCTGGACCGCTTGTTGCGAATACGACACCTGTTTTTCCTGTCGAACGAGAATATCCATCGGCTGCATGGCTCGCTCCTTGTTCATGGGCGGTCAAAATGTGATGGATCTGATCAGAATAATCGTATAGGGAATCATAGACGTTCAAAGCGGCTCCGCCAGGATAACCGAATACGGTATCGACGCCTTGCTCTTTGAGGACTTCCATGATGATTTGAGAACCATTTAATTTCATACTTCACTTCGAGTAGTGATCTACTCTTTTCTCCCTTCTATCAGCGTTTATAAAAAAAATTATAACCTATTCTTGAAAATGAAACAACGAGGATTTTCATAACGTTTTCATGTTTTCAAAACAAACAAGCGTATAATATAAAGAATGATGAGGAGGATTTATGAAAAAAACCATATGGATTGCGACAAGCAACGCTCATAAAATCGAAGAATTTGCGGAAATGCTTGGGGATGAAGTCACGATCAAGAGTTTTAAAGATTTGAAGGAGCCTGTGGATGTGGTTGAAAACGGTACGAGTTTTCAAGAGAATGCCCGCATCAAAGCAAGAGCTCTATATAATATAGTGCATGAACCGGTTTTTGCGGATGATTCTGGTTTGGAAGTTGATGCGATGGATAAAGCTCCAGGAATTTATTCTGCTCGGTTTCTAGGAGAAGATACGGACTACACGATCAAAAACCAATACATCCTTGATCAAGTCGAAGGGAAGGATAGAACGGCTCGTTATGTGTGCGCGATCGCTTTTATTGATCAAAATGGCGAGGAAAGCGTTTATGAAGCCACGATCGAAGGCAAGATTGCTCCTTCTCCTATCGGGACAAATGGTTTTGGATATGATCCGATCTTTTACTATCCGCCTTTTGGAACGACGCTAGCCAATGTTAGCGAAGAAAAGAAAAATCAAGTTTCCCATCGAGGAAAGGCGTTGCGTGAATTTTTGAAGGAGGGAAAGTTATGATCCATGTTGTATTGTATGAACCGGAGATTCCCGGCAATACGGGAAATATCATCCGGACATGCATGGCTACCGGATCGAGGCTGCATTTGATCGAACCTTTAGGGTTTTCGATGTCGGAAAAGCACTTGAGAAGAAGCGGGATGGACTATATCAAAGAGGCGGACATCCATATCCATCCGGATTGGGCTGCCTTTTTGAAAGCCAATCCGGACGCTTCGATGTATTTTATGACCCGCTATGGGAAGAAGGCGCCTAGCGAGTTTGATTTTCGTAAAGAGGAAGGGGATATTTATCTTGTTCTAGGCAAGGAGAGTACGGGGATCGATAAATCGATCTTAAAAGGGCATTTGGATCGGTGCATGCGGCTTCCGATGGTCCCGAACGCTCGTTCTTTGAATTTATCGAATTCGGCGGCGATCGTCGTGTATGAAGTGCTCCGTCAGCTGGATTATCCTTTTCTTTCGAAAAGCGAGCAATTAAAAGGAGAAGACTTTCTTGAAACTTTTGATCAAGATTGATTCATTGTTCGATTCGCGTATAAAGCGATTGAATTGGCTGCAGATTTGCGTCCTTCTCTATTGGGGATGGCAGTTTTTATGGCTTTCCTTGATGATGGCGGATCTTTTTCAAGTCCAGGAGAGCGATTCTTTGTTTTTGTTTTTGGATAGGATGAAGCGCTATGATCCTTCCGTTTTTGTTCGGATCGCTTTTCGGATCCTTAATTATCGCTCTGTCTTTTCAGCATTGAATCTAGCGGATTGGATCTTCTTGTCGTTGAGCGTTTTTCTTGTTTTCGTCTATCATACGAAGACAGTTTGGATCTTAGCAGGAATGGGAAGTATTGTAATCGCTTTCATTTCTGGGTGTCTGCTTTATGGTCTGAACATTGCAAATATGAGTGCTTTATTTCATTTATTAAAAATTATGGCAGTCATAGCGCTGGTTTTAAGTGTTGTTTTTATTATAATCGATTTGTATTTGGTGATTGAGAGGCTTTTGAAAATTGGTGAAAGCGTTGACATATCGGAAAAATGTTCATGATTCGTAAACAAAAAACCAATTTTTACAATTTTATAAAAATTCACATATTTAAACACATTTATATAATATTTCCTTTATATAAAGTGTTTTGATTTTTGGATCCTTACTAATTCGTAAGAATTTCTTAAGATTTACTAAGGTTAATTTTGCGCATTTTCAAAATTCATGTTAACCTATCGGTGTTGTAGCGAAGAGGTATAAGAATGAATTTTATCGAAAAACACAGTAAATTATTGGCAGTTGCCTTATGCTTATGTGCTTCAGGTCCAGTTCTTTCTACCGTACATGCATACGAGACTCAGCCAGGATGGCATGGGGAAGATGCAGATCGTTATTATGTGTTGGAGTCCAATCGTCAAAGAGCGACGGGTCTAACTGAAATTGATGGCGATGTCTATTACTTCAATGGACAAGGTGAAATGCAGTTTGGATGGCAAAATGTTTCCGATAAAACGTATTATTTCGGAAAAGATGGCTCTGCAGAAACTGGAGAAACGACGATTCAAGGAACTACATATAATTTCCGTCAGGAAGGTGCATTGAATCAAGGTTGGTCAGAAGATGGTAAAAACTACTACAATGACCAAGGTTTCCTTGTAACAAATCAATGGATCGATCATGATGGAGTAAAGTATTACTTTGATGAAAACGGCAATCTAGTGACAGGTTGGGTCGAACTCGAAGGCAATCGATACTATTTCGATGAGAACGGTGCTATGGTTACAGGCACATTCGAAGTCGATGGCCAAACATACACAACTGGAGATGACGGAGTCTTCCGTACTGGTTGGGTCGATGTGAATGGTATCAAACAATATTATGATGAAAATGGTAACCAAATCAAAAACACTTTCCAAGATATCGAAGGTCAAAAATACGCGTTCGATGAAAATGGAAATATGTTGACAAACACTGAAAAAGATGGATTTACGATCGACGTGAATGGTGTGGCGACGGAAACTCCTGTCGTTGATGAGGCGCCAGTTCCTGCAGAACCAGAAACTACAACACCTGCAGAAACGCCAGTGCAACCAGAAGAAAGCGCACCAGAAGTATCGCAGCCAGAACAGCCAGTAGAAACTCCTGTTCAACCGGAAGAAACGACTCCAGAAGTTTCACAGCCAGTAGAAACTCCTGTTCAACCGGAAGAAACGACTCCAGAAGTTTCACAGCCAGTAGAAACTCCTGTTCAGCCTGAAGTAAGTACTCCAGAAGTGTCTCAACCAGTAGAAACGCCGGTTCAACCGGAAGTGAGCACTCCAGAAGTATCGCAGCCAGTTCAACCAGAACCATCTGGAAGCAAAGCGGCGGGGATCATCAGCGCGGCTCTTGCTCAAGTAGGTATGACTCAAGACTGCACGATGCTTGCGACAAACGCTCTTGCGGCTGTTGGAATCAATTTCCATGGCTGGCCTGCTGATTATGCGGCTCTTGGAAGCTGGACAAGCAATCCAATTCCTGGCGATTTGATCATCTACTCTGGACATATCGCGGTTTATGCCGGTAACGGACAAGCTGTTCATGGCGGTTGGTATGGTAGCCAAACTGTTCTTACTACAGTTGAATGTGATAAGGCGTTGATTGGTTACATCCGCGTAGCTTAAATCTGTTTATAAAGCTCTTCTTAGAAGGGCTTTTTTTTGTGACAATAGCGACGTTGAAAAAAACAGATTCATGATATAATTAATATTGCAGATTTAGCTTCAAAAAACGATAAAGGAGAAGAAGATGGAAAAAATTTGTACAGATAAATTTAGTGATATCAGTATTCTTGTCCGATCGCTATTCGATCTAGATCCGAATACAATCACTGCCTATAATGTCTTAGTTTATATGCTAAAGTCCAAAACAGAACATTTTGATTCGAAGCAAAAACTTGCGCTCGCGTTGAATCATGCGTATGGAATGCGGATTTCTTATTCTTTGACTGGTTATGGAAAACAAGTCGCTCTTGATGTCCGTTTCCAGTGCATCCGAAGCGATTATATTTCTTCGGATTCGTATATCGATGAAATCATCAATGTGATGGAAGATATTTTGTTTCGGCCTTTGCTTGATGAAAATAGCTTTGAGGAAGCAAAGTATATGCTGAAAAGCCGTTTGGAAAGGCTAGAAGAAGATCCAGATTCTTTAGCACTTTCTAGAGCGCTAAAGTTAGCGGATGGAGATCACGATATTTCGATTCCGATCCATGGCGATCTTGCGTCTTTGAGCGCCTTACGCTATCAAGATGTTCTTGATTTATATCGAATTTATAAAAATACAGGAAAAATCATTTTCTATTGTGGACACTCTGAGCCAAGGATCTTTAATCTGCTTGAGAAGATCCCTCAAGCTAAGAAGATCGAAAACAAGATGGAATGCATTCAAAGGAAGAGCACATCGTATCTCGTTTTGAAAAAAGAGTGCGCGCAGACGTCGCTCGTTCAAATTTACGCGACCTCGATTTCTTTTCAGTCTCCGCTTTATTATCCACTGCTGGCGTTGAATTCGATCTTAGGACAGGGTCCTGTTTCTTTGCTTTTTGAAGAAGTGCGTGAAAAGCATAGCTTATGTTATTCGATCAGCTCTTCTTTGATCCGTTTTGATGGGGCGTTGATGATCAGCGTCGGAACGAGAAAGGATGCTCTTGATCAAGTGCTTCTTTTGATCCATGAGCAAATTGAACGTATCGTTCATATGGATTATCCGGATTCGCTGCTTGAGATCGCGAAAAAAGATTTGAAAGATCTCTTTCTTCGCCAAAAAGATCGTCCGAATTCGATGCTTGAACAACATTTTCTCGATACGCTTCTAAGAAGGGAAGAAAGTGAAGAACAAAGAAACAAAGCGATCGATTCGATCTCGAAATTTTTGATCGCCCAAGCGGCGCGTCAGCTGTTTTTATTGTCGAGTGTAGTTGTCGAGGAGGGGGAAGATGTTTAATTTAGCCTTTCAAACAAAAAAGCTGAAAAATGGAGCGTTGGTGATCTTGATCCAAAAGCCAGACTACGTCCAGTCTTTATTCATGTGCGGATTTGGAGTGGGTGGTTTCAATATCAAAGAGCGTTCTGAAAATATGGTCTATGAAAACAAAGGCGGATGCGCTCATTATTTGGAACATCAAATGTTTCGATACCAAGGAGAAGATGTGACAGATCTGTTTGCTAAAATGCAAGCGCAGACCAACGCGTTTACTTCCTATTCTGAAACGGCATACTATTTTTATACGACTTCAGAAATCGAAAAACCGCTACAGCTCTTGCTCGATTTTGTGCAAAATCTAGATATCAATGCCGAAAGCGTTGAAAAGGAAAGAGGAATCATTGCAAGCGAATTCGCGATGTATGAACAAAATCCGGAAATGCGCTTGATTAAAGAATTGCTTGTTTCAATGTATAAAAACCATCCGCTCAAGGTCGATATCTTAGGTTCGCTAGACGATATCGAATCGATACAGCTCGAGGATCTCGCTTCGTTTTATCGTCGAAATTACGATCCTAAAAATATGGTGATCGTAGGGGTTACCGGAAAAAATTTAGACGAGGTCTTGAAAGAAATCGAGCGGATCGAAGAAAAATATCCTTCCAAGATCGGTGAAAGAGCTGTGTGTATCTTTCCGGACGAACCAAAAGAAGTCGCTCGTTCGAAGTATTCTCTTGAGATGGATGTCGTGCAGCCCTATGTAGGGATCGCTTTTAAATTAGAGCCTAAGGAAAACATCATTGATTGTTTGCTTTATGATCTAGCCTTTTCGATTTGGTTGGATGCGATCTTTGGCCCAAGCAATCCTAAGTATCAGACATGGATCGATGAAAAGATCATTACCCAGATTTGTGGTGCCGAAGTCGATTTTTCACAAGATCATGCGTATTTGATGTTTTATGCTCAAACAGAAAAGATCGAAGAGTTCAAGAAGCTGGTCGATTCGCTCGTTCAAAACAGAGAGAAGATCGATCCGATCGTTTTCGAGAGCTTGAAGCATCAAAGCCAAGCGCGGAATATCCGGTTGTTGGATCGATTTGAAGGCTTGGCTGTCGAAATGCTTAGAGCGTATATAAATCGATATGATTTTTTAGAGTCGCTTCAACTCATTGATTCGCTTGATACTGATAAGGCTTTTGAGATCTTGTCTTCTGTTGATTTTTCTCAAAAAGCAGAAGTGATGATCTTACCTTCATGAATAAAAAAAAGAGCTTCTGGCCTTCAGAAGCTCTTTTTTTATTACCGGTTGTAGAACTCAACGACGAGAAGTTCGTTGATCGGTTCAGCTGTGAATAGCTCGCTACGTTCAGGGTAACGAAGATATTTCCCAACTTTTTTGTCTTTGTCGATCTCTACGTAATCAACAGTTGCGGCAGAAGCCTCAAGTGCTTCCACGATGCTCTTTTGATTTTTAGCACGTTCACGCACTTCGATCACTTGTCCTGGCTTTACTTGATAGCTAGGAATATCGACTTTCTTGCCATCGACCAAGATTTGACCATGGTTGACAAGCTGACGTGCACCGCGGCGAGTGTTGGCCAAACCAAGTCTGTAAACGAGGTTATCCAAACGAGATTCAAGCATGATCAAGAAGTTTTCACCCGTTGCGCCTGCCTTACGGCTTGCTTTTTGGTACGTATTGTAGAATTGTTTTTCTGTCAATTGATACGTATTGCGGATTCTTTGTTTTTCTTGAAGCTGAATTCCATAGTTTGTAAGTTTTGGACGACGTGTTTTGCCGTGTTGACCTGGAGCGTAGTTACGACGCGCTAATTCTTGACCTGTTCCTAAGATCGAGAATCCTAGACGACGAGACTTTTTCCAAGTGCTGCCTGTGTTTCTAGACATGTTTTTTCCTCCTATTGTTTTTGCATAAACAACAAGATACAAATCTTTAAAAGGGGTGTTGTCAATGATACTTTCTACTATCAGCTTTTAGCTTACTCATATCGCTTTGAAGCCGACAACGCCTGACTTCTAACTTTGTATGCTGCCATCAATCATGCTTATCTACTATATCAGATTCATTTCTCAATAACAACCACCAATTCTCTTGTTTCATAAAGAAGGCAAGTGTTATAATATCCACAGTATGCAAGGAGGTACTACAATGGATTCTGTCATGAATTTCTTTCGATCCGTTTATCGATATATTCGTGCGCACCTCTCAACGGAATTGATGATCTATATCGTGATCGCGATCTTGCTTCTTGTCTTGATCTGGATCGTATCTCGGATCATGAAGCGAAGAAAGGCTTTCAAGCGTTTATCGGCTTTAGAGATCGAAGTCAATGAAATTCGAAACAATGCACTCGCATACAAATACAATAAGGCGAACGCCTTTGCCAAAGTAAACGATGACATTATGGAGCGGATCAAAAACTTAGCTCCAAAATACGAGATCTGTCAAAAGAGCATCGCTTCTTGCGATGAGCTGTTCAATGACGCGGACGATTTTATCGCTGCGCATCGGATCAAAAAAGCGACAAGAGCGATGGATGAGCTGGAAACGATGTTGGACGATACGAAAGAGCGGATCCGCATCGTCAATCAATCTCTGGATCATATTTTAGCGCGCGAGACAGAAGTGCGTGAAAAATCGAATTCTTTAAAAGAAAGATTCAGAAATGTCAAAAAAGTTTACCAAGACAATCGGGCTTCGTTCTATCAAGCCAGCGCTTATGTAGATTCTGAGATCACGGATATCGAAAACGAATTCTCGAATTTCGAAGAATGGATGTTCGCATCAGAATTCAACAAAGCCAAAGAAGAAGTGGATAAGATCGCCAAGCGTGTAGATCTTGTATCTTCGCAAATCGCAATCTATCCAGGACTCTATGAAAAGGCAAAAAATATTCTTCCTCGCGCTTTGGAAGAAGTAAATGGCAATGTCGATCTATTAAAAGAAAACGAAATCGATATCCGCTATTTGCAACCGGAAGAAAAGGCTCAAAAGATCGCGGATGAATTGATGCAGGCCGCTACTTGCTTGGATGTTGGAAATATCCAAAAAGGAGAAACGATGCTCAATGCGATTGGTGACGAGATCTTGGAATTCCAGGATGCGGTCATGAAGGAGAAGAAGGCGTATGATGAGATCCATGGCGATCTTCAAAATACATTTGCGAAAGTGGATGAAGAAGAGGAAGCGCTTGAGGAGATCATGTCGCTTTATGCCAACATTAAAGATCGATTCGGTCTCGAGGATTGGACGCATCGTTTCTCGTTAGCCAAAGCGCAGCTCAGTGATCTGCAAGATCGCCGCAAGATCGTAGAAGACGCTTTATCAAAAGATGCGACTCCAAGTGTCGAAGTCGTTCAAGTCTATAGAGGTTTTGCAGAGGATGTTGAAGCGTTCCATCTTCAAGTGAATGATATGAAGAGAATGCTCGTAGGAGCAAGTTCTGACGAGTCAAGAGCGAAAAAGCAGCTCGTCAAGCTTCAGCTGATCTTGAATGAAGTTCGTTTGAATACGATTTCTAGAAATCTTCCAAGCATTTCGGAACAATTTTCTGAAGATCTTAAAGAAGGAGAGCGTCTGATCCAAAGAGTGCGGGTCGTTCTTGATCATTCTCCTTTGGATGTGCAAACGCTCAACGCGGATCTGCAGGACGCGATCGATTTTGTTTATAAGCTCTACAACAATGCCAACAATTTAGTGGGGGTAGCGATCATGGTCGAAAACGCAATCGTGTTCGGAAATCGTTTCCGTTCCACATATCCAAGCATGGATTCTGAATTGACGCGCGCTGAAGTATGCTTCCAAAACGGAGAATACACACATGCCTTAAAGATCGCCATTCAGGCAATCGAAAATATGCACCCTGGCATATACGAAAAATTGATTGCCAAAAAAGATCCGGCGGTCATGAATCAAGCTTAAAATGATCTATTTTGATCATGCCTCGACGACCTCCCCTCATCCGGAGGTCGTTCGAGTATATACGAAACTCTTAAATGCTTCCTTTGCGAATGCAGATTCTTTGCATGCACCAGGGCGGAAAGTGAAGCAGCAGATGGAACGTTCGCGAGAAAAGATTGCTCAAATGCTTCATGTAAAAAATGATGAGATCTTTTTCACGAGTTGTGCTAGCGAGTCGAACTCGCTAGCGATCGTCGGTTTTGCGCTTGCCAACCAAAATCGAGGAAAGCATATTTTGACTTCGAATGTCGAGCATTCGAGCACGAAGCACGCTTTTGATTTTTTAGAATCGGTCGGTTTCGAGATCGAACGTCTCCCGATTCATGGGGATGGAACGATCTGGCCAGAAGACATTCAAACGCATCTAAAAGAGAATACGATCTTAGTGTCGATCATGCATGTAAACAATGAGATCGGTTCGATCAATGATATTGAACGCTTTGCTTCGATCGTGCATGAACATCCTTTTTGCCAAATTCATAGCGACTGTGTTCAAAGTTTTGGGAAGATCGATGTACCGTTTGAGAAGCTGGATATGGCAACGATTTCAGCGCATAAGATCCATGGACTCAAAGGTTCAGCGCTTCTTGTAAAAAAAGAAAATGTTCGCTTGAAACCAATCGTTTTTGGCGGACAGCAGGAGCAAGGTTTACGGGGCGGGACAGAAAACGCGCCAGCGAATATCGCCTTAGCGAAGACGATCCGTTTAGCGCTTGAAGAACAAGAAGAAGCCTACTATACGGCGAAAGAGATCAATTCGTTTCTTCGGAAAGAAGTAGAGTTTCTTGGCGGTCATATTCTTTCTCCTGCCAACGCTTTGCCTTATATTTTAAATATTTCTTTTGACGCGATCACAAGCGAAGTGCTTCAAAACGCTCTCGATCAAAAGGGAATTTGTGTTTCTGGCAAGAGCACATGCGATTCCAAATCAAAAGCGGAGAGCGAAGTTGTTTTGGCGCTCGGTAAATCGCATAAAGAAGCAAAGCACGCGATCCGTCTGTCGTTTGGCAAAGACAACACGATGCAAGAAGCAAAAGAATTTATACAAGCAATAGAGGAGATCTTGAAGAATTATGGCTTATCAATATGATCATATCTTAATTCGATATGGTGAATTATCATTAAAAGGAAAGAATAGAAACAGCTTTATCAAGCAGCTTTTGAGTAATGTCAAAAAAGCGCTGAAAGGATTCGAGGGACTTGAATATGAAAAGAGCCACGATCGTATGTATATTTATTTGCATGGAGAAAATGCAGACGAAGTTTGCGAGATCTTAAAAAAAGTATTTGGGATCTCTTCTTTTTCCTTGGCGATCAAAACGAAACCGGATATGGATGCAATCATTCAAGCTTGTAAAGAATCTTTAGATCTTTCGCATCCAAAAACATTCAAGGTGGCGGCTCGAAGAAACGATAAAACGTTTCCAATCATTTCCGATCAGATCAATCGACTTGTAGCAACAGAAATCTTAAAGAATAGCGATTGGAAGGTGGATGTGAAGCATCCCGATACAAAAATCGTCGTCGAAGTCCATGCGGATGCCGCATATATCATGACAGATCGAATCCCTGGAGCGGGAGGATATCCTGTGGGGGTTGGTGGCAAAGCGATCGTTCTATTGAGTGGAGGGATCGATTCGCCAGTCGCTTCTTATTTAATGATGAAGCGTGGTGTCCATATCGAGTGCATTCATTTCGCAGCTCCTCCTTATACTTCTCAAAACGCGCAAGACAAGGTCATGGAATTGGCTCGTTTGATTTCTTGTTATCAGGGGGATATTCTTGTTCATGTTATTCCTTTTACGGATCTTCAATTGGCGATCTATCAAAATGCGGATGAAAGTTATGCGATCACTTTGATGCGGCGGATGATGATGCGCGTCGCAACGAAAATGGCAGAGAAAAGACACGCGCAAGCGATTGCCACAGGGGAGTCGATTGGCCAAGTTGCTTCTCAGACTCTTGAATCCATGGAAGCGATCAATGCGGTTACGAACAAGCCTATCATTCGTCCGGTTGTTTGTATGGATAAGGTGGAGATCATCGATCTTTCTAAGAAGATCCATACATATGATACTTCAATTCTTCCATACGAGGATTGTTGCACGATCTTTACTCCAAAGAATCCAGTAACGAAGCCTAAGATCGAACGTTGTCTTCGTTATGAAGCACGCTTTGATTATGAAAAACTTGTTGATCGTTGTGTAGAAGACGCAGTATCGGTATGGGTCCATCCTACGACAGATCAAAGCGAAGAAGAAGATTTATTTTAGTGACAAATATTGAAAATTGTGGTTTTTGTGAATTTACATTCTCTTATATAATTAAACAGGGGGGTTGAATATGGCAAATCCGCAAACTCAAGCAACTGAGAGATATCGGGCTAAAAAAGGGATCATTACCAAATCGATCAAGATCCCTAAAGAAATGAATGAATCATTCATTCGCGCCTGTCGAAAAGCTCGAGTTAGCCAAGCTAAAGTATTTCGGGATTTTATAACCAATTTTATCAATGAACAAGCTGAATAAGCTGAATAGTAAGACGGTCCAATTTGTGATCGTCTTTTTTTCGGCTTAACTTTTAGAGGCATTTAGTTGTTTTGATGTCTTTTTTCTTCGATAATAGAGATATGCGATGTACGATTTGTAAAGAAAAACTACTTAAAAATGGAAATACCTTTCAGTGTAAAAATGGACATAGCTTCGATCAAGCGAAGCAAGGGTATGTGAATTTAAGTCGCAAACAAAGTAAATCAGGAGATAATCGAGCGATGGTGGAGGCGAGAACTCGTTTTTTGGAAAAGGATTATTATGATTTTATGCGGCAGTTTGTAAAGGAGACGATTCAAAAGTATCATCCCCATACTCTTGTCGATATTGGCTGTGGACAAGGATATTATACAAAAACATTTATAGCGGATGAAAAATATGGAATCGATTTATCGAAAGAGGCGATTGCCTATGCGTCAAGAAATGATAAAAATACTTTGTATATTGTCGATAGTATTTATGATTTGCCTTTTGAAGATCATTCGATCGACATGGTCGTGAGTATTTTTACGCCTCTGCCGCTTGAAGAGATCCATCGAGTTTTAAAAAAGGACGGGCATTTATTGCTTGTCTCTCCTGGAATCGAACACCTTTATGAATTGAAAGATGTATTGTATGAAAAAGTTCGTCTCAATGATTCGCTAGCCGATCATTTAACAGGTTTTAAGCTTGTGGAGAAAAACGAGATCCATCGCTTTGAGGATGTATCGGATCCGCGGTCTCTTTTTGAAATGACACCGTACCGGTATCGTTCGCCTAAACGCGGGATGGATCGACTACAGCAACTAGACCATTTACGTGTTCGTTTTTCGTTTTATGTTTCCGTTTGGAAAAAGGAGGGTTAAGATGCTTTTGAAAATCAAACGATCCGGCATCAATGGAGAAGGGATCGGCTATAAAAAAGGAAAGCCAATTTTTGTGATGGGAGCCTTTCCCGAAGAACTCATCGAATATGAGATGATGGAAGAAAATGAAAAATACGGGATCGGTCAACTTGAAAAAGTAATCGAACCTTCGCCGAGAAGACGGCATCCGATTTGTAAAAATCACGAACAGTGTGGTGGCTGTTCACTGATCGCTTACGATTACAAAGGACAAGTGCGGATGAAAGAAATGCTGCTCAAAGAAGCTTTAAAAAAGTATGCTCACTATTCTGGGAAGATCTTGCCAATGATCAAGAATCCGAATGTTCTTGGGTATCGCAATGCGTTGAAACTTCCTTTATCCATGGTGGATGGAAAGATCGAGGCGGGCATGTTCGCTCGCAATTCGAATGAGTTTGTCAAACTTGAACGTTGTATCGTTCACTCCAAACTTTTAGAAAAGGTTCGACAGGAAGTGATCATTGCGCTTCAGCAAAATGAGATCCAGGCTTACAACAAATCGAAAATCAATGGGTTTAAAATGCTGGTGATGAAAGAATTTAAAGAAAAGGTTCAAGTCATTTTTATCACATGTCCAATGGAGATTCCTCAAAAGCTGATCGACGAGATCATGTCGATCGAGGGTGTTGTTTCTTTGTATCAAAATATTAAGATGGATGATGAAAAGGATCATGAATTGTTCGGCACGAAGATGATCCACTTGAGCGGTCTTGCGAAAATGGAAGTTGAAATCAATGGCTTGAAACTTCTATTATTGCCTCGCTCCTTCTTTCAGTTAAATACGGCGCAAGCTTCGAATCTTTATGAAGTCGTAAAGAGCTGGACACCTCATAGCGATCGGATCGTGGAAGCTTATGCGGGAATAGGCGCGATGTCGTTATTGGTCAGCGAAAAGGCAAAAGAGGTCATTGGGATCGAGTCGATCCAAGATGCGGTAAATAACGCGCAAGAAAATGCAAAGATCAATGGAATCAAAAATGCGCGTTTTATCTGTGGTGATGCGGGAGTTGAATTAAACAAGCTCGATCAGCAGGAAAGGGTCGATACATTGATCGTGGATCCGCCAAGAAGCGGCTTGGATCCGATAATGCGTCAAGCGATCAAGGATTCAAAAATCAAAACGATCCTCTATGTTTCATGCAATCCAAGCACATTAGGTAAAGATCTGTTCGCCTTATCAGAATATGCGATCGAGAAAGTGCAGCCGATCGATATGTTTTCCCAAACTCCGCATGTTGAGACGGTCTGTTTGATGTCTAGGAAAGAGAAATAAATAGCGAAAAGTAGCGTATTTACGGGTTTTTTGAGATTAGGCAATAGCTCATGAAAGTCCGTAATTCTTATATTGAAACATATCTACTGTAAAAACAGTCAGAGGGTTTAGGCTGTGGATTAGATGTCGTAGGTTGTGGCACTAGGATAGATGTTATCTAGGGTGCAAACTCAATTTGAGTGAGTGATTTAGATGTTGTCTAATCCGACAACTCAACCGTTGGCAATATGGCAGGCAGTGGATTAGATGTTATGGAAAGAGAAGCGAAAGTGGAAAAATCAATAAAACCTATTGAGACAAAATATAATGGCTTCAGATTTAGAAGTCGTTTAGAAGCTCGTTGGGCTGTTTTCTTCGATATGATTGGTTTGAAATATGAATATGAAGTTGAAGGGTTTGAAATGAATGGTATTCGTTATCTCCCAGACTTCTATATTCCAAGCCTTGACAGATGGTTTGAAATCAAAGCTAAGCCATTAAGTGAGTATGAAATGAAAAAGTGCGAGGAATTCTGTTTTAACAAAGACAATGAAAATATCAAATTCTCGGTCTTGGTGGGTTCTCCAGAAGCTGTGAAAATAGATGCGTTTGCCGGTATTATGGAGTATGTATGGGAATGGCCATCAGAGAAATATCCTGAGAATGTTAGATTTCTTGCTCCCGAAGAGTTATCAGAAAAGGAATACTATTCTCGCTTTATGCGTGGACTGTGGGTTGTCCCTGATGCGACAGAAGAAGAACTAGCTACAGCTGCTGTTGCTGCACGTGAAGCAAGATTTGAGTTTGGTGAAACACCAAGTACAGTTGGAAAGGGTGAATGAAATGGTAGATAGTACTCTAAAAAAGGAATTAATTACACATAACATTTATTCTGCATGGCAGTTTGTTGAGTATACCGAAAAAAATATTGCTACAGTACAGTACTGCGCAGATACAATAAAGAACATAATCGACAAAATGACTACTAAAACAGTTCGTTGGCAACAGGACATTGCATCCGATTTTGTTGATGAAGTTACTGAAGATGGGAAAAATGTGAAGCGTTTATCAGTAACGACGGAAAATGCGCCGACATATGAAGTAAGAGTTGCTGGAGAAAAAAATAGACTCTTGGTTCTTATTTGATAAATTACTTCGCGATTTTTTTCAGTATACTATGAATACATTTGACTCGATAAGCCAGATAATAAATGCAGGAATCTTAGCAAATAAAGGTAAAAAGGTTGATTCTGTAGATATCCAAATAATGACTAGATGCTTTAACCAGCAGACTTACAGCGCTGATTTTCCTAAGATTCAAGCATGGCTTAATAAAATATCCCAGTCAACGGAATTTCAATATATTGAAGCTATCAATAATAGAACTAAGCACACTGGAGATATTGCAAATAAGTTATCAATGGGCATTTTGGGAAGTTCCAATAAGGCTGAAATTGGCCCGTTCTTCCGTAAGGATGTGCAACATGGGAAAAATGAATTGTCTGACCAATTACTTGCAACTCTAGATTTTTTAAATGATTCATGGGATGAATTTCAAAATGTGTTTAAATATGAGTTCGTAAGAGGCGTATATACACAAAACAGAAGACATGGAATATCTGGAGTGCGACAGCAAAAGTTAAAAAACGAACCAGACCAAGATTTATCATATGTATATATCGAAGCAAATGGTAGTTTTGATACAATGCCAGACGAATTATATATTCTTCTGGTTAGTGAGCGTGAAGATGATATATACGCGCATGAATGTCCTTTTAATACGATTTTAATAACCGGTGCTAGTAATATTGATGTACTGGGAAGATATATAGCTGAGGATGTAATTGGTGATGACTGTCTATTACATTACAGAAAATATCGAAAAGATATGGATGTTAAAGGTGGCATTTGTATGTTTTACGAACAACAAGAAAAGACAGTGTTTTATCATGCGAATCCATATTTTAACGTTGAATCAGTTTCAGATGACGATGCTTTTTTAGCCAGAACATCAATGCCTTTTTAAATCTGTATAATAAAAAATAACCCTCCGAGCCATCATAGCTGGGAGGGTTTCGTGCGTCTATGCTTATCTTTCAACATCGACCTTGAGTCCAGATTTCAATTCAACGGTGCAGTGGGTTGGCCAGATTGTGATTTGCTTAAGCCAGCGTTTTACAAGTGTTTCATCAAATACTGTTAGGTTGGAAGACTGGTCTTTGATGAAATCCTGCAAGTCTGTGTTTCGTTGTAGCTGTTCATCGCGCTGTACGGTGTCCATTGATGCTTGCTGGCGCTTTTCTCTGAGTGCAAAAATCTGGTCGGCAATCTCATCGTAGGCCTCTTTGTTGCTGGCCTTTTTAACAAGCTCCTGTTGAAGTTCCATAAGCTTTTCATCAATTCCATCCGTGGTGATTGCAGCAGAAGCTCTGATGACTGATGCGATATTTTGCTGGAGTTGTTTCTGATATTTTGATTTATCTCCAAGCAGCTCATTCAAGGCAGTGAGTACGATTTCCTGCAGGTCAAGTTCATTGATGGTTCTGGCGTGGCATTCAAGGCCGGTAGGTTCTAGCTTGCTGATGCAGCGCCATACAATGGATTTGCAGCCACGGTTGTTCCAATGGATTCTTCTAAACATTTCACCACAATCGCCACAAATGATAATCTGCGAGAAGCAGTGGTTGCAGCTGTAGCTTCGTTTCTTTCCATTAGCACTGGTCTTAACCACTCGCCTGCGTACCAATTCTTCCTGTACACGCATGTAAATCTCTCTTGGAATAATTGCTTCGTGGTTTCCTTCAACATAATACTGAGGAACAATGCCGGTGTTCTTAACTCTGGTCTTGTTAAGAAAGTCGGTGGTGTATGTCTTTTGAAGAAGGGCATCACCGATGTATTTCTCGTTGCGGAGAACCTCCTGTGTATCTCTCAGTTCCTTTTGAAGACGGATATTTTCTTTTTCGATCTCGGATGAATAATTGCCCGAACCCACGAAGGGAACCGGTTGACCGGGATTTTCTTTGGCTTCGCGTTTCCAGCGCTGAAGCGTGCTTAGACCGATCTCCAAATAATTGGCACATTGAAGGACAGTCATTTCCGGATGAGCATTGACAAAGTCGATTGCACTTTGTTTAAATTCAGGTGTAAATTGTTTTCTTTTGTTTGCCATAGAGCATTGCTTCCTTTCTAAGATAGTATAGTTCTATGACATAGGTTTGGTAAGCTGGAGCCTCTATTCGAATCCTCCGTTTTATATTCTAGCTCCAGGCTGCTGGAGCAAAGGGAACTACGTATCATAAAGACGAGAAAGACGGTCACGTTTACGGATTTATGCCAAGCTGGAGGAAAGACCTCCCAAAGGAGACAGAATGAAACTTTCATATAAAAAATTATGGGTAAAACTTGTAGAACAAGATATGAAGAAAACTTAGTTCGCTAAAAAAGCAGGAATCAGTTCAGCTTCAATTGCGAAGCTCGGCAAGGGAGCCAATATTACAACTGATATGCTCCTTAAGATTTGCGAGTATTTGAATTGCGATATAGCAGATATTGTTGAGGTTGTACCAGATGATATAACCGATGAATCAGCAGAGTCCAAATAAATGGACATCTGTAGGATTAGTATAGAATAGGATAACTGTACAGACAGTCGAAAATATCAATGAGCATGATTTTTCATGCCGAGTCAAGGAGATGGAATGAATGGAAGTGAAAGTATTTGATAACGTTACGGAAATAGTCCGTGACGATATGGCATCTACTATCAGTAAGGGCAGCAAGGTATCAATTGCTGCAGCTTGCTTTTCCATGTATGCCTATAAAGAATTAAAAAAGCAACTGGAGTCAGTGGATGAATGTCGTTTTATTTTCACTTCTCCAACCTTCGTTACAGAGAAAGCGGAAAAGCAGAAACGTGAGTTTTATATTCCAAGGTTGAACCGCGAGAGCAGTCTTTATGGTACTGAATTTGAATTGAAGCTCAGAAACGAAATGACCCAGAAGGCAATCGCAAAAGAATGTGCTGAATGGATTAAGCGTAAAGCTACTTTTAAATCCAATACTACCGGAGAAAATATGGGAGGATTTGTTACTATAGCAAACAAACAGCAGCAGGTTGCCTATATGCCAATGAACGGTTTTACTACTGTGGATATTGGTTGCGAACGTGGTAACAACAGCTACAACATGGTTAACCGTTTTGAAGCGCCTTTTTCTGCTTCCTATATGCAGCTTTTTGAAATATTGTGGAATGACCATGATAAGCTGCAGGATGTTACTGATGTTGTTATTGAAAATATTACAACTGCCTACAATGAGAATTCACCTGAATTTATTTATTTCATGACTTTATACCATGTATTTAGTGAATTCCTTGATGATATTTCAGAAGATGAATTACCCAACGAAGCTACCGGATTCAAACAGAGCAAGATTTGGAGTCTTTTGTATGATTTCCAGAGGGACGCTGTGTTGGCCATTATTAATAAGCTTGAACGCTACAACGGATGCATCCTTGCGGATAGCGTTGGTCTTGGTAAAACATTCACTGCACTAGCGGTAGTGAAATATTATGAAAACAGAAATAAAAGCGTTCTTGTTCTCTGTCCTAAGAAGCTGGCTGAAAACTGGAACACTTATAAAGATAACTATGTAAATAATCCGATTGCAGCAGATAGACTTAACTACGATGTTCTGTTCCATACGGATTTATCAAGAGCGCACGGTTTCTCAAATGGTCTGGATTTAGACAGATTGAATTGGGGTAACTATGACCTTGTTGTAATTGATGAATCTCATAACTTCCGTAATGGTGCAGGTACCCATGCAAACACTCATGAGAACCGATATGTGAAGTTGATGGATAAAATCATCAGAGCTGGTGTTAAGACTAAAGTTTTAATGCTGTCTGCAACTCCGGTAAATAATAGATTTGTAGACTTAAAGAATCAGCTTGCTATCGCCTATGAAGGTGATTCTGAGAATATGAATAAGCAACTGAATACAACAAAGACAATCGAAGAAATTTTCAAGCAGGCTCAGAGAGCTTT
>Connie_p2__coassemble_392_pt1 | contig 80865 bp, 83 predicted proteins | sample Connie_p2__metabat2_low_PE_010 | metagenome-assembled genome bin Connie_p2 | reverse complement strand
ACTGTACATATTTATCTCATCGTTTATGTACATATTTATCTTATCGTCTACATTATGCAGATGTTTCAGGATCGTCTGCTTGAGCAAGGCATAGAGAAAGAGCGAATCATTGCCGTCAATCTGGAAGATTTTGATTTTCTTGAACTGAGCGATCCGAAAAAGCTTCACGCTTATATTAAATCAAATATGAAAGAGGACGGGATGAATTATGTATTTATTGATGAGATCCAGCAATGCGAAAATTTTCAGCGGGTCGTGGACAGTTTGTTTCTGCGCCGGAATATCGATTTATACGTGACCGGTTCGAACAGCCGGATGCTTTCTGGAGAATTGGCTACGCTTCTGTCTGGACGTTATGTAGAAATCCGGGTTTTTCCGTTATCTTTTAAAGAATATGTGGACTGGACTGGTGAAAAAAATAATTTATCTCAAAAATATAGAGATTATATAGAGAATACTTCTTTTCCGTTCGGCTTGGAATTATGGAATGAGAAAAAACAGCTTTTTGAATATCTAGAAGGTGTATATACAACAATTGTATTGAAAGATGTGGCTCAGAGATACCAGTTGATCGATCCAATGAGACTCGAAAGCGTGACAAAATTTCTTTTTGATAATATCGGAAATCCGCTATCGATCAAAAAGATCGCTGATACGCTTACTTCTGATGGAAGAAAAATCGATCCAAAAGTCGTTGAACGGTATTTACGTGCTTTAGTTGAAAGCTTTGTATTATATCCATGCCGCCGCTACAACATTCACGGAAAAGAATTGCTCAAGACCTATGAAAAATATTATGTTGTTGATATTGGAATGCGTAGGATGTTGTTGGGTTCGCGCATAACAGATATAGGCCATATTTTGGAAAATGTAGTATTTCTTGAATTACTCCGTCGTTATCGGGAAGTTTACGTTGGAAAGATATATGACTTGGAAATAGATTTTGTTGTGCGTGATGAAACCGGTCTACAGTATATTCAGGTGGCGGCAACTGTTCGGGATAAATACACACTCCAAAAAGAACTTGCTCCACTCCTTAAAATCAAGGATTCCTATCCGAAAATTCTTTTGACATTGGATATGGATCCAGACGCCGAATATGAAGGAATCAAAAAGTACAATGCGCTTGAATGGCTTGTTGAATAAATGAAAAAAGGCAGTCCAAAATCTCTGAAAAAGAAAGGACCAGCCAAGTAAATACTGGTCCTTTATCGATTCATGCTTTCTTTTTTGAATCCATCAAAGCGGTGCACAATACATTGTTGGATTGGGTCGTGCTGAGCGCCTTCAAGATCGTTTGCGTCTCTTCGATCGGATTCGAAGAGAGCCATTCCCGACGAATGAGTTCCTGCGTGTCGAGCACTTTTTTATTTAATAATAAATCGTCATGCCTGGTGGATGATTTTTGAATATTGATCGCTGGAAAGATGCGGCGTTCAGAAAGCGACTTATCCAAATATAATTCCATATTGCCGGTTCCTTTGAATTCTTCAAAGATCATATCGTCCATTCGGCTGCCTGTATCGATCAAAGCGCTCGCGATCACAGTCAAAGATCCGCCTTCTCTAAGGTTGCGGGCCGCTCCAAACAAACGTTTTGGCCCGTATAAAGCATTCGGATCAAGGCCTCCGGATAATACTTTGCCAGTCGAGGGAACGATTAAATTATACGCTCTAGAAAGACGAGTGATCGAATCCAAAAGAATGACGACGTTCTCGCCAAACTCGACAAGCGATTTCGCGCGGCTTAACGCCATTTCAGCCACTCGCTTATGATGAGAAGGCTGCTCATCGAAGGTGGAATACACGACCTCGACATGATCTTTGTTTTCTCCTGCCGCTTCGATGACCATTTCTTTAAAAGCAGTCACTTCTTCAGGACGCTCATCGATCAAAAGAACGATCAAATAAATGTCTTTATGATTTTTTAAAATTGATTGCGCAAAGGTCTCAAGCAAAGTCGTTTTTCCGACTTTAGGAGGCGCGACGATCATACCACGCTGCCCATAGCCGATCGGAGAAAATAGATCAATGATCCTGCCTGCATAGTTTGTTTTGGTCGTTTCCATCTTGATCTTCTTATCTGGAAAGATCGGTGTCAGCTGGTCGAACCGTTTGCGGCCAAGACTTTCTTTGACCGTATGATTGTTGATCGTATGGACCGTCTCTAGCGCTCTTGAATTGTTGGAATGCTTAGGCGAAGCGACACCTTCGATATAATCGCCCGTTTTAAGCTTGAGCGCTTTGATTTTCGACTCTGAAACATAGACATCATCTTCTCCAGATAAGTAGTTTTCTTGCCGTAGAAAACCAAACCCTTTTTCCATGACCTCTAATACGCCCCGCGCTTGTTTGCGTTCGCGGTCTCTTTTTTCCATCAATTCTTTTTGGACTTTGGAAATATCGATCTCTTCGACATGGATTCGATTGACCGATTCGATCTTTTTTAAAATATATTGGGAGCGGCCTTCTTTATCGGTTTCCGCCTCGCCGATGATAAAATCATTGTTTTTAAGTTGATAGGCCGCGATAAACGCGCTATCGACAAATACATCTCCATCACTTTCTGTTCGGATGAATCCAAAACCTTGATGAAAAGTTTCTAATATCCCTTCGATTGGTTTCAAGGAAAGTCCTCCTTTTTTATGCTTTTATACTAGCACAAGTGAGGACAACGAACAAAAAAAGAGCTAGTGAAATATTCACCAGCCCTTTTGCTTACATCATATATGGAGTCGCGAAGTAGATCACAAAGATCACAAGCAAGATCCAAACAGTCATGTGGACTTCTTTTGTTTTGTTAGCTGCGATCATCGAAACCGCATAAGCGATAAATCCAAACGCGATCCCGTTGGAGATCGAATACGTCAAGATCATCGAAATCACAGTCACGAATGTAGAAATCGCGAAAATGATATTGTTCCATTCAATGCCGCGAAGCTGCTGCGCCATCAAGACACCAACGATGATCAAAGCAGGCGCGGTTACAGAGTTTGTGATCGCGCTCAAGATCACTGGGGCGATGAAGATCGACAAAGCGAAGAGGACACCTGTCGTTACAGCCGTCAAACCAGTACGTCCGCCAACTTCAACACCAGAAGTCGATTCAACGAAGCTCGTAACTGTCGAAGTACCAACAGCCGCACCAAATACAGTTGCGATCGAATCGGCAAGAAGTGCTTGTTCAGCCCCTTCCAATTCACCTTGCTTGTTGACAAGACCAATCTCGTTACCGATCGCAACGAGCGTACCAGCTGTATCGAAGAAATCGACGAACAAGAACGAGAAGATGATCACGATCGCGTTCATCGGATTCGCGAACAATTCCGAGAATCCATTCATGAAAGCGCCAGCCGCATCCATTTCGAATGTAAGCGACATTGAAGTAGGAAGTGCAGGCATGCCATCGATCCCTAAGGCGCCGCAGATGATCCCGATGATCGCTGTAACGACCATTCCAACGAACACGGCCGCTGGAACTTTTTTAACGACCAAGAAAATCGTGATCAAGATCCCGACGATCGCTAAAAGAACCGTTGGATCTGTGAAGTTTCCTAAACCAACTAAAGTTGCTGGGTTAGCGACGATGATCCCCGCATTTTTGAAACCTACAAAAGCGATAAAGAAACCGATACCAGCGCCGATGGCGAGTTTGAGCTGAACTGGGATCGCGTCGATGATCATTTTACGAACACCAGTTACCGAAATGATCACGAAGATGATCCCGCTCAAGAAGACAGCAGTCAGAGCCGCCGCCCAGCTATATCCCATTTGACCACAAATCGTATATGCGAACAAAGCGTTTACACCCATACCTGAAGCTAGACCCACAGGATAGTTGGCAAGAAGACCCATCAAGATCGAACCAACAGCTGCTGACAAGGCCGTAGCCATAAATACGGAAGGAACACTCATTCCCGCATCACTCAATACAGAAGGATTGACACCTAAAATATAAGCCATTGCTAAAAAAGTCGTTAAACCAGCAAGAAGCTCTGTTTTGACATTCGTGCCCTTTTCCTCGAGTTTGAAGAATTTGTTTAAGCTATTCATTATTATCTCCTTTTCATGACGCGCTAATTGTAATACATGAAAAAAGATATTTCAAACAAATTCCCATATTTTTGACACATTTAGCAAGCGATTTGAATGAGCTTTTTCAAGTAGAACGAATAAATATACGTGACGATCGTTCTGTTTGGCTCGATGAGCTCCATCGCCTCTTTATAGATCATCAACTGTTTTTGATACATCGAAACGAGCTCTTTTTCATCGTTCACATAATCGCTCTTGAAATCGAGAATGATCGTCCGTTTATCCTCAAAAACGACAAGATCCATAAAACCATGAATGAGTTCGTTGCCCTTTTTCACCGTATAAGGACACTCGAAAATATGCTTTCTCTCCATCCAACCAACATATTCAGGATTCGCATTCAGCGCTAAGATCTGCTGAATATCTTCTTGATTCGTTAGCTTCGTTTCTAAAACATCTTTTTGATAAGGGAAAGGAAGAGTGGCCACCAGCTCATGAAGCATCGTCCCGCGCTTGAGCCGATCATTGACACGCAAACGGACAGGCGACCACTGCGGCTGTTTTTTAGATCCAGAAGCCGTCATCGATTCGACTGAACGCACCTTTTGATCAAAAATCTGGAACGGAATATTTTTCATGAATTTGCGCTGCACGATTTTTCGCTCATACAGCTCTTCGATTTCTTCAAGCTCGAAAAGAGAAGATGGCTCCGTCAAAAACGTGTGCAGGAGCCAACCCGTATAGTTTTGGTTTTGAAGCAACGCCCGCGTATTTAATGGATACCGATAGTCGTCTAAACTCTTGATCGCATCGACGATGACAAGCTCCTCCTCCGCTCGAGTTGTCGCTACATATAAGATCCGCATCTCTTCCTCGATCTCTTTATGGAATTTTTTGGTCTTGAAAGCGATCGAAGAAAGACTTGGCCGATAGACATTGCCCTTATCATTCAGGCTGCGCAACGACACACCAAGATGATCATCCAGCAAGATCGGACTCGAAGCCTCCATATCGCGCCGCTCATGATCAGACAATAAATAAACGATCGGAAATTGCAGCCCTTTTGAATGGTGCATCGTCTTGATCTTGACGACATCTTCTTCTTTGCCATACGGAAACGCTTCCGCGGTCTTATCGAGATCGGCCTCCTGCAGGATCAGCTCGATAAATCCATTTAAATCATAAGGGTTCGCATATTGGCTCGCCCTCTCCAACAAAAGATCGAGATTCGTTTTATCTTGACCATTCGTGAATAAATAATAATAATTGTGAAAATTATAAAGCTTTCGCACGATCGTGGCGACTGGCTCTTTTTTCCATTGGAAGATCGCATTGAGCCCTTTCATGAACGATTCATTCCGCACTTTCGAAAATAAAGAAACAGGAGCGTCGTTTTCGATCATGATCTTAGAAAGCGTCGCTTGATCGACTTGACCGATTGGTGAGCATAAAGCGGCCATGAGCGGAATATCTTGATTTGGATCTTGAATGATCTGCAGACACGAAAGAATGATCTGGACCGCCTGATTTGTATAAAAGCCATGATCGATCTCGGCAAGAACAGGGATCCCATACGCTTCTAAGCCATCTTTGAGCGATTGGTGAGTGCCATGCGTACGCGTCAAGATACACATTGACCGAAACGGAACGCCCGCTTGATGATGTTTTAAAATATCGTTGGCGATCAGATCGACCCGATGGGCGCGATGCAATTTTTTCGCTTCTCTTTTCTGGTTTTCATGTTCGATCGCCCATGGCTCGTATTGGCTGAAAAGAAAGCGGACAGGGTATTGAGGAGAGCTTTCTTGTTTTGAAGTTCCCGGCATCGCCCGATCGGAAGGGAGAAAACGTGAATCTAAAAACGACAGATTCATGATCTTCTCATAAAATGTGTTGTTGAAGTCGATGAGCGTTTTCGTAGAACGATAGTTTTCCGACATGACGAGCGTCTCGTTGTTTTCGTCTTCCTTTTCCATATGATGGATCATGATCGAAGGATCCGCTTGGCGGAATCCATAGATTGATTGCTTGATGTCCCCGACCCGGAACACATTGTTTTTGGAAGCGATCTGCTGGATGATGCTTTCCTGCAATTCATTAGTGTCCTGGAATTCGTCGATCAAGATCGTCTTGAATTGATTTTTCACTTGTTCTTGGATCGTCGGAATACAAAGCAGCCGATAGGCAAAATGCTCCATATCCGAAAAATCGAGGATCTGCAGACGCTCTTTTTCTTCTTGGAAATAGTCCATCAATAAGATCGAAAGATCGCACCATGTCTCTAAGATCGGCTGCGTCCTTTCTTGATCGGCCTGAAATTGGCGTAGATCAAATAAGTTTTCTGTGATCGCGCTTTCCATGCTTTGGAACTCTTTTTTGATATTCGCAAAACTTTTTTTATTGACCGTGCTTGGAAAACGCTTTGTCGTATCAATATAGGCGATAAAATCACGAGCGAAACGATCATACTCCTCTTGCGCAAGATCATCTTGGCAGCGTTTTAAATACAACGCCTTTTGTTCGAAAAGCTCTTTGTTAGATTCATACGTCTTGATTTTCGAAAACTCCATTTCATCAAGTTCATCGAGCATCTCTTGAACGATCGAGATCATCGTCTCGACTCGCTCCTGGAAAAAAGTCAAAAACCACTTTTTGACATCTGCATGCTCTTGCTTGCACGACTCGATCCAGCCTTTTGGATCCGCTTTGGCGTTGGCCATCTCTAAAAAACGGTTGATCGCTTTAAACAAGGTTTCCGAAGACACATTGAACGCGGCAAAGTAACGATTCATCGCCGCGATGCGTTCGCCCTCCAAAGAAATGAGCGCTCTCTCATAAGCCAGCTCGAAAGCTTGCGAGCGAAGCGATCCGTTGTCTACATGCAAAGCCATCGCGTAAGGAATCGGGATCTGGTAATAGTATCGCTGCAAGATCTTATAGCAAAAGCTGTCGATCGTGGAAATATCGGCTGTCTCCAACAAAGCGAGCTGATCGAGAATATAGGGCGTAGGCTCTAAGCTTGAAAGACGATGCTTCAGACGTGCTTTCATTTCGTTGGCCGCATCGTCCGTGAATGTCATCGCCAAGATCTCGTTGATCGGGATCTGATCATCGATCACGAGCCGGCATAGCCTCTCGACCAAAACGGAAGTTTTTCCCGAACCAGCGCTGGCGGAAACGACGACATTCTTGTTTCTGGAATCAATCGTTTTTTGTTGTTGGGAAGAATAATGGATCATGCAGGCTCCGCTCCTTTCTCTTTTCGGATCGCTCCATTGCGGCAGATCGCTTTATATGGACAGCGCGTACACGCCCCTTCTTCGTGGACTGGCAAGATCTCGCCGGCTTTCAAACTCGTGAGGACCTGCTCGAGTTTTTCCTGAATTCCTTGTTCTTTTTCTTGGAATGTCGGAACTTTCTTTTTGACTTCAAGAAGAAGCTCGTCTTGGATGCCGCCAGGAAGATCTTGGACTTTCCAGCCTTTAATAAAGCGCTCATCGAGCACTTTGGCTTCGAATTGCTTATTCAAGATCGGCGAGGCGCTTGGCTGACTTGTCCGATAATTGACTGCATACGCGTTTTGTTTTTCGGCTTTTGGCTGTAAAGATAGATCATAGACCCCTAGTCCGCCTTCGTGGTCGCCAATACCCGCTTCGATCAAATTTGGATCTTGCACGATCAAAGAAAGCGATTTGGAATCAAAACCATCGATCGCGCCTTTCATTTCAACATTCACATTGTCCCAAGAAAAGTTTTGATGCACTTCATATTCCTTATTCAATAAAGAAAGATGCAATTTGTCCTCGAATAAATCGAGTACTTGGATCAAGGAGAGCATTTCCATGCTGAATTCATCGATCAGTGTTTCGAAGCGCTTTTTCTTCGTCCAGAATACTTTCATCGCGAAAGAAAACTCTTCTTGAATGATTTGACGGATCGCTTCATGATCGATCGTTTGGAACCGCTCACTTTTATAGAGGCGAGCTTTTTGCAAGATCCTTGAAACGAGATCGCGATCAAGCTGGATCCCATCTTTTTTGTACGCTTTTTTGATTTGCAGTCCATAACGTAAATAATGACGCAAAGGACACCGGTTAAAAGTCTGGATCTTTGAATAATTCGACGAGAAGCTGTTGTTTTTAAAAAAGAGCGAAGCGGCTTGCCCTTGCGCAAGAGCGAAGCGCGGCAGCGAGCCTCCATAAGGATCTAAGATCGCCTGGAAAGTCGGTCTTTTTTTCATCCACGCATCGAGTTCGCTCGAAGACTCCAGCGATTTGCCATGATAATCCGATTGAGGGATCAAGACGATCAAAGAATCGAGAGAATCCAGCGTGCCAAAGATGTTCTTTCGCTGCATCTGCAGCCGATCTTTCAAAGAAGGAAAGCCCGTGTTCTGCAAGTAGCTCTCGTCAAAGATCCCTCCATACACTTGAAGGGATGGAAAAAGCAAGGCGTGAGCACCTACGAGGATCGTTGTCTTACTCAAACCGCTCATCTCTTTCCTTCCGCCGACCAAAACGCCTTTGAGCGTATCGGCATTTTTATTGAATGTCTTTTTCTCCAGATATTGAATGAAGAGCGATAGGTCTTCTTGATCTTTAAGGTCCTCAAGAACAGAGGCGAGATCCTGCACGATCGCATCGAACATCGCTAGATCATCTTCGCTAGGATCTGGATGGAGCGACTGGATCAAAGTGCAGATCGATTCCATATCCGCTAAAGACCATGTATCGATGAATTGGTGGGCGCGCTGAAATTTTTTAGCTTCAAGCTCGAGCTGCTGCCAGCGGATAAACTCTTCTTGCGAGATCAATGCGTTATCCTCGTATTCGATCGAAAGCAAGTCGACATCCGGAAACTGGCGCTCGTATTCAACGAGCGCTTTGGAAGCATCCGGAAACAAAGTCTGGATCAAAGCGAGAAACGTTTCGTTGTTCTTGGTATGCAAATATTTTAAAACGGCGATAAACTCGTTTTTGATCGTAGAAAGCAAAGGACGCTTGAGTGGCGTATACGGAATGTGATGCGCATCAAAGATCTGCGAGAACACTTCAAGATCGCTTTCTTGAGCGAGGGCGATTAGACTATTTTCGATATCCACCTTTTTGCTCAAAAAAAGTTCCGCCAGCACTTCGATCTCTTTGCGAGTGTTGGCGCAGCTGAAATATTGAGGAGCCTCTTTTTGCTCGCCTTTGAGCAAGTGGGCGCCTTTCGACAAAAAATGATCCGTCCAAAACAAGGATCCGATATCTTTTTCGCCTTCTAAAATATAGAGGTTCGAAAAATCGAGATTGAGCGCTTTTGCTTGTTTGAGAGTCGGAGAAAAAAGAGGGATCTTCTTTAATAAAGAAAGGATCGTATACAAGTCTTTTTCTTTCTGGCTCTGGTTTGGAAAATCGCTAACGTCCAATAAGGAAGCCAATGATAAAAATTGAAGGCAAGCGTTCAAAAAGTCAAAATCATTTCGGGAATGATAAAACGTGTTTTTAGGATCTAAAGAAGAGAGCGCTCTTTGATATTTCATCAAGATAGAGAGCTTGTTCTCTTTGTCTTGCTCAAAGAGCGTCTGCAAGTAGGTCTCTAAGGAATAGATCCGAATATTTAAACAATTTCCTTTTTGAGCAGCGATTTGCTCATATAAAGGAAGATGCAAAGATGTTGGGGCTAAGATTGTCGAATGATCAGGAATTCGAATCATAAATTGCTCCTTTCATGTAGGTATTCTAGCATAATTTGTGACTTTATTTATGTCATAAATCAAGAGAAGTTTTACTTTGTTCTCTTTCTAAAGGACTTATCCATTCCGGATATATGCCCGTATAAAGGCAAGCCGCTTTCGTTTCTAGCAGGCTATTAGCCGTTTTGCTTCGTTGTGTAAAGTCATGCTAGGTCCTTTCTTTTTTACTCATTTTATCACGCTCTAAGTTGGATGATTTCATAAAAAGAGAAGCAGTGTTATAATTTCAAAAGATAAGGATAGCTTTATGGAAACAAAAAAAGATCTCTTCAAACAAATCATATTCATTCTTTTAGGAAATTGTATATTGGCGGCAGCTGTTTCGTTTTTGATCTTGCCCAACAACATTTTGACAGGCGGGGTCGCCGGCGTAGCGGTCGCTTTAGAACCTTTGATCCATATCAAACCCGTATATGTCATTGATTTCTTGACGATTGGCCTTTTTATTGTGGGCGCCATTTTTTTAGGGAAGCGCTTCGCGATGCGAACGATCGTATCGACGATCATCTATCCAATGCTCGTCACGACTTTTTCATGGATCGCCACCGCTTTTTTTCCGGAAGGAACGTTTTTGATGGAGCCCCTTCTTGCTTCGCTCTATTCTGGCTTATTCATGGGGATCGGCGTCGGATTGGTGTTTAAAGTGGACGCTAGCACAGGAGGCATGGATATTCCCGCTTTGATCATGCATAAATATATCCGCATCAAAGAAGGAGACGCGGTGATGATCATCGATACCCTCACCGTTCTTTTAGGATTGTATACGTATGGTTTGCAGCCCGCTTTGATCGGGATCGTCTCGGTTGTCGTCTCTGGAGCGGCGATCAATCGCATGATCATGCTCGGGACCCAAGCGGCCATGAACGTGATGATCATCTCCGAAAAGTGGGATACGATCCGTTCCGCTTTGATGGACCATGTCGGAAGAGGGGTTACGCTTTTGGACGCGAAAGGTGGCTATCATGACAAAAAAAGACCAGTGGTCATGTGTGTCATTACCCAACATCAATATCCGCAGCTTGAACAGATCGTCAACGCGATCGATCCGCAAGCGTTTTTTATCGTCAACAACGTCCATTCCGTTCATGGAGAAGGATTCTCGCAAGGAGAGCGTCTATGAAACGCAAGATCAAAGAAATCATTGTCGTGGAAGGAAAACACGATACCCAGCGCCTCCAGCAATATTTTGAATGCGATACGATCGAGACGCATGGAAAATCGCTGGACCCTGAGATCTTAGAGCGGATCGAGGCAGCCCAAAAGACAAGAGGGATCATCGTCTTTACCGATCCAGACTCGCCAGGAGAATATATTCGGCGTACCATACAACAGCGTGTACCACAAGCCAAACACGCGTTTATTGAAAAAGAGAAAGCGAAGACAAGCAAAAAAGTCGGCATCGAGCACGCCAGCATGAGTGATTTGTGGAACTCTTTAGAACGTTGCGTCAGCTTCACAAATACCGATCCGTCTTTGAGCTGGGAAGAATTTATCGATTTTGGACTTGTCGGAAATAAAGAAAAAAGAAATAAAGTGTGCCAAGAAGTTGGGATCGGGATTTGCAATGCCAAAACGTGTTTTAAACGCTTGCGGGCGATGAATATCGATCCAGCCAAACTCGCCCAGATCTTGAAGGAGGAGCAATCATGAAGGATGCTATCGCGACAGTCCGCAAAACAAGAGAGATTCAAGAAAAATATGGAGTCTATACGAAAAAATCATTTGGACAGAACTTCATCATCGAACCGAAAATTGTCGAGAAGATCGCCGATGCAGCCATTCAAGATCCAAGCGACCTCGTGATCGAAGTAGGTCCTGGAATTGGAGCGCTCACCCAGTTTTTATGCGAGAAAAGCGACCATGTGATCGCTTTTGAAATCGATGAAAGACTTCCGCGCGTGCTTGAACAGGAAATCGGCTTCGAGCACCTTGAACTCATCATGCAAGATTTTCTAGAGGCCGATATCGATTCGATCATCGAAGAACGTCGCCAAGAAGGGCAGCGTGTCGGTTTTGTTTCCAATTTGCCTTACTACATCACCACCCCGATCTTATTCAAGCTTTTTGAAGCGAAAGTGCACATCGATTCGATCACCGTGATGATGCAAAAAGAAGTGGGAGAACGCTTTCTTGCCAAAGACAATGAGAAAGCCTACAACGCGTTAAGCGTGATCAGCCAATATCGCTGTTCGATCAAAAAAGTCATGGACGTGTCCCGCCACGTCTTTTGGCCAAAGCCGAATGTCGATTCGATGGTGCTGCAATTCCGGTTTCATTCGACCTATCAAGTCCAAGACGAGCCGCTCTTTTTTCAAATGGTCAAAGCTTGTTTTGTGCAGCGCCGCAAGACGCTCTATAATAACTTGCAAGCGTGGCTTCCAGACAAAGAACAAGCTAAACAAATGCTTGAAAAAGCGAACATCGATCCTTCTATACGGGCCCAGCAGCTCAAATTAGAAGATTTTATACGATTATATGAGGAAAATTATGAAACGATACGCGCCAGCCAAAATCAACATCGCGCTGAACATTAAAGGCGTTCTTGAAAATGGATATCACGATCTCGATATGATCATGGCTCCGATCTCGCTCTATGACGAGATCGAGATCGAACCAAACAATCATGGAGAAGATGAGATCGTTTTTGTCGGAATGGAAATTCCAAAACACAACACCGTCCAAAAAGCGGTCGAACTCATGCGCCAAGCGGCTGGATTTTCGACACATTATTCGATCCGGATCCATAAAAACATCCCCTCGCAAGCCGGTCTTGGAGGGGGAAGCGCGGATGCGGCATGTGTCATGCACGCGATCAACGAGATGGAAATGCTCTGTCTTGATACCGAACAGCTGAACGAGATCGGCAAAAAAGTGGGAGCGGACGTTCCGTTTTGCCTTTTTAGTCGCTGGGCGAGGGTACAAGGCTTTGGGGAAGTGATCCAGCCGATCCAAAGCGATTGGAAGTTTTCGATCTTGCTCGTAAAGCCCAAAGAAGGTGTTTCAACGCCAGAAGCCTTCAAAATGTGGGATCGATCAAATCGAGTGCAATACGATGTCGATCTTGTCCAAAGAGCGCTCGAAAAAGAAAACGCGGAGCTTTTGTTCACGACGATGGCCAACGCCTTAGAAAGTCCAAGCCAAGAGCTTCTGCCGGTTTTAGAACAAATCAAGGACGATATGTATGGAGAAGGGATCGTGCAAGCGATGATGTCGGGTTCGGGTTCGACGATCATGGGCTTCAGCGTCGATGAAGAAGTGCTCGAATACGCGAAAAAGCAGCTGGAGCCCTATTATGAATTCGTAGAAATCGTACAAGTCGGATCGTAGAAAGGGGGCTATTATGTCATATGCCATCATTAAATTGATCGTATTTTTCGTTTGTTTCGGGATCAGTTTCTACGCGTGTTCCGCGATCCAGTTTGAAAAGATCATGAAAGTCAGACAGCCAGGCAAAGTGATCGTAATGCTATTTTTGTTGTCGCTGATCATGGGCTATTTGAGCGCGCAGGCGATCTTAGAGCTTACGATCATGAATGGATTGGGAATGTAATATGTTCGAGAGATGGTATGTATTAGAAGCAGGCGCTTCCATGCTCCGCCTCTACGATCCCAAAGAAGATCTGCTGATCCGATTTCCAACATGTTATTTAGAAGAAGATGGACGAGTGATCGCCTATGGAAACGAGGCTCTCCAGTCTATCCTTCATCCTAATATTCATCGGCGCATCACCTATCCTCTTGAGGATGGACGGATCTTGCATGAAGTCAGCGGACTTCTTCAGAACGCCTTTCAAAAAGCCAATGTACATGAACATCTACTAAAGCCAAGCTTGATCGTTTACACTCCTTTTTCTTTAGGGGAAAAAGAAAAAGAGAAATGGACGGAGATCTTATTGAATCTAGGAATCAAAAAAGTGCGGTTCGTGAATATGATCGAGCTTTACGAAAAAAGAGGAGGCACTCATTTTTTGATCCATGCTGGCCATTCGTTATGCGAAATGGCGATCTTCATTCATGGAAAATGTCAAATCTATAAATCAATCCCTTTTGCGGGCAAACAAGTGGATGAAAATATCCAGCAAGCGATCGCCCGCAAAAAGAATTGCTTGATCTCGCAAGAAGAAGCAAAACGCCTCAAGGAAGAAGCGAATATTTCGTTCCAAAGAAAGCTTCCAAGTCTGCTACACGGAATCGGTATGGATCGCTATCAGCGATTCGTCTCGTTTTCGATCCTTTCTTCGGATCTATGGCCAAGCGTGGATGAGGTCGAAAAACAAATCATCTTGTGGGCCAAATCGCTTTTTGATACGCTTTCTTTACCGGCTAAAGCGCAAATCGCGCAAAAAGGAATCGAATTGACGGGCGGATCCGCCAATTTATACTCATTGTCCTCTCGGCTGCAAGAACAGCTGCAATGTCCGATCTTTTGTTCAAACGATCCCGAATATGATATGCTCAAGCTCATAAAGGAGAATTTTTTGTGATTGAATCCGCTTATTTATTGGTGCCTTTTTTGATCTCTCTTGTTTTGACGCCTTTAGTCAAACAATACTCGATCCCGGCTCAAACATACGCAAAAGAAAATCATCGGACCGTCCACCATGGCAAGATTTCTAGGATCGGTGGGGTCGCGATCTATTTATCGTTTATGATCAGCATGGCGATTTATATGAAAGCGGACCGCGCGATCACAGGCATCATTCTAGGTGGATCGATCATGTTCTTTACCGGCTTGGTCGACGATCTGATCGACATCAAACCTCCTGTCAAGCTATTCTTTGAAGTGGTCGCGGCGCTTGTCTTGATTTATTACGGAGTGCAGGTGGACCGAATCCGTCTGCCTTTTGGTTTGACGATCGATTTTGGATTGATCTCGTTTTTGTTTACGATTATCTGGATCGCGGGGATCACCAACGCGGTCAATTTGATCGATGGGCTCGATGGGCTTTCTGGAGGCATGAGCGTGATCATATTAGTCGTGATCGGGTGCATCGCCTTGATCGAAAGAAGACCAGACATCGTCTCGCTCGCCTTTATCCTAGCTGGAAGCACGTTTGGCTTTTTGATCTATAATTCACATCCTGCCAGTATCTTCATGGGAGATTGCGGCTCTTTGTTTCTAGGGTCGATGATTTCGGCGATCTCGATCGTCGGATTTAAATCGAGCACGATCTTGACGCTCGCTTTGCCGATCTTGTTGCTGATCATCCCGATCATCGACACGCTTTCCGCGATCTTGAGGCGGACCCTCAAAGGAATGAAGTTTTCGCAAGCGGATAAAAGCCACCTGCATCATTTATTGATGAAGCAGTTTGGCCATCGCAATACAGTGATCATCATGTGCGGATTTACGGCGCTGTTTGGCTTGAGCGCCTATGTTTATATGATCAATCGAAACCTTGGCTTTTTTACGATGCTCGCTCTTCTGTTCTTTGTCGAGCTGTTCATTGAAAAGTCGGCGATGATCTCGGAGAAATTTCATCCGCTTCTTGGCTTATGGCATCGGATCAAACGAGTATGGACAAAAAAAATCAAAAATAAAGGAGAAGACAAGTGATGTTTTCTCTTTTATTTTTGATTGGACCAGACTTATCGTTCGAATGTATGGACAAGCTCTCGGACAAGACTTACTGTAATGATATATATTTTTTTCATATCTAAAATGAAGCGCTGTTTTCTCTTATTATGAACCATTTTGTTTCAGCTTCCTTTCTACGAGGACGAAAGTCACGATCAAAGGAACGAGCTGCAAGACCATCAATGCGAACGTTCCATAAATGATCACGGGCGCGTTATGGGTGAGCGTGAGCAAAAATTGGACGATCAAACAGATCACTAAATCGATCCATCCCATTTTCCACCAAAGAGTTCCAGCAAGCTTTTGTGCCATTTCCCAATTCTTTTTGTTTTGCATCGAACGGATCGAACGATAGCCAAAGAGCTGGTTTCGATAGGCGGGAGGATGATTTTTTAAGATGGATCCAAATACTGTGATCATGATTGGGATCAGTAAGGAAATCAATACATAAGGAAGACTACTCATACCCTCACTATACCGATTCCAAGAGCGCTTTGCACGATTGTTGCCTTACGACTATACTATATACATGAGTGAAAAAATCGTAGTGGCTTGTTCTGGTGGCCCCGATTCCATGGCTCTTCTGGATCGGATGCGAAAAGAGGGATTTCAAATCGTCGTCGCCCATGTCAATTATCAAAAAAGGAAGAGCGCCAATCGGGATGAAGAAATCGTAAAAGCGTATTGCGATCGCTACCAAATTCCGTGTTTTGTCCATGTTCCAACTTCTCGGCCGACTAAAAATTTTCAAGCGTGGGCAAGAGAAGAGCGTTATGCGTTTTTTGAGTCGATCTTGAAACAAGAGCATATCCACGCCTTATACGTGGCGCACCATCTCGATGATTTATTGGAGACGTACTTGTTTCAAATCCAAAGAAACATGCTTTGTGATACGTATGGTCTTGCCGATCGTGTTGAACGAAAGACATATACGATATTTCGTCCTTTGTTAGGTTTTGAGAAAAAAGAGCTGGAAGCGTATTGTATTCGTCATGCTATAGCGTATGGGATCGACGAAAGCAATCTGAGCGATCACTATACTCGCAATAAGATCCGGCATCATCAAATCGAAAGAATGAGTTCAAACGAAAAGCGGGCGCTTAAAAAAGAGATCGATCAAAAAAACAAAAACTGGAAAGCTTGGCAAAGAAAACTTCGCGATCAAATCGAACAAAACGGAATCGTTTCTATGCTCTCTAAAGAGGATGGCTGGCTCGCCCTCGATCTCTATTTATCCCCTTGGCTCCATCGTCATCTTTCAAAGGCGCATTTACGCTCGCTTTCTCAACAGTTCATGCATCCTTGCGTGATCGATCTAGAGAGCCACGAAGTCGAGAGATGGAACGATCGATTGATCGTCCGAAAAAAAAGCGAGCCTGTTTGTATTGTATGGAACGATCTTGCGGCTTTTAAAAAATTTGAATCATTAGAGTTGGGAAATTTCCGATATCTCGCTCATAATAAAGGAGCCACGATCGAAGGCGTGGATTTGAAGAGCCAGGACTTTCCGCTCCGCTTTCGCCCGGGCAAAACGAAGGATCGCATAGAAATGCGTTTCGGTACGAAAACGCTGCAGCGCTTTTGGATCGACCATAAGATCCCGCGCTTGTTGCGCAAAGATTGGTATGTTCTTGAAAACGCTTCCGGACGCGTGATCTTCGTGCCAGGCTTAGGTTGTGATGTTTCACATTTTTCTATCCAACCAAATACCTTTATGTTACAATTACGGATATAGTTTAAGAGGAGAACACAATTCAACATGATCAGTCAAGATATCGAAACGGTTTTACTTACAGAAGAACAAATCGAAAAGCGATGCGTAGAGCTCGCCAAACAAATAGAAGATGACTACAACAAAGAAGGGGAAGTGCCGATCGTCGTAGGCCTTTTGCGCGGCAGCGTTCCATTTATGGCCGAATTGATCAAGCGCTTCACATTCCCTTGCGAGATCGATTTTATGTCTGTCAGCAGTTATGATGGGACCGAGTCGATCGGGGATGTCAAGATCGATAAGGATATGGATCTTTCCAGTAAAGAAAGAGCGATCCTGCTTGTCGAAGATATCGTCGATACGGGGCGTACTCTTTCTGAAGTCAAGAAGATGTTCATCAATAAAGGAGCGACCAATGTCAAGATCGTCGCTTTGCTCGATAAACCATCGCGCCGAGTGGTCGATATCCATGCGGATTATATTGGATTTGAAGTACCCAATGAATTTGTGGTCGGCTATGGGCTCGACTACAACCAAAAATATAGAAATCTGCCATATATTGGAATTCTTAAACGAGAAATTTACGAATAGGGGGGGAATGAATGAAGAAGTGGCTTAACTATCTTCCTACGATTTTCATCATCAGCATCATCGTTTCCTTGATCGCCTACAGCTCTCAAGGTTCTTTGCGTCATATGAATTATTCTGAATTCCAAAATCTAGCCAAAACAGCGGAATTTGGAAACTCGTCGCTCACGATCTCTTCGAATGTGATCGATGTCGAAGGGGTCTATACAGATCCAAGTCAATCCAGCAAAAATTCAACAGCTTTTAGCGTATTGGTTCCTAACACGGAAGAAAACTTAACGTGGCTCACGAAAACGCTAGAAGCAAATGGAGGACAGATCAGCATTGAAGATCCCAATCAAGGGAGCGTTTGGCTCAATGTTTTAGGACAATTGATCCCATTCCTTTTGATTGGCGTTTTCTTCTATTTCATGTTCACGAAAATGGGAGGCGGAGGCAGCAACAAAGCGTTCGAATTCTCCAAAAACAAAGCCCGCATGGAAACGGATGTCAAAGTCCGCTTCAAAGATGTCGCGGGGTGCGATGAAGAAAAAGAAGAAGTCAAAGAAATCATCGACTACTTGCGTTCGCCAAAGAAATTTACCGATATGGGCGCCCACATCCCGAAGGGGATCTTGATGGTCGGCCCTCCAGGAACCGGGAAGACGCTTTTAGCCAAAGCGGTCGCTGGAGAAGCGAATGTTCCTTTTTTCTCCGTGTCTGGTTCGGATTTCGTGGAAATGTTTGTCGGAACTGGCGCAAGCCGTGTCCGCGATATGTTTAAAACGGCTCAAAAAGCGGCTCCATGCATCATCTTTATCGACGAGATCGACGCGGTCGGCCGTCAAAGGGGCGCTGGTATGGGTGGCGGAAACGATGAACGGGAACAAACGCTCAACCAGCTGCTCGTAGAAATGGATGGTATGGTCGATAACAACGGGATCGTGATCATCGCAGCCACGAACCGTCCCGATGTCCTTGATCCTGCGTTGCTAAGAAGCGGACGTTTTGATCGTCAAGTTACGGTCAATTTGCCAGATATCCGCGGTCGTCAGCAGATCCTTGAAGTTCATGCCCGCAACAAGCATTTGGCGAGCGATGTCGAGCTTGATAATCTTGCCAAGCGCACGCCTGGTTTTTCGGGAGCCGATCTTGCCAACGTCTTGAATGAGGGCGCGATCTTAGCGGTCCGCAACAAGGAAAAGGTCATCACGATGGCCGACCTTGATGAGGCGATCGACCGCGTGATGATGGGTCCTGCGAAAAAAAGCAAAAAATACACCGAAAAAGACAAATGGCTCGTTTCTTATCATGAAGCAGGCCATGCGGTGATCGGTCTTCGCTTAGAAGATGCCGATATGGTCCAAAAAGTCACGATCATCCCTCGCGGAGAAGCGGGCGGATATAACTTGATGACCCCGCGCGAAGAAAAGTATTTCCATCGTAAATCGGAATATTTAGCGCAGATCACAGGACTTCTTGGAGGCCGTACAGCGGAGGAGATCGTCTTTGGCGAGATCAGCGCCGGCGCTGTCAACGATATTGAAAAACTCACGGATATCGCGAAAAACATGGTCCGCGTCTTTGGAATGTCCTCTTTAGGCCCGATCCAATACGCTAATCCGCAAGGCAATGTCTTCTTAGGAAGAGATTACACGCAAGGCGGTAACTATTCGGTAGGTGTGGCGGAAGAGATCGACAAAGAAGTTCGTAAGATCGTCGACCAATGCCACACGGAATGTCATCGGATCTTGACGGAAAATCGCGCCCTTCTCGATCTGATCGCGCATAGCTTGTTCGAATATGAGACTTTGACCAATGAAGAAATCACCAATTTAATGAAATTTGGTCAAATCACGGATCCAAACGCGCCAGCGATCGAAACCAACGAAGTCAAAGTGGAACCGGAAGAAAACACACCACCAAAGCTTCCTTCGAAAGCAAGCGAAGAAGAGCTTGACGCCGCGAAGAATGAATTGACAAAAAAGAAGGAAGACTAAATAAAAGGCGCCCACTAGCGCCTTTTTCAATGCAAAGCATGTGTAAAAAACATAGGAAACGCCCATAATGAAAGAAAAAGAGGATATAAGGAGGAACCTATGAAAGATGAATTAGTGAAGGCACTCGCCTTAGATGGTCATGTGCGTATTTATATCGATCGCACGACCCATATGGTCCAAGAAGCAAAAGAAAGATTTGATATGAACCCGACCGCCACCGCGGCTTTAGGAAGAACTTTATCCATCGCTTCAATGATGGGAAGCATGCTCAAAAGCGACCAAGAAATGCTCACGATCAATATCAATGGCCATGGGCCGATCGGCAGCATTGTGGTCGACGCTTACGCGAACGGAAACGTGCGTGGATTTGTTTCGGATCCGCAAGTCAAGGACGCTTTTAAAAATGGAAAGCTCGATGTAGGCGCCGTGGTAGGAAAAGACGGATATCTTTCTGTCACAAAAGATTTGAACATGGAACAAAATTTCAAGGGGACCGTTGAGCTTCAATCAGGAGAGATCGGTGATGATTTCGCCTATTACTTTACTGTTTCAGAACAAACACCGACCGCTGTTTCTGTCGGTGTATTGATCGGAACCGACGGAAATGTGTTGAGCGCGGGCGGATTGATTATTCAAATGATGCCCGACGCGAGCGATACCGACATTAGCATCTGCGAACACGTCTTGGAAGGTTTGAAGCCTATGTCGACGATCATCCAAGAATATGACGATGTCGAGCTCTCTCAATTGGCCAAGGATCTATTCGAGGATGTCAAGATCGTCGAGACAAGAGAGATCCGCTTCTCTTGTTCTTGTTCGAAGGAAAGATCGCAAGAAATCTTGATGACACTGCCAAAAGAAGACATCCAGAAGATGATCGACGAAGATGGCGGATGCGAGATCACGTGTAATTTTTGCAATGAGAAATATCAATTCAGCAAAGAAGAACTCGAAGCGATCCTCGAAAGAATGAATGCTTAAGATCGGAAACGTCACCTTAAAAAATCCGATCATCACCGCGCCACTAGCGGGCGTGAGCAATCTTGCGTTTCGGAAGATCGCTCACGATTTTGGTGCGGGCATGACCTGCAATGAGATGGTCTCGGATAAAGCGCTTTATTACGATTCAAAAAAGACGTTGGCGATGCTTCAAACCGATCCATCCGATCATCCTGTCAGCTTTCAGATTTTTGGGCATGATGAAGATACACTTGTTCTAGCGGCTCGGTTTTTAGATACGCAAACGGATTGCGATATCATCGACTTCAATATGGGCTGTCCAGTCACGAAGGTGATCAAGGCGAAAGCCGGCAGCTTTATGATGAAAGATGTCGAGTACGCGAAAAAAATCGTTTCCGCCATTGTACAGGCCGTCCATAAACCAGTCACCGTAAAAATGCGGATCGGATTCGATGTCGATCATATCAACTGTGTCGAAATGGCGAAAGCCATGGAAGAAGCGGGTGTAAGCGCGATCTGTGTGCATGGACGTACACGCTCACAAATGTATGAAGGAAAAGCAGACTGGTCATGGATCAAGAAAGTCAAAGAAGCGGTCTCGATTCCTGTGATCGGAAACGGGGATGTGAAAACGGTCGAAGACTATTATCGAATGTTAGAAGAAACAGGCTGCGATGCGGTGATGATCGGAAGAGGAATCATCGGGAATCCGTTCTTGATTCAAGAGATCACGGCATCTTTTGAAGGGAAAAAGAAAGAACCATCGCTCCAAGAACGGTTAGAGATCTGTTTTCGGCATGCTACAGATCTTTGCGCGCTAAAAGGAGAAAAAGTAGGGATCCAGGAAATGCGGGGGATCGCGACATGGTATTTCAAAGGGCTTCCGAATTCTCACGCGTACAAAGAGCATTTATCGAAGGTGACCTCTTTAGAGGAATTGAAAATGATTTTAGAGGATTTCAAGAAAGCCAACGAAGACTGAACAGTGTTCAATTTTTTTTGGTTGCACTTTTTATTTTACCTGTTTAAGTATAAAATATGTTTATAAAAGACAAATGAGAAAACAATGGAAAGGAGTACCGCTTGATTTTGAGCGGCAAATATTGGAATGGACAAAAAGAAGACACAAGCCTTTTTTGAGGGACGCGAAATTAAAGCCTATACGATCTTTGGCGCGCATCCGGTAAAAAAAGGAGTGGAGTTTACATTATGGGCTCCTCATGCGCAAAAGATATCAGTCATTGGCTCATTCAACGATTGGGATCCTGAAGCGGATCCAATGAAGAAAGATGACGAAACGGGAATCTGGACAGCGACAGTCAAAGAGGCGGCACCTGGAGATTCTTATAAATATCGTGTGACCCAAGTTACGGGAGATATTGTCGATAAGATCGACCCTTATGCGTTCTACTCGGAAAAACGCCCTCAAACGGCTTCGATCATCGCGGATCTGAGCTTTGATGGCTGGACCGATCAAAAATGGATGGATCAAAGAACGGTCGGATTCGACGATCCGATCAGCATTTATGAGATCCATGTAGGCTCTTGGAAACGGGATCCTGAAATGGGTCCGAACGATTTTGTAAATTATCTTGATATCGTAGATGACTTGATCGAGGAATGCCATAAAAATCATTTTTCACATGTCGAAGTCATGCCTTTGTGCGAATATCCATTCGATGGATCTTGGGGCTATCAATGCACGGGTTATTTTTCGACGACTTCTCGTTATGGCACGAACCAAGATCTTATGGAATTTGTCAATCGGCTACACAACGCGGGAATCGGGATCATCATGGACTTTGTCCCTGTCCATTTCGTGAAGGACAACTTCGCGCTTGCTCGCTTTGATGGAACTCCTTTGTACGAATATCCAAATCCTGACGACGCCAATTCAGAATGGGGAACGGCGAACTTTGACTTATGGAAAGAAGAGGTGCGCTCGTTCTTGATGTCGGCTGCCAACTATTGGCTGGATGTCTATCATTTTGACGGCCTTCGAGCGGACGCGATCTCGAATGCGATCTATTGGAAAGGCAATAAGGAGCGCGGAATGAACGAGGGCGCTTGCAATTTCATGAAGCGGATGAATTTCACCCTCAAGCAAGAATACAAAGGAAAGATCATGCTGATTGCGGAAGATTCGACCGACTTCCCGAATGTGACCAAATCGACATTGGATGGCGGCTTAGGCTTCGACTACAAGTGGGATCTAGGCTGGATGAACGACACGCTCAAGTATTTGAAGATGGATCCGATCTATCGCCAATACCATCATAACGATATCACGTTCTCGATGGCGTATTTCTATTCAGAAAAATTTATCTTGCCATTCTCGCACGATGAAGTCGTTCATGGAAAAGCGACGATCGTCGACAAGATGTGGGGAAGCTACGAAGATAAATTCGCCCAGGCCCGCGCCCTATATACATACATGTTTACGCATCCAGGTAAAAAATTGAACTTCATGGGCAACGAGATCGGTATGTTTCGCGAATGGGATGAGCAAAAAGGAACGGATTGGTTCTTGCTTAAATATCCGATGCATGCGGCTTTCGAAAAATTCTTTGAAGACCTGACGGGTATTTATGCGGATAACGACGCGTACTATTTTGGCTATGATCCAACAAATTTCCAATGGATCAACGCGGATGACGCTTCGAGAAACTTATTCTCGTTCATGCGCAAAAGCAAAGACAAAACGTTTATCACGATCTTGAACTTCTCGACCAACCCATATAAAGCGCAATTTGGTGTACCGCATAAAGGGATCTATCGCGAGATCCTCAACAGCCAATGGAGCAGATACAATGGAACGCTGATCGACGAAACGCCTCAAGCCGTAAAGGCGCTTCGATTATCGCGCAATAATTTCCCATACATGATCGAAATCAATGTTCCAGCCTTAGGCGGACAGATCTTTGTGGTCGATAATCCGGTAGAAAAAAGCAAAAAATAAAAACAGACCGACAATTGTCGGTCTTTCTTGTCTTTTGGAATAGTGGTACACTAAAGGCGTATAACGAATGAAGGAGAAATATATGCAAAATTCAGAACTAGAAAGGCATGCCAATCAAGTCCGCAAGGATATTATTCTCGAAACACATGCTGCGCAAAGCGGCCATCCTGGCGGAAGCTTAGGAGCCGCGGATCTGTTGACAAGCCTCTATTTCGAAGAAATGGATATAAATGAAGAAAATGTCGGCACATTGGATCGTGACCGTTTTGTCCTCAGCAAAGGGCATGCCAGTCCAGCTCTATATGGTGTATTAGCAGAAAAAGGACTTTTAGATCCTGAACTTTTGATTACTTTTCGTAAAATGGGTTCTCCCCTTCAAGGACACCCAAGCATGCGTTATCTAAAGGGAGTCGATATGTCGACTGGATCTTTAGGTCAAGGTGTCTCAGCAGCCGTGGGTATGGCGCTCGCCAATAAACTTGACGGAAACACACATAGGATCTATACGCTTTTAGGCGATGGAGAATGTCAGGAAGGCGAAGTGTGGGAAGCGATCATGTCCGCTGCCCATTATGGACTCGACAATCTTTGCATTCTTGTCGACAACAACGACCTACAGATCGATGGACACGTCAAAGATGTCATGAGCATTTACCCACTGACCGATAAATTCAAAGCATTCAATTGCTATACGATTGATATCGACGGTCATGATTTCGACGCGATCCGTTCAGCGTTTGCCAAAGCGAGAGAAAACAAAGGCAAACCAACGGTCATCATCGCGAAAACGATCAAAGGAAAAGGTGTCTCCTTCATGGAAAACAAAGCCAATTGGCATGGAGTCGCACCAAAAGATCAAGATAAAGAGCAAGCACTCAAAGAATTGGAGGCAAACTAATATGGCAAAGATCGCGACCCGCGTCGCTTATGGAGACGCTTTAAAAGAGCTGATGAAGGACGATATCAATATTGTTGCCTTAGACGCCGATCTAGCCGGCAGCACAAAAGGGGCGGAAGCCGACAAGGTCGCTCCAGAACGCCACTTTGATATGGGAATCGCCGAAGGAAATATGATGGCTGTCGCGGCGGGTCTTGCGGCAAGTGGCAAGGTCGCTTTCGCGAGCACGTTTGCGATGTTTGCGACAGGAAGAGCCTATGAACAGATCCGCAACTCGATCTGCTACCCGGCGCTGAATGTCAAGATCTGCGCTTCCCATGCGGGCGTGAGCGTCGGGGAAGATGGAGCGAGCCATCAATGTATCGAGGATATTTCTTTGATGCGTTCCATACCGAATATGCGGGTGATCGTTCCTTGCGATTATCAAGAAGCCAAACAAGCCATTAAACAGATCGCGTATCTAGATGGGCCTTATTATGTTCGTTTAGGAAGAAGTGGCGTTGAAGAAGTCAACGATGAAAATTATACATTCGAGCTAGGCAAAGGGGTCGTTTTAAAAGAGGGCGAAGACAACAAGATCGCCTTAATCGGAAGCGGCAGCACCGTGCAGGAATGCTTGAAAGTGTACGAAGCGATGGCAAAGAAGCCAACAGTCGTCAATATTCATACGATCGCTCCGATCGATCGGGATTTGATCCAAAACTTAGCAAACACATACGATAGGATCATTACGGTCGAGGATCACCTTGTGACAGGTGGCCTAGGTTCGGCGGTCGCGGAAGTCATGGCCGAAAGTGGCGGAAAGGCAAAACTCACGCGCTTAGGTATTCCGGACGTGTTTGGCGAAAGCGGAAAGCCAGACGAGCTTTATCATAAGTTCGGAATCGATGCCGCTTCGATCCAGAAAGAAGCAGAACGGGCATAATGGCGCATTATTTTACGGACCAATCCGAGGTGGAAGATCGTCCTTTCGAGATCCACTTTGACCTAATGGATCGATCCTTTTCTCTGCGCTCGAATTTGGGGGTCTTTTCGAAAGACAAGCTCGATGAAGGGACCCGCCTTCTTTTAGAGAACGTATTGAAGGAGCAGGAGCCGCCAAAAAATTGTTTGGATCTCGGGTGCGGGATCGGTGTCGTTTCAATCGTTCTAAAATCATTTTGGGATACAAAAATGACGTTGATCGATGTCAACGACAGAGCGCTTTCTTTAGCGAAAGAAAATATGGGATCGCATCATTTTGAGGGCGAATTTTTCTTGAAAGATCGAGTCGATACCGGAGAATACGCATGTATCGTATGCAATCCGCCGATCCGAATCGGAAAAAAGCCGATGTATGCGCTCTTGGATTCTGCCCTTTCGCATCTAGAGCAAGGCGGACATCTTTGGATCGTGATCCGCAAAAGTCATGGGGCGCAAAGTGCGATCAAGCATTTTGAAGAACAAGGCTGCGAAGTAGAGAAGGTCGATAGTAAAAAGGGCTATTGGGTCTTGAAGATCACGCCAGGCGTGTGAGCATATTTGTATTTTTTCCCCTATAACAATTCTATAATGGAAATAGAAATTGGAGGAATAAACAATGGCTGAAGAAAAGAAATGCTTACGCGACAAAGTGCCAGCCGATAGCTTAACTGGCTTGTTCATGCAAATCTCGCATAAAATTTGTAATGGAAGCGAAGAAGAGATCGTCAATGATCGTCTTTTCTACAATATGGAAAAGCACGATAAAGAAGAATTGAAGAAATTATTGACCAAAGCTCTTCGTTCCATGGAAGAATAATGAAATTAAAAGAAGCAAACAAATGAGCGTTTGCTTCTTTTTTTGTGGTCAATTGATGTGAAATTATAAAATCGATCTTTTTTAAGACCATTTTTCTAAAAAAATTCGTATTGAAAGAAGGTGAAACGAAAGGAGAAGAAGATGATCAAAAAAATATTCGGGGTCTTCTTTGCGAGCTGGCTTTGTATTTCGCCTAGCTTTCTCTACGCAAAAGAGGAACAAGTAAAACTTCATGTTGAAGTCGATGGACCAGGTACGATCTGGATCGATGATCAGCGAGTCCAAAAAGAAGCCCCACTAGAACAAAGGCTCGATCGCGGCGCTATCCTTTCCATTTTGGTAAGCGGCCAGATCGAATCAATGCTGATCAATGGACAAACACAGAGCGCGTTCGAAGAAAAAGAAATCGTGCTCGAAGACGATACAACGATCAAGATCGCGTTTCAAGAAGCGGAAAATGAGCTAGAAAAAAAGGGGATCTTTCTTGATATAGAAAATATGGGGATGATTCCAGCCCATCAAGAAGCGATATTAGAATCTTATCAAAGAGGAGAAGAAGCGCACTATGTCCAGGAAAGATTCAAGGCGGCTAAAAAAACGGGACTGATCGATTATGTCGATGATCATGGCTTTTTGACTCCCCAATTTGGCAAGATGTTTTCCTGGATCTCTCTTGATGTGCCAGACGCGATCCTTTTAAAGAAGATCGAAACACCAGAGACGATCTTAGAGCCTATGGAACTTATTCTCGAGACAAAAGGCTATTCTGTGATCGATTCAGCGCATTTTACGGCCCACGTTTCTCCGGGCTACATTTCAAATGGCTTATGGAGACTCTCGAATGGAAAGCTCGCCTATTGTGCTCAAGCGATGATGGCAGAACCTATGATCAACGACGCGACAAGCGATCCATTTCTTGTCGATAATGCTGCGCTAAGAAAGGCGCTCTATTATGGACACGATGGACCAGGAAATATCCTTCCTTCGAAAGGGTGGGATGTGGCTAAGCAAATCGTTGCCACCAATGATTTTTGTTCGATGGCCTATACAGGTGTTTCGCTTGGAAACCAAGCCGCGAATGGTTGGCATTGGAACAATTGGATCAGAAGCGCCTATGAGGAGATCATGGCTAAACCCGATCCGATCCAATACGGCTATGTAGCCTACATGGTCAAGACGCCTGGAAGCGGCATCAACTGGGCGGGACAGCATGCGTCTAAACAAAATCTAGCGTTCGGGGATTATGAACCGACAGGAAGCTTACAAATCAAAAAAAGTTCATCGAATCCAAGCATTTCGCAACACAATCCAAACTATAGTTTTCATCGCGCCAAATATGGCCTCTATAGCGATCCAAAAGCGACGCAGCTCGTTGGAGAGTTTATTCTTGATGCCAATGGCGTATCCAACACGATTTCCAATTTAAAATATAAAACATTTTATTTAAAAGAGCTGAGCGCGCCGCAAGGCTTCGCGCTCGATCCAACGATCTATTCGATAACGATTTCCAAATCTACGACACAATTTGAAGTCAAAGATCTTCCAAAGATCAATCCTGTTTCGCTTTTGCTCAAAAAAGTCGATCAGCAGACGGAACTCTCGAAACCACAAGGATCGGGAAGCCTGCAAGGCGCGGAGTATCGAGTGGACTACTATGCCGACGCCAAAAAGGCACCTATACGTTCCTGGGTGCTAAGAAGCGATACGAATGGTGAAATTTATTTAAAAGACGCTTACAAAGTTTCTGGCGATCCCTTTTATACGAATTCGCTCGGACAGCCTGGTTTTCCGATCGGCACGATCAAGATCCAGGAGATCAAAGCCCCTTCTGGATATTTATTGGACCCTGAAATTAGAGAAATACAGATCAGGGATGCGGGTAATGTGGAAACGCTTCTTTCCTTCAAAGAGATCGAATGGAAGGAAGCTCCCATTTCTTTGACTATTTTCAAGCATCAAAAAGGGATGGACGTGCCAATCGCGGACACTCGCTTTATTCATACGCTGCCAGATGGGTCGCAAAACGAGCTCGTCAGCGATGAGAATGGAAGGATCGATCTTGCGGGGCTGGCGTTTGGAGAACATCGTATTGAGGAAGCCGAAGCGAAAAATGGATATGTGTTAGATCCATCGCCTTTTGTGTTTGTTGCCAAGGAGTCGGGAATCGAAGTGAAAGAGTGTCCTCCGTGTATGGAATGGGATGGGAGAGTATTGAAAGTCGAAAACGCGCCAACCTCGTTTTCGATCAAAGTCCATAAACAGAATCGGGCAAAGACGGCATTAGAGGGCGCAGAGTTTACTCTTTATAAAGCGGAGGATCCAAGTGAAGCGTTCCAGATCAAGACAAGCGATGAAAATGGCGATCTTGCCTTCTCCAATTTAGAAGAGGGCAAGGAGTATATCTTGAAAGAAACAAAGGCGCCGCCAGGGTATCGGCTCCCGCTCGATGAGGCGCATTCGATCAAGGTGGAGACGATTCCAGCCCAAAATAAGGTAAATGTTTGGATCGATGGCATCCTTCAAGAGGGTCCACACTTTGATTGGGAACAAAAACAATTGAATATGCTCGTCTACAACCAAGAGCAGATGGTCTTGCCGAATACGGCTTTGTTTGCCGCCAGCTCATGGGGAAGTTTGCTTGTTTTGGCGAGCATAGGAATGATTTATAAAAAGAGAAAGGATATTGGTCATGAATAAATCTATTTTTAAACTATTTGGAATGTCGGCGCTCGTGTTGAGCGCGATCTTGGGAGGTCTTTCGATCGCGGATCGTCCGCTTGTGCTAGAAGCCCATGCGCTTTCTAGTGAACAAGAAAAAGGGGTCCATCTTCTAGGAGATGGTCCTGCTTCGATCTTGATCAAAGGGAATGCAGAGCAGTCTTTATTGAACAAGTCGTTTAGAGTCTATCAGCTGTTTCACGCGGAAAATTCACAGAATCAAGATTCGATCAATTATTCATGGAATCTAGATACGAAAGCGGCGATTCAAAAGCTAGTTGGTCAAGCTTTGAACAAAGCGGCCGACCAAGTCCATGAATACGAGGCGATCGATTATATTCAATCGCTCAACAATGAAGGACATTATGCGGATTTTCGATATTTTATGGAAGCGCTGCGCACTCAATTGAATGCGACTTCCAAATCGGTGCGTGATGTTACGATCGAGAGCGTGGATGAGAACAACCAAGCGCGCTTGGAAGGATTACCTTTTGGGTATTATTTGCTGGATGAGACATCGTCTTCTGGAACGCATTCGGCTAACTCCTTATGTATGGTAAGCACAGCCAATCCGACAAGCGAGATCCATATCAAATCGGATTATCCAGAATTGATCAAAAAGATCTTTGAGGACGATCAAAACGTTGGCTGGAACGATATAGGAGATCATGAGATCGGACAAGACATTCCTTATAAATTTGAGTCGCGGATCCCCGATCTGAATGGGTATACGACATATACGATCCAGTTTCAAGATCGGATGGACGAAGCCTTAGATTTTGATCCAGCTTCGATCGAGGTCAAGATCGACGAATATACGCTTCAAAAGGGAGAATGGGTCTTGGAGCAGCAAGTGGATGGCGATTCGTTCCGGATCACGATCCCGGATTTGAAGGCGATCGTGGATCGGGAATTTGCTTCGAATCTAGATGGTGAAAATGGTCATAACGAATATGGACAAAAGCTGCAACTCTTTTATCGGGCTTCTTTGAACGCAAAAGCGATCGATCGTGGTCTTGAGGGGATCGAGAATCATGTTCGTCTCGTATATACGAATGATCCAGATTCGAATAATGCGCAAGGATGGGGAAGCACGCCATGGGATAGTGTCGTTTCCTATACTTATCACATTCAAGGAAAAAAGGTCAATGAAAAGGATCGTCCTTTAGAGGGGGCTTCGTTCTTGTTGTTTGAGGATGCGGCCTGTACGCGGCAAGTCTTTGTCGAGAAGGATGGCGAGCGTTTCATCGTTTCCCAAGAGGCCAATGATCAAAGCATCCAGAGTGGAGCGAATGGTGATTTTTTGATCGGCGGGCTAGATCAAGGTACGTATTATTTGAAGGAGATCAAGGCGCCAGAAGGGTATCGTCAGCTTCTTGACCCGATCGAGATCGAGATCAAGCCAACATTTGTAGCGGATCGAAATAAGTATACTGCGCAAGGAGAGGGCTTGTTGGATTTAAGCGCGAACGCGAAGATCAAGACATTTTATAGTGGGCTTTTCAGTGAGGAGGCCAAGGATCTGCTAGTCGATGTGGCTCAGACGAAAATAGGACTTTCCATCGTCAATAAAGCGGGGATCTTGCTTCCGTATACAGGCTCGTATTTGACATTAGGAATGATCGTTTTTGGATGTGGGGTGTCTCTTTTCGCTTACAAAGCGATCAAGAAGCATGAAAAAGAATAGTGTGTTCTGGCATGTTGTGTTTGGAGCCGGAGTGGTTTGTTCTTGTTTACCCCTTATAGGAGCTTGGAAAGAGGGGATACGCGCAAACGAGTCGATTCAAGGCTATGAGAAGACAGTAGAGAGTTTGAATGAGGCCTCGATCGATGAAAATTGGCAGTTGTTGGAGGCGTACAATGAATCGTTGCGTTCGAATCTTTCTTGGATGGAGTATGAACAAGTCCAAGAGCGTTTTTTGCCCTCCGATATCATCGGATATTTGTCGATTCCTTCGATCGATGTACGGCTGCCGATTTTTTTAGGAAGCGAAGAAGAGCATTTAAAAGAGGGCGTAGGTCATGTGGCAAGAAGTTCGCTTCCTGTTGGGGGCGTTTCGAGTCGAGCATTGTTGACGGGGCATAGCGGTCTAGCGAACGGGCGTTTATTTTCGCGCTTGGACGAACTGGAAAGAGGAGATTTCTTTTTGATCAATGTGCTTGGTCGAGAGCTGGCTTATGAAGTGGAGAGGACTGAGATGATCTTGCCGCAAGAAGTGGAGCGCTTAAACATTGAAGAGGGGCGTGATCTTGTGTCTTTGATCACGTGCGCGCCTTTTGGGATCAATACGCATCGTTTGATCGTGACAGGAGAGCGGGTAGAAGAAGAGAATCGGGCGATCTTGCTGGAGAGAGAGGTTGTTAAAGTTCCTTCTTGGAGAGCGTTGGTCTTGTCGTATGGACCTATTGGTTTGAGCATCGTCTTTGGAGGGATGTGGATGAAAGGAAGAAAAAAGGGATGAAAGGATTAAAGATTTTGTTGGTGTTTTTGGGCTTGTTTGGTTTGAGTGGTTGTTTGGCGACCAAGAGTCTTTCTGTGATCACCGAGAATGGGGAAAAGGTATGGTTTACGATGGATGTGAGCGAGAAGGATTATTCTTTACGCTATCAAGAGGATGTTTTGCAGATCGAATCGGATCGGGGCGTAGAGCTGCAGGGCGTGTTGCTGTCGATGGAGGGGTTTAAAGAGATCGTGCATCGCTTTGAAGAGGAATTCGAGCTGGAAGAGAAGATGGAGCCGTTCGCGCATCGTTTTTATCAAGATGGCAATACGAGTTTATTCTTTTTTGAGCTTGTTCCTGATTCGTTGGGAATGGTCATGAGCGGCGAGCAAGGTCTTTTGGAGACGCAGGAAGTGTTTTCGCGCTTGAAGATCGGCGAAGAGTAAAAGCTAAGTCTTGCGGTGGAATAAGAAGTTTGCTATAATGAACGAGCAAATTCATGCAGTCGTATCGAAGAGGCCATAACGAGCTCGACTCGAAATCGAGTTGCCCTAACAGGCACGTGGGTTCGAATCCCACCGACTGCGCCATCGTACAGATTAAACTCCTGAAAGGGAGTTTTTTTTATGGATCAAGAAAAACTGAAAGAAGAAACAAAGGAAATAAAAAGGCAAACCCGCGCGCACAAGCTCTTAAGTAGAGTATACTCAAAGTATGGTTGGATTCTTGATTCGAAAATTTGTTAAAAATTATACAGATTATGCTTCTTCGAAAGTAAGGAGCGGTGTCGGGAAATTGCTCGGTTATGTCGGGATTTTCTTTAATTTGTTTTTGTTTATCACAAAATATATCGTGGGTGTTCTTGTCAACTCCATTTCTATTCGCGCGGATGCGATCAACAACTTGACAGATGCGGGGAGCAATATCATTTCGATCGTGTCGTTTTATATTGCTGAAAAACCAGCGGATGAAGGACATCCGTATGGGCATGAGAGAACGGAGCAGATCACTTCGATTTTTGTTGGGATCGCGATCGCTTTTTTAGGATTCGAGACAGCGAAAGAAAGTATTGTGCATATCATTCATCCTGAGCCGATCGATTTTAAATGGAGCGCGGTCTTTGTGCTCGTCATTTCGATCGTAGTCAAGTTGTACATGTATTTTTATAATGCCCGATATGGAAAAAGATACAATTCGACGTTGCTGATCGCGAACGCGACCGACTCAAGGAGCGATACGATCGGGACATTGGGCGTTCTTGTGGCGACGATCCTTTCTCCGATCCTTCATTTTCAGCTTGATGGCTATATGGGGCTGATCGTTTCGGGGATCATTTTATATAGCGCTTACGGATTGTTGCGAGAGGTCACGAGCAGCTTGCTGGGCGAAGCGCCGGACGCTTCGATGATCCATGATATTGCCAACGAGATCTTAAAATGCGCTCAAGTCATTTCTGTGCATGATGTGCTTGTCCACAGCTATGGGCCGAATAAGATCTATGCGACCGCACACGCGCAAGTCGATGGTCGAAAAAACATCATGGAAGTGCATGGGGATATTGATAAGATCGAGCGGAAAGTCAAAGAAGACATGGATATCAATTTAACGATCCATGTCGATCCGATCTTGTTAGACGATACGCAAACGGAAATGTATCAAACTCTTTTTGATGAAGCGATCGAGGAGGCGGGCAAAGGAGCCTGGACGATGCATGATTTTTGGATCCGTCCCCGCAAACATCGAGTGGATGTGTATTTTGATCTTGTGGTGCCTTATGAAGAAAGGCGCAACGAAGAGGAGCTTTCGAATGCGATCCTTTCAGAGGTCACGATCGAAGAACCGATTTCGCTTTTTATTGAGATCGATCATCCGATCGGACTCAAATAGGCAGCTCGCATTCTATAATGGTAGGGATCGACTCTACCATTTTTCTTTGTCTACGATTCAATGTGGAAGTGACAAGGACATCGATTTCATGAAAACGGCACCAAGAATAAGGGGCTCGTGCTTCAAATTTTGTATGATCGCACACGAGAACGATTTTTTTCGCTTTGTTGAGGATATGTCGTTTTAGACTCATTTCATGGGCGTTCACGGTCGTAAAACCGTTACTGTCTTTAAAGCCATCAGTTCCTACAAAGGCGATATCGATTTGGATGTTGTCGATCATTTCGGTGGCGAACAATCCATAGGTGCTGATTCCGTTTGGGTTGATAAAACCGCCGACAAAGAGAGTGTTGAGATTAAGGGCGACGCATTCATTGGCGGCCAACAAAGAGTTCGTGACGATCGTGAGGTCTTCTTTCTTTTTTAGGATGGAAAGGCCTGGCGAAAGCGTGGAGGCCGAATCGATGAAGACGACTTCTCCGTTTTTGATCAATTTAAAGGCGTTGAAGGCGAGTTTTTGTTTTTCTTCTTGGTTTTCCAGGTTTCTTAAGGTGACGGGAGGTTCGACGTAGCCGCGGAAGACGCGGGCAGATCCGTGTTCTCTTACGATGAGTTTATTTTTTTCTAGCTCTTCGAGGTCGGTTCTTAAAGTTTCGGTGCTGACTTTCATGATCTTGGCGAGTTCGCTCGTTTTCATTTTGTCGTGTTCGGTCAATAGTTGATAGATTTCTTGTTGGCGTCTCTCTCTTTTTGTGGGCATGATTTCTCCTTTTTTTTGGTTTCCAAAATAATTCGGCTTTATTATATTTTAAAATCCAAAGTTTTTCTTTGTTTTTTGGAGAAAAGCTAAATTTTTTGTTGTGGTTCGACCTAAAGTCTTTGATACTAGGGGTACGAAAGAGGAGGAAAAGATATGTGTGTTGTTCATTTAGAGCCTGAAGAATTCGTACAGCTTATTTTTAGAAAAAAGGTACCGATCGAAGCGCGTGTCTATCCTTTGTTTGGTATAGCGGCGCTCATCCATTTATGTCATGTAGGGAAGACCTTGTATTATATGGATCGGGTAGAAACGAATAAAGAAAATGAGACAGGATTAAAAAGCATGGACTGCTATGAGATCCATGCTCAGTTATATCGTATGATTTGTTTAGATGAAAGATTGCGTCTTCAAGCGTAAATATAGCCAAAGGTAAAGTGTTCTCCACATTGTTTGTCGTTTCGATATGAAAAACAATCGGTGAGCTCTTTTTTTGTATCCAAATTGGAAAGGTGGATGTTTTCTGGCTGGAATCCGTTGTTTATGAGCATTTGGGCATTCAAGCCTTGATTGTCGATCAGAGCTTTTTGAGCTGAGATCAGCTGGATAAAGGGAGTTGTATCGAGGCCGATCCTTTTTCCCATGGCTTTGATCTGTTCGACAACTTCCATGCCCACTTCTAAAGAATCTTTTAAGATCGATGGCGAAAAGAACGCTTTGGCGCGTGCAGGGTCGATCTTTTTTTCTTTGATCAGCAAAGAGACGCTCTTGTGGGTGATCGCTTGGGCCGTTCCTTTCCAGCCGGAGTGGATCGCGCAAAGGGCGGGCTTTGATTCATCGACGATCAAAATTCCTACGCAGTCGGCTGTGAAGACGCCAATAAGAACACCTGGAAGGTCGGTATAGATCGCGTCGGCATTCATGATGCTGGTGTTTTTGTCGGTAGCTCCTGCGCCGATATCTTGTTTTGTGATCATGACAAGGTGATCGGTGTGCTTTTGCCAAGGAAGCGTGAAGGAAGAAAGAGGAATTTGGAGCTCTTTGCTTAATTGATTTCTATTTTTCATGACTTGGTCTGGATCGATGCAGACGTGAAGGGCCATATTGTTTTGCTCGGGAGCGTGCAGGTCTTTGAGCGTGACGGCGCCATAAATGTTGGTGTTGATCCATTCGATCCGTTTGACTTGGTTTGCTTTCTTTTCCATATTATCCCTCGTTGGCTTCTTTTAAGTACGCAAAGATGTGGGCGATCTCTTCAGGATCTGTAATGGCTTTTCCATTTTCTTTAAAAAGGATTTCTTTGTTTTTGGAGAGCCAGAGCTCGATCGGTCTGTTTTTGTAAGTGATCATGCCTGTTTTGCGGAAAATATCTTTTGGTTTTTTCATGGTCCTATTTTATCAAATTCTTAATTGATCTGCCTATGGTTTTGAGTGCTAAATTATTGAAGCATATCAATCGTAAAAAGGGGTAGGTTGTGCGAATATTAGATTGCTAGAAGATAGCACACAGCTATTGACACTGCTAATGTCTGTGCTATGATATTAGCAGACATCGATACTGAGTGCTAGAGAGGAGCTGACAATATGGAATTGACCCAACGTCAACGGATCATTTTCAAAAAGGTCGTGGAACGATTCACATATTGCGCAGAACCGGTTGGCTCAAAAGTCTTAATGGAGCTTCTTGATTTTCCGGTATCCTCGGCGACGATCCGAAACGAAATGGCTACGCTTGAAAAGCTTGGCTTATTAGAGAAGACGCATACTTCGAGCGGGCGGATCCCGAGTAAATTTGGGTATCGCTATTATGTGGAGAATTTGATGGAGACTTCTTTGGAGGCTCCGATCAAAGCTTCGTTGCAGAGTGTGTTTTCTCAACGCCACTATTCTCTTGATGAAATCGTGGAAAAGAGCTGCAGCATATTGAGCGAGATGACGAATTTAACAAGCATCGTTCTTGGGCCCGATTCGACGCACCAAGTTCTTGTGAACATTCAATTGATCCCGATCAATGCAAAGAGCGCGGTAGCGATCTTCGTGACGGATTCAGGTCATACGGAAAGCAAGACTTTTCACTTCGATGAAGCTGTGTCTCTCGAAGATTTGAGAAACTGTACGTCTTTGATGAATGATCATCTAGTGGGGGTCCCGATCAGCGACATCCTTGATAAGATGCAGGAAATCAAGTCGTTGATGGCAGCTAAACTCGTTCGTCATGAAGTGCTTTTCGAGGCGTTTACGGAAGCGTTTATGAAATTCGCAAGCGAAAAGGTCGTTGTTTCTGGTCAAAGCAATATGCTTTATCAGCCAGAATTCAGCGATATCGATAAACTGAAGCGGTTGATGCGGATCTTGGAAAATAGTCATCTTTTTAAAGAATGGGCTCAACAAGGAAGCAATCAAGCGATTCCGATCGGAACGCGGAACGAATTGATCCAGATTGGTGATTGTTCGGTCATAACCGCGAAATTTCATTACAACGATTTAGAGGAGGGGCAGCTTATGGTGGTTGGTCCGAATCGAATGCAGTACTCCAAGGTCATCGCTTTAATGGATTACATGTCGGATGTGATCGAAGGCGTATTTGGAGTGCATGAAGAAGGAGATGCGAGTGATGAGCAAAAAGAATGAGAAAAGAGATCCTACTGAAAATGAAGAAATCATGGAAGTAGAAGACGAGTTGCCGATCCCGGAAGATGAAGTCGAAAACGATTTGATCGAAAAGGATCCTTTGGAAGTCAAAGAGGAAGAAATCGCTTCTTTGCAAGATGAATTGAGTAAAGCGAAAACGGATATTGCTCGTGCTTATGCGGATACGGACAACATGAGAAAACGTCTGCAGAAAGAAACGGATATGGCGAAGAAATATCGGTTCCAATCGGCCGCTTTAGAATTGTTGCCAATTTTAGATTCTATGAACCTAGCTTTGGCAAACGCCCCTGAAAATGACGAAACTAAAAACTTCGTCAAGGGTTTTGAAATGATCCGAACACAGCTCGAAAACGCGATGAGCAACGAGGGTGTGAAGGAAATAGATGCCTTAAACAAACCTTTTGATCACAATACGATGCAAGCGCTCATGCAAGAAAAAGTAGATGGCGTAGAGCCTGGTATCGTGGTGGAAGTGCTTCAAAAAGGATATATGTTGAAAGATCGCATTTTGCGCCCGGCCTTAGTGAAGGTCAGCGAATAAGGAGGATGAATCTATGAGTAAAATTATTGGTATTGACTTAGGTACAACAAATAGTTGTGTAGCCGTCATGGAAGGTGGAGAGGCGAAAGTCATTCCGAATCCAGAAGGAAATCGTACGACTCCAAGTGTTGTTGCCTTCAAGGGAGACGAGAGAATCATTGGTGACGCGGCAAAACGTCAAGCTGTAACAAATCCTAACACGATCTCTTCGATCAAACGTAAAATGGGAACGAGTGAGAAAGTGGATATTGATGGAAAACAATATACTCCACAAGAAATCTCGGCAATGATCCTTTCTTACTTAAGAACGTATGCGGAAGAATATTTAGGCGAGCCTGTAACCGAAGCGGTTATTACAGTTCCTGCTTACTTCAACGATGCGCAACGTCAAGCAACTAAGGATGCTGGTACGATCGCTGGATTGAAAGTCGCTCGTATCATCAACGAGCCTACAGCAGCCGCTCTTGCTTATGGTATCGATAAGACAGATAAAGAACAAAAAGTACTCGTTTACGACCTTGGTGGGGGAACATTCGATGTAAGTATCTTGGATCTTGCGGATGGTACTTTTGAAGTATTGTCTACAAATGGTGATACGCACCTTGGTGGTGATGATTTCGATAACAAAGTCGTTGATTGGATCGTTGCTCAATTCCAGAAGGAAAATGGAATCGATTTGAAAAACGATAAGATGGCTATGCAGCGTATCAAGGAAGCTGCGGAGAAAGCGAAGAAAGATCTTAGCGCTACGATGCAGACTCAAATCTCGCTTCCATTCATTTCAGCAGGCCCTAATGGACCACTTCACTTTGATGCGACTTTGACACGTGCAAAATTCAATGAAATGACGAAGGATCTTGTAGAGCGTACGATCGTTCCGATCGAAAAAGCTTTGCGTGATGCTGGTTTGACTGTAAATGATATCGATCAAGTCCTTCTTGTTGGTGGATCGACTCGTATCCCTGCTGTTCAAGAGGCGGTTAAAAAAGCGACTGGCAAAGAGCCAAATAAATCGGTCAACCCAGATGAGGCGGTTGCTCTTGGTGCAGCCATCCAAGGTGGTGTCCTTGCCGGTGATGTAAAAGATGTATTGTTGTTGGATGTTACTCCATTGACTTTAGGTATCGAGACTATGGGTGGCGTTATGACTCCACTGATCGAACGGAACACAACGATTCCTACTAAGAAATCGCAAATCTTCTCGACAGCTGCCGATAACCAGCCTGCTGTAGATATTCGTGTCCTTCAAGGTGAGCGCCCTATGGCCAACGACAACAAAGAGCTTGGTAACTTCCAATTGACAGGTATTGCTCCGGCTCGTCGTGGACAACCTCAGATCGAAGTTACATTTGATATCGACGCCAACGGTATCGTTAACGTATCCGCAAAAGATAAAGCTACAGGTAAAGAACAATCGATCACGATCCAAAACACGAATGGATTGAGCGAGGACGAAATCAACCGTATGGTTGCTGAGGCTGAAGCCAACAAGGCGGAAGACCAAAAGCGTAAAGAGGCGGTTGAAGAACGGAATAAAGCGGAAAGTTTCATCGCTCAAATCGATGCGATGCTCGAAGACAACGGCGATAAGATCGGTGAAAACGAGAAGGCTGAAGTTCAAAAATTGCGTGATGACTTGCAGAAAGCTCTTGATGAAAACAACATGGATGAAGTCAAGTCTAAGATGGATGCTTTGGAAAAAGCAGCGCAAGCCGCTAGCCAAGCAATGTATACGGGCGCTTCTCAGCAACCAAATCAAGATGCCAACAATACATCCAACAATAACGATGATGTAGTTGACGCTGAATTCACTGAAAAGTAAAATAGATTCGTTACATGCAAATCAATAAGATAAGAAGTTCTTCGGGACTTCTTTATCTTGTATTAGAGAGGGAGGGGTAGCATGGCAGAAAACAAAAGGGATTATTATGAGGTTTTAGGTGTCGATCGAACTTCGAGCACTGAACAAATCAAGAAAGCATATAGAAAGCTGGCCATGAAGTATCATCCTGATGTGAACAAGGAACCTGGGGCGGAAGATCGTTTTAAGGAGATCAATGAGGCCTATGAAGTGCTGAGCGATGAGACGAAACGGAAAAACTACGATATGTATGGTTTTGCGGGTGTGGATTCGAGCTTTGGCGGCGCTGGCGGATTCAACGCTGGCGGTTTTGGTGGCTTCGATGATCTAGGCGATATTTTCAGTTCGTTCTTTGGAGGTGGCTTCGCCTCTTCTTCAAGAGGATATCGTCAAGCGAACCAGCCTCGTCAAGGCTCGGATCGTTATATGGAGATGCGCATCAACTTTATGGATGCTGTCTTTGGAAAGACCGAATCGATTTCTTTGGATGTGGATGAACCGTGCAAACATTGTCATGGGACTGGCGCCGAATCGAAAGAGGATATCGAGGTATGTTCTGAATGTCATGGAACAGGAACGGTCATGGAACAGATCAATACGCCTTTTGGTCGGATCCAACAACAAAAAGTTTGTGGCAAATGTCATGGTACGGGAGAAACGATCAAAGAAAAATGCCATGTCTGTCATGGAAAGGGCTACGAGCATAAAAAGGTCAAGCTCGATATCAAGATTCCAGAAGGAATTTCGACAGGACAGCAGATCCGTATTCCGGGAAAAGGCAATGTTGGAGAAAATGGAGGGCCAAACGGCGACCTTTATATTGAGATCATCGTAAATCCTGATCCAGTCTTCACTCGTCAAGGAAATGATATTCATGTGACGGTTCCGATCAGCGCGATCGACGCGACGATCGGCGCGACATTAGAAGTTCCTACGGTTCATGGAAAAGTTGAATTGAAGATTCCAGAAGGAACCCAGCCAGATCAAGTGTTCCGCTTAAAGGGAAAAGGGGTCAAGAGCAATCGCGGACAAGGAGATGAGCTTGTCAAAGTGAAAGTTCAGATTCCAAAGAAAGTCTCGAAAAAAGAGCGCGAGCTTTATGAACAGATCCGTAGCGGAAAACACGCGAGCGTATTCGATAAGATCAAAGACGCTTTTGATGGTAACTAAAACAAGACTATAAAACGTCTTGTTTTTTTATTCGAGAGAAATCGTTATTCTTAGGAATAAGGAGATATTAACGAATTTTTTTGAAATCCTTGGATATTGTGAAAATAGATTTTCAGGGATACCTGTAGTACGAAATGAAATGAAAACTAGAGGTTTTCCAGCACCTGAATTTATCGATACCCATCGTGAATTTAAAGTGATCCTTCGATCCGGTCTATTAGAAAAAGAAAACAAAGAACAACAATTAAATTCTTTGTTGATCGAAGAACAGAAACAACTTTTGGAATATTGTAGACAACCACGATCTCGCAAAGAAATTTCCAAACATGTTGGAAAAACTCAAAATTATGTCATGCAGCAATTTATTCAGCCTCTACTTCAACAAAACGTATTGAGGATGACTATGCCTGAAAAGCCGAAAAGTCGTTATCAAAAGTTTGTAACGAATACAGAAACGACATCATAACACGAATATTAAAAGGAAACCAGAATTCTAGATCCTAGTTTCCTTTTTTTAGATTCGAGAAGAAAGAGTTCGAGCTTCCCGAAGAGTGGTGGCCATTCCTTCATAATGCATGCCATATAGAGCTCCAAAACGAGAAATCGTATACTCTCCGCTTTCCAGCATACCCTTGGTAGGAGCAGCTCCTTGATAGACTAAAAATAATTTTTTACCATGCATAGACCCTTCTGGAACTGGACCGTAAAAACGGTCGAGAAGGACTCGAAGACCACCTGACAAGTTGTGCCAATAGACAGGAGAGCCAAGAACGACGACATCCGCTTTTTTGATCTTTTCGAGAATTTCATCAAATTGATCGCCAGGAAGTCTCGAACCATACGAATTGATTCGATAATCTGCTAACGTGATCATCTCATAAGAATGTCCTTCCAGAAGAGCGGCCGCAAGCCGAGCTATATTTCCGTTCTTTTCAGGGCTTGAATTGATAAATAAAATTCTTTCCACATCCTTCTCCTTTTTATTCAAGACGATTATTGATCCTCCAAGATAGAGACAATTGTGTCAGACTTAGCGTCTGTACATCGAGAAATTTGATAAAGCTTGGAAAAAGCTTCGGCTTATCATACGATTTCAATGAAGCTTGAACAAAGATTCGATGATCGCAGGATCATAGTGATCAAAGAAGCTGCTTGTTTTCTCATCGAGGGAAGCGATTTTTTTCATATCTTCTTTTGTTAATTCAAAATCAAAGATATCGATATTTTGTTCCATTCTTTCCTTTTTTACCGATTTGGAAAGGGGAACGATATTCCTTTGAACAAGCCAGCGCAAAATAACTTGCGCGACACTTTTCCGATGTTCTTCGGCAATTTCGCTTAATACTGGATTCGTGAACATATTGTTTCGACCTTCCGCAAAAGGCGCCCAAGCCTCCATTTGAATGCCATATTTTTCATTCCATTTTTGAGCTTCGATCTGCTGCATGAACGGATTGACCTCGACTTGATTGACGGAGGGAATGATTTCAACATTCAAACAAAGATCGACAAGACGATCTGGAAAGAAGTTGCTTACACCAATAGCGCGGATCTTACCTTCTTTATACAAATCTTCTAACGCTCGATAAGCCCCATAATAGTCCGCATACGCTTGATGAAGCAAAACAAGGTCAATATAATCGACTCCCAATTTTTTTAAAGACTCTTCCACCGACGCTTTACATTTGTCGTAGCCATAATTTGTGATCCAAACCTTTGTGGTGATAAACAATTCTTCGCGAGGAACCGATGTTTGAGCAATCGCTTTTCCGACAGCTTCTTCATTGCCATACGATTGGGCGGTATCGATCAAACGATAGCCCGTTTCGATCGCTTCTAAAACGGCCTTTGTGCATTCTTCTGGATCTTGAACTTGAAACACTCCAAAACCAGCTGCAGGCATTTGAATACCATTGTTCAATCGCTTTTCTTTCATATTTTCTCCTTTAATTTATTCGTGGATCTTGATCGCGGTCAGTCGTTTTTCGACAGCAGGATCTTCAGGATCGTGCGTTCCTTTTCCCGTATCGAGTGTTCGGATCGCGTCCATATCCTCTTGACTCAATTCAAAATCTTGAATATCTAGATTGGCAGCCATATGTTCTGGATTTAACGATTTTGGCAAAGAGACGATTCCTTCTTGATAAAGCCAGCGAAGAATGACCTGGACTGTTGATTTATTATGTTTCTTTGCGATTTCCTGCAAGAGTGGATTGGATAGAAGCTCTTTATTTCCGTGACCGAGCGGATACCAAGCCTCTACTACGATCCCATAAGGTTCCATGATCTTTCGCAGCTCTTGTTGCTGGAAGGTCGGATTGCATTCGACTTGATTGACGGCAGGAAGGATCCGGCAATCCTTGATAAAAGATTTAAAGATCTTAGGCGTTTGGTTTGAGATCCCGATCGCTTTGAGCTTTCCTGCATCTACCGCTTCTTCCATCGCCTTCCAGGCACCTTTTAAGTCTCCATAAGGCTGATGGATCAAATAAAGATCGATATAATCCGTATCTAAATTTTTTAAGGATTGCTCAATTCCATATTTAGCGCCTTCATAACTGTTGTCCTGTACCCACAATTTAGAGGTAATAAAAACATCTTCTCGTTTTAATCCAGAATCTTTGATCGCTCTTGCGACATCCGTTTCATTGCCATATCCTGCTGCCGTATCGATATGACGATATCCGCATTTCAGCGCGTTCAATACAGCCTCATAACAAGGACCATCGTTAGAGATCAAAAATGTGCCAAACCCTTCGGAAGGAATTTGCGTTCCCGAATTTAATGAGATCATCAATGGTTTCATCGTGCTTTCTCCTTTTTTTTTCTTCTTACAATATTTATTTTATTTGGATTGCGACGAGCGTCCACTATCGCTTGGACATCATGCTATAATTAAAAAGTATAGTAGGAGAACACATATGGAATTTGATCAATTGGAGTATTTGATTGCTTTTGGAAAATATAGAACTTTATCGAAAGCTGCTGAAAAATTAAATATTTCGCAGCCCGCCTTGACGCGAGCGATGCAAAAGCTTGAGTTCGATTTTAAAGTTCCGTTGTTTGGGAGAACCAAAAATCGGATCGTCTTCAATGAAAATGGAGAGTTTGCCTTGAAATTGGCGCAAGATATGATCCGACAAAAAGAAGCGATGTATCGGAAAATTCTCGCGTTCGATCAAGCCAACCAGCATATCGTGATCGACTCATGTGCCCCAATGCCTTTAGCGGGCTTTCGGCATTTGCTTTTGAAAAAAAACCCCAGCCAACAGATCACAAGTGAACTTGAAGAGGATGAGGAGATGATCATTGAAGCGGTATTAGAAGGACAAGTCACGATTGGAATCTTAAGTCGTCCTATATCGATCAAAGGGTTTCGGTGCTTGCATCTCTGTTCAGAACGATTGTATTTATCGTTGCGAAAAGACCATGAATTTGCTCATGAGAAAAGTTTAAGTTTTCAACAAATCGACGGAATGAGCATTCTAGTGAAAAAGGAAATTGGTGTTTGGGCCGCTCTTTGTCGAAAGGCGCTTCCCAAAAGTAAATTGCTGTTTCAAGAGAATCGAGAAGTCTACGATGAAATCATGCGAATGTCGATCTTGCCTGTATTTCGTACCGATCTTTCTTCCAAAAAAGATGATGACAGCCGCGTCTTGATCCCGATCAAGGATCGATTTGCCCAACTTGATTTTTATGTTTTCTATTCTTCAGAACTCGATACCCGTTTCCGAAAGATCATCGAAAACTTTGACGAAGTAGATTGGAGAGCGGTTTGATCTTCTAATCTTATGAATATCCTATTTTTGGATGCAAAATAAGAAAAAAAGAAAGGAAACAGCCAATGGAAAAAAGCTTTGACAGACAAATCAAAAAGAACAAGATAGGATGAAGCCATAAGGAGGAAAGCATGAACCAAGAAGAACAAGAAAAGAAATGCTTGTATCTAGGAAGCCGTCTTCAAAGACTGCGCGCCCAATACAACTGGTCGCAGCAAGAACTCGCTGATCAAGTTTATGTGAGTCGGCAGACAATTTCCAATTGGGAGACGGGTAAGAATTATCCGGACCTGCAGAGCTTGTTGTTGTTGAGCAAGATCTTTGCGATAAGCCTAGATGACCTTGTAAAAGGAGACTTAGAAATTATGCGTGAAACGATCAAACGTTCCGACATCCATTCTATGTATGTTTATACATACTTGATGATCGGTTTAATTATTGCCGCGATCATCGCCTTTGGATTGGCGATCCATCGATTTGGATGGCCAGGGTATCTTTTAGCCATCGTTCTTTACTTCCTTTCTTTAGTGGTGGCGTTTCGAATCGAAAAAATCAAAAAACAATACGATGTCCAGACGTATCGAGAGATCTCGGCATTTATGGAAGGAAAAAGATTGAACGAGATCGAAACGATCCGTGAATCGGGCAAAAGAGGATATCAAAACATCTTTAAAGTTGTGGCAGGCGCGCTGATCGGAATCTTGATTTGTCTCGTGTTGTTCCACTAAAAAAGCCGCTTAGGCGGATTTTTTCGCTTTATAAAGAAAATAAACATCGATGCTTAAGCATACAGCGGCGATCAGCGTCACATAGTGCCCGATCAGACGAGAAAGAAAAGCGCCGATCGTAACGCTTACTAAAAAGACGAAGACCAAGATCACACTCAATATAAAACGGTACAGATCATCGTTGTCTTTTAAATGAATATATTTAACGAGTCTTTCTACGGCTTCTCTTAAATTTCCATTGAGATAGACGGTCGCTAAAGGAATATGGTGGATCCTGCGAAAGGCGATCGCCTGCATGCCGCATACTAATCCAAAAAGCGGATTGGCCAATGCGTTCCAAGAAAGGGGAAGCAAACTCGCTATAATGATCAAAACGATTTCACAAAGAGCGGGCGCGATCCGCCATCCCTTTCTTTTATCATGCATTTGAAAGTGTGTTCCAAGCACGACGCCAATCACAAATAAAAGCACTGGAAACGTGTATTTTAAAATTTGTGAAAAATCACCATTCGAAATATCGATCCCAAGATACAGCAAGTTTCCTGTCTGGCTGGATGCGAAGACTTTTCCTCGCGTGACATAGCATCCAGAATCTAAGATACCTACGCAAGCCGATGCCAAAACGCCAACGAGCAAAGAATCCTCGCCATAATGTTCATCTTCAATGATTTGTTTTACGGGTTCGATCATAGAAATAAAGCTCCTTTTCTTAATTTTAAAAGGAAAGATGGAGTTTGAGAAAAGTTATGCTTTTTTTAGAAAGAACATCGTAAACGTGGCGCGGCACAACAAGTCGTCGTGATCGTTGAAAATAAACACTTCATAGACACCAATCGTTTTTCCGGCACTGATCTGGTTAGCGATCCCGATCAGTTTTCCACCTGTTCCAGGCTTGATATAGTTGATCGTTCCACTCAGCGTGACACTATCTCTTCCTGTCGCAAAACTCGCTGAGCCCGCGACCGTGTCGGCTAGAGAAAACAAAGCCCCGCCATGAACAAACCCGTGAATATTGAGGATCTGTTCATCGATGACCATTTCCACTTTCGCGTAGCCTTCATCCAGCTCGACGACTTTCATATCGTTGCTTTGAAGATATTGACTGCCCGAATTTAAGCGGGCCATAAGCGATTCCAATTCTTTTTTTGTATGTTTCATACAGGTATTTTACAAAAAACCATAAAAAAAAGAAAATGCATTTGAATTGTGTGTAAATATTCGTTATGTTAAGATATTCGTGAAATGTAAGAGCTTTTATTATTTTATACGTAAACCCAATATTGGTTTCAGTTTTAGAAATATGTGAACAATCACATAAAAACAAGGAGGAAAAATATGGTCGGTATCGTAATAGCCAGCCATGGTGAGTTCGCAAGTGGTATTTTTCAATCCGGACAAATGATTTTTGGAGAACAACCAAATGTCAAAGCCTGTACCTTGATGCCACATGAAGGACCGGATGACATTCGCAAAAAAATGGAAGACGCGATCGCCTCTTTTGAAGATCCAGAACAAGTGCTGTTCTTGATCGATCTTTGGGGAGGAACACCGTTCAACCAAGCCAATGCGCTCTTTGACGGTCATGAAAAAACATGGGCGATCGTGACAGGCTTGAATCTACCAATGCTTATTGAATCGTACGCATCGAGAATGAGCATGGACAATGCCCAAGAGATCGCTGCGCACGTGATGCAATCCGCAAAAGAAGGTATCATGATCAAGCCAGAAGATCTAGCGCCAAAAGAAGAAAAAAAGGAAGAAGTCAAATCCAATCAGCCAACGGGCGCGATCCCGGAAGGAACCGTGCTTGGCGATGGACACATTAAATATGTGCTAGCGCGAATCGATTCTCGTCTACTGCATGGACAAGTCGCTACATCGTGGACAAAATCAACACAACCAGACAGGATCATCGTCGTCTCAGATGGTGTCGCGCACGATCGTCTCCGCAAAAATATGATCATTCAAGCGGCGCCTCCAGGAGTCAAAGTCAATGTCGTCCCGATCAAAAAGATGATCGAGGTGGCCAAGGATCCGCGATTCGGCGCTACAAAAGCGATGGTTTTGTTCGAAACGCCACAAGACGCTTTAAAAGCGATCGAAGGAGGCGTAGATATCAAGACCCTCAATGTAGGAAGCATGGCGCATTCTGAAGGAAAAGTCGCCGTCAATAAAGTGTTATCGTTCAATCAAAACGATGTGGATACGTATGAGAAGCTGAAAAAACTTGGCGTAAAATTCGATGTTCGAAAGGTGCCAAACGATTCAGGTGAAAACATGGACGCGATTCTGCAAAAAGCAAAAGCAGAAATCGCTAAGAAATAGGAGAAAGATCGATGTCAATATTCACGATTATCATGATAATCTTAATTGCCTTTCTTGCAGGGATGGGCGGTATTCTCGATGAATTCCAATTCCATCAACCTCTTGTAGCCTGCACATTGATCGGCATGGTTTCTGGTCAGCTAGAAGCTGGCGTCATGCTTGGTGGAAGCTTGCAGATGATCGCGCTTGGCTGGGCCAACATTGGAGCAGCCGTAGCGCCCGATGCAGCCCTCGCCTCTGTGGCCAGTGCCATCATTCTTGTTCAAAGTGGAATGGGCGTAGAAGGAATTGGTTCTTCGATCGCTGTTGCGATCCCACTCGCTGTTGCTGGTCTGTTCTTGACGATGCTTGCCCGTACGCTTGCCGTACCGATGGTACATATGATGGATAAAGCAGCTGAAAATGCAGAATTTGGAAAGATCCAATTGTGGCAAGTGTTAGCCATCTGCATGCAAGGACTTCGTATCGCGATCCCGGCAGCCGCTTTGTTGTTCATTCCAGCAGAAATCGTTCAAAACTTCTTGCAAAGCATGCCGGCTTGGTTGACGGACGGTATGTCGATTGGTGGAGGCATGGTCGTAGCGGTTGGTTACGCGATGGTCATCAATATGATGGCGACTCGCGAAGTTTGGCCATTCTTTGCGATCGGTTTCTGTATTGCTGCGATCAGCGAATTGACTTTAATGGCCATTGGTGCGATCGGTGTCGCTTTCGCGCTGATCTACCTTCAACTCTACGATCGTGGAGCAGCCGCAAACGCAGGCGGAGTTGGAAATGGCAATTCTGGCGATCCTCTAGGCGATATCCTAGACGATTATGAATAAAAAAGGAGAGTATCATGGCAGAAAAAGTAAGGCTCGATAAAAAAGAGAGAATGCAGGTCGCTTGGCGCTCCACCTTTTTACAAGGTTCATGGAACTATGAACGAATGCAAAACGGGGGATTTTGTTATGCGATGATCCCAGCCATCAAGGCGTTATACAAAAATAAAGAAGATCAAGTCGCCGCTTTGAAGCGACACTTAGAATTCTTCAACACCCATCCATATATGGCGTCTCCGATCATTGGTGTCACGCTTGCGCTCGAAGAAGATCGCGCGCATGGTTCGAATGTAGACGATCAAACGATCAACGGTGTCAAAGTCGGTATGATGGGTCCTTTAGCAGGCGTTGGTGATCCAGTCTTCTGGTTTACGCTTCGTCCTATGCTAGGCGCATTAGGCGCTTCCTTGGCTATGTCCGGAAACGTTTTAGGACCAATCATCTTCTTCTTGGCATGGAATATCATTCGTTGGGCGTTCATGTGGTATACCCAAGAATTTGGCTATAAAGCCGGAATGAAGATCACAGACGACTTGTCTGGAGGACTTCTTCAAAAAGTGACGAAGGGAGCCTCGATCTTAGGTATGTTCGTGCTCGGCTCGCTTGTAGAGCGTTGGGTCACGATCAACTTCAAGCCAGTCGTATCGACTGTACAGCTTCAAGATGGCGCCTTTATCGATTGGGACGCTTTGATCCAAGACAAATATGGACTTCGCGAAGCGCTCATTCAACAAGGACAAGGTTTGTCTTTGACTCCAGAAAAAGTGACGACGCTTCAAGAAAACTTGAACTCGTTGATTCCTGGACTCGTACCATTGTTGTTGACGCTCTTCTGTATGTGGTTGCTGAAGAAGAATGTTTCACCGATCGTGATCATCATTGGCTTGTTTATCGTCGGTATTTTAGGTCACTTGATCGGACTTCTATAATATAGAAAGAATAGAGGTGGAGCATGCTAGAGGAAATGGTTGCATCAAAAAACACATCAGTCGATCTTGTCGTGAAGGGAACTTCCTTTTTAGGGTTGAGCTCTTATGGACAAATCATGGTCGGCAACAACGCTTTTGAATTTTACAACGATCGAAATGTAGCCGATTATATCCAAATTCCTTGGGAAGAAGTCGATTACGTTTGTGCATCTGTGTACTTTAAAGGCAAATGGATTCCTCGGTATGCGATCGCCACGCTTCATAATGGAACATACACATTTGCTTCGAAAGAACCATTAAAAGTGTTGAAAGCGATCAAAAAATATGTTCCAGCTGATCATATCGTTAAGTCTTTGACCTTTTTTCAAGTCGTCAAGCGTGGCTTGAAGCGAAAAGAGAAAGACCCAGCAAAAAGCGCCAATTGACGGCGCTTTTTTTTAGGAGGTTTGCTATAATGGTTGGAAAAGGAAGAAAGAAGGAAAATGTATGTTTGAAATGAATACAGGCTTACAATGGATCATTTCGATCGGATTGATCGCTTATGTGGGCTATTCCTTGTTCAAAACAGGAAAAGAATTTAGAGAATACCGCAAGAATTCGAAAGAATATCTCGCCAAACACAAGGACGCGAAAGAAGAGCATTATGGGATATGGCAATGCACGCTGCTTGTGATCATGACGATCGCTTGTTTAGGGATGGCGCTTTTTGCTCAACTATTTTCAGTGGACGAAAGCCAATTGCTGCTCTATCGAGTCGCTTATTTATGTATTGGGATCTTGTTTGTCGGATTGACAATGGAGATGTGGATCCATCGCTCGATCATTTTTACAGAAGATGGTTTTTTTATCGGAACGAGAGCATATCGTTATCGTATGATCACAACCTTGGAAAAAAGCAAGGGGATCATCAAAACGATCCGTGTTCTTTTTCAAAATGGCGATGTGATCCAAGTCTCGCTGAAGATCGGAGAACTGATCCGCGTCCGCTATAATGAATTTAAGGCGATCAAAAAAGAAAAGAAAGAAAAAAGGAGACGTCGATGAAGCTCTTCCTGAGCGATGTGGATGGAACTCTTTTGAGCTATGACCATCATGTGCGCAAAGAAGATATCGAAGCGATCAAAGTGTGGCAAGCCAAAGGGGATCTTTTTGGACTCGTTAGCGGAAGAGGCTATGCGTTTTGCGCCGATCTGCTCAGGGAGCATGGAATAAAAAGCGATGTTTTGATCACCAACAATGGTGCTTGCGCCTATATAAAAGATGAATGCGTCTTTTCAGATCCGATCGAGAAACAATCCGTGTTCACTGTCTTTGAAGACCTTAAAACGATGAAAGAAGCCCTTATTCCGTTTATCACGATGGACGATGGGTATCATTATGCGCGAAAAGAAGAGCTCGCTCTTCTCAAACAAAAACAAGCGCATTTGAAAACTTTTGGTGAAGGGGATGTTTTAGAAGAAGTGAAGGCGGGAAAAAAAGTATACAAGATCAGTCTTTATGTCTTTGATCCGCAAATGACCGATCGGCTCCTCGCTCTGTTTCAAGCAAAATGGCCTGCTTTGAATGTATCCAAAACGTCGATCGACTATATTGAGATCACCAATCAAGGGGTAGATAAAAGAAAAGCTTTTGACGCTTTAGAACAAAATATGGCGATCGATCGGGAACGCGTCGCTTTTATTGGAGATGGAAGCAACGATCTTCCTTTGTTTGACGCGCTCCCCCATACGTATGGCATGCCTCATACACCAGGCGAAGTAAAAAAACATGTGAATAAAATCGTCACTTCTATAGAAGAGGCGATCAAGATAGAAGAAGGAAGAATTTGATTATGTCAAGAAAACGAAAAGCAGGACCTCGGGCGACCGCTGCTTCGATGGTCTTGGAAACTTTAAAAAAAAGAAAGGCGTTTGATTCCAAGAGCGCGATTCCAGTTTCCGCCTTTAAAGATCTGCCCTTAGCGACAAAGACTTTGGCGTATACGATCGCTAATTTGGTCGAGGAGGGAGTCGTCGTCCAAACAGATGGCGATCTCTATTATTATGATGAGCTTGGCTTCAAAGCGCTGGAAGTGAAGTTCGTGAAAGGATATTCGATGTTTATCGTGATTCCGATCGTTCTTTTAGTGATCGTTTTGCTCGTTCAGCATTTTTTTCATATTTAGATCGATGATGTGGCATTCCACATCATTTTTTTGTGTTCGTGTGCTACATTGAAAGAAAAAGGAGAGACGTTTATGTCAATTGAAGCGGCCGACGCGTATGCAGAAGCAAGAAAAGCGGGAAAAAAAGAAGAAGCAGAAGGGAAAGGGCTGCCCGTCCTCGATCAAATCTTACAAGATCCAAGCGAGTATGCTAAGGAAAGGATCGGAATTCGAGAAATTCCTTTAGAGCAAATCGTAGGAACGAAGACAGAAGGACGAAAGGGCGCCATGACAGGGCAGTTTTTACCTCTTTTAAAGGAAGATAGCGAATTTGCCAATAAGTGGATGCGCTTATATGACGCGCAAATCGAAGAAGGCTTGCGCGACCCGATCAAAGTATACGAATATTATCATCAATATTATGTGGAAGAGGGAAATAAACGCGTTTCTGTCATGAAATTTTTAGGCGGCAATTCGATCATGGCGGATGTCACTCGAATCTTGCCAAAAAAAGAAAAGACCCAAAAAAGCCAGGCGTACTACGCGTATCTCGATTTTATTCGCGAACACCATCTTGATTTTATCGACTTGCCAAAAAAAGAAGAGTATAGCCAGCTTGAAAAGCTCTTGTCGCTTGGTAAAGAGGAGCGGATGAACCGAGAAAAAGAGCGCCAAATCAAAGCAGAATATGAATTGTTCAAAAAAGCGTTTGCTCAGATCAAAGACGAAGGAATGCATTTGAGCGTTGGAGAAGCGTTTCTCTTGTATTTAGAAACATATGGACTCGAGGGCTTTACTGAAAAAAGCCGGCTCGAGCTTGAAAAAGAATTGCTGCGCATCCAAGCGGATCTGCGCGCTTTTCCAAAAAAACTAGAAGCGAAGATCGAAACCCAGCCCCTCGATAAGGAACTGAAAAAAAGGATCTTGCTCAAACCAAAAGTCAATGTTGGCTTTATTTATGTGAAAGATGAAATGCGCTCGGCTTGGACAAAGCTTCATCTCGAGGGCCAAGAGTATGTCAAGCACCTCATGCCAGAAGAAGTGTATACGAAATCGTATTTTGACGCGAACACGTTGGAAGAACAAATCAGCCAGATCGAGAAGGCGATCGAAGACGGGGCGCAAGTCGTTTTTACAACGTCTCCGATCATGCTGCGGGCAAGCATCATGATGGCGGCCAAATATCCAAAAGTGCAGATCTTGAATTGTTCGCTCAATACACGAACGGGGCATTTACGGACTTATTTTGCCCGGAATTTTGAAGTTCAGTTTCTTAACGGGATGATCGCAGGGATCCTCTCGGAATCGGATGAGTTAGGCTATATCGCGGATTATCCATTTTATGGGATGATCTCTAATATCAACGCGTTCGCACTAGGAGCTAAGATGGTCAACCCTCGAGCGAGAGTGTTTTTGGATTGGTCCACTGCCAAACAGACGCTGCAGACAGGCCACGAAATCAAGAACGTAGATATCACTTATATTGCAGGAGAAGAGTTCAACACGGAACTCAATTCGCCAAAAATGTTTGGCTTATACGATCTAAGCAAACAAAGATTCATGAATTTAGCAACTCGCAAATATTATTGGGGAGAATTTTATAAGCAACTTTTGACGAGTATATTGAACGGATCGTTCCGTTTGATCGAGCGTCATGGTAACGAGTCGATTAATTACTGGTGGGGATTGAGCAATGGAATGCTGGAGCTCTATTTAAAAGATAGTTTGCCTAAGCAGACAAGACGTTTGATCGAAGTGATGAAGGAACACATGTCTGAGGGAGGATTCAATCTTTTTTCCACAGAAATGAAGGATCAAAAGGGCCGCATTCGCAACCATGAAAACGAATCGATGTCTTTGCAGGAAATCGCCGACATGGATTGGCTTCTAGAAAATGTGGTCGGAAAGATCCCTAAGCTTTCTGATTTTACAGAAGAGGCGCAAGAATTGATTGCCCAATATGGAATCTATTCTCTTCAGGAAGGAAGTGTGGATCATGGAATTGAAGATCCTAGCGATCAGCGATGAAGTTTCTAAAGCGCTTTATGAGTATTTTGATCCAAAAAAGCTAGAGGGAATCGATATGATCGTTTCTTGTGGGGATCTTCCAGCGTATTATTTGACCTTTTTGGCGACAGTCTTTCGAGGACCTGTCTTATATATCCATGGCAACCATGATGTCAAGTACGCATATAAGCCTCCTGAAGGATGCATCTGCATCGAAGATACGATCTATGAATATAAAGGCGTCCGTTTTTTGGGATTGGGAGGCTCTTATCAGTACAACAGCACAGAATGGCAGTTTACTGAAAAACAAATGGAGAAAAGAGTGCGCAAGCTCTGGTGGATGATCCGTAAATACAAAGGATTTGATGTGCTTGTCACTCATGCTCCGGCTTATCGTTTGAGCGATGGAAAGGATCTTTGCCACCGGGGATTCCGTGCTTTTCGAATTTTAATGGACAAATACGCGCCAAAATTATACTTATACGGACATGTCCATATGTCATATGGGGATTTTCCGCGTAAATTCTATTACAAGCATACGTTGTGCGTGAATGCGTACGGGTATTATGAAGTGGATTTGAGGGCTTAGGTCCTCTTTTTTTTGAATGTGTGACAATTTTCACTATGTTTATACGTTGAATCCTGAAATACTATAGATAAAAGAGATTGTGGTAAGGACTGCATGTTATTTGTGGCAAAAAGAAATGATGTTACGAATTTTAAAGAAATTATAGAAAAGTCAACAAAAAAAGAGCAGAAATTATTCAGTAAACCTGTTAAAATTATGGATAAATATGGGAATTTTGCTCGAAAACGCTTGCATATCAAATAACATACAGATATACTTACCTTAGTAAATCACATAGTTGAGATGGAGGAGAAATATGAAATATGTAGTTATGGTAAGCCATGGCGAATTTGCTCCAGGTCTTCATTCCGCTGTTAAAATGATGACTGGAAATCGTGACGATGTATTATCCACTAGCTTGAAAGAGGATATGAGCGCGGATGAATTCGCGGCGAACTTCAAGGAACTTGTGAAAGATCTAAAACCAGGGGAAGATCAAGTGATCTTGCTTGCGGATATTTTGAGCGGATCTCCATTCACGAACGCTTTAAGCGTTTTGGATGAAAAAGGAATGCTTCAAGACTCGCTTGTGATCGCTGGAATGAACATGCCTCTTGCGATCACGGCTGTGCTCATGAAAGATAACTTTGACGATATGAACGCTTTGAAAGAAACGCTGCTTAGTGAAGGAAAAGCGGGATTGACTGAATTCGTCGTTGCTGCTAACGATGACGAAGACGATCTTTAAAATTGGGTTTAAGCGTTAGGAAGCGCTGAATCATACGATCAAAATTAGAGGAGGAAAGAAAAATGATTACTTTTATGCGTGTGGATGACCGTATCATTCACGGTCAAATCATCACTCGTTGGTCAAAAGAGTACCCTTGTGATGGAATTATCGCGGTCAACGACAAAGCGGCTACGACACCAGTTCTTGCTCAATCTTTTAAAGCAAGCACGGATAAGAAGGTGTTCGTATGGACGAAGGAACACTTCAAGGAAGTTCAAGACAAAGTTCTGAATTCTCCAAAGCGCTATTTCTTGATCACGAAAAATCCAGTGGATATGAAAGAGATCCTCGTAGATATGGATTTCAAGCCTAGCGATGTAAAAAAATTGATCATCGGACCTTGCAATGACCGTCCAGGAGCTACAAAACTTGGTCAAAACCAAAGTATCACGCAAGAAGAAGCAGACGCTCTTGAAGCGATCTACAAAAAAGGCTATGATGTTGAATTCGCGCTTTTGAAGGAAACATCGATCGGTGAATGGCCAAAATTCAGATCTAAATTCGGTTATTGATTGGGAAGAACGATAATCGGTTAGATAAATTTAAGTAAAAGGAGAAGAGTTTTATGAGTTTATTTCAAGCTATCTTGATTGGTTTGGTTTCTTGTACAGCTGCTTCCACGATTGCTTGCTTAGGTACGACAGTCGGTAACTATACGTTGAACCGTCCGCTCGTTGCATCCATGATCGTTGGTATCATTCTTGGCGATGTTTCTGGATGTATCTTAATTGGTATCCCTATGCAGGTTATGTGGATCGCGCTCGTTACACCTGGTGGAACTGTTGCATCAGACTTACGTGCCGTTTCTTATATCGGTATTCCTCTTGCCTATGTTGGCGTTAAGGCCGCTGGTATCGATCCTGCGTCCGACGAAGCTTTCCAATTGGCAAGTTCTATTTCGGCCATGACTGGTACGATCGGTATCACGTTGTTCTATGGTACAGCGATGATGAACCTGATCTGGCAGCATATTGGATGGGCAAAACTTGATAAAGGCGATTTCGAGATCGTTGGAAAAGTAGACGCTTTGATGCCTTTGATCTCTCACTTCTGCTTGTCTTTCTTGCCTGTTACTTTGCTTTGCTATTTTGGATCCGGAGCCGTTGAAGAAGTATTCAAGACGTTGGATGTATCTGTTTGGTATGTCAAGGCCCTTCTTTGCGTAGGTTCTGTTCTTCCAGCTGTTGGTATCGCGATCTTGTTGAAATCTGTGGTGAACAAAACATCTGACTTAGTATTCTTCCTTCTTGGTTTCGTTCTTGCAGCTGCAATGGGATTGACTCTTCTTGCTGCTACAGTTGTTGGTGGTGTATTCGCTTTGATCAACTACCAGATGACAATGATCAAGATCGAGGCAAACAAAGGCGGCGGAGCTGCTGTTGTCGTTGAAGAAGAGGAGGATATTTAATTATGAAAAAGATTTCTAAAAAGACATTAAATTCATCCTTCTGGCGTTGGTGGTATGGAAACTTGACTTGTTTCTCTCACGAACACATGCAGACTTTTGGTTACATGTGGGCGATGATCCCTATTTTGAAGGAATTGTACCCTACTCATGAAGAACAAGCTGAAAAGCTTCAAACATACTATGCATTCTTCAATACAGAACCTCAAATTGGATGTATCGTAGTCGGTGTTACAGCTGGTTTGGAAGAAGCTCGTGCAAATGGCGCTGAAGGAATCGATGATGAAATGATCAATGGTATCCGTGCTGGTTTGATGGGTCCATTGGCTGGTATCGGTGACTCTTTGATCGTTGGTACGTATATTCCGATCTTGTTAGGTATCGCGGTAGGTCTTGCTGAAGGCGGATCTGTGATCGGTCCTATCTTCTACATCGTAGTTTGGAATATCACATCGACTTGGTTCCAAAAATTCGTATTCGATAAAGGATATTCTCTTGGTGGTTCTGCCGTAGAACTTCTCGTTGGTGAAAAGGCGACAGCGTTCCGTGAATCCGTTATCGTTATGGGTCAAGTTATCGTTGGTGCCATGGCCGCTTCTTGGGTCAACATCACTACTCCACTTCAAATCGCTACGAACTCTGAGGGTGAACCTGTAATGTTGCAGGCGAACTTAGATGGAGCGTTCCCTAAGATCTTGACAATGTTGTTTGTCGTATTCTGCTGGTGGCTCCAAGCGAAAAAAGGTTTAACACCAATCAAAGTCCTTCTTTTGATGGCAGTGATCGCTTTCGTTGGATCTGTTTTGGGTATTCTTGGATAGAATTAAAATCAGATGGAAGTGAAGATCAACACGTGTCTTCACTTCTTTTTTATACTTTTTAGAAAGGGGGTCAAGTATGAAACTATCAAAAAGGGAACGAGAGGCGCTTGCTTTATCCATTCAACAAGAAAATGAAATGCTGAAGCGCGTAGGAAAGATCATTCGAAATTCATTTGTGGCTTTGGCGGTTTTTCTCTTGTTGTTTTACTGGGGATATTCTGGAATCCATGATGTATTTTTTCCTAATCTTTCCGCAAGCGGCCATCAAGTGATCAAATGGATCGGGATCATAGGCTCGATCGCATCGCTAGCGATGTTGATCTTCTCATTGACAGCTCGCCATTATGGAAAGAAGAACGTCTTGAAAAAGATCGATAAGTATCAAGGAAGAACATCTTCGTAGATTTACTTTGGTCACTGTTCTTCACATATTTTTACATATTGTTGACATATTGAGTAGGTAGGATTTGAGTATTCTATAACCGAGCAAAGAAATGCTCACTTCATAATCAAATTCCCTTTCTTAAAACTTTCTTGGAAAGAACCAGCGCGAGCTGGTTTTTTCTTTTATACCGTTATTTCACATAAGTCTCCCATTCGATTGCGAGGATGAATTGTTATGATACAAAAGAACAGAAAGTGATCTGTTCACTTCATAATCAAATTTCCTTTCTTAAAAAAGTCGGTGTTTACCGATTTTTTTCTTTTTTATGCTTTAGTGCTTTCACATCAAATCACAAATTATATACATATTAAAAAAGTAGGTTTTAGGTATTCTATAACCGAGCAAAGAAATGCTCACTTCATAATCAAATTCCCTTTCTTAAAACTTTCTTGGAAAAAAACCAGCTCTAGCTGGTTTTTTTTCATATTTACCTAAAAATCATGTAAGGTTTCTTTATGATAGGAATCTGATATAATGAGCCCGAAAGGATGAAGAATGCTATGAATCAAAGAAAATTAGAGATTACTATGTTCTCGAGCGCAGACAAGGTTGCTGGACAAGGCGTAGGGTCGGCCTATTTGGAACAAGTCAATCTATTGAAATCGCAAGCAAGCGAGCTATTCGATATTAAGATAAATGACTGGTTCGCGAAAGCGGATATCAAGCATTTTCATACGATCGATCCTGCGTTTCTCGTTCCTATGCTCGATAAAAAAGCAGTAAAGGTGGCGTATTGTCACTTTTTACCTGATACAGTTATCGATGGAAGTTTGAAGATCCCTTCTGCTTTTCAACCTTTAACTTCTCACTATATCATTCATTTTTATAATATGGCGGATCATTTAGTCGTTGTAAATCCAAGCTTTATACCCGACTTAGTCCGTTATGGGATCCCCCGCGAAAAGATAACGTATATTCCAAATTATGTTTCAAAAGAAAAATTCCACTCTTTAGGACAAGCCAAGAAGGAAGAAACACGCCAAAAATATAATATTCCAGAAGACGCGTTCATCGCTTTAGGCGTTGGACAAGTTCAGACCCGGAAGGGAGTGCTTGATTTTTGCGAAGTCGCTCAGCTTTGTCCTGAAATCACATTCGTATGGGCGGGCGGTTTTTCATTTGGCGCCATGACAGACGGCTATGAAGAACTAAAAGCGCTTATGGAAAATCCACCCGCAAATGTGCGGTTTATTGGAATCATCGATCGAAGCGAAATGGTTTCCATTTATAATATGGCTGATGTTCTTTTTGTGCCAAGCTATAATGAACTATTTCCTATGACGATCTTGGAAGCAAGCAATCTTGGAATTCCGCTGTTGCTTCGAGACCTGGATCTTTACCGAGATATCTTATTTGGCCATTATCTTATGGCCCAAAACAACGAGCAGTTTGCCAAAGATCTCATGGTCTTAAAAAACGATCCGGCACTCTATCAAAAATATCAAAAAGAAAGCGAAGCGATCAGCGCCTATTACTCGAAAGAACACGTGGTCGAAATGTGGAAATCGTTTTATTTGGATGTTTATCATCAAAAACAAAGAGAGCTAGGAAACGAATAGAAAGATTTGGGAAATGAAAAAGACAAACTATTTTTGGAATTTTGTCCTAATTGCGCTCATTACGGTTGTCGCGTTATGGTTTGCCCTCAAAGATAATTATCATGAAGTGATCAATGCGATCTCAAAATTGAATGGTTTTGCCCTCGCTCTCATATTAGCGTGGGGCATCGTCTATACGTGTGTATGGGGTATTGTATACCGCGTACTTGGAAAAAAGTTCGTAAAAAATTATTCATTGTTAGATGGGATCATCGTCGCCTTTACCGGTACCTTCTTTTCAGGCATCACGCCTTCGGCGACAGGCGGACAATTTGGACAAGCCTATGTTTTGAAAAAACAAGGAATCAGCTATGCCGACGGAGCTTCTCTGTTATGGGCTGATTTTATTATTTATCAAACAACAATGATGTTGTATGTAACTCTTTTATTTTTAAGTAAATTTTCCACCTATTCAGGCCATTCTGTTTGGTTTACACTTGCCTGGGCGGGATATGCGGTCAATGTCGTCGTTATTTTAGGCTTATATACGATGGCGATTTTTCCAAATGTATATATCCGACTCTCTCAATGGGCGGTAAAGATCCTTTCAAAGATCAAAGTCGTCAAAGATCCAGAAAAGACGCTCGAATCTTGGACGATGCAGATGACATCCTTTACCGGAGAAATCAAAAAACTATCAAAAGATAAATTGATCATTTTAAAATGTATGCTGATCAATTTTGTCCGCTTGACTTTGCTGTATGCTTTGCCTTATGTGATCGCCATGCTTTTAGGGATCCATTTGCCTTTAAGCAAACTCATCGACGTGATCGCACTTAGCTCTTTTGTGACGATGGCCAATAGCTTTATCCCTATTCCTGGAGCGAGCGGAGGAACGGAAATGATGTTTTCGATCGTCTTTTCTCCATTGTTTCACTCTCTAACAAGCGCCGTCTTGATTTTATGGAGAGTTTCCACGTATCATATTATATTGGTGCTAGGAGGGATCATCTTCATGGTTGCCAAAGCGTACTACGAAAGAAGAAAAGACGCTCCTCATCCAGAAAGCGAGGCATAATACATGAACGTAGGCATTTTTACAGATTCCTATTTACCCGATATCAATGGTGTGGTCACCAGCATCGTGACGCTCAAAAAGGCACTCGAGCAACTCGGTCACACCGTCTTTATTGTGTCCAATCATATCGGTACTCGAATTCTTTATGATCCAGAAGAAAGGATCTTACGCCTGCCCGGTGTCGAACTTAAACATTTATATGGGTATACGATGTCGAGCCCCCTAAATTTCGCAAGAGAATATCTTGAAGAAATGGATCTAGACATTATCCATACCCAACACGAATTTGGCGTATCGCTCTATGGAAGAATGATGGGCAAAGAACTCAATATTCCTGTTGTCTACACCTATCATACAATGTATGAAGATTATACCCACTACATCAATCCATTCGACTTGAATCATATCGAAAAAGCCGGAAAATGGGTCGTCAAAAGCGCGTCCAGAAAGCTAGGCAATACAGTCCAGGCCGTGATCGCTCCTTCCGAAAAAACCAAAGAAACTTTATATGAATACGGCGTTCGCGCTCCAATCTATGTTGTTCCTACCGGACTGGACCTAGATCGTTTCAAACTTGAAAACCTCGAACCAGAAAAGATCCAAAACATCCGTGAACAGCTCGGATTTCACGAAGACACAAAAACACTCGTCTTTGTAGGACGGATCGCCAAAGAAAAATCAATCGAAATACCGATCGAAGCGCTCTCCCTCCTGAACGATCAAGACATCCATTTGATCATTGTTGGAGCAGGAACCGATGAAGAGTATTATCAAGAGCTTACTCGGAAAAAAGAGCTGGATCACCGCGTTCACTTTATCGGTAAGATCCCATCCGAACAAATTCCGTATTATTACGCCGCATTTGATGGATTCGTTTCTGCTTCTTTAACAGAAACCCAAGGCTTGACTTATATTGAAGCGCTCGCGAGCGGATTGAATATATTTGGTCGCCGCGACGAAGTGCTCTACGATTTGATCGATGAAGGAAAAACAGGCTATTATTTTGACGATGCGCAAGAACTCAGTCAAAAAATCGAACACTTTTTTTCTTTGTCGCGCGAAGAACGACAAAAAAAAGCCGACCTATGTAGAGAAAAGACCATTCCTTACGCGAAAGAGCTTTTTGGACAAAAAGTCATCGCCGTCTATGAACAAGTGATCGATGATTATCGTTTGACGTTTACCGTAGAAAAGATCCGGATCCAAGATGACTTTGTGAAACTCTATTTAGAGCGCGAAAGCGATGAAGACACGATCAAGATCTTGATCCCGTTGGATGATTTTTTTGAATTGAAGATCGGACTGCATACGAAAGTCGATGCCTATCTTGTGTCTGGTTATTTAACGATGCAAGAATATTATCAAGCGTATTCGATACTCAAACGACGAGTCTTCACGAAAGAACAGTCCGTATTTGAATTGAAACAATATGCCCATCATCATTTTGAATTGGATGAAGCCAAACTCAATCAGCTTATCCAAGAATTCCAAGAAAAAAACTGGCTCAACGATCAAAAATATGCCTATGAAAAAGCAGAATATTGGCATGATATGGGCAACTCAAGACGAAATATCGCAGCCAAGCTTTCAAAAGCCGGGATCGCACGCGATTTGATCGACGAAGTTCTTCAAAATCTAAATACAAAAAAAGAGCTCGCGAACGCCCAAGCGCTCGCTCAGCGCTTGATCCAGACGGTAAAATTGCAGTCATCGAACATGAAACGGAAAAATATCATCCATAAATTGATCCAAAAAGGATACTCAAGCGATATCGCCCAAGAAGTTGGAGAAGCTCTAGAACTCGATGACAACGATGAAGAAGCGCTTCAGCTAACCTTTAAAAAGGCTGTGCGCCTCTATTCTTCCTTGCCAGAAGAAAAACGGCGCCAAAAAATTCGTCAATATTGCTTGCGGAACGGTTTTTCAGGACAAGAAATCGATGAAAAATTAGAAATGAGTGAAGAATTTAATGATTAAAGATATTCATGAAGAAGGAAAGATCCATATCAAAGCGCTGATCACAAAATGCGATCGCGGACGGACCGCCAAAAACACCCCCTACCTTTCGCTGATCTTAGAAGATAAGTCCGGCATCCTCGATGCCAAATTTTGGAATTTGACCGAAGAACAAATTGGTCAATATCGCGTCGGGATGGTCGTGGAAGCCTATGGAGAAATCCTTTTTCATAAAAACGCGACGCAGCTGCGCGTCAGAAAATTGAGCGTAGACGAAGAAGCCAACCTTCTCGATTACGTGCGCGAAGCGCCGATGGAAAAAGAAGCGATGGAACAAGAGATCGACACGATCATCGCCAATATGAAAGATTCAGTGATCCAGGAAGTCGTAAAAAAAGTATTAGAAAGCGTCAAGGAACGCTTTTACCTCTATCCTGCTGCGACTCGAAATCATCACAATTTCGTAGGCGGACTCGCTTACCATACGATTTGCATGGCAAGAATGGCAAAACCTGTCGTAGAACAATATCCATTTTTAGATGAAGATCTCGTTCTCGCAGGCATCCTGCTCCACGATGTTGGAAAAGTCGATGAATTATCGGCCCCAATGTTGCCAGAATATACGAATGTAGGCAATCTGCTCGGTCATATTTCCATTATGTCGAATCGAATCGATCGGATCGCCACTTCCTTAGGCTATGAAGACGATGAGCGCGTGATCTTGTTGAAGCACTTAGTGCTTTCCCATCATGGAAAGCTCGAATATGGATCTCCTGTATTGCCAATGATCCCGGAAGCGGAAGTATTGACGATCCTCGACAATCTCGATTCAAGAATGTATATGATGAAACAAAGCATCGACGCAAGCCAGCCAGGCACTTTTGGACCTCGCATTTACGCGCTTGACAATCGGATGATCTACCATAGAAAGAAGGAGGAACAAGAATGAAGATCGGATTCGTTTCTTTAGGGTGTTGTAAAAATTTAGTGGATTCCGAAAACATCATGGGAGTCCTTCAAGAAAATGGGCACCAAATCGTTGGCGACCCCAAACAAGCAGACGCGATCGTCGTCAATACGTGCGGATTTATCGAGTCCGCAAAAGAAGAAAGCATCCAGACGATCTTTAAAATGAGTCAATATACCGACAAGCTGATCGTTACGGGCTGTCTAGCTCAACGATATGAACAAGAGCTCAAAGAACAGATCCCGGAAATCAAAGCGGTCATTCCGATCAAGGATTATGGAAATCTAGCCGCCCGCTTGCAAGAGGTGCTCCACGATGAAGGAAAGGGCGCTTTTTTGAAAAGCGAAAGACCTCTATCCGGAAATCCATGGAGCGGTTATGTAAAGATCAGCGATGGCTGCTCGAACCACTGTACTTATTGCGCCATCCCATTGATCCGGGGCGATCAAGTCAGCAAACCAATCGAAGATGTGGTTGAGGAAGTCGAGCATCTTTCCAAACTTGGGGTAAAGGAAGTGACTTTGATCGCGCAAGACACGACAAAATACGGACTTGACCTCTATGGAAAACTCATGCTTCCAGAGCTTTTAAAAAAAGTGGACGCGATCGAAGGGATCCACTGGATCCGGATCCTTTACATGTATCCAGATGAGATCGAGCCAGCCGTATTGGATGTGATGGAGAACTCGAACAAGATCTTGCCTTACTTTGATATACCGATGCAGCACGCCAATAACGCTCTGTTAAAAAAGATGAATCGAAGAGGAACGAAGGAAGACGTGATCGATCTTGTCAAAGAGATCCGCTCCCGCTTTCCGGAAGCGACGCTTCGAACGACGGCGATCGTTGGATTTCCCCAAGAAAGCGATGCCGACTTTGAAGAGCTCATCGATTTTATTCAAGAGATCAAATGGGATCGATTTGGCGCTTTCACCTATTCAAAAGAAGAAGACACGCCAGCCTACTCTCTAGAAGGCGAGATCGAGCCAGAAGTTGCGAAAGCTCGATTGGATCGTTTGATGGCTGTCCAAAAGGAAATTTCTTTGAAAAAAAACAAAGCCAAGATCGGAAAGCGGATCGAAGTTCTTGTCGAAGAAAAAGAAGCGCTGAAGAAACAGTATCGCGGACGCTCGAAAGCGGACGCACCCGATGAAGTCGATGGACAAGTGATCTTCACGAGTCCAAAAGAAATTGCGCTCGGAGAATTCGTCACAGTTTTGATTACGGACGCATCGGCGTATGATTTATTTGGAGAACAAGTCATAGAATAAATAGAATAGGAGTCAATAGAATATGGTAAAAGAAGAATTGATGGCGCGATTAAGCGCTGGGGTTGGCGCAAGCGAAGAAGGCGCCAAGATCTTAAAAGATGTTGAAAAGGATGGGTCTCTCGTTTCTAAGGAAGACTTTGAAACACAGTTGAAGAGCCTTGAAGAACTCAGCAAAAAATATGCCGAATATGGAGATGAAGATATGCTCGCTTTCACAAAGAAAAAAATCGAGATCTTTGAGCGCGCGATCAATATTTTAGAAGGAGAGGACTAGCTGTGTACGATCGTCCAGGATTGCAGTTGTACAAAGCCCTTCCTCCACTCGTATTTGAAAATAGTCGGTATTTGTTTTTGGTGACGATGCCTAGTGTGAAAGCAGAAGAAGCGAAGTTGTATTTTGGCGATTCATCCAATCATTTTTGGGATGTGCTTTCCGCTATTTACGATCTTCCTGTAAACACCAAAGAAGAAAAACTCGCTTTATGCCAACAAGAAAAGATCGCGATCACTTCAATCGTTGCTTCTTGTTTGAGGCATATGTCCGAAGCCGATACGATGGAAGAGATCCAACTTAATGATATCCAAGGCTTCTTAGAAGCCCATTCTACGATCGATACGATCATCTGCGTTTCCCATCGTGCCAAAGAGTTGCTGGAACGTTCCAATTATCAAGGTGGATGCGCGATCGAATACGTTCCATCCCCTTCAGGTGCCGACTTGGATTATGAAAGTGTCGACAAACTTCTTCCGAAGTATAAAGAGGCGCTAGGAGTTTAAGTATGAAACTCTATTTTGCGAAAGTGAAGGTGGACGCTATCATTCCCTCCAAACGGGATGAAGATGCAGGCTACGACCTTTATCCTTGCTTTGAGGAAGGATTCATGCAGATTGAGCCAATGCATACCAAACTCGTTCCTCTTGGGATCGCGAGCGCCTTTGATTCAAATTATGTGATGCTTTTAAAGGAAAGAGGCTCGACAGGTTCGATCGGGCTTGCTCAAAGAGCCGGAGTGATCGATAGCGGATATCGTGGCGAATATTTGGCGCCGATCACGAATTTAAATGAAAAGCCATTGCGGATCGTGAAAAAGGATGTTCTTTCTCAAATGGAGGAAGAAGAAAAAAAACAATTTGTTCTCTATCCTTATGAAAAGGCGATCGCGCAAGGGATTTTATTGGAGATCCCGAAAGTCGAAAAAGAAGAGATCCCCTATGAGCAGCTGAAACAGATCGCTTCTTTACGCCAAGAAGGACGGCTCGGCAGCTCTGGAAAATAAGAAGATCTAAAAAAGACCGGTTATATCGATCGGTCTTTTCGCATGGATATTAAAATGGAATGGATCTTTTTCAAGTGAGAAAGCATCATTTGCTCCGCTTCCTCTTCGTTCTGGTTTTGGATCGCTTCATTGATCTTTTGATGATCGAACCGAACTTGTTCACGAACGATTTCCGGTTCAAGTTTCATGACATGCGAGATCGAATAGGAAACGATCGGCAAGATCGAGCGAATCAAGGAATTGGGGGAGCATTCTATGATCTTTTGATGAAAGTAAAAATCACGATAATAGGCATCCGACTCGTGCTCTTGATCCGCTAGATCAAAGCCCTCTTGGATGCTTTCACGCATTGGCTGGGGCGATCTTGTGGCACAAGCCGCACAGGAAGGTTCGATCAAGCATCTCAACTCCATGGCTTCGATCAAACGGTCCAGTTGCGCGATGTGGTAGGCGGCCCTAAAGGTCGGATCTTGAAATTTAGAATGATCCGTTAAGAAAGTTCCTTTTCCACGCCGGATCTCTAAAATACTTTCGTCGACTAAAAGACTGACGGCTTGGCGGATCGCTTTTCTAGATACTTGGAAGATGTCGGCAAGCTCGTATTCATTGGGAAGCTTGTCGCCCTCTTTCAGTTTATGATCAATGATATAGTGCATTAATTGATCGGAAACTTCATAATTTTTCATGACTCCTATTATATCAAAAATTTCGGGGGGAGGGGGTGAACAAAAAATTTCTAAAAAACCTAGATCCAAATCCATGGATCTAGGTTCAATACATCAATCAATAAAGGTTTGCTTTTCAACATCATACAAACCCGTATCCATCAGGCGGATACTTGGGATCACTGGCAAGGAAAGGAAAGCGAGCGCGTTGAATGGATCGATCGTCTCACTCACACCCATTTCGTGGGCTTCGTGCTCGAGCGAACTTGCTAAAGCCGCGACTTGGCTCGCTTTATCCATGCTCATGAGCCCTCCGATCGGAAGCGGCAAAATATGTTTCACTTCATGGTCTTTGACAAGGACATAGCCTCCATGGATGTCGGCTAAGGTTTTTGCCGCCAAGAGAATGTCTTTATCGTTGTCGCCAACGATGATCATATTGTGAGAATCGTGACTGATCGTGGAGGCGAGCGCTCCATTTTTTAGACCATAGCCTTTAAGGATGCCGGCGCTGATGTTTCCATTTTTCCCGTGGCGTTCGACAACGACGAGCTTATTGTAGAGACCATCAGGTTCAAAATAAATCATGCCAGGTACTTCTTCTTGAAGGTGTTTTGTCAACAAGGAGTTTGGTACGAGCTCGATCACATCGTTTTTCTCTTTTTTCTTGATTTCGATCGACTCGCTCGTGATGGCTGGAATCGTGACAGTATCGAGCAGAGTGGATGGATCGATCGGCTTTAAGTGCTTTAAGGAAGCACGATGTCCATTTTTGATGACAGAATCGATCTCGACTGTTTCTGGATCGTTCAAGATCACAAGATCGGCTTGGTAGCCGGCCGCGATCGCGCCTTTCCGTTTCAGCTTATACATTTGGGCAGGATTGATCGTCGCCATTTTATAGGCTTCAAAAAGATTCACGCCACACTGGATCGCTTTTTTGATGCAGGCCGAAATATGGCCTTCTCTTAAAATATCGGCGATATGCTTATCATCGGTACAATACGCGCAGCGATCAAAAGGAATATGGTTCTTGACAAAGCCTTGGACGATCGGCTCAAGATCGTGGGCTTGGCTTCCATCTCTCAACAAGACAAAGAAACCAGCTCTTAGCTTAGCGAGAGCTTCTTCATACGATGCGCTTTCATGGTCAGTGAGAACATCCGCGAAACGATAGGCTTCTAGCTTTTTTCCAGCGCAGCCTGGGGCATGGCCATCGATTGGCTTGTCTTTGAACAATTCAAATTTTGCCATCATGCCAGGCTCTTCATAAATCACATCTTCAAGACGCATCGCTTCCCCTAGACCGAGCACATCCGGGTGCTTCGAATACGCTTCTATATCTTGCAGCATGAAAGTGCCTGCCCCATTCGTGTCAAGCTCTGTGGCAGGAACCGAAGAGGGAAGCATCGTATAAATATCTAAGATCGTGTTGGCGTTGGCTTTGAGCATATATTCGAGCGCTTCTTTTCCCTTGACGTTGACGATCTCGTGCGGATCAGCCAAAATCGTCGTCGTCCCTTCTTGAAGGAGCGCTTTTGAGAGCTCTTCTGGAGCAAGCATCGAGGATTCGATGTGCATATGGGCGTCAATGAAGCCAGGCACGATATACTTTCCACTCAGATCGATCTCGATCTCACCTTCGTATTGGCCGACGCCAACGATCGTTCCATACTGGATCGCGATGTCTTGCTCGAGCCACTCGTTGCTGAAGACATTCATGATTTTGGCGTTTTTTAACACGATCTGCGAACGGATCGTGCCTAAAGAATATTCAAACATAGTTGATCCCCCTTATGTGTTCTTTTTGATTTTTAAATGATTCAATACATCTATATAGAATGATACACCAGATGTCAATAAACTTTCATCAAAATTAAACGTATCGCTGTGGAGCGCTTCCTCCATGCCGCTTCCAATAAAACAGAAAAAACTAGGCGCATATTTCCCGTAGAAGGCAAAGTCTTCCGCGATCAGGACAGGCGCTTCTAGATTCGTGAACGGGATCTCTTTTTGGATATTTTCAAAGAGATCTTGATCGTTGTAGAGAGGCGGATAATGCTGGTCGATCGAGAAGTCATAATGAATACCCATCCTTTCTTGAAGAATAGAGAGTTCTTTTTTGAGCAGGCCGACGATTTGATCAAAAACATAAGGATCAAAATAGCGAATCGTCCCTTTTATGCTTGCGTGATTCGCCACGACGTTGAAGGCGGAGCCACTCTCTATGAGGCCATAATGCAACAGATGATACACATCTTTTTCAAAAAGCTGTTCTTCTTGGGCTAATGTTTTGGTGATGAATTGGGCAGCCGCCTTTAAGGCGTTGATTCCTCTTTCTGGTTGAGCGGCGTGAGAAGCTTTTCCATAGATCTCGATATTGAGATCGCAGGCGCCCGCCATCATGACCCCTTTTTTCGAGACGATCTGTCCAGAAGGAAGATGGGGATAAATATGCAAGCCAAAGATCGCGTCAATCGAATATCGTTCGAATAATCCAGCATCGATGAGTAGTTGAGCGCCACCGGGATCTTCTTCGCCTGGCTGAAAGATCAGCAAGATGTTGTAGGGCGCTTGTTCGAGCTGGTCGATGTGATCAGCGAAACCTAATAAAATGCTCATATGTCCATCATGACCGCACGCGTGCATATTCGAGTTTTTAGATCGATAGGCGATTTCGTTTTGTTCAAGGATCGGAAGCGCGTCCATGTCAGAACGGAATGCGAGTGTCTGTTCTTGTCCGAAATCAAAATACGCGCAAATAGAATTGGGAATCAAAGATGTTAATTCGCATTTCATAGGCTCCAAGTGGTTTTTGATATAGGTGGCTGTTTGTGTTGTATCCAGTTTAAGCTCTGGAATCTGATGCAAGGCTCTTCGATAGCTTGAAAGCATTTGGACTACCTCTCTTTCGCAGTTCCATTGTATACTGTAAAAAGACAATATGTGAGGAAAAGATATGGAAGTTGAACAGCTTTTAAATACAGTGATGCGAGTAGGCACGATGCTGATGTCTAGCGGGGCGGAAGTGTATCGGGTAGAGGATACGATGAACCGGATCGCAAAGAGTTTTCAAGAAGTGGAATCTGTGCAAAGCTATGTGACAGCAACAGGAATCATGCTTTCGATCAACGTCGAAGGCAAGACACGCACCCACATTGCCAGGGTGCGGAATCGAAACGTGAATGTCGATACGATCGATCAGATCAATCAACTTTCGAGAACGTGTGTCCACCAGCATTTGAGCACGGCGCGCATCGAAGAAGAGCTCGATCGGATCGCTAATCAAAAACGATATTCCTTTTTAACGACCACGCTTTTTGGGGCGCTTGGCGCTTTTGGGTTCGCGATCTTTTTTAAAGGGAATTGGCAGGAGATGCTCGCCTCTTTTGGGATCGGAATCATGATCCGATGCGCAGGCTGGTGTTTGACGAGCTTAAAAGTGAATGATTTCTTAAACAATTTGGTGTGCGCGATGGTGGCGGCCTGGATGTCGGTCGAGATCCACTCTTTCGTGCCGGAAGCAAATATCAATGTGATGGTGATCTCGAGTATCATGCTTCTTGTTCCGGGTCTAGCGATCACCAACGCGATCCGGGATACGATGTCGACCGATTATTTATCTGGACTAGCGCGGGGAGCGGAAGCTTTTTTATGCGCGACCGCGATCGCCATCGGGGCAGGCGTGATCTTGTATATCTGGAGGTAGGCGATGCATCAAATTTTAACGGCGGCACTCGGCTCTTTTTTAGCCAGTCTAGGGTTTGGCGTGTTATTCAATATTCGGCAAAAGAGCAAGCTGTTCGTGGCTGGCTTGATTGGAGGTGCTGGAGGATTTGTCTATGAGCTGCTTTTGGTGCTTCATGCTTCGGATCTGGCGGCGAATTTTATGGCGGCGATCGTTTTTACAATTTTTGCGGAAATAAGCGCGCGGAAGATGAAAACACCCGTCACTTCCTTTATCGTGTGCGCTTTGATTCCTCTTGTTCCTGGGGGGACGATGTACGATATGATGATCGAGATCATTACGAACGACCCTTATGAGGCGCTTGTTTTGTTTTTGAAGACATTGACGGTGGCGGGCGTCTTAGCGCTAGGGATCTTGATCGTTGAAACGATCACATCGTTATATTATAGATTGAAAAGAAAGTGGAGGCGGGGATGAAAAAGATCACACGAGCGGAATTGATCGAAAGAAGCAATAAGTCGCATCCATATCCAGTAGGGGACGAGGCGCTTCAATCGTATTATCACTTTTTTGAACAGTATTCTTCTATTCACGAGGTGCGGGTTTTAGTGACGTTGATGAAACTCAATGAAGTAGATTTTGAGGGGCATCGCCTCGTGATTTTTGATACATCAAAACTTCAAAGAGCGTATCAGGAAATGGGGGAAATGATTCCGGAAGAGTTTGCCAAATTTTTGTTTGAGCAATAAATTTGGCTTGGTTTGTCCTTTTTCTGTCTTGTTTAGACAAACTATTGCATGTCCTCTTGATTTAGAACATTATGATGGTGAGTAGAGAGAATTAGATAAGAAGGTGTATATATGGAATCTACAAATCTGTCTTCGGAAGGAAGATTGCAGCTTGCTAAAATGATGCTCGAAATCGAACACAACGAATTGCCACGTTCGTATGACGTGAATAGCGCGGTTGGCTATTATTTTGATCATCTTCGTCCATTCGTGAAAATGTTGGGAAAAGAGAGCGAGATCGATCTCGATGTGGCGATGGATCAACTTCGAAACGGTAAAATCGAAAGCGACGCATTGCTTCGTTCTCAAACCCTGCTTCAAAAAGCGATGGAGCTTAGTGCTTAAAAAAGAGGGCTTTCCACCCTCTTTTTATTGGTCAAATTTTTTTCGCCGGTCCGTTGACTGGATAAATTCCTTCTTCATTCCATCAATGTCTTCGTTTTGAAGCAAAGTTCGAAAGTTTTGGATCGAAGCCATAAATTGATCGATCTCATCAAGCAAGATCTCTTTATTCAAAACAAAGAGTTCGCTCCACATATCTTCGTTGATCTTGGCGATCCGCGTCAAATCGCGGAAACTATCTCCTGTATATTCCACAAGGTGCGCGTTTTCATGCGTGTTCATGAGCGATACAGCGATCACGTGAGTCAGCTGGGATAAAAATCCGATCATCCGATCATGTTCCTCTATGCTGAGGACACCGATGTTTTTACATCCAAGCTCTTTCGCGAACGCGCTGATCGCCACGACCGCTTTTGTGGAATTGTTTTCTAGCGGAATGATAATAAAGTTGGCGTTTTCGAAGATCTTAGGATCCGCGAAACGGATCCCTCTCGATTCTCGGCCACACATGGGATGGATCGATAAAAGCTCGAGATCAGGACGAAGAATATTTTGGAGCTCTTTCGAGATGTTTGACTTGACGCCGCTGATCTCCAACAATAAAGTTCCGGGTTTCAATTCCTTCTGGTTTTGTTCGATCCAGCTTTTGAGCTGCGTTGGATAGAGTGCAAGAAGAACCATATCGCATTTCCACAACGATCCATCCCCCTTTGTATCTCCTTCATCGATCATGTCGTGATCCAATGCGTATTCGATCGTTTCATGGTCGATATCGATCCCATAGACAATGTAGCCAAGCTGTTTGCAGCGCATCGCAAAACTAGCGCCCATGACACCTAGGCCGACGATCCCGATCGTCTTCATACAAGTTCCACCTTTCCTTTCAGTCGCTTGATATCTTCAAAAAATGTTGGGTATGATTTTTCGATCGCTTCAGCTCCCGAGATACAGGAAGGCGATAAAGCCAATAAGCCAAAGATCGTGCAAGCCATCACGATTCGATGATCATTATGACCTTCCATAGTTATGATTTCTTCTTTTTTATAGTTTCTTTTCCCGTTGATCGTGATCGTATCCTCGTCGCTTTGGATATCGACACCCCATTTTTTTAATTCATTTTCCATCGCCTGGATCCGGTCGGATTCTTTGATACGGAGCCGTCCGGCATGGATGATCTTGGTCTGCCCAGGACAATAAGCTGCCAATACACATAAGATAGGGCCTAAATCAGGACAATCGGCTAGATCGATCACTTGTTCATGAAGCTGGCTAGGCTTGATCGTTAATGTTCGTTCCTTCCACTCGATCGAGGCGCCCGCTTTTTCTAGGATCTTTAAGATCGCTTTATCGCCTTGCTTGGAATCGGGATCGAGTTCGATAAAGGATAATGGCGCTTTCAAAGCGGCATAGACCGCAAAAAACGCGAGCTGTGAGTAATCTTTTTCTACGTGATACGTTGTTGGCGCATATGTTTGATGGCCTTCGATCGAATAGCCATTCTCGATCGGTGTGATTTTTATGTTCGCCTTTTCAAGAGTATCGAGCGTCAAATCGATATAGCTCTTGGATTCTAGCTTTCCTTGAATATGAAGCGTGCTCTCTTTTTCCATCAAAGGAAGAGCGAACAAGAGCCCCGAAATAAATTGGCTGGATACGTTTCCAGGAAGCGTAAAGTTTCCTGACTGGAGGGGGCCTTGCGCTTTGATCGCTTCGTTTGTTTGGCTATACCGCAATCCCTGGGCTTCGAACAAGTCTTGATAAATCTTCATCGGACGTTCCATCAAACGACCTTTTCCATAGAGCGTGATCGTCTCCTTGCTCAAACAAGCGACAGGTAAAAGAAAACGCAACGTGGAGCCGGATTCATTGCATTTTAATTGAGCGGGTCGATTCAAACTTCTAGGATCGCATCCAACAACATGCCATGCATCTTTTTCTTTTTTAAAGGAAGCGCCCAGCGCTTCTAAGCACTGGATCGTCGCTTCCATATCTTTGGAATGGCCAAGGCCTAAAATCGTGCTGCTTCCTTGCGTGAGCCCGGCGCAGATCAAAGCTCTATGCCCCATCGATTTCGAAGGAGGAACACAAAGCGCGCCTTCTAATCGGCTAGGTTGGATATGGATCTTCATAGGGTTTCCTCTTCAAATTCTTCTTTGGCCGCCTTTGACATCCAAGCATCCAAAAGCGTGAAGGCGATCATAGAATCGACAACGATACGTGCGCGATGAGCGATACATGGGTCGTGACGTCCCTCGATCGTGAGTTCGATATTTTCTTTCGTGTCGTATTCGACAGATTTTTGCGCTTTGAAGATCGAAGCTGTCGGCTTGATCACGGTATGGATCAAGATCGGCATTCCATTCGAAATGCCGCCATTGATGCCCGCATTGTTGTTGGAAGTCGTCTCGATCCTTCCATCGTGCGCATACAAGGCGTCATTGGCTTCGCTTCCTTTTTTGGCGGCAAAATCAAAGCCTAGGCCAAAGCTGACGCCTTTGACTGCCGGAATGGAAAAGAGCGCGTGCGCGAGCAAGCTTTCTAAGCTGTCAAAGAAAGGTTCTCCGATTCCTGCTGGAAAGTGAGTGATCGCGCTTTCTAAGATACCGCCTACGGAATCTTTTTCGAGGGCGGCTTGCTCGATCGCGGTTTTCATTTCTTCGCCTTTTTTTTCATTGAGTGTTGGAAATTGCTTTTCGTTGAGAAGATCGATTTGTTGATCGAGTTCTTCTGCTTTTGTTGAAAAAGCATCGTCCTCAAGAGTATAAAGGGCTTCAAGATGGGTCGCGATCTTGACGCCTTTTTGATTCAGGATCTGTTTGCAGATCGAACCAGCCGCGACGATGGGCGCGGTGAGCCGGCCAGAAAAATGACCGCCTCCTCGATAGTCTTGGTAGCCATGGTATTTTTCAAAGGCGCTCCAATCGGCATGGGAAGGACGTAGACGATATTTCAAAGGCGCGTAGTCTTTTGAGCGCTGCGCCTTGTTTTCGATAAGGATCGTCAAAGGAGAACCGGTCGTATAGCCGTTAAAGAAGCCAGAGACGATATGGATCGTGTCTTCTTCATGGCGTTGGGTGCCGGTCTTTCCTTTAGGCTTTCTAAGTTCCATGTCGTGTTCGATTTGCTTTTCGTCGATTGAAAAGCCGGCTGGCAATCCATCGAGCACGATCCCGATACAAGGTCCGTGGCTTTCGCCGAATACAGTGATTTGCAAGTTCGTTCCAAAGCTATTTTTCATGAATGCCTCCTTGAAGGATCTGTCTGATTTCTGGATAGGTGATCGTTTTCATTTGCCATGATCCTGCTTCAGGGACCTCGATGATGTTGATCGTTTCGCTTTTTCCTTTTTTATCGTGCTTGACATAGCTTAGGATCTCTTCGGGATCGTAGTCGGGAATGGATGGGATATTCAGCTTTTCCAAGATCGCTTCCACCCGATGCTTAAGGGCGGGGTCATTCAGAAAAAAGAGCATGCCCATGCCAACGCACTCGCCATGATAATAAGGAACATCGAAATATCGGCTTTCGAGGGCGTGGCCGATCGTATGCCCGAAATTCAAGATCGCTCTTTTTCCTTGTTCTTTTTCATCGTCTTGTACGATTTGACGTTTGAGGTCGATCGAAGCAGCGATGATCGTATCTAGATCGAGCGTGTCTTTTTCAAATTCTTGCACGAGTCTTTCATCAAGGATCAGGCCCATTTTTAAGGCTTCGACTAGACCATTGGAAATTTGACGTGGATCGAGCGTTGTCAGTGTTTCAGGGTCGATGATCACAGCTTTTGGCTGGTAAAAGGCGCCGATAATATTTTTATAGGTGTCGAAATCGATCGCGACTTTGCCACCAACGCTAGAATCCACTTGGGATAGAACGGTCGTAGGGATGTTGTAGAAATCAATGCCTCGCATATAGGTGCTGGCGACAAATCCGCCAAGATCGCCGACGACTCCGCCCCCTAAAGCGATCAAAGCATCGCTTCTTGACATATGGTGTTCGATGAGTTTTTTCATGACTGTTTGATACGTTTCGAGATTTTTGTTGGCTTCACCATGGGGAAAGCAGATCACAAAAGCGTTAGGAAGCTGCGCCTGCAGCTTGTCGACCCATTTTTTTGGGAGGCCATCGTCGGTGACGATCGCGTATTTTCGGTTTGGATCGAGGTAGTTTTTGATTCGATCGAGAGCGTGATGCTCTATATATATAGGGTAGCTGTGTTCTTCCAGCTGGACTTGAAGTTGCATATTTTCACCTCAATTTCCATGATACCATAAGAATGAAACACATTTCAGAAAATTGGTGAAAAGAATCAAGAGAATTGTTTTCTCTTTTTTTTTTATTTATTTAATAAAAAAGCATGACAAAAAGTGTTATGATAACTCAGAGGTGGATTATGAATCAATTGGAGAAGGCGCGAGCCAAAATCGATTCGATCGATCGAGAACTCGCTCGTCTATACGAGGAGCGAATGAAGACGCTTCAAGATGTGGCTGCCTATAAGAAAGCCCATGGTCTAGTTGTCGTGGATACCTCGAGAGAAGAGGCGATCGTCCAAAAAAACCGGAAATTTATCACGGATCCCGCTTTTATGGACTCGTATGAGCGTGTGCTCCGCTTTATGATCTCGGAATCTTGTGATTATCAGCGGGCGCTTTTAGCCAAAGGAAAAGTTGGCTATGCGGGGATCGAAGGCGCTTTTTCGCATATGGTGGCCAAGCGTTTGTTCCATGACCATACGCTTGTGGCGTATTCCAATTTCGAGGACGTGTTTCAAGCCTTGGTCGATAAAAAGATCGAATTTGGCGTCATTCCTTTTGAAAATACAAATTCTGGTCTTGTGGGCGAAGTACTTGATGCGCTGTTGAAGTATCCGGTTTTTATTGAGCAAGTTTGGGATCAAAAGATCGAGCAGTGCTTGCTTGGGATCGAAGGTGCGACTTTAAAAGATATTGAATGGGTTTATTCGAAGGATCAAGCGCTCAACCAGTCTAGAGAATTTATTCAAAGCTTGAATGCGCAGCCAGTCGCCTATCCGAATACCGCTTTAGCCGCTCAATATGTTGCGATGCAAAGAGATAAGACAAAAGCGGCGATCGGGGCGAAAGAAAACGCGGCTTTGTATAATTTGAATATTTTGGCGAGCCGTATCGAGGAAAATAGTGAAAATACGACACGCTTTCTTGTGATTTCTAGAGAGCGGAATCAAGAGGGAGACCGCTTTGCGATGTGTGTCACTTTTAAAAACGAAGTGGGCGCTTTAGGCAGGGTCATTGAGGAGATCTCCCGACAACATTTGAATATGTGTTCGATCCAATCAAGACCTCTCAAAGGGCATCCGTTTGAATATTTTTTCTTTATTGAGATCGAGGGCAATGTAGATCAGAGGGCGCTGGATGCGATCCGTTCCGTGTGTGATCAAACAAAAGTGCTTGGATCGTATACGATGCGAAAGGAGAATAACGAATAATGAATTTCGTAAAAGATAGCGTAAATCAAGAGCCGATCGTGGATACAGTATTCGTGATCGTCGATGCAGCAAAAAAAGCAAAAGAGAAATTTGGAGAAGACGCCGTGGTCGACGCGACGATCGGTTCTCTCTATGATGAAGAGGGCCGATTGGTGGCCTTGCCTTCTGTATTCGAGTCTTTGAAAAACTTAGATAACCGTGTATTAGCCAAATACGCGGCAAGCTTTACCGGAAATCCTGATTTTAAGGATCACGTGAAAAAATGGGTGCTTCAAGATCATTCTTCGCTCTATACGGATGTGATCGCGACGCCTGGAGGAACTGGAGCGGTCGGCATGGTTGTCAACGAGTGTCTCGATCCAGGACAGACCTTGATCATTCCTGAGATCGCTTGGGGATCGTACTCGCTCATGGCTCAAATGAATAATGTGGATGTGGCGCGCTATCATCTTTTTGATGGAGACTGGTTTGATCTGGATTCGTTTAAAAAGACGTGCGAAGAAGTGATGAAAAAACAAGATCGGCTCGTGATCATCATCAATGATCCTTGTCATAATCCGACAGGATATTCCTTGAGCCGGAAAGAATGGAGCGATGTGATCGAGTTCTTGAATGTTTGTTCTCAAACGCATTCAGTCGTTTTGCTCAACGATATTGCCTATATCGATTATTCGTATCGTCAAGAAAAGGCAAAGGAATATTTTGAGGTTTTTGATCAGATCAGCGACAATGTCGTGGTCGTGATCGCTTTCTCTTTATCGAAATCGATGACTTCGTATGGGTTGCGATGTGGAGCGGCTCTTCTTCTAGCGAAAAAAGAAGAAGCGATCGATCAAGTCAAGACGGTATTTGAAAAGGATGCCAGGGCGACATGGTCGAATATCAACAATGGAGCGATGGCGATGTTCGTCGATGTGATGGATCATCGCCTCGAAGATTATGAAAAAGAAAAGGCGTATTATGTAGATCTTCTTAAAAAAAGGAGCGATTTGTTCTTGAAGGAGGCTAACGAGGTCGGCTTGGCGCATTATCCTTACAAGGAAGGCTTTTTCGTAACGCTTTCGATGGACAATGATTTGCGTGATCGTTTCCATCAGGCGCTCATGGATGAACATATTTATACGGTGAAGGTCAATCAAGGCATCCGTGTCGCGATCTGTTCGCTTTCTCTAGAAAAAACAAAGGGCTTAGCTAAAAGGATGAAAGAGATCTTAAATACGATCTAAAAATTATGAAAAAATATAAACATGTGTATGATTACTATCGAAACGCGATTCTCGATGGGTATTTAAAAAAAGAAGACACGCTGCCAAGCATTCGAAAGTCGTGCGAGATCTTTCAATGTTCGCAAACGACGATCGAACACGCGTATGAACAGCTCGTTTTAGATGGATATATTGAATCGATCGAAAAGGTGGGCTATCGCGTGCGCTTAGAGCCAGCGCAGATCAAAATGCATAAGGAGATCGAGAGCACGCCAGCGAAAGAATATGAAGAGGAATATGATCTTGATCTTCGGCCTCGTTCCGTTTCGCTTCAATCTTCCGAGATTCAAACGTGGAAGCGGTATTTGAAGCAAGCGTTCAAAGCGGAGCAAATGAGTTCTTATGGAGATCCGCAAGGGGAATTTCCACTGCGGCAGGCGCTTTCTTTATATGCCTATAAAAACCGTGGCGTGATGTGTTTGACTGAACAGATCTTAGTGGGTCCGAATTATCAGACGTTGCTGTTTGTCCTTTGCGGCATGTTCGATGTGCCTGGGATCGTGGGAATGGAGCATCCGTTTCATCCACAGGCGAAAAGGGTCTTCGAGTCCTATGGCTGGGAAATCAAGGAAGTGGATCTCGAACATTTGAACGATATCGATATTTTATATATCAATTCTTCTTCTTCGGGGAAAAAACGGGAACCGATCTCAAACGAGGTGCGAGATCGTGTCCTAGAGCAGGCGGAAGAGCATGATTTTTTGATCATCGAAGATGATTATAATGGTGAGTTGACGTATCGTTCTAAAAACCGGCGGGCGATGTATAGCGCGGATACGAATGATCGTGTCATTTATTGTGGGTCGTTTTCTCGACTGCTTCTTCCTTCGGTGCGAATCAGTTATTTGGTGCTGAATGAGACGTGGGATCAATATTATCGTTCGCATAAGATGGAATATGGTCCTATGGCTAGCAAGCTAGAACAAATGGCTTTTGCGAACTATATTGCGGATGGTCATTTGGAACGGCATGTTCGAAAGCTGAAGCGGGAATATCGGGATAAGTCGCTTTTAATGGAAGAAGAGCTTCAAAAGAAAGGGTTTGAATTCTTTTTGAATGAAGCGTATTTATCGTATTTGGTTCATTTACCGAATGTGGATCAAAAGAAGTTCAAGGAACTAGCAGAGCAGCGTGGGATCGGACTTCCTGAATTTGACGAAGGCTGGATGGAGATTTCTTTCGCGTCTTTGGATGAGGATTCGATCACGGATTCGATCGAGCAGTTCGATCAATTAGTTAAAGAGAGCACGCTTTCTTAATATCATGTCCCATTGTATGAAATGGGACTTTTTTTTATGGTGAAAGCGCGTCTTATGTGTTAATATAAGGAAAATGAAAGGGTTTTCAGGTGAGAGTATGACTGTTAGACGCGCTGGATTGTTGCTTCCTTTATTTTCAGTTCCAGGAAATCAAGGGATTGGTGATCTTGGACAAAAAACGCTCAGAATGATTGATCATATTGCGGAAGCTGGTTATTCGATATGGCAGATCTTGCCCATCCAAGCGATGGGCCCTTCGCACTCTCCTTATGAGAGCGTGTCGTGTTTTGCGGGCGATCCCATTTATATCAATATTGATCGATTGAGTGAAATGTCGCTTTTGACACAGAGCTCGATCGTCAATTGTAATAAATTTAAAGACTTTGTGAATTACGATGAAGTGCGTGCTTTTAAGGAAGTATACTTTAGGAAGGCGTTTCGGAATTTCAAAAAGTTTTATGCGGACCATCAAACGGAATTCGAGAAGTTTAAAGAAGAAGCGTTTTGGTTAGAGGATTGGACGCGCTTCGCTTTATTAAGATCTTTGTATGAAAATGAGCCGTGGAACAAATGGGAAGAAGAGTATCGTGATTTTCCTCTTGATCATTCGAATGTGGATCTGAAAGAGCATGCCGATGAACTTCTTTATTTGGAGTTTTTACAATTTATATTTTATAAACAATTGGATGAGGTTGTCGCGTATGCCAAAGAGAAAGGGGTCCGGCTCATGGGCGACGCTCCTTTCTATCTTTTGCACGATAGTGCGGAGGTTTGGTCGGATCGAAGTCAATTTTTGTTGGATCAAGAAGGAAAGTTGTCTTATGTGGGTGGATGCATGCCTGAGAAGTTCCGTGACCAAGAAGCAGAGAAATTTGTATTATACGATTTTAAAAAACAAAAAGCGGAAGGGTATTCTTTTTGGCAAAAGCGGATGCGCTGGTTGGCGCGATATTATGAGATCATTCGGATCGAGCCGTTCAGCGCCATGGATACGTATTGGAGGATCCCGGCCGAAGCAAAAACCGTCCGTGATGGAAAGTGGATCATTGGCCCACGGGGCGCTTTGATCGAGACGATCGAAAAGGCGATCCCTTCTGTTGAGCTTGTCGCTCAAGATCTTGACGCTCTGCGTCCGGAAGTGAAAGAGCTGGAAGACCAATATGGGATTCCGGGAATGGATGTTTTGTTGTTGCGTCTAGATACAAAGGGTTTGAAGCGCGATGTGAAAATAAATTCAGTCGTCTATACGACAACGCACGATATGCCAACGATCGAAGAAGAGTATGCGACTTTTGATGGCAATAAGCGGATCGCCTTGCGTCGTTTCTTTAAGAAACGAGGGTATGGATATCGAAGCTTTCATGATATGGTTTGCGCGTTCGCGCTAGAGAGCGAGGCGGATATGGTGATCTTGCCTTTGCAGGATGTTTGCGGGTATAAGGGCAATACGAGGATTGATGCGCCTGGCGTAGAGGGTGCTTCAAATTGGACGTGGAAGCTGAAGAATTTTAAGACATTTCCAGATGATTTGATGAAGTCAAGGGAGTGGATCGAGGCTTCTGGGCGTCTTAAGCAAAATAGTTGAATTTTATCTTGATTTATGGCCCGATATTCGATAAAATATCTCGTTCACATCAACTGATTTTTTGAAATGACTTCCTTATAATGGAACTATATTTAAGGAGGTCAGATTTATGACTGGTTTAGGAACTGGCACAAAAATTTTGTATATTGTTTTGGGAATCATCTCTTGCATCGCTGGAGTATGGTTGTTTATGTACCCTGGACTTACGGAGGGGACTCTTGGTCTAGTGATGGGGTGCATGATGATCGGCTATGGTGTCGCAGCGATCTTATCGTATTTTGCAGAAGGTGATTTTAAACAATTTTTCCGTTTCAACTTGATCTTAGGAATCGTTTTGATCGTATTTGGGATCGTTTTGTTGATGAACATTCATGGAATGATGAATTTCTTAGGAATGTTGGTCGGCGCGTTCTTGGTGATCGATGCGGCTTTAAGGATCTGGTTGTCATTCTCTGTAAAATCTGCGGGAATCAGCAGTTGGTGGCTTATGCTTGTTTTGGGGATTTTGATGGCGATCGTTGGTTGCTACTTCTTATTCAACCCTGGAATGAGCGGATATTTATTGACCGTGCTGATCGGCGCTATGTTTATTAGCCAAGGTGCTATGGATATTAGTGTTGGTTTATTCGCGATGTAGTGTATAGAAAAGAGCTTCGGCTCTTTTTTTTTTTTTTTTTTGATTGTGTTTTTTCCTTTAAAAATATTGAAAA
>Connie_p2__coassemble_387_pt1 | contig 90952 bp, 86 predicted proteins | sample Connie_p2__metabat2_low_PE_010 | metagenome-assembled genome bin Connie_p2 | reverse complement strand
CACTTAAATTTTATCATTTTAGAGTTTACTCATACAGAAAAACCTGAGAAAACACATTTTTCCCAGGTTTTTGTACGAGATAATTCCAAATTGCTTTTAGCGCTTTATGGATTGGAATATAAGTTTTCAGTTTACGCGTTTCTATCTTTCTTGATCAGCTTTATCTATGATGGGTTTTCTACTTTCTTAATTTTTGAGTGGGCGCCTCTTGTAAAACGTGGGATAAGCTTAAATGGGCTTTTGTAGCTTCATCTGCCATCCAATGTGGCAGACTAACCGACTTGATTACCGGTCTAGCGTCCTTTAATTTCGATGTCACCAAACTAATGAATCCTCCTTTGCTTGGTTTTGCATTTTCTCCGCTAGTCGCGATAGGCAATAAAAGCCCGTCATCGACCATAGCTTATGTCCATGTTTTTAGACAATCTTCTGCCATATACAAAGCGTCCAACAAATCTTTTCCTTCCGTCCTACATTGAGGAATATCGATGAAAAACACCAAATAAGATCCGTCGTCTTGCTTTACGAATTCGGCCGGGTAAAATATCTTTTTCATATTTTTTTATTCATAAAACACAGATACTGCCTAATGACTTTCTTGGGCCTAATTTGTGTGAGAATGGCGTTTGCCTAAACCTTTTTAGGTGACTTTGTTTCCTCCGTCTGTGTTGATATCATAATTTATAACACACCTTTTCAAACGGAATCCAAGTTTCTCAAACCTTTTTTTAATTCTCTCTGTTTTATGGAGCCTCCTTACGATTATATAATACTATATAAAAAAACATCCGTTTCAATCTGTTCATTAAATAATTTTATATATTGTTTATGCAATTTTTCGGAGCCCGGCAAAACGTCCTTTCAGCTTCGACTGCTTTTCGATCCGCCTTGATGATCGACACGAGTTTCTCGATCCGCAAGTTCGTATCCTCTGCGGTCTTCCCGACTATGAAGTCCAGGATATCCTGGGTAGCCGTGATCTTGTGATTCTCTTGAAGAATCGAGGCAGCGCTCTTGGAAAGTTTAGTACGTTGGGCTTGATTTCCAGCTTCACGATATGGTTTTTCATGTTCTCGTTTTCCGTCTGGATTTTTTCCTGTTTATACTGCTTTTTTTGTTCTTCGTTCATCTTTGCAAGCTTTTGCGCTTCCTTTTTCAACCCCTTTTAAAACGCTCATGCACGATACGGTCCAGTTGCCTAGACGAACGTCTTCTTCCCTTTTTCCTATTCCGGCTATTATAGCACCTTAACGAGGCACAATGTTTGAACTCTTTGCGATTCCAAAAATCTCGGTCTTGGAGCACTATAAGATCGCATGAAGTTCATCGATAGTTCGAATGACTTCTTCGAGGATGTCTAATGGGCACTCCTCAATTTTTCTTGCATTCCGTCTGGCGAGATTGACCGTTCGGTTCTGATCGGCCATGATCACCCCTTGCGTGGTCGTCCTTCCATCCAGTTCGATATACGTCGGATACCGTCTTGTGGTCGTAGAAATCGGACATACGCTGTACATCCCTGTCTGATTTAACAGATGGTTCGAGATGATCAGCGTAGGTCGTCTTCCATCCTGCTCATGCCCTCTTACAGGGCCGAAATCGGCCCATACAATATCACCCTGGTTATAGCCCATATTCACATTCCTCCTCGTTTATATATATTCACCATCTCTCAGATCGTCATCACTGAACACCTCATCCAGCTCGATCGGGCCTCGATATTCAGCAAACCGCTCTGCAACGGTCTTCCTCTTCCTTAATGGCGTAACGATTAGTTGATTATTCTTCACCTCCAGTCCTAGATCGTCACCAGTGTTAAGCTTCAATAATTCGATGATTGATTTCGGCAGCCTGATACCTTGACTGTTTCCCCATTGGGACAGCTTTACTCCTTTCAACGTTGTCATGTCAATATTCCTCCTGCGTAAGCCTATGCATACTTACAGAAAAAGTATATCCGATAGGATATACTTTTTCAAATCTATTGACACAATTTGTCAATTACGCTGTTGATGTGCTTATACATTCCCTTGATCGTGTAGCCATGCTTGTCAGCTACATCCTGTACTCTCTGATGCGAATGATACAAATCCTGCATCAATCTTTGATCTTCCACACACAGCTTCTTAATAACGTCCGCTTCCTTATGATCATGGTCCGTAAAAAAACCCCTGGATCAGATCGCTATCCTTCGTCTCTTCTTCCTGAATCCGTTCCAGCTCGACTTCCGGATCATCGTCATCGAAACGGAAGAGTCCTACACAAGAAAGACATCCTTTCTTGATCATGAGATGCCCATCAGAAAACGGCAACAGGATGAGAAAGAAGCACGGCAAGTCTCCTACGAAAAGCCGTATAAGAAGAGGCCTGTACCGCTCGGATATGGGAAAGCTCATCAATGGGGATGTAAACGCCGTTTTGCAGATCTTAAAGAAAGTAGTTCCAAATACCTATGCAAATGGGATAGAGGGGATCGGATTATCCCCGGTCAAGCTAAATCTGAGTTTAAATGCAAAAGCTGTGAAAAAGACGTTTATAATTCCGGATTGGGCCAGTATTCGAGCTCTCCACTTTCAGACTTAGAGCAGGAAGCATAGCAAAAGCTACATTTAACTATTCTTCAGCGACTCCGGTATCGAATTCGATATCGTTTTTTATACCACAAAGAAAAAAGCCCTTTACATAAGGGCTTAAAAGTCAATGGTGCGAAGAAAGGGACTCGAACCCTCACGAATTGCTTCACTAGCGCCTGAAGCTAGCGCGTCTGCCAATTCCGCCATCTTCGCTTGTAACGCAACTATCATATCAAAGAAGTCGATCACGGTCAAACAATTCTTAAGAAACGATAGATTCGCTGTATACTATACATATGAAAAACGAACAAAAGATCAGTGTGGAAGCCACACTCGTAAACAAAGAAACTTTTTCCTATAACGCGGTCGAAGGTCTCGAAGACGCTCTCGATCAATTTCAGCTTGACTTTATAGCGGAAGGAAAACCGCTCAGCTTTGAAGTGAGCGTTTTTGAATTCAATGTCGTCGAAATCGGCATGAAAGGCTTGCTCACCTACCAAGGGAATGATTTGATCTCCTTTGGAAAATGGATCAAAGACTTCAAGATGTAGAAGGCGCTTCGCCTTCTTTTTTTCGAGCTTCTTTGCATAAAAGAGCGTTTGAACAATCCTCTTTGCACCACTCGTCTCTTTTCTCTTCCAAGAGCTGCACGATCTTTTCATCGCCTTCTTCATCATACACAAAGAGCGGACGCTTAAGACACGAGGGATTCTTTTGCAAGAAGCGGATCTTTTCTTTCCAAGTTCTCTTCTTGAAGCTTTTTTTAAGCGTCGCTTCAAAAGCGGGAGATAATGTCACATACTTTTCTTCCTTCCCATAAAAAAACTGGATCACTTTCTTGATCTCCTCTTCGATCAACAGCGTGACATAAATATTTTTCTCCTCGAACTCGACTTGGTTCTCTTTTAAATAGTTTTTTGTCTTTTTGCAGCTCATGCAGCCAGGCATCGTATAAATCGTAATCATCGTATCACCAATAAGAATTATACCGAAAACGACTACACAATGATACGATTTTCACTTATTCGTGATAATATGGAAAATATGGATGGAGGAATCGAACAATGAAACGAATGTTAAGTGGAATCAAACCGACCGGACGGCTTCATTTAGGAAACTATATCGGCGCGATCTCCCAATTCAAACAATACCAAGACGAATATGAAATGTTCATCTTTATCGCCAACGAGCACGCCTTGACCGTGCCGATCGAAGCCAAAGAGCTAAGAAAAAACACGAAAGATCTGATCGCGCTTTACTTAGCATGCGGACTAGACCCTGAAAAGATGACACTCTTTTTACAATCCGACGTTCCAGCCCACGTGCAGTTAGGCTGGATCATGACTTGCCTCTCCTATATGGGCGAGCTGCAAAGAATGACCCAATATAAAGACAAAACAGCCAAAGGCGAAACCGGCATCACCGCCGGCTTATTCACCTATCCGCCATTGATGGCAGCCGATATCTTGCTTTACGATCCCGATTATGTCCCAGTTGGCCAAGACCAAAAGCAGCACGTCGAATTGACAAGGACTCTAGCCGAACGCTTTAACCACCGCTATTCGGATACATTCAAAGTACCCAAACCTTTGACAAGCAAAGTCGGACAGAAGATCTATTCGCTCCAAGAACCGGAAAAGAAAATGTCCAAATCCGAAAAAGATTCGAAAGGAACGATCGACTTGCTCGACGATCCTGCTCTTGCCCGCAAAAAGATCATGTCGGCGAAAACCGATTCTGTCGGCATCATCCAATACGACCCGATCAATCAGCCAGGACTCGCCAATCTTTTAACGATCCAATCGGTCTTGAGCAATGAACCAATCGAATCGATCGTCAAACGATATGAAGGAAAAGGCTATGGCGAACTCAAAAAAGAGATCGGACAAACCGTCTACGATTTCCTAAGCGATCTGCAAGCCAAATATAAAGAGATCATCGCTTCCAATCAAGTCGAGGAAGTCTTGAAACAAGGTGCCGAAAAAGCGAGCCGCATCGCGAACAAAAAGATCGCCAAAGTCTATCGGAAAGTCGGTTTATCGATCTAATGAACCTATCCGAACTCTTTTCCGCTTCCATCGATCCCCAATACAAAGCGTTTCATGAAAAGCTGATCCCAGGTCATACGATCTTAGGGATTAGGACCCCCGTATTGGAACAGTACGCCAAAACGCTTGATCCAAGCTTTTTAGAGACGCCTTTAGAATCAAGCTACGAATATAGCTTGTTGTATGGATTTGTACTCGGAAGGGCCAAGCTCGATCTCTCGAGCCGGCTTCGCTATTTAAAAAAATGGCTTCCCTATAACACGAACTGGGCGAGTAACGATATGGTCTGCGCTCGACAAAAATGGATGCGAAAGCATAAGCAAGAAATCCTGCCTTTCTTAGATTCGCTTCTACAAAGCCAAAACGAATTCGACCAGCGCTTCGCTTATACTTCGTTTTTGATGCACTTCAAAGAAGAAAGCGACTTTGAAACGATCTCTCAAAGGATCCAAACATACAAAGCAAGCAACTACTATACCCAAATGGCCCTCGCTTGGCTCTTATCAGAATGGCTCATCAAAGACTTTGAACAAACGATGACTTTTATGGAAACCCTAACACTCGATCCATTCACTTACAATAAAGCTTTGCAGAAAACGATCGAGTCCAAAAGGGCACCCATTGACATAAAAAAACGCTGCTCAGCGCTCAAGCGCAAATAAGCAGCGTTTTTTTTTACATGGCTCCATGCTCTTCTTTCGAAAGCACTTGCTTGATCGTCCGAACAAGCAGCGTCAAATCGAGCCAGATGCTCCAGTTTCGATAATAATACTCATCAAGTTCGAGCCGATGCTCAAAATCTACATCGCTACGACCATGCGTTTGCCACATCCCTGTGATTCCAGGTTTTGAAGCCACGACATCGTCATAATAAGAACCCATATCGACTTTTTCCCGCGGTAAATAAGGACGAGGTCCGATCAAAGACATTTCCCCTTTCAGTACGTTGATAAATTGCGGAAATTCATCCAAGCTCGTCTTTCTTAAAAAAGCGCCCGCCTTCGTGACACGTGGATCGTCTTTCAGCTTTTTGTTTTCTTGGTATTCTTGGCGGATCTTCGGATCCTGCTCCATCAATTGATCTAAGATCTTTTCGGCATTTGGCACCATCGTCCGATATTTATAGATCGTAAACGTCTTTCCATCTTTACCGATCCGCTCTTGTTTGAAAAAGATCGGATCCGTATCCCCTTGTTTTCGATTCAAAACATACACATAAATGCTCAAAGGCGCCAATACGATCATTCCCGCCAACCCTGCGCAAATATCGATCGATCTTTTAAAGAAACGCTCTACAGGCCGGATCGTTCCCTCCGAAGTCGAGATCATCAAAAGACCGTCAAAATCATCGATCTTCGTATTGAAGTTGATGATCCCCTCCGATACAGGAATATACTTGACCGTATCGACAAGATCGTCCAATCGAGTCGTCAGCCTTGTCAGATCCGTTCTTCCAATTTCCGGGATCGCGATCAAGACTGTATCAATATTTTCTTGTTCGATAACTTTTTCAAGATCCTTCGCCGGATAAACTGGATGATGCAGCTCAGCTGGCGTTTGATGTATATTCTTGAAATACGGATCGTTGTTGCAGTCGATAAACGCTTTGATCTTATGCAGCGAAAAACGATTGACTTTGCAGACATCCTCTAAACGCGACGCGCTCTCCCCCACCCCGATGATCAATACGTTTTTATGGACTTTGTTCCATAAAAGCAAATGCGAAAAACGCGCGATGATCAAGTTGAGAAGAAAATGACACACCATGAACAAAAGCAGCCATAAGATCTTTTCCCAATAAAAATTAGTATAGTTGATCATCAGCAGCGAGCCTAGGAAATAACCGATATAACCGAACGTCATCAGCTTCAATTCATCCCAGATCAAAAGCGCTCTTCCCCGATAGCGGCCCGCCATATTCTGCATGAGAACATACAAGAGAACAAGCTTGATCTTATAGCCTAGCGTGAATGGAAACACGCTGACCAAGATCGCCGTCATCAAGAGCTCCATGATATTTTTATACAATCCAAATTTTGTCATAGTTCACCCTTCGCACTTTAAAAAAATAGCATACTTAACAAAAAAAGTCATGCACTTTTTCAAGAGATGACTTTATTGTTTCGAATGCAATAGTTTATATGTAACCATTGTAGGTTTATGACTCCATGGATCTTCTTCAATATACGCGTCTAAAGAAAACACATCCACGAGCACTTGTTTTCGCATGACATGCTTCACATCACCTTCATACAAGATCGTTCCGCTCCGCATCGCGATTAAGTGATCCGAAAAACGAGCCGCTAGATTCAAATCATGAATGACAAGCGCGATCGTTTTCTGTTCTTTTTCGTTGAGTATTTTAAGAAGCTCGAGGATCTCGAGCTGATGCGCCATATCCAAATACGTGGTCGGCTCATCCAATAAGATGATCGGCGTATCTTGCGCCAGCGCCATAGCGATCCATACCCTCTGTCTTTGACCGCCAGAAAGCGTATCGACACTTCTACCCTTTAGATCCAGCACTTTTGTCGCCTTCATCGCCCTCTCGATCTGCTCATGGTCTTCTTTGCTCAGCTTCCCAAATCCTTTCTGATAAGGATAACGCCCAAAAGCGACGAGCTCCTCGACAAGAAGCCCTTCAGGAGCCTGTGGCCCTTGCGGCAGAAGCGCCAATTTTTTTGCGATCGATTCCGTTTTTAAAGAAGACATCTTTACACCCTCGATTTCGATGTCTCCAGACTGCAGAGGCAAGATGCGCGCCAACGCTTTGAGAAGCGTCGATTTCCCACAGCCATTCGGACCAATGATGCTTGTGATCTTCCCTTTCGGGATCTTGACATCCATGGCCGGAATAATGATCTTCTCTCCATATCCGATCACGAGTTGTTTTCCTTCCATCGCCAATTCCATAAGCCCACTCCTTTCAGTTCTTCATCAGCAAATACAAAAAATACGGAGCGCCGATCACAGTCGCCACGATTCCAATTGGCATTTCATAAGGCAAAAACAAAGTTCTTGAACCAATATCGGCCACCAACAGCAGCACGCCCCCTATCAAAACGCTCGCGGGAACGAGCTTTTTATAATTCGGACCCACGATCCTTCGAGCCAGATGAGGACAAACAAGACCGACAAAGCTAAGTCCGCCGCCAATCGAAGCACACAAGCTCGCCAAAATGATCGCCAACACAAAAAACAAACGGGATTCTTTGAATACATTGACGCCAATTCCGACCGCCACCTCTTCCTGCAGCGCTAGCGCGTTAAGGATCCGGCTTTTATACGCGATCAAGCCAAAAATCACAGCCATAGAAACCGTTAGAAAAAGAACGCTCGTCCAAGAGGCCCCCCAAATATTGCCTGCGATCCAGCTTTGCACAAAAGCGTATTGTTGATCTGGCATCTTGAGCATCAAGATCGTCGTCAACGACGTGATCGCCATCGAGATCGCTACGCCCATCAATAAAAGACGCTTCGGATGCAGCTTCTTTTTATTGGACGCCAGCTTATACTCGATCCAGAACGTAAGCCCTGCTCCTGCAAAAGCTAAAAGCGGAAGCAGGAACGAAAAATGCGGCGATTGATTTTGAAACAACAATAAATAAAGCGCCATCATCAAACCAGCACCCGCGTTGATCCCTAAAAGTCCAGGTTCTGCCATCTCATTATGAGAGACGCCTTGCAGCACGCACCCTGAAAGCGATAAACCGATCCCGATCAAAAGACTCGCAAGAACCCGCGGCAAACGCAGTTCGACGATCAAAAATCGTGTCGTTTCATCTCCATGGGCAAACAAGCTCGAAAGAAGCTCGTTCCAAGGAATCGAAGCGTATCCAGCTTGAATGTCCACCAATAGCAACAATAAGATCAATACGATCAAGCAAGGAAAGAGCACTTTCACATTTTTAAACATGATCCTTCATTCCTTTCCGTGCTAGATAAATAAACATAGGAACACCAAGAAGCGCGAAAACAAGACCGATCGGCGTTTCTCTTGGCGCGTTGATCAGACGAGAAATCAAATCCGCGCCCACCATCAAGATCGCTCCTGCAGGCATGCAGGCAGGAATGATCGCTTGATAATTGCTTCCTACAAAGAAGCGGACGATATGCGGCGTCAATAATCCAACAAACGCGATCGGTCCAGCTAAAGCGACAGAAGGTCCTGCCAACAGCAAAGTGATCAATAAACAAAGCGTTTTCGTTTTCTCGACTTGTAATCCTAAGCTTGTCGCGCTCTCGTCTCCTAGCGATAAGATCGAGATCTTCTTTGAAATAAGGATCGAAGCAATCAAGGCGACAAGCAAGATTGGCGCGGCCACGATCAGCTGCTCCATCCGAATACCGCCAACGCCTCCCGCGCTCCAGAACGTCAGATCTTGTCCTGTTTGAAAGAGGATCGAGATCCCTTGCGCAAGCGATGTCAGCAGCATCGAGACAGCTAGGCCTGCCAAAACAAGGCGAACAGAATCGAGTTTTCGTCCTTTGATCATCATGAGTCCAAAAACGAGCAGCATCGCAAACCCCGCTCCTAGAAACGAAGCGAAAACGCTCATCGAAAAATGCATCGTGCCAAGAAAAGAGACACAGATCGCTAAAGCGAAGCTCGCTCCTGCATTGATCCCTAAAATTCCTGAGTCCGCCAGCGGATTTTTGCTCATCCCTTGCATAAGTGCGCCCGCGCATGCAAAACTAGCACCGATGAGAAGATCGCCAATCGTTCGCGGGATCCTCAAATCAAACAAAACGATATGTTGCTGGTTGGAAAGGTCTGGATTTTTTAACGCTTCCAAGATCGTGGAAAGCTCGATCTGGGTGCTTCCTAATACGATCGAGGCGAGCGAAAGAAGAACCAAAAGCAAGAGTGTACACGATAAAAAGAGGAGAAGACTCCATCTTTTTGAATGGTTCATCGTCTACTCCTTGAATTGTTCGAAAAAGTCGATAAAGATTTCGAGCTGCTTCGATTGGGTGATCGGATCTCTATGCATGAAAGAGACTTGTTCATACGGAAGCGACTTTCCGTTTTTGACTGCTGGGAGCGAATTCCATAAATTGCTCGAAGTCACGAACGCGGGATCGGTTCCATCTAATACTCCATATAGAACAAAATCTCCTGCGTATTCTGGAAGCGCCTCTAGAGAAACGACTTCATATTGCTTATCGCCATCGACCATTTCCTTCTGGACCTTTTCTGGAGCTTTTAGATCCCATAGATCGTAGAGGATCCTTCCTCCACGCGCGAAGTGGGAGCCCATCGTATAGATCTGCTGTGGCCATACTTCAACGATCGAGACCGTTTGATCTTTGACGATATCTTGGATCTCTTGTTTATGCTCTTCGGCTTTTTGCAAGAATTGTTCGATATAGTCTTTGGCTTCTTTTTCTTTTCCGACTAATGAGGCGATATATTCAAATGTCTCATCATCGCTACGTTTTCCATCTTGAATATAGACCGTTGGCGCGATCTTCGAATACTTTTCATAATCCGCTTCCGTGATCGTGACGATCAGATCTGGCTTGGCGGCTGTGAACTGCTCAAGCGTTGTTTCAGAAGAGGTGATATTCATCGGCTCGATCCCTTCGATATCCTCTTTCAAATAAGGGTTGTTGAGCGCATAAGGCGAGGCGATGATCGGTTTGACGCCGACGGCTAAAAATTCCCCTAAATAATAATCGGAAATGATGCGTTTTGGATTTTCTGGGATCTCGACCTCCCCTTTATCTGTTTGTACGGTCTTCATTGCCGTGCTCTTTTCTTCGGTGGTCGTCGATGCGCATCCCACCATTGCAAGAGTGGTGATCAAAAGAGTAAACAGCACACCGACTTTCTTTAAAGATTTCATGATTCCATCCTTTCTAGTTTTCAATACACACTTATCTTATCGTATTCTATTTTCTAGACGCACTCTTATGCCCATAGGAAAAGACGACAAAAACTAATTTGTCGTCTCTTGGTTAGGCTCTGAAGGAGTCGATGGCTCAGATGGAGTCGAAGTTCCTGGATCTGTTGAAGTTCCTGGATCTGTCGTTCCTCCTGGTACTTGATCACCTGGTGTTTGATCGCCTGGTATCTGGTCTCCTGGCGTTTGATCACTTGGAGTCTGATCGCCTGGCGTTTGATCGCTTGGCGTCGAAACGATCGGATCATTATAGACAGGATAGTATGGCGTATTGTAGACAGGAGCAGAATTATCGGGTGCCGTATCGTTCGTTACTGGCTCTTGCGCGGCTGGCTTGCTTTCTTCCGCTTTTGGCGATGGGGTAAATGTCTTAGGATCAAACCAATCTTTGCCTTCTTCTTCTCGATAGGAGATCTTGTTTTTCAAGATTCCTTCTTTGGCTTGCTTGAGGATCGAAGCGATTTGTTTAGAAACATCGCTGATCTTGATCGAAGTTTGATCGCCATTGTTGAGGGCTTCCCACGTCTCTTGGGAAAGAGGAACTTTTCCATTGATCATCGAAGTCAAAGTTTCTCCGTTGGCCACTTCTTGCGCGCTGAGGACATGGACCAAAACACTTTCTTTTGTTTCTTGCTGTCCGCTTTTGGCGATGATTTCGACTGTTTGATCGCCCACTTGACGAATATCGAGATCGGGAACGATCAATTCGACGCTCTCTTTGCTTGTCGCTAAAAAGTATTGTTTCAAATCAAAATCTTTCGCGTTTTGTTCCACATTGATCTGGGAAGGAAAATCGATGAATTTCGGCTTGCTTTCTGCTTCAGAAACGATCAGCTTGCTTTTCGCTTCTTGGTTTTTATAGCGAAGCGTGACTTGATACATACCTGGTTCGAGATATTCTTTGTCCTTGCTTGTGACGATCTTCGTCTTTGGATCGTAGCTGTACTTTTGTGGGGAATTCATGAGCGGGCTTTCGATCTCGATCTTTTCTTCGTCTTTTACCGGTTCTTCTAAAAAGAGAGAAGCGTTCAATCGAACAGGATCATGCGCGTTGATCTTGACTTCTTTCTTGACAAGAAGCGTTTCTTTTCCTTGTTGAACGACGTAAAAACCAATACCCCCAACAAGAAGACAAATGATTGCGATCAAAATGAGAATGCGATTTCTTTTTTTTACTTGACTGGTTTTCTTCATGCTTTCAATCCTTTCCTGCTCATTATAGCAAAAAAAACTGCTTAAAGCAGTTTTTATTCAATAATTGAACTGATCACTTCGCCACTATGCGCGTCGAGCGTGATATGGTTTTTCGTATCTCCGAATTGAAAGACAACCGTATATTCCGTTTTCGCGCTGTTGAGCTTGCACGAAAGATCGCTCACATCGCTTTGAGCCAATCCCGCGTTGGCGAGCGCATTATCGATCGCGGTCTGCTTGTCGACCACATTACTTGGAGTCGTCTCCTGTGGTGTTTCTGTTTCTTTTTGTTCTTGCTTTGGCGCCTCGCTTGGTTGCGCTTGCTCTTCGGATTGGGCTTCGACTTTTCCAAAACTTCGATCTTTGATGATCCCATCCATTCCGATCTTGTAGGTGTATTCTCCATTCCCCGCTCCAAAACGGATCACATATTCGCCATCTTTTTCTTTTGCGTCCAGGTCTTTTGCTTCCTCGACTGTCGTATCCGAATCATCCAAAGCGACTTCGGTCGCGTCTTCTAAACTCACTGTCGGTTTCGAGCTGCATCCGCTTAGAACAAGAAGTGACAAGCCGATCGCTATCCATTGTTTATATCGCATGCTTATTCTTCTCCATAGCCATATCCGTATCCATATCCGTATCCATACTTATGGCTTCCTGTATTTTCGACTTTGGTCAAAACGGTTCCGATCACATGCGCCCCATTCCGATTCAAATCTTCGATCGCTGAGCGGGCGGCGCGTTTGTCGGTTTCTTTGGCGGAAATGACATAGATCGTTCCATCGCACATATTCGAGATCGGCACTCCATCCGATACACGAGAGATCGGCGGACAATCGATGATCACATAATCAAATTCTTTTCGCGCCTGCTGAAGAAACTGTCCAAACTTCTTCGAAGAAAGGATCTCAGTCGGATTTGGGACGCGACTTCCTGCCGGCAAGAAAAAGAGCCGGCTTCCGTTCTTGAATTGAAGCGAAACGACTTGCGGATAACTTAAAACGGATTGTCCCCCTACATATTCGGTCAATAAATTCGTCAAACCTTCCGCGTTGGAGACTTTATACATTTTGTGGTCTGTCGGGTTGCGCAAGTCGCAGTCGATCAAAAGCACGTTTTGATATTTGTCCGCGAAGATGCGCGCAAGATTGGTCGATACCGTCGATTTCCCTTCGTTTGGAAAGGTCGAGAGAACATTGATCACCTTGACCGTTTCGTCCACTTGAGAAAACTCTATATTTGTCCGAAGGTGTCGGAACAATTCATCTAGATTGAATTGGTCGATTTTTCTAGCCATGATTGCCTCCTAAAGATTCCTTTCTTTTCTTTATGCACTTCGATCTGTTCGATCGGTTTATTCAATAAAATCCTTAATGGATTGGAATAAAGCAGCTTTTTCGCGTTCTCGATCCCAACTTTTTCGATCAATTCCGCTTCGATATCGCTAAGCTTTTCTACGCGGTGTCCTTCTGCTCGATGCGTATCCGTGCAGACGATATGTCCATAGCCATGCTCGATCAGCCACCAAGCGTTTGCTTGGATCGTTTTGCCGTGCATTCCTTGCAGCGAAGTGCGGTTGATCTGAAAAATATATCCATTCTCTTTCCATTCACGGATCATTTCTTCATCGAGTCCGTGATGAAAATAACGTTCGACATGGGCGATGACTGGCTTCATGCCGCGGATCTCGACTTCATAAAGACGGTCCGAAGCATCCGGGATCGAGTGGATTTCTTGGCGTACATCGAATTCGCACAATAAATAACGTGAACGGTTGATCGTCTGATACAAGCCGTTGTTGAGGGCGCGTACGAACGATTCGTCCATGAACATTTCCGCCCCCGCATAGATCTCTATGCCATATTTTTCGGCGAGGAACGCGAGCTCGATCTGCCTTTCGCGCATCCTTTGGATCTGTTTGGAATCGAGCTGGTTGCTCACAAAATGCGGAGTCGAGCAGATCGCGATGATCCCATCCTCTCGAGCGCATTGAAGCGCTTGTCTTGCGCTTGCGACATCGGGCATGCCATCATCGATTCCCCAGGCGATATGAGAATGTAGATCGATCTTCTTAATCATCGAGTACAGGCAGTTCGCATAGTACCGGGATTCCTAAGTAGTTTTCTGCCTCCTCCTTGTTTTTGAGCCGCTTGTCCATGACGATCTGCAATACGACATACAATCCACCAAGACCTAAGCCAAGCACCGCGCCGATCAAGGCGTTTCTTTTGACATGCGGACCGACTGGAACATAGGAGAGTCTAGGTTTGTCAACGATCTCGATATTGGATACGTTAAGCGTATCTTTCATTTGATCGATGAACGTGTTGACTGTCGAAGTCGCGATCGCTTTGGAAAGCTTGGCGTCTTCGGTCACGACATTCAAAGTGACCATCGTCGTATTTGGCGTATTCGTGACGCTGATCTCTTTTTTCAGCTCTTCTACGCTGCCGACCCCCGTTTCCCTGGCTACCTGCGAGAGGATATTGTTTTGGACGATCAAGGTCATCACGTTGTTGACGAGCTTTTCATTCGAATTCATTGAATTGACATCGACATACCCGCTATCGGAAACCATCGGTGTCAAAAAGATCGAAGCGCTGGAAGCATATGTCGGCTTGATCAAGAACTTGGTTCCTAAACCCCCTACCAATCCTCCGACCACTGTCAAAAGCGCCAATAGGGCGATATGCTTTTTTAAAGCTCTCCAAACTTCGCCAAGATCGATCGTGATCTCATCATTATCTTCTTCTGGCGGAATATACGAATTGATCGGATTCGCGCTCACTTGCGATCTTCGTAATGAATTTCTTCTATAACTTGCCATACAGCCTTCCTTTCTGTTTTCTTCTCTTTTTAACAAACAACTCTATTAAATCATAAATTTACAATTGAATCTATCTTTCCTTTCATTTTTATAAACAAAAAAAAGCATAGTTCAAAATCATCTATGCTTTATACGCTTCAAAGGCTTCTTTGATCCGTTTCGCCCTCCGGGCGATGATCTGTCTTGTATATGGATTTAAATTGGCGTCAAAACCATGATAAAGTCCTTTATTTAAATACGTATGAACGTCCACTCCTGCATCATAAAGCCGTTTTCCATACTCGATGCCATCGTCTTTGAGCACATCGAATTGTTCGACTTCGATGATCGTTTTTGGAAGATTCACCATATTTTTGTCCTCCATCGGTGATAAATAGCCCGGTGTTCCTAAATCTCCATTTTTTGAATAGCGCTCCCACATTTTCGCATTCGCTTTCGTATTCCAGGAAGGCGTTTTTTTCATTTGAAAAGATGCCCCTCTCATTTTCCTATCCAAGACAGGATAGATGAGCATTTGAAGAGCGAGCGGGATGTTATGATTGCGGCAATACAAAGCTAGTGCGGCAGCAATACATCCTCCCGCACTATCGCCCGCCACACCAAGAGGAAGGTCGCTCCTTTCTTTAAGCTCCTTTCTTTAATATAGTCGAGCACCTGGATCGCGTCGAGCAAAGGAGAAGGAAATGGCTCCAAGGCGTAATCGACAAAAACGACGACGCAGTTGGCCTGTAGACAATATTGTTCGATGATCTCATAAAGGTAAGGAGCGGCTTTGCACAAAAAAGCACCCCCATGGAAATACAACAAGATGCCGTTAGGTTTAGTTTTGGGGTTGAAAATGGTGACTTTGACGCCATTCATCTTCATTTCGATCATCGGCGCTTTCGGGACCGGTTTAGGCATACGATCAATGAATCGATTGGCTTGTTTAGCGATCGTTTCATTGAACAAGATCGACGGAAAACGAAAACACGCTGTTTTCCGGTAAGGTTTGCAGATTTGAGTATTCATCGTTTTTCTTCCTTTTTTACACAATAGCACGTTTCAAGCATTTTCTCGACTTTTAAGATCGTATGGGCGCTCGAATTGCAGCAGATCGTATTGTCCATGACCATCTCGACCGCCTTGTTCAACGGCACTTTTTGACTTTGTATCAATTCCGTTCGATCGAAGGAAGGCTCTTGGCTTTTTTTGCATTCAAGCGCTAAAAACAAATGCATCGTATTTCTCAGTTTGCTCGAAGAGTCATAGCTTTTTCCTAATTCGATCCACTGATTCGATCGATATCCTGTTTCTTCAAGGAGCTCTCGTTTCGCCGCTTCAAGCGGTTCTTCTTTTTCATCGATCATGCCTGCTGGCAGTTCAACAAGTGTTTGTTTGAGCGCTTGTCGATATTCAGATTTTAAAAGGATATTTCCTTCTGGATCGATGGCGGCGATCATGACGGCGTCCGAAATCTGGACCGAATAAAAGTCTTTGATTTCGACAAGGTTAGGCAGAAGTACATGTTCTTGATGGACTTCAAGCCATTTTGAACGAAAAACAATGGTATCTTTACACGTTTTCCAAGGTTTGATCGAATTTGTCAAAATGAAACCTCCTTTTTTTCTAAAGCAATTATAAGCGCAATTTTCTCAAGAAATCGAAAAAAAACTGGTAAAATGAAGAAAATATGACTTTCAGAAAGGAACTGTTATGGAAATAAAACTAGAAAACTTGACGAAAATTTTTCCTGCGCGCAAGAAAGGTCAAAAGGAGGTCATCGCTGTCGATGATTTTAACGATACGATTCCTGATGGAATGCTTGTCGCTTTGCTCGGTCCTTCGGGCTGTGGAAAAAGCACGACGCTCAATTTGATTTGCGGTCTGCTCAAACCGACTTCTGGACAGATTTATTTTGGGGATCGGGATGTGACAAACGTCCCTCCTGAATATCGCGGGGTTGGGATGGTGTTTCAAAACTACGCGCTCTACCCGCATATGAGCGTCGAGCAAAATATTCGTTTTCCCTTGGAAAATTTGAAAGGCGATCAAAAGCTGTCCAAAGAACAAATGAAAGAGCGTGTTCTTGCTTCCGCAAAGCTTGTGATGATCGATTCTCTGTTGGACCGCAAGCCAAAAGAGCTCTCAGGTGGTCAGCAGCAGCGGGTCGCGATCGCTCGAGCGCTCGTCAAACTTCCGCAAGTGCTGCTTTTAGACGAGCCGCTTTCCAATTTGGATGCTAGACTTCGTCTGCAGACGCGGGAAGAGATCCGTCGCATTCAAAAAGAGACAAAGATCACGACGATCTTTGTCACGCACGATCAAGACGAGGCGATGAGCATTAGCGATATGATCGTCGTGATGAAGGATGGCAAGGTGCAGCAGATCGGCAAGCCGCAAGACGTGTACGATCATCCGATCAATTTATTTGTGGCCAAATTTCTTGGTACTCCTCCGATCAACGTCTTTGAGGGAGCGATCTTTGAGAATGGATTATGGATCGGGGAAGAAAAGCTGTTTGATTTGATGCCGACCGAAGATCGTCCTGTGTTCGTGGCGATCCGTCCAGAAGGTTTTGTTTTAGACGAGCATGGTCCTTTTTCGCTCGATTTGATCCGTCCGGAAGTTTTGGGAAGAGATATTAGTATCGTGGCGAAACACAAAAAGGCGCAAAGCGAAACGATTCGGGCGATCATCGACGCCTTTGAAGCGAAACATTTGCCAAAAGATATTGTCCGGTTTTATTTAAAGCCGCATAAAGTGCATGTGTTTGACGCGATCAGCCAGGAACGGATCGAATGCGTTATCAAAGAAGATGGAGAACAATAATATGGAAAAACAAAACTGGAAGGCTTTTTTATACTTACTTCCTGCCCTTCTATTTTTGGGTGTGTTCTTAGTCTATCCTTTGATCGATGTGTTCATCTATTCGTTTGAGGAAGGATATTCTTCGGCTTCTCAATCGTATTTTGGAATCGGATTGTTCAATTATGAATATGTTCTGCACGATCCCTATTTCAAGCAGGCGCTGATCAATACGTTTGTTCTTGTGATCGTGACGGTCCCGATTTCGACGGGGATCGCTTTATTGATTTCTTTAGCTTTGAATTCGGTCAAGAAATTGAGAAGTTTCTTGCAGACGATCTACTTTCTTCCGTATGTGACCAACACGATCGCGGTAGGCATGGTGTTCATGGTTTTATTTAAAGAGACGCCCTATTCGCAAGGGGTGGTCAACATGCTCATTCAATGGGTCCACCTTTCTCCGGTGGATTTTATGGAGGGACCTTGGTGGGCGAAAATGTTCGTGCTCTGTTTTTATACGATCTGGATCGTCATGCCTTTCAAGATCTTGATCTTGACTTCGGCTTTGGCGAGTGTCGATGAACAATATTATAATGTGGCGAAGATCGATGGTACATCGAGTTCGCGGATCTTTTTTCGGATCACACTTCCGATGATCTCCCCTTCTCTGTTTTATTTGGTGATCACCGGATTCATCGGAGCTTTTAAAGCGTATAGCGACGCGGTCGCCTTGTTTGGCACGAATTTGAACGCGGCTGGAATGAATACGATGGTCGGTTATGTGTTTGATATGTTGTATCGAGATTCTGGTGGCTATCCTAGCTACGCTTCGGCGGCCGCGATCATTTTGTTCGCGATCATTTTGACGATCACGATCATCAACTTGCTTGTTTCGAAAAAGCATGTCCACTATAACTAGGAGGGTGTATGAAGTCTAAGAAAAAAGTGCTCGTATGGTTGCTTTTGGCTATTTGGGCAATCATTGTTTTGTTTCCTTTTTATTGGATGGTGCTGACTTCCTTGAAGGATTATGGGGCGTATAATGCGGAATATATTCCACAATTTTTCACGCTGGCTCCTACGTTTGAGAACTATATTCAGGCGTTTACGGATGTTCCGCTTGGAAAGTATTTGTTGAATACGTTGTTTTTTACGATTGTGACGACGGGGCTGATGGTGTTCGTGACGATCTTGGCGGCGTTCGCGTTTGCAAGGATGGATTTTAAAGGCAAGAATGTGTTGTTTACTTTATTTTTGGCGTTGATGATGATTCCTGGGGAGCTTGTTGTGATCACGAATTTTGTGACGATCACAGAATTGGATTTGAGAAACACGTTTTTAGGTTTGATCTTGCCCTCGGTGACTTCGGTATTTTATATTTATTTATTGCGGGAAAATTTTGCGCAAGTGCCGGATCAATTGTATTTTGCGGCGAAAGTGGATGGAACTTCGGATTGGCGTTATTTATGGCGTGTCATGGTTCCGATCTGCATGCCGACTCTCGTGACGATCACGATCTTGAAGGTCATCGAGTGTTGGAATTTATACATTTGGCCAAGTTTGATCACGGACGATCCGAAATACTTTTTGGTTTCGAATGGGATCCAGCAAATTCGCGAGAGTGGTTTTGGTCGGGCGAACATTCCGGCAATGATGGCGGCTGTCGTGGCGGTGAGCGTGCCGCTGATCGTTTTGTTTTTGATCTTTCGAAAGCAGATCATGTCGGGTGTGGCGCAAGGAGGTACGAAGGGATGAGGAAACTTCTTGTTCTGCTTCTCGTTTGTTTGTTTTTGACGGGTTGTCATGGGTCTAGATCGCGTGAAATGTTCGTGATGCCCGATCACTTTGATGATTCGAGAACGTATAATATTACATTCTGGGCGAAGAACGATACGAATAAAAACCAGACAGCGGTCTATAAACAGGCGATCGAAGATTTTGAGAAGCTGTATCCGAATATCAAAGTGCATATGAAGCTGTATACGGATTATGGAAAGATCTATAACGATGTGATCACGAATATTGGCACGGATACGACACCCAATGTCGCGATCACCTATCCGGATCATATCGCGGCGTATTTGGAAGGTCAAAATACGGTCGTTTCTTTGGATGAGCTGATGGTGGATGAAGAGTATGGTTTGAATGGTTCGGCTTTGAAGTTCGATAGTCCTTCAAAAGATGAGATCGTGCCTACTTTTTTAGAAGAAGGGATCATTCAGAATCATCAATACGCTTTGCCTTATATGCGTTCAACGGAGGCTTTGTATATCAATAAAGATCTGGTGGAAAAGCTTGGCTATTCGATTCCGGATGTGATCACTTGGGATTGGATCTGGGAGGTTTCCGAGGCGGCGACAAAGAAAAACGCGGATGGAACGTATGTGGCGAATGGTCAGAAAGTGCTGATTCCTTTCATCTACAAGTCAACGGATAATATGTTGATTTCTATGTTGAAGCAAAAAGGTGCGCCGTATTCTACAGAAGCAGGGCAGGTCGAGATTTTCAACGACGAGACGACAGATCTGCTGGAAGAAATTGGTGACCATACGAAGTCGGGGGCGTTTTCGACGTTTAAGATTTCGGGCTATCCGGCTAACTTTTTGAATGCGGGTCAAGCTCTTTTCGCGATTGATTCGACGGCGGGGGCGACTTGGATGGGAGCGGATGCGCCGCTTTCGGATATTGCGGAAGATTCGAAAGTTGAATTTGAAACCGTGGTTCGTCCGATTCCACAGTATGATGTTGAGAATATTAAAATGATTTCACAAGGGCCTTCGATCACTATTTTTAACAAAAAAGATCCGCAGGTGGTTTTGGCTTCTTGGTTGTTCGCGCAATATTTACTAAGCGACGAGGTGCAGGTCGCCTACGCTAAGACAGAGGGCTATTTGCCTGTGACGAAGAAAGCGATGGATTCGAAGGAGTATCAAGAATATCTCTCGAGAGCGGGTCAAGACAATGAAGAGCATTATCGAGTGAAGATCGACGCGGCCAAGCTTTTGATGGATCATACGGAGGATACGTTTGTCACCCCGGTGTTCAATGGTTCGGCTTCGTTAAGAAACGCGACTGGAGAGCTTGTGGAGAGCACGGTCAAGTCCGTGAAGCGGAAAGAAGAGATCGATCAAGATTATTTTGAGACTTTGTATCGAAAGACGGAAGGATTGTATCACTTGGATCAAGTGGGGACTTCGTCGATGGAAGGGCAAGATCTTGGTCCTTTGCCGACGTCTTCAAAGATCTTGTTGATTTCTTTGGCTGTTGTTTGGGTCGGGATCCTGGTGTATGTGATCCGCGATAAAATGAAACAAAAACAGAAGGCATAAAAAAAATTGGAGAATCTCCAATTTTTTTTATTTTACGCTGACTTTGATGATGTGTGGGTTTGGTCCTTCATACCAATAGAGGTAGCCTTCCATATCCACAGTGTCGCCTACTTTGAGTTCTTTGACGGTTTTATAGACGTCGGAGTCTTTATCGGTCAAGTGCGACTCGACAACGAAATTGTATGTTTTTCCATCTTTGGAAGCGTTGAAGTAGAGGTCGTCTCCTTCTTCGCCGGATCCATCGTAGTTATACAAATAAGCGGCATTGTCATCGCCGATCGGTTCGATCGTCATATCTTTGAATTCGACATATTGGTTTTGATGTTTGAGCAGCTCTTCTTCGTTTCCTAATAAGTCGGTCACGTTCGTGACTGGAGCGATATAATTTCCATCAAGGATCTCGATCTTGGCTCCTTCTGCCACTTCGATCTCGCCGGACCATTCTGTTTTGTAGCCTGTGACTTTGATCTTCGTGCCTTCTTTAAGCTTGTCGTACAGGTCTTGTGAGCATTCGGCGTTATAGATGAAGTAAGCTCCATCTGGATCTTGGGTATACAAGGAAGCTTTGTCTTCCCACCACGATTGCTTGTTTTGAACATACGTTTCGATCACGACTTCGCTGTCGACATCGGCGTCCATATACTCTTGATAGGTCATGACGCCTTCTGATTTCTTGGCTGGATCTTCGCTAGTTTCGCTTTGGTCGTTTTTGGCTGGAGCCGAGTTCGAGCATCCGCTCAATGCGAGTCCAAACGCGAGCAGCATTGCCATAAGGGCATGTTTTGTTTTCATTTCTTCTCTCCTTTTACATTCATTATAAACGATTTATGGCCAGAGAAAAGATATTTTTCTACGGGCATAGAAAACGATTTTTCAGGCTAGAAAACGTATAATGAATACAGTTAATAAAGGTAGGTAAACAATATGTCAGAAATTAAAAAAGATGTTCAAAACGAAGAAGTAAAACATGATGTGGATGTCATCAACCGCAAAGCCGCTGATGTGAAAGAACACGAAGCACAGATCGAAAAAGATCGTACAAAGATGATGAAAGATCTTCATGAAAAAGAAATCGAGCATGATCAAAAAGTGATCGAGAAAAAAGAAAAAGATCTTGAAGCCAAAGGCGAAGAACTCGCATCGGATGATGTTGTTGGTGTAGTCGAAGAAGAAGTTACGATCGAAGAGTAACAAAAAAAACATTAAAAAAGCTATTCATATTGAAAAGGACCATGATCGAAGTGGTCCTTTTCATTTTTTGAATTTCTTATTTAAAATATTTATGCGCGACCAATATGGAAGAGTATATATTTTCAAACAGTTTCTATAAATCGAGCGGTATCCGAAGATCTTGTTTGAATCGTGCGCTTCGGGCGTGGCTCGTTTTGATCTGGGGATGTTGTATTATGCTCCGCAAGCGTGAATGAGCGATTATACGGATGTGATCGAGCGTTTAAAGATCCAGTATGGTACGAGCATGTTGTATCCGATCAGTTCGATGGGTTCGCATGTTCCAGCGATCCCGAATCATCAACTGCATCGAAATACACCATTGAAAACAAGAGGTGATGTCGCTTATTTTGGAACGTTTGGGTATGAGTTGGATCCACAAAAGCTTTCCGAACATGAAAAAGAAGAGATCAAAAAGCAGATCTCGTTTATGAAAGAGTATCGCGAATTGATTCAGTTTGGCACTTTTTATCGATTGTGTTCTCCTTTTCATGAAAACGATACGGCTTGGATGATCGTTTCCAAAGATCAAAGCGCAGCGATCGTTGGGTATTATCGTGTTTTGAGGCAGGTCAACGCTCCATACCGTCGATTAAAGCTGAGTGGTCTAAATCCGGAATTCATGTATTCTGTTTCTTCAAAAGAGGATCTGCTTTATGGGCAGGAGCTCATGCGGATCGGTTTGATCATTTCGGACTCTTCGGCTGGCGAAAACAACGATGGGTCTTTTGAGGGAGATTATATATCGCATTTGTTTATCTTAAAAAAAGTGGATTAGAAAAAAAGCTTCGGCATGTTGAGTGCTGAAGCTTTAGGGTATCCAAAAACTTTTGGGATATAGTGTTTAAAATGAACTCCAAAATATTTTGAGAAACCCGTAAATTAATTGATTACCCAAAGACTTTTACCTCCTATAAATTGGTAAAAGTCTTTTTATATTAGTTCTCTAATTCTTTATGAGCTACTTGAAGCGCTTGAGCAATTACGACATCCATATCATAATACTTATATTCTGCTAAACGTCCACCAAAAATAACGTTCTTTTCTTTATCGGCTAGTTCTTTATACTGTTTATATTTTTCCGAATTCTTTTCATCATTTACTGGATAGTATGGTTCATCCCCTAATTTCCATTCGCTTGAATATTCTTTAGAAATGATCGTTGTTGGAATGTCTTTACCTTCATCGTCTTTTCCGAATTCAAACCATTTATGTTCAATAATACGAGTATATGGAGTTTCTCGATCTGTATAATTGACAGCTGCATTTCCTTGAAAATTATTCGTATTCAAATACTCTTCTTCAAATCGTACGGAACGATATTCAAGGGGTTCTAATTGATAATCAAAATATGCGTCAATTGGTCCGGTATAAATGACTTTTTCAGCTAATTGATCGAGTTGTTCTTTTTCTTTTAAATAGTCTGTATTCAATCTTACTTCGATTCCATCGATCATATTCGCAACCATTTTAGTATATCCGCCCATCGGAATTCCTTGATAGAGTGCGTTGAAATAATTGTTATCGAATGTGAACCGAACAGGCAATCGCCGAATGATAAATGATGGAAGGTCTTTACAATCTCTTCCCCATTGTTTTTCGGTATATCCTTTGATCAATTTTTCATAAATATCTTTCCCTACTAAAGATATCGCTTGTTCTTCGAGGTTCTTTGGTTGCGTGATTCCTGCTTCTTTTCGCTGCTCCTCAATTTTTTGTTTGGCTTCTTCTGGAGTAACAACATTCCACATTTTATTAAATGTATACATGTTAAATGGAAGAGAATACAGTTCTCCTTTATAATTTGCGACTGGCGAATTTGTAAAGCGATTGAATTCGGCAAATTGATTTACATAATCCCAAACTTTTTTATTGTTTGTATGAAAGATATGGGCTCCATATTTATGAACATGGATTCCGTGTTCTTTTTTTGTATATACGTTCCCAGCTATATGATCTCTTTTCTCGATCATAAGCACTTTTTTTCCTTTTTCTTTTGCTTGTTGAGCAAATACAGAACCAAATAGTCCTGTTCCTACAATTATATAGTCGTATTGTTTCATTATTTATCCTCTTAGTCTCTTCTAAATAAATCTCTAGAATATACTTTTTCTTCAACATCTCTCAATTGTTCATCAAAACGATTAGCTATGATTGCTTGACTCATATCTTTAAAGCGTTGAAGATCGTTTACAATCTTTGACCCAAAAAACATCTTTCCATCTTCAAGGGTGGGTTCATATACGATGACTTTTGCTCCTTTGGCCTTAATTCTCTTCATTACTCCCTGGATGCTGCTTTGTCTGAAATTGTCCGAATTGGATTTCATCGTTAGGCGATAAACACCTATGATGATATCTGTATCGCTATCTTGTTTATAATAGCTATTGACATCTTCTTCTGAATATCCGGCTAATTGTAGAACACGATACGCAATATAATCTTTTCTCGTTCTGTTGCTTTCAACAATGGCACTCATCATGTTTTGCGGAACATCTTCATAGTTTGCTAAAAGTTGTTTTGTATCTTTTGGAAGGCAATATCCACCATATCCAAAGCTTGGGTTGTTATAGTGGGTTCCGATTCTTGGGTCTAAACAAACACCTTCGATGATATCTTTTGTATTGAGTCCTTTGATTTCTGCATACGTATCTAATTCGTTAAAATACGAAACTCTTAATGCTAAATACGTGTTGGCGAAAAGTTTTACGGCTTCTGCTTCTGTCGTTCCCATAAAGAGCGTATCGATATCTTGCTTGATTGCTCCTTCTTGAAGAAGCTTAGCAAATTCTTTGGCTTTTTCTTCTGTTTCTTTACTTGTTCCTACAATGATCCTGGAAGGATAGAGATTGTCATATAGTGCTTTTGATTCTCTCAAGAATTCAGGACTGAACAAGATATTATCGATTTGATATTTTTCTTTAATTGATTTTGTATAACCGACAGGAATCGTTGATTTGATAACCATTGTGGCGTGAGGATTCACTTTCAAAACAGTTTCGATCACATTCTCAACTGCACTTGTATCAAAGTGTTGTGTTTTTGAATCATAATTGGTAGGGGCTGCGATCACAACAAAATCAGAATGAGAATAGGCCTCTTCAGCATTCGTTGTTGCCATAAGATCCAATTCTTTTTCTGCCAAATACTTTTCTATATAATCATCTTGGATCGGACTGATCCTTTGCTTGATCAATTCAACTTTTTCAGGAACGATATCGACCGCTATCACTTTATGATGTTGAGCTAATAAAGTTGCGATTGAAAGTCCAACATAACCTGTTCCCGCTACAGCTATAGTTGTCAAGGAAATACCTCCTTTTTTATTTTCTATTCATTACTTCTTAACAATTAAACAATACTTCCATTTACAAAGATGTCAATAAATTCTTTTTGTTGGTCTTTCAAATCATAAACAATATTTTTATTAAAACATAATGGATCCATTCTACCTAATTGTAATAATGTTTCCACTTTTTTACATCCTTCTATGCTATTGTCAGGATCAAAAAATTGAGCACGATCACTCAACGCTATATCTTTTGTGATTTTTTTAGAAAACAAGCACGGAAGTCCATTAACCTGAGCTTCAACCCCAACTAATGGATATCCTTCAAAGTTAGAAGGGAGAATAAATAAATCAAGAGCAGAATAAAAAGCTTCAATATTTTTCTTTTTACCTAAAAAACGAACATTTTGAATTTTCTCATTTTTTACTCTATCTTCTAATTCTTTCCGAAGAATTCCATCCCCAAGAATCCACAACTCTATATTTTTATCATCTTTCGAAGTCATTTTGAAAAGATTTAATAAAGCATTTGGATTCTTTTGGTAAGTCAAATTTCCTACGAACCCAATTATTTTGCAGTCATCAGAAACATCATATTTCTCTCGTATCATTTTTCGGTTCTTAGGATCAAAATAAAACCGATCTGCATCCACAGTATTTCGAATCAACCGAAAGGGATGATTGCCAAAAAGCCAAGCAGCGGCTAAATCAGAACAAGCATATCTTACATCTGTGTTTTTGTTGAGAAGCGGTATAGTAAGTTGGTGTACGATTTTTGAGATTTCTCTTTTTATTTTATTTGGATTATCATTACCAGAACTATGACTATGCGTGATAATAGTTTTTACATATTTTTTAACGGCTAAATTTCCTATACAGTTAAATGCCTCTGAAATATTAAAATAGGCAATATCATATTTGTTTTCTCGGGCATAATCCTGAATTTGATTATATCGTTTTTTTGGTTTTGGAATACGATCTATTGGAAGAAGCCGAACGTTAGAATCTTGCTTATATTTTTCTTTTAAATCTTCATCAATCGCACTGCTTAAAAGATCAATTTGAACATCTTCTCTTTTTAAAACATCTACAAGTTGGAATATATAGTTGTCTAAGCCACTTCCTTTTGTATTTGATATATAACCAATTAATATTTTTTTCATGGTTTCTCCTTAAAAAAGAAAGAGAGAATCCTGTCCCTCTTTCGTTCTTTTTAATATCCTAAATTTGGATCATAATATGTGTCTTCTTGATAGTAGAGATCTTCTTGTGGAGTTTGAACAGCTTCTTGATTTTGTTCTTCAACAGGGGCTTCTTCAGTCGCCGGTGCTTCTTGATCTTGTTCAGGTTGAGGTTGGTTTTCCGTAACAGGTTGTCCTGATAAGACTTCTTGGATTTGATTTCTTGCATTTTGAACAGATTCTTCATTTGGAATCATAACATAGGCAGTATTTCCTAATTCAGCACAGAATTCAGTGGCTCCTGTTCCATCTAATGTGGTTGTAATAAAGTTCCAATCTCCACCATTATCAATTTGATTTTGAGCAAGTTGTTGGATTTCTTGATCGGACAAGTCTGTTTCCAAAGCTCCTCCCAGAGCATCCATAAACCGAGAGTAATTTGCAATCATAGATGGAGAGATTACTTTTTTGGCGATAGCCATTAAAACAGTTTGTTGGTTTTTAACCCGTTGGAAATCCCCTTCTGTATATGCATACCGTTCGCGAGCAAAGGCGAGTGCTCCTTCACCATCCAAATGGTTGTCTCCAACATGAACGCCATAGTCTGGATTTGTCCAGAACTGATCAACCGCGTAACCTTCAGGAACATATACATCAATTCCGCCTAACGCGTTAACTAAATTGACAACACTATTAAAGTTTACGCGGAGAGTATAGTTAATTTCGATACCTAGAAGATTTTCAATCGTTTTCTTGGTTGTTTCGACTCCATGTAGTCCAGTATGTGTTAATTTATCCAATTGTCCTTGAGCACATCCATATCCTTCATCGCATGTTGTAGTTACATAATAGTCACGAGGAATACTTGTTAAGAGGACAGTATGAGTAACCGGGTTGACTGTCGCTACCATATTGACATCGCTTCGTCCTACTTCCGCAAACCCATTTCTTGAATCGCTTCCACTAATTAATACAGTGAATGGTTCAGTCGTAATATTGTTAACCTTTTTAGAAGAATCCTTCAATACATCAGTATAATACTTTGTTTCGTATACAACTTTCGTGTCTTCATCAAAATTCATATATTGTTCATTATCTGCCACGCTACCTCTACGTGTTTCATTTAAAATGATCGCATCGACAGAATGATCATAGAGGGCTGCCACTTCAGCATCTAAACCGTCAAACCCAACTTGGGTGATCGTTACATTTTGATTGGCAAAATCTTCTAAACACTTATCCGTTCCCACTCGATCGAGAGTATTCAAGACACCAATTTTCTTGTTTTGAAGTCCTCGAAGATCTTTCACATCACTATCTTTAAGGGTGACAACTGAAATCGTATTCAGTACTTTTCCTTCTGGCGTCGTTATATTTGTCAACATACTACTCGTTTTGTAAATATTGAAAGCACCAAACGCAACAATGGCGCAAATCAATACTGTTATAATACTTGTTGCCGTCCTTGTAATCACATTCTTTGAAATAAATAGCAAAATCACCATGATTGCAACGATCAAGACGATTGCTGCCACAATAGGAATTAGTAATTGCATAGGAAGCACATTCAACTTTGCGATTTGATATACAAAGAATGCAGTGACTAATGCAATCAATACCGTTAAAACAATCGAAAATATTCGATATCCTTTGTTCATAAATACCTCTCTAAATTTCGTGTTTATTTAAACATATTTTAAATTGAAAAGCAAAATTTGCAGTAAGTTCATCTTACTTTTTCTCGTAATTTAATAAGCGGATAAAAGATTTGTGGTTGAATTCGAATGAATCGGACCATCTTACCATTGCTCTCGTTGTAGATTTTTTTATCCTTTTCATAAATCGCTTTATTGAATTTAGCAATATCTTTCGTTACTTTCCAATCAAACGGAAAGCTAAAATAGATTTGATATTGCATTTGAATCAAATCCAATACTCGATTACGAATATATTCCTCTTTTTCATCTGAGAGACTATTTCGAACTTTTAAATAATACTCCAACATATGGAGAGTAACATCTAAATGATGCTGTACGTTTTTTTGCATATTCTTAACACTCATACTTTGAGTATCGGAAAAAACTCGATACAAGTATAATGGATCATTCAATATCTGAATTGTATGTATATAAGGAACAGGCATAATCACATATTCTGCATCTACATAGAATCGGTGTTCATCGACTTGAATCTTATTGTCTTTAAGTATTGAAGTTTTATAAGTTGTAGCATGCATTGGAACTTTGATGCGTTTTGCCAACATCGAAAATGAATACTCATGACTTGTATTGAATGATGAATCAAATTTTCCAATCAATTCCCGCTCTTTCGTTTTATCATTCACTTCATAAAAAGGGTTATAGACCAAATCAGCTTCTGTATTCTTTAAATTCTCTAAAAATTTTGACAAGTTTTCAGTGATCAACCAATCATCTCCATCGACGATTTTAAAGTATTTTCCCTTTGCTTCTTTTATTCCTGTGTTAATGGTCGATCCATGACCACCATTCTTTTTATCAATGACTCGAATCGTTTTTGGAAATTGTTTTTCTAGCTCATGAGCAATCATTGAAGTTGAATCTTTTGAACCATCATTCACAATAAGAACTTCCAGGTCGTTTAAAATGGTTGGTTCCAGTAAGGATAGAACTGTCTCCTTTAAAGTTTTTTCTACATTATAAGAAGGAACAGTAATCGTTAATGTTTTTTCCATTTTTTTACCTCCCGTTTTATTCGATCGCCAAGTCGAATTTTCCAAATCTGATCATGATCGATCCAATCATAAAACTTTCTTTCTTTTGATGTAAAATCCGAAAGATAAGGATTATTATGAAAATTCGGAAAATGAGAATATGTATAGTTCTTAAACTCAGTAATCATGTTTTTACTATTTGAAATACGAGCTAGGCGATTGATTCCATAAACAAATATATGAGCGATACATAAATATTCTAACTCTTTTGAATAAAGTTGGTCTAATCCATTATCTTTGAAATAGTTGAAAAGATCCTCCATTGCTTCAAGAGATTCTCTTTGCCTTTGTAGAGTCTTTGAGTTCATGATAGAACCCCCTCTTTGTAAATATCGGTAAAATGGCTTATGGATAATTTCGACTCGAGTTGCTCGAGCAAGTAGTTTTGGTGTAGTTCTTAAATCTTCATACCAAACTCTCGTTGGAAAAAGTATATTCAATTTTTCAAACAAGTCTTTACGAAACATTTTATTGCAGGCTGAAGGATCTTGTAAAAGAATCTCTTTTTCTTTATTTGGAATATATAGTCGATCTTCTTCTAACGGAATTTTATATACTTCTAAACTTTTTCCTTCTTCATTCACTCGAGCGTAATCACAACAAACAATGTCTAAATCTTTTTTTTCAGCGAGATTTTCCATTTCTTCAATCATTGTTGGTTCAATCGTATCATCACTATCTACAAAAACGATATACTCTCCATTTGCTTGTTTTAAACCTGTATTTCGAGCACCCCCTAGTCCTTGATTTTTTTGATTAATGATCTCGATTCGAGGATCATTTATATATTTTTGAATCTTATCAAAACTTGAATCAGTTGATCCATCATTAACTAAAATGACTTCTATATTATGATAGGTTTGATTTAGTATTGATTCAACACATGCTTCAATAAACTCTTCAACATTATAGATTGGAACGATAATTGATACGAGTTTCATGTTATTCCTCCCATTCTAACGAGTCTGTTTTAGCCGAGCAAATAGACTAGGCAATCTTTTTTTTATAAAATGAGTCACTCTTCCTTCAAAAACACTTAAAATTACACTTTTATGAATGATTGGATAATAAAACCATTTCTTTTTTCCTTGAAAATCCATATACGGTTGTAGGGTATTGAATAAATTTGACGAAAACTCGTACTTTAACCAATTCGGATCTTCAAAACCTTTTCTTTCAATTGCAGACAATAAATATCGGCAATAAATTGGGGCCATTGTTTTTTTACAAGAATCAAGAAGTGAAGGCATAGTATGACTATATTCATTTATAAATAAATGAATCCTATTCCTATGTAAATCTAAGTAGTCTACCAGTTTCTGTTTTGTTAAACTCGAATTTGTATTTCGAATCGCATATTTATAAACTGACTGATCAATTGTAATTACATTTTTTAAATGAGGAAGCAATTCTAAATTAAATGAAATATCTTCTATCATTTTTATTGTTTTAAAGTAAAGCTGATTCTGTTTTAAAAGTTCAGATCTATAACATTTATTCCATGCATACCCAAAAAGTGTCATTTGTTCTAGCTGTAAAGCCATTTCATATATAGCTTTCTTATTATCATAAATATAAGTTTTAGGAACGATTTTCTTTTTATATTCTAGCTTTTCATCGGACGAATAGTATATCTCTTCTAAACCATAAATCAATAGATCAGGATTCTCTTTTTCGATGAATCGATAGAGTATATTTAATAAGTCTGTCGAATATGCATCGTCAGGATCTAAAAATAGAATATATTTTCCCGTAGATTTTTTTAAGCCTGTATTTCTAGCTTCACTCAAACCAAGATTCTCTTGCGTAATTATTTTTATTTTCGAATCTTTATTATGAAAACATATTTCTTCAGAGCGATCTGTAGATCCATCATTGACTAAAATCAATTCGTAATCTATATATGATTGGTTTTTTATACAGTCGATGGCTTTTTGCAGATACTTTTCTTGATTATAGATCGGCATGACAATTGAAAACAAAGGTTTCATCAAAAACTCCTTTTCCATTCCTTATTACAAAACCAGCTATTCAACTGAATATAGCCATAAATCATAAAAGGATTAAAAACATTCGTGAATAAAAAGGATTCAATACATCCAAGTATCAACAAAACGATAAGAGATAAAAAATAAGATGCATTCTTTGTCTTAATAATTCGATATAAACCAAAACCAAAAAGTAATAAATAAAACAAAAACCAGAGTAGACCAAATTCTAATAAATACTTAATATATGAATTGTCTACATAATTATAAGCTACTGGTAAATTAAAATAATTATTCCCACTCCATACAATTGGACGTCCAAAAAGAGTTAATCCATATTTGAAGATCGCATCATGCGTTAAAGAGAAACGCTCACTAAATATACGATCCAGAGATTGCCATATAGTATTATTTGAATTGTAACTTATAAAAATCAAGAATGACAGCACTGCTAATATAAAAGGTAAAGCTACAATAAATCTTCGCATCCATGATGTAGATATTAATTTAAAATCAATTTTTTTTAACAAGAAATAAGATATTATTAAATAAACCATGCTCATTCCAAAAATAAAACGAGAATTTGTAGCAATAAAGATCAAAACTGAAGATAAGATAAATAAATATAGATTTGTTTTATTCCAAGGTTTTCGTTTTAAGCAGCCATAAATAATCATTATATGAAAAAGAATAACCGCCGAAGTTGAAGAAGAGTCAAAACCTAAACCAAATCGCATTCGTTCCTTATCGTATAATGCATTTTCGATAATCCCAAAAGAAGCCAATGTAATCACAAGTAAAAGAATCCATTTTTGAGCTCTATAATAGTCATTTAAAGTCCATTTAAACGGTAAACAAGAAAGAGCAGTAATTGAAAAAAACATCTTAATAACTTCTGGATTTTTGGAGAACCAATATGATAATCCAGAAATTACAGCAAAAATTGTAGTTAATTTCCAATCTAATGTCTTTTTGAAAAGTCCATTATAAATCGTTAAGAAGAAAATGATAAAAACACCTTTTCGAATGATTGAAATGATATCAACACAAATATCATTAAATATAGAATTCGAAAGTTTAAACATGAGACACCAAGATAGAATTGTCAAAAAAACATATAAAAAACAAGCAATCGAAGTAAAGTAAATCTTACGTTGATCATACCAATCAATGATTTGTAGACATTTATCTTTCATGTTTCAATTTCCTCCAATATTTTCCGAAAATTGATATTAAAATCTCTTCTTTTGTGACAAGCAAACCAAATCCATAAACTAAGAAAAATAGACATCCAGAAATTAAAAGTCGAAAGAAAACACTTTCAATTGGCAAATAGTAAGTTCCAATTAGAATGAGCAATGCTGGAACAAGACTTTCAAATAAACATCTCCATTCTATAGTTGTTTTAATTTGATTGAGCAATGCTTTTAAATATACGCATTGAACGATCAATACGACTAGTTCAGCAGCTAATGTTCCAAATGCCGCTCCTGCTGCCCCAAACTTTGGAATCATCATTAAGTTTAAGACGAAATCTACAACAGCCCCACACACCACACTTCGCAATACTAAGCTTTCTTTTCCAGTTGGAACGAGTACTTGTATTCCAGTAATATTCGAAAGCCCAATCAATAAAATTGTGGGTGTAATTATAATGACAGCAGGAACAGCTTCTAAAAATTCTTTTCCAGAAAGAAAAAGAATTGTATCTTTCGCAAAAACCATCAAATATAAACAGCAAGGAATAGCAAATAAAAGAACAAAAGAGAACACTTTTGATATCAAGTTATGAAACTCCTTAACTTGATTTTGTTCATAATAATAGGAAATTCTAGGAAGCAATACAGTCCCTAAAGATGTCACTAAAGAAACCATGATCAATTTGATCTTAACCGCCGCATTGTATAGTCCAACATCATAATTCGACTTCATTAGACCTAACATGACCACATCCAAATTTGTATAAACCGTTGTCGCGACAGTCATCGCAAAAAAAGTGAACATCGGACGAATATGTCGTTTAAAATCATAATGCTGGAATGGTTTTAAAAGAATCAATTTCCTTAATCGAATAAAATTAAATATACTCGAACCAAACCCACCAATAACGGTTATCAATGCATACCAAATATAATCATCTGCTTTATGGACTAAAGCAAACATCAAAACAAGAGCAACAACTTTAAACACTAAAGAAATGAATGTGATATAGCTATATTGTTCAAGACCTTGGTATAGCCAGTTTACGCCAATCACATTCATTACAATTGCGATCGAACTCATCAAATATAGAGTTTTCATTATTCGAAAACTTGGAACACAAAAGATCGTTATGAAGAACGCTATATATGCGATCAACATCATTATGATGTTGATGATCAACAGCTCCTGGACTATTTTTGAAAGCTCTACTTTATTATCTCGAACGCTAGCACAAGCCCGAACTCCATAAGTAGGAACCCCTAACATCGCCACCATTGTAAAATAGGAAACTACTGATGTTCCCATTGTAACATTTCCAGTTCCTGTAGGTCCTAACACTCTTGAAACATAAGGAAATGTAATCAATGGAAATAAGATGGAAGAAGCTGTTAGTAGAAAATTCATTATAAAATTGAGTTTTATTGATTTTGTTTTCATTTCATACTTCCTCATCATTTTTTTGCTTTTTAAATAATGTTCCCCATAAAATAGGTAAACAGGTAAAAATAGGATACATATACCGGAAAAGAATAACCGGAGCAAGTAACAATGTCATCCACATCAAAATTGGAATCGCAAATATAGGAATATTCTTCCATTGTTTTTCCATACAGGCAAAACCAAACAAGAAAAATAAAATCCATGTTGCAAAACCTGAACTCCAAAGCAGAGATAAGAGAACCCGATTCTGATTTTCGTTTTCTAAAACGAATCTCTGCACTCTTTCAGCTAACTTTTGAAGGGACTTTGGTGTTTTTCTTTCTATAATTGTCCAATTTTCATTTTCGGGTTTACTATTATTAAATTCCATATATGGATGCCATGCACCCGGGTCCTTTTCATTCATATCCGGATACCAAGTTGCAACATTCAGCCGACAAAAAGCATCTAAATAATTAACTGGACACTTTAAACCAACTTTTGCCCATAATGAAATAAAAGCAAAAGGATCTTTTTTGAATTTTTCCAAATTAAAATGCATCTTTAAATTATCTGAATTAGAAGGAAATTCAATGTAAGTTTTGTATGTCGGAATATAAGATTTAATTTCTTCTTGCAAACTTTTATCTAATTGATCTGGACTATAAATCAAGGCTCTGCTCATTTGCATTAAAGGTACACTCATCATTTCTCGTATAGAATCGTATGGCAATCCTCCAATCGCTTTCGTGACTGGACCATTGTAGATTTGAAAAATAATTAGAATACCAACCATCAAAATAGTCATCGTTTTTCGAAGTTGTTTACGCCAAATCAAAAGTCCAATCAATAATGTCAAAATCATCACGTAGCGGGATTGTGAACGTAAAGCTAATACCAGAAATCCGGATATCAGCATTCCAATAATCCATTTCCAATTTTTTAGTTTTCGTTGATCCTGGATTCCTCTTGCCATAAGGACTAAAAAGATTACAAAAAAAGCGGTAAAAAAGACATCCTTTGTAGCAGAAAATGCCATAAGTGCATTGGGAGGAAAAAACATAAACCATAAAAGAACAAGTCGTCGAATAAGGACAGGTTGGTCTAATTTTCGTAAATAGTCACTTATCATCGCAAACGCAAATGATAGAGTTAACATCTGTGAAATACTATAAAACATCATCCCGATCTCAGGCGAAGGAAAATCTTTAATACACCAACCCAAAAATAGAGTATGTAATAATGGATGGTGGGTATATAAGGTTCCTTGTTCATACCATAAAACTTGAAACACACTATCATAAGCATATATTCCAGGAAAACATAAAACCCATAAAGGAATCCAAGCAATAAATATAAAAGCCCAATCAATAAAAAAAGGATATTTTGTTTCGTCTAAGTTATTAAAAAAACGGATCTTTCTGACTTGTTCTAAATCATTTTTAAGATAAGAATATAATATCTGGACACAGGCAGAAAAAAAGATACTTCCGCCGATTACCCTTATCCAAGTTCCAAGTTGATTAATATAAAGAGTGTTGTCCATTGTTATATTACGGCCAAATAATAAAGTTGCTGAATAAAAAAATCCCAATAGATAAGTAATAATCTTTCCAGAAAGATCAAACATTGTTGTTTGAGCTTTTTTATATATAAGATAGATTCCAAAGAAAATCAAAATTGAGAATACACTATTAGAAATAGTGTAATTTGAATTTTGACTTTTCACCATACCCGAAAGTGCCCATAAGGAATAGTAACTTAACAAAAAGCGAATCAATCCATTATGTTCTAAACTCCATTTTCTTAATATCTTCATAACATCCTTTCAAAATACCATTTGCGAGTGATATAGTTGAATACCATGACCACTCCGGTCGCAAACAGTTACACGATCATATAATTGATTCCAATCTTTTCTAATCTCAACTACATCAATAATTGATAAAGTAAAGTCCAATTAGGCTAAACGTAATAAAGAAAGCAAAATTGCGATTTCTTGATTCAAAATATTAAGCTCTTATCAAAATAAAAAGCAGGACAAAAAGGGCCTGCTAAAAACTTCCCTCATACTTTTTACCGAAAAACTTTGCTTTAATAAAAGATGTTCCCTTTTTCCACCAATTGATTCGTTCCATATATATAACAGGAACTTCTTTATATTGAATATGATTGTGATCAATCCAAACATCTAGTAAAAGTTCACTAATTCTACCAAATAGGCGAGCTTGAAAATCATCATATTCACTAACATTTACTTTTTGGTTGAGTTTATCCAATACATCAAAGATAAAAGAACAATACGAGTCTAATTTATCTTTCTTAATAATACACATATTAAACATATGCGCACTTCTTCTATTCATTACTTTATCCCAAGAAGGAACATACTCAGGATAATTTTCGATTAAAATTTGTCGAGTTGCGATAAGTTCTCGCTCATAATGAGTGTGGGCATAATGTGAGTAAATTGTTTCAATAAAATAATGTCTTTTCTTAGGCAAAATTACATCTGTCATTTGTAAGATTGCTTCCGCTTCTTTTTTATTTAAAACACGATCAAAACGATTCTCACCAGAATGAGAGCCTCTGAAATGACGTCGATAGTGGGTCAATCCAATATATTCTGCCTTTAAATTTTTCCAAGCCCAAAACAAACCAGTCAATTCGCAAAAATATGGATTTAAAGAAGATATATTTTCTCCCGTATTATCTCGTAGAAATCCAATATCTTTTTTTCCAAATGCGCCAACCTGTAATGGTACATACATCGGATCTGTCGGCATTTTATATGGTTTGTGGGTTGCCACAATAACTTCGATATCCATATTTTTTCCTTTCCAACGATAAAAGACGATACGCCCCATATCTTATCAGCATTATTGCACAATATACAGAAGAAATCTAATTTATAATTTATAAAGATACTTTTATCAAGCACGCCTTCCCTTCAGTGTAATAGATTTTACTATGAATCAATTTTTTCTATTATTTGATAAAATTGATTAGTTAGTTGATAAGCCGTAAACGTACCTTCATTTTCTATATTAAAGTCTTGTTTAAATTTATTTATTGATAAATTTTATCTTTAAAATTAAACTCCATATAATTTCTTCTTTTGAAACGATTAATCCTATTCCGTAGATACCAAAAAATGAAACTGAGGTTACCAAAAGAGTAATAAAAATTCCGTTAAAATTTAAGGACGAAAGTCCCAGTAGACTTCCTACTCCTAGCAATAAACCAAAGAATAAAGATTTAAATTCTATATTTTTTATTATTTTTAGTAATAAATCTCTTAAATAAAAAGTTTGGATCAATATTACTAGTATTTCCGCCAATAACGTTCCTAATGCTGCTCCCTCGGGTCCAAGAGAAGGAATCAATAAAAGATTTATTCCAAAATCAAGAATTGCTCCAGCCACTACTGAACGTAATACAAGATGTTCCTTTCCCATAGGAACTAAAATTTGAATTCCAGTAATATTTGAAAGTCCTATAAAAATTATAGTTGGCATAATGATGATCATACATGGTACAGCCGGTAAATATGACGACCCAGATAAAAAATCAATTACTGATTTGGCATAAACAGAAAAATAAATACAACAAGGTATTGACACTAATAACACAAATGAAAATGCCTTTGATACTAGATTATAAAATGGTTCTTTTTCACCTTTCTCGTAATAAAAAGAAAGTCTAGGCAATAAAACAGTTCCCAATGAAGAAACTAAAGTAGCTAAAACCGTTTTTATCTTTATCGCGGCATTATAATAACCTACAGCTTCATTATTCTTCATCACACCAAGCATTACAGTATCTAAGTTAGTATAAATTGTTGTGGCTACTGTCATTGCAAAAAACATCATAATTGGCCGCAAATGGCGTTTTAGCCGATATCTTTTATGTGTGGATAAATCGATTATTTTTCGTAGCCGAAAAAAATTTAATATTGATGCTCCAAAAGATGAAATAACTGTAATAGCTCCATACCAATTGACATCTTCTATATTATGAACAAATAAAAACATCATTACTAGCCCAATTAATTTAAAAGCTACTGATACTACTGTAATATATGTATAATCTTCTAAAGCTTGATAAACCCAATTAACTCCAATAACATTTAAAATTATAGCTATTGAACATATAGCGTATAAGGTTCTCTCACTTCTAAAACTTGGAACCAAAATTAAAACCATATAAAATGTAAAATACGCCACTATACTCATAACAAAGTTTATTATCATCAATTCTTTAACTGTTTGTGATAGTTCTTCTTTGTTTTCTCTTACTCTAGCACAAGCTCGAATCCCATATGTCGGAATTCCGAGCATCGCAATCATAGTAAAATAAGATACTAAAGATGTTCCCATTGCTACTGCACCAGTTCCCTCTGGTCCAAGAATTCTTGAAACATATGGAAAAGTGATTAAAGGAAATAATACAGTAGACAATGTGAGAAAAAAATTCATAAAAAAATTTAACACTAAAGATTTTTTTTTCATATTAATGAATCTCTTTGTTTTCAATCCTTGGGTTTTATAAATAACTCGCTTATATTTTTTCTGAATTTATTTTTTTCCTTTAAAATAAATTCGCGATAATAATCATATTTGTGTTTTTCTTTTTCATAATTCTCAAAAATATATCTTATTTTTTGCACTATAAGTGATATATTTTTGTGTTCTCTTTCAAACTTATATTCATCAGGAATAGGTAAATCATTATAAAACCCTGCACTTCCTTCATAGCTTGTTAAAACACAACATCCCATTATAGCTGTTTCTCTAGGCATTCTATCCTTTCCAGGATGATTTCCGAAGTCAACATATATTTTTGCCTTTGACATTATCTCTTTTAATTTTTGGCTATCTAAACCTTTCAAAGGGACAAATTCAATATCTGGCGCAGCTTTCATTATTTTTTCAACATATTTTGTATTTCGACTTGGATTATATAGAACAATATTTTCTTTTTTCATTTCTGCAGGATTTTTTTCATTATAGAATGTTATAAAATCTTCAGAAATATAATCCGATAAATAAGGTACATTTTTTACTCCTTTTTGGTTTAAATAAGAAATTATAAACCAACATTGAGCTAAACACTGAATATCATTATTACGCAATTGTCTAAAAGTGTATGATGGTCGTTTATTTAACATAGCTGAGCACCAATGTTTTAAATACGCCAATTTAGGATATTTTTGAAGTTCAGAATATATTAAATAATGATTTACTCCCAACCACCACATTACTTTTCGAATTTTTGAATTTTCTTTAGCTGTTTTTTCAATCGCCTCAGGAAAAATCAGAATATTCTTTGGATCATCCTCAATATGAGTAACATATTTTGTATTATATTTTTTAAATTTATTAGGAACTGGATCAGAACCAATTTGCGGTTTTCCATCATAATACATTCTTGCATCAAAACCTAATTCATTTAGTTCTCTACATAACTGATGTAGCAACTCTGGACCTCCAGATTCAAAATTTGGATATGTTACAATATAAATTTTTGAATTTTTATATACTTCTATCATTTATTTCTCCTTTACATAAATATATTCATTATCATCTAAGCAATACTCTTTATAATCATTTATATTTTCTATTTTGTAATTAGAAATAAAAATATTATAATCATCTTCTAAATGACTATCATATTCTTTAAACCAATTTACATTTTGATCTCTGAGAATAAATTGCATCAAATATTGTGGACCAGAACCCGGATTAATATAAGCAACTTTCTCATTCTTTAAAAAATCTGGATCATTTTTTTCTAAACTATATATTTTATCAACCGATTGATAATAATTATAACTTTTTGAAAAAGGGGAATCAAAATAATGTACGCTGTAACCGTAATACCAAGCCATAACCACCACACAAATAAACAACATTATTTTTCTTTTTCTAAAGTATAGTAACAAACAAATTAAACTAAATAAACAAAAAGAAACTATAGTAGAAACTAGAAAGTATTTTCTTCCTTGTGGAATATTGGGCCAATCCATAAATACTCCAGAAAATGGTGCAAAATAATAAAACCAATCGGTTAATATATGGTATCCTCTTTCAACAATAGTTACTTTTATTACACTAAAATAAGTATAAAGACATACTATCCCCCACAATAAAGCACTCATAATATATGATGAAAATAGACATCTTTTATTTCTAAAACCTATATATGAAAAATATAAGAATATAGGGTCAAAAAAATTTCCATAATACCGCAAATAAAAATGAAACCTATTGATATTTCCATCATCTACATGTACTGATAATCCATTATGTAAATAAAAAATACACACTCCAAATAATCCAATTAACATTCCAAAAATACAAAATAATAATGGATAATAATTCCATTCAATCTTCCTTTTATTTTTGAAGAATTTAAAAATTATTCCAAAAAATATCAAAGGAATAATTCCAAAGCTAAAAACATTTATTACCCAAATATTACTAGCTAATAAATCAAAAAAAGATCTTATTCCTGTAAAAGAAATCAGTTGTTTAATATTTGAGAGAATACCAGTACTTAACGCCGACAATGTATTGGCTTCTCCTGATGGATTCATTGAAATAAACAGCAATTGTTTTAATTCATTATTTACAAAATTTACTATCAGAAAAAAGCAAACAGTAAAAAATATAAACCATTTATAGTTAATTAAGGGCTTTTTTTCAAAGATATTATATAAAACAGCTACTAATATAAATGCAATCAGGAAAATTACACCTCGAGTATGAGAAAAGTATGCATATGAAAATAAAAAGGCAAGTAATAAAGAAAAAAACTTTTTCTTGTTTAAATTCTCTGTAGTCATCAATTGAAAAATCAAAAGCACAGTAAGCCACACAAGGAGAATTAACATCGGTTCATTATCAATGTTTGTCGCACGAGTTGGAGTAAATAAACAACTTCCTATTCCGATTAGAACATACACCCAATATCCATTTACTGATGAAAAATATCGTTTAGCTAAAAAAATTGAAATTATTGCTGGTATAGAACGGAGAAAAGCTCCTACTCCAATTAAATGCTGATAAAGTATCAATGGGTCTTTAATTAATGAAAAAAAAGGATAAAGCAAAAAAAACGACCCGTTACCATAAAACATTGACGGATTCGATAACACTGCATTCCAATTTCTTCCACTTATATACGCAGCAAAAGACATCGCTCCCATTTCATCTGGTAAGCTTCTCATAATAATGACTTTCGAATTCCAATATAATTGAAATAGGAACACAAGTAAAAAAGCTGCTATTTCAGGATATTTTTTTAACCATGTTCTAACGCTTAATAAAATACCCATATCCATTATTCCTCCTTATTCAAAGGCATCTTATATCCATCAATCATTCCTCTGATTCCTTCTTTAAGTTTTTCCTTTTTATTAACTTCATACACCAAAACAACCGCTAGCCGACCATATGCTCGAACATAATATCTAAATTTATTTATACTTTTTTTATGTTTTCGAATAAAATATATTATATTTCTTCCATAATAGTATCGACGGAGAGGAGAATGATTTGTAACTACTACTTCTCTCTTAAAAAAATATTTTTTTTGTGATTCTCCTAGTTCATGCATAAATCCAATAAAATGGGACTTAATAATTTTATAACCATGCTCTTTCAAAGAATAACACATATCAAAATCGACATAGTCGATAAACATGCTTTCGTCAAATCCCCCAACTTTTAAAGCTGCATTTACATTGGTATAGCAACAAGAAGTTATGCATCTTTCCACTTCAATATATTCTTGTTCAAATAAATCTGCTTTTTCAAATCCAAAATTAACATCTTTTCGTCTAGAACTGATCATAGCAACATTTGGAATATGAGATAATTTTTCGTAATCATTAATTACTCCTGGTAAACAATGGCTGTCTTGATCTAAAGTTAAGACCCATTTCATTTCTAATTTATTTGCCCAATCCAGAATATGATTTAACGCTGCTGCAACTCCTTCGTTTTTTTTTAACGGACGTATTTCCACATTTGAAAAAGTAGATTGTAAATTATAAATATCGTTTATATTTTTTGATCCATTATCTATTATCACTACACGATCAACTTGTTTATAAATCGATTCAATATTACTTTTTAATTTTTTTAAATCAGGTTGATAAGTTACAATTCCTGCTCCAGTCACTATTTTCCTCCTTTTTTAATTTCTATGGCTAATTTTTCAGGATCTCCCATTTTAACAAAGTGATGATTTTCATCCTCTCTAAACAGCTCCCTATTCGCTTTGCTGTCTCCTAAAATCATTGGTTTTTGCATTACTTCATAAATATATACTTTTCCCGGAATGGTTCGATCAGCTTTTCCAATAGAATCAGAAAAATGACCTCCTAAACACAGATCTGAAAAAGCAATATATTTTGCCAGTTCTTTTTGATCCAGCCAGTCAATATAAGTCACAGTACCGCTTTGAATTTTTTTATATTTTTCATCAATCGGACCAATCATCAGAAAATGGATGTTTTTATCTTCTTTTAACTGATCAATTGCTTCCAGGATCACGTCAACTCCTTGAAGAGGAAGAATCGACCCAAAATAGAGAACCAAAAACTTATCTCTCCATTGTTCGGGCTTTTCGATATTCATCGGATAATAAATCGATTCATCTGCATGAAGATACAAAGGAATATATTCTTGACTTTTCGTTTGAAATTCTTCTTTGAAATAATCTCTATGAGCTTTCGTATCCGTGATGACATATTCTGCTGATTTGATCGCTTTTCGATCCATCCAATGCAATAATTTTCCGATCAAAGAGTTGCTTTTGAATTTCTTTCGATCATCTACCAAGGTGTCGTAAATCGAGATGAAAAAATCTTCTATTACCGTTTTCCTTTTAAATTTAAAGTTCCACCATGGCAAGATCATCTGCGACATAAATCCAACCATAATCGTGTCGTATTCTTTAGAAGAAATAAAAAGAAGTTCTTTATAAACATGCAAAATTCTTTTTATATAACTTTTATTTTTTGAAACAATACACCGAACATGACTCGCGTTTTCTTTAAGTAATTTTATTTCTTGAACGATACGAATGTAATCTGCATTTTTTGTCGCAATGTATAGAACTTTTTTTTCTTTGATCAAGTTTATGAATTGCTGCTGACCAGAATGCATTACGCATCTCCCTCAATATAGGATTTGTCTTCTCCCTTTTTCTTTTCTTCTTCGCTTAAACCGTAATCCATCTTGCGAACTTCAAATTGAATTTCTTCTAGTATTCTTCGATTGGCTGCAATCGTGTCTCCAAGAAGGCCAATAAAGAATGCCAAGATTGAGATAGTCAGCATCATGCAACCAATCACAAGCGATTGTACATGTCCATATCCAGCGCCCTGGAAATAGAAGACCAAGAACCGGATCAAGGCAATACCACCAATGATCCCAAAAATAGCGGCAATCCATGTGAAGCAGTAAAGCGGCTTATACTGCATTAAAGCTCTCGAAATTGTCAACATTGACTTTTTCACATAACCAAACATTGAATGAAATAATCTTGATGGTCTTAGTTCCGGATTGGTACGAATTGGAACCGATTTAACGGCCATTTTTCTTCGTCCAGCCTGAACGATCGTTTCCAAAGTATATGTATAATCATTGATCACATTCAAACGCATCGCCGTATGTCTGGAATAAGCTCTGAATCCGCTAGGCGCATCAGGAACATCTGTTACCGATGCTTTACGAACGACCCAACTTCCAAGATGTTGAAGCTTTTTCTTTAAAGGAGAGAAATGCTCCGTCTGGTCGATCGGACGTTCTCCAATAACCATACCAGCTTCCCCATCCAATATCGGACGAACGATTTTCTCAATATCCGCACCAACATATTGGTTATCAGCATCCGTATTGACGATGATATCAGCACCATTTCTCAATGCAGCATCCAATCCAGCCATAAATCCACGAGCCAATCCTTTGTTGTTCTTGAAATTTACTACGTAATTTACGCCCCAGTTTTTCGCTACTTCTACGGTATTATCATGACTTCCATCATTAATAATCAAATATTCAATTTCATCGATTCCATCAATATGTTTTGGCAAGTCATTTAGAGCAACTTCCAATGTTTCTGCTTCGTTATAACAAGGAATTTGAATAATTAACTTCATATATATCCTCACAATCTATTTTTCACATCATTTTTTTAACAGTTCAAAGAATAACAGTTTGCCCTATTGAAAACAATAGAATATCTAAAAATAAAGATGCTTTTTTACTTTGTAAATAATTTCATCATTAATTATGAAATTAATGAAAATTATCCAATGATTCTGCTATAAAAATGCGTATTTTACCAAATTCTTAAACTTCTTTTAACCCTAACGTATTTGCTAAATCCACCAGTGCTTTTGTTTTTACACCCATTAGTTCATTTGAATTGATATCGTAATAAGTATATTTTTCGTTTTTCTTCCCAGTATCTTTTGAAATGATCACGACATCGCCAGTTAGATTTTGATTCTCTTTCAGTTCATTAAATCTCATATCCGGTAAGTGATATTGATAAATAAACTCACTTCCTTGACCACCTAACGAAAGATAACTCCGTTCAATTTGAACAGATTCAAGTCCAAATTCATTTTTCGCAGTCTCTAAAAAATTAATTTCTTGCTCCGTTTCTTTCCAATTTGCTTGTGCTCGAGCTCCTTCATGAAATAAACAATTATAGGTATAGCTAGTCATCAAAAAAACGCAAAATATAGGAAGAATCCATTTCGATTTCTTTTTTACTATCAAATAATAATAAAGAAAGAAAAATATAAAAATGCCCACGGTTCCCAATAGATATATTCTTGTTCGCGCCTCTCCAAAAACTCCTCCCGAAAACGAGTATTGTGCATAAGACCAGGCACAAGCCATCAAATTATAAATAAAAGGCACTATACAAAAGATCCAATATGTTTGAAATAGAGATAATAGCAACAAAGCTTTATTTTTCCATTGATTTAGAATTTGTAGTTCCTGGGAAAAATAAGCAATCCCCAACATCAAAAGAGGTCCAATATAAGCTGCATAATATCTATAATAGGTAATCTGACGATAGGCATCTAGATCTCCATGGTTCAACATGACCCAAGCCATTCCCGACCCCGCTTTTAAAGCCATCCCACCTATCGTGATAGCGACACAGCTTAAGCAAAATACTCCAATCAATATATAAGCATTATAAGATCCTTTCAAAATAGTTCTTTTTCGTAATAAAGCTTTCCAAATTAAATAGAACAGAGCCATGACGATAAAAATTGCCAAACCATTTGTATTTGCGATCGCTTCATTTAGCTGACCCATGATTATATTAAAGAAACCATACCAAGTCTCAGGCTCTTTTAAAGAAGCTATTATTCCACCTATTCCGCTTATTGCTTCAGTGTTTGCTACGCTAGTTCCAGAAACCTCTAACGATGTTAATAGAGTTTTCATTCCCCATTGAACAAAAGCGAGACCAGCAACAGAAACAGCAACTAAAGTAGTTAAAGAAACAGGACTTTTATGATAAACCCATAAATAAAAAAGAACAGCTATTCCTAATCCTAAAACCAATGTGATGCCTCGAGCATGTACACTATAGGCATAAACAATCGATAATAAAAGAAGAAAAGTATATCCAACTTTTTTCCAAATATCATGTATCGAATACGTTTTTAATAAGATCCAAACACAAATCCAAACCATCAAATCATATATAAATTCAGGATATGTATATATAGCCCGAATTGAAACTAGAAAAGAACAAGCTAGTGATCCAAAGAAAAGCACCCAAACATTAGAAACATTAAAATAACGTTTCATTAAATGATAACTAATAGGAGCGACTACACTTTGCGCAAGCATCATTAAAACTACTAAACTACGATAAAGTAAAACTGGATCATGGATCCATCGAAAGAATGGATATAATAAAAGAGAATATCCAAACCCATAATATCGATACGTTTCCATAACGCCTGACCAATCAAAACCAGCTGCTTTTGCTGCAGGCCAAAAAGAAAATATCTCATCACCCGAAATTGACATCGTATGAGTCATTGGTAAAAAAAGCAATCGAAATCCAAAAGCAATTAAAAAAGATAATAAGATATAAAACCATGGACGGCTCCTAATTTTCTTCATACAAAACCTCATTTAGTAGAACGATAGCATAGAATCTAAAAAAAGTAAAAATAGAATCAGAACAGAACTATAAGGATAAATCTATATGAGAAAATAAAAAAAGGGGTACAAAATACAACCCCTTATTCCTCACTATCCTCTTTCACTTCCGTATAATATGTATCGATGATCTCTTTTTGAAGCTCATCATAATTAACATGGAAGACAGTCCTTCCTCCATGATAGTTTTCATCATAAACCGCTTCTCCAGGAATCTGCTTTAAATTATCCATAGAAAAGTGGGTCTGTAAAAACTCCGTTCCTAAATATGTTACATCCTCTAATGTTAGATTCGTATACATATATGGTTTTAATTCATTATACAGTGTGACAGGAAGACCAATGTTTTGTTTGACAGCCTGAATAGCCTGATGATAAAAAGCTTCCACATACTGTTTTTGACGATTCAAACGTCCCATTGCGCTTCCAATCTGATTGGTATCACGAACTTGAATATAATTCAAGGCATCTTGACCCATCAAATGAACTTGGTCTCCTTCATTAAAATAGATCCCCTTTGAATTGGCGACCGTTTCCAAAGCCGTCAAGCTCACTCCACCAACCGCATCATTCACGATCGGAACCGCATCCATATTGATCGAAACATAACGCTGGATCGGCAATTTGAACAACAAGTTGGAAACAGCCACCTCCATCAGCTCGCAGCTTTCCTGCGCCCCATTTCCATACCCATATTGAAGCGTGATCTTATCTTCAAAAGGTTCTGCAAAATTGCCCGCCTCATCCGTTCTTCTTAACTGAGCCATCGTATCCCGCGGAATCGCCCACATAAACAAATTATCATTCGTCGTATCCAAAGAAACGAGCAAGATCGAATCCGCCAGACCTTGAACACCAGGCGCGACCTCTTCTTCAATACCACCCTTTTTATCGATCCCCATAAAAAGGATATTGATCATATCGTCATTATACCGATACTCTTTCCCTTGATAGGTGATATACGTCCCTTCCCGATCCTGTACTTCGCTTTCCTTAAGCTGTTTTTGACCCTTATAGTTCAAATAAAAATAAGTGCCCCCAACACCCCATACGATCAGCAACAAGACGATGAGGACGCCAATCATGATCTTTTTAAAACGACGCATAGTCTCTTCCTTTCCAACTCTGAAAAAAAAGCCGACCGACTCTCATCGATCGACTATTTGGACATTCACAGAGTACATAAATTTAAGCTTAAATTTTGTGAACTAGAATAATTAGATTCCAGTGTTAGGAGATTTCTTTTCAACCTTAGCTGTCGTTGTGTTAACACCAGCTTGAGCTGCTTCTTCTTTCGTGATTTCAACGACTTTACCAGTCTTTTCATCTACAACTTTGTAGAACGCAACTGGAGAAAGACCATCCAAAGTCACTTTGATGATGCCTTTTTCAACAACGGCAGAGATTACTTCCCATTTACCATCGTGTTTCAAATGAAGAACAAAAACTTGGTCTCCATCTTTTGCTGCAAGGCCAGCAGCATCGAAAGACATTTCAACGGCTTGTTTCAACTCTTCAGTTTTTCCGTTTACTTCGTAGGTATAGTCCCCTTCACCAAGAACAACGACTGTTGCTCCAGTAGGTACTTTATACCCGTTCTCTTTCAAAATATCTTTAACTTTTTGTTCGTCGTTAACAACGTCTAATACTTTTTCGTCTGTGATCGCGTTTTCAGTCACTTCGATTTTAATACCATCTACTGTCGCTTCAGTAACGGCAGGAGTTTTATTAACATCGCCTTGAATTGGACTGTTGTCGGCTGCGAAAACAGGGGCAGCGCTGAAAGCCATTGTAGCGGCAAGAGCAGCGCTTCCAAATTTAATCAATTTCATGTTTAGCTCTTCCTTTCTTTGTTTTATGCTGTACTCTCGTGATGTATATCGATTCGTACGGCGCGAATCAATACCTAATCATCCTGTCAGCAGGAACTCTACTAACATAAATAACTATACCCAAAAACTTAAAACGTTTCAAGACAATCCCACAATATTTCGATATTTTCTAAAGCGATTCTCTTTTTTTATAACCCTACTATGTGTTAAACTTATTAGAACAATATCTTAAAAACAAAAAAGATGCCTATTCAGACACCTCTTCAAAATACGTATAGTCCTTATCCTTCAAACAGACATAATCGCCATCCCGGATCTTGCCCCACGTAGCGCCCTTCTCGTCTTCGCCGATCTCCACGATCTCGACGACCTCATCCAACTTGACTGTTCCAGTGCGCTTCGCCTCCAAACTTGGCTCCTCACGAATCTTCATATCGTATTTCGCCTTGTAACGAATACCCTCTTCATCCTCTGGGATCTCGTCCGTTTCTTTGGATTTCTTTTCTTCCTTCGTCTCTTCTTGGCTTGATTCGATTCGTTTCGCGTTGTCCTTCTTCAAGATCCAGCCATCCTCTAACTCGAACCATTCCACACCATTGATATCTTCTTTCTCTGAAATGATCTCCACTTGATCGCCTTTTTTTAAAGATTTTAAAATTGTAGACTTTGTCGAAGGATCGGAATACACCCGGATGTCTTTTAAAACCTCAGCCGTTCCAGGTGTAGAATCCACAGTCGTCAACACATTTTCCGTCGCATAATTTCCATTTTGATCACGCAAAAGGACCCAGCCAATATCGAGCTGTCCCCAAAGCTCCTCTTTACTATCGACATACGCCGTATCTTCACACCAAAAAGACTCGCCCTTCTTGATCAAGCCGATCTTGTCTTGATCCTCAAGATCCTCCACGATCGAAAGCTGCTCGTTGGCTACATATTCACCCGGCGCGTTCAATAAACGATACGAAGAATCATGAAACTCTTCCTCCGGAATACGATCGATAATATTCTCCGTCACCGACATTGTCACTTTCGAAACGAACAAACCAAAACAAACAACAGCCACGATCATGACACCAACGATCCCGCCAACTAAAAGCCAACGCTTCTGCTTTTGTTTCTTATTAAAAGCCTCTTCCTTCTTTTTCTCCTCTTGAAGCTGAGCTTCCATCTTCTGCACGTCGATTTTAGGTGGTAAATTCTTATTCTTTTGATCTTCCATAGTATTCCCCTTCTAAAATAATGATATTAGTATACCGTTCTAGTGAAAAAAAAGCCAGCCACGCTGACTAAAAAATATAGAAAAACACGATCATGAACAACCCTAACGCGATCCGATAAAAACCAGCCCACCGTAAAGATTGTTCGCCAAAAACGCGCATCCACCAACGAACAATGAAGATCCCTACGATAAACGAACAAACCGCGCTCAACAAACCACAAAACCCTTGAAAAAGACTCAACGAATATCCATCCTTGATAAACATCGAAAAATGGAACAAATTCAAAGCGACGATCGAGCAAGCCGAAACTAAATACGAAAACAACAAGCTCGCCTTGCGCTCCAGCTTCAAAAAACGACCACCCAACAAACCCGAAACAAGCCAAGAAGTGCCTGGAAAAAGCGCCAAAGACTGCACCAAACCAAATTGAACCGCCTCATTCGCCCCCAATTCATGAAAAGAATGATATTTCGCCCTCACAGGATGCTTCGCATAACCAATCAAAATGATCCCATACGCGATCAATAAGATCGCCACAACAAACTTCGCGCTCATAACAGACTCGATCCAATACGAAAGAAGCATCCCAAAACCAAGGATCGGAAGACTCGCCAACACGATCGATTTCCAGATTCGGAAAATAGAACGCTTCAAAAAAAGCTGACGATAAAACAACACCAAGATCGCGAACGCCGAACCTGTCGAGACAAAAACTAAAAACATCCGATAATACCATTCCGGCATGATCGGCCATAAACTCTGCAACAAAATCAAATGGGCGCGCGAAGAAATCGGCAACCACGCGCTGATCCCCTGCACACACCCAAAAGCGATCGATTTTAGAACGTCGAGAAGAAACGACATGAATTTTCCTCCTTTTACAATGAATGGACTAAATCCTTGAAAATTTCTCCCCTTATTTCATAATTTTTAAATTGATCAAACGAAGAACAAGCCGGCGACAATAAGATCACATCCCCCGGAACGGCGATCTTGACAGCCTCCTGTAAAGCCTCCTCCATCGTTTCCACGCTCTTCTGCCTCGAGAAGATCGAAGCAAATTGATCCTTTGTCTGACCAAAACTAAAACAATACTTGATCCTTTGATCAAACTGCTTCAAATCATCAAATGAAATATGCTTATCTTTTCCCCCACAAAGCAAGATCACATTCGAATCGAACGCCGAAAGCGCCGCGCAAGCAGCATGTGTATTGGTCGCCTTCGTGTCGTTGTAAAAACGAACCCCATCGATCTCTTTCACAAACTCGATCCGGTGCTCCACGCCCTTGAACGAACGAATCACATCTTGGATCTGCTCTAAAGAAACACCCAGCTTATACGCCATGCAAGAAGCCATCATCGCGTTGCCGCAATTGAACGAACCCACGATCTTTAGATCCGACACATCAAACAAAACCATATCCCAAAGCATCGCCTTGCCATCCTTGACATACAGATCCACATCTTGACGCGACAGCGAAAAGTCGATCACTCGACAAGGAATGTTCTTCGCGTACTCCATGATCAAAGGATCATCCACATTTCGAATGAACCAATTCGACTCTGTGCAATTCTCATAGATCTTCATCTTCGAAGCATAATACGCATCCAAAGAATCCATATAATCCAAATGATCAGGCGCTAGGTTGCTCACCGCGCAAACGCTAGGATGAAACGTCTTCGTGCCCAGAAGCTGAAAATTACTCAGCTCCAAAGCCACATCCAACGACTCGCCAGCATGCTCCAAAACGATTTCCGAAAGCGGGATCCCAATATTGCCAGCCACTTGCGCGCTAGGATCCTTCTCTTTGAGCATCTCATACAAAAGAGTCGTGATCGTCGTCTTTCCATCCGTTCCCGTGATCGCTCCAAACTTAAACTCTTTCGCCACCGTATAGGCGAACTCGATCTCCGTATAGATTGGAACGCCCTTCTCCACAAAATAGCGGACAAACGGCGCCGAATACGGAATTCCCGGATTCTTCACGATAAACGCGTACTCCTTCTCCTTCAAAAAATCAGGATGCCCTTCATCATAGATCTCGATCCCGTCCAAACCATCGCGATCCACTTTCTTCATATCTGTCAAAATTACATGATACCCTTGCTTTTTGAGAAGCTTGCTGACAGCAATACCGCTGCGAGCCCCTCCAATGACCAATACGCTCTCCATCTAGATCACCCCCATGATCAAACCAACCAGCGAACAAACAATACCCGCCATCCAAAAGCGAGTGACCACCTTCTCTTCGCTCCAGCCACCCTTTTCAAAATGATGATGCAGCGGCGCCATACGAAAGATCCTTTTCTTCGTGCGTTTATAATGCGAAACTTGAATGATGACCGAAAGCACTTCCGCCACAAAGACAAGCCCGATCACGATCAACAAAAGCTCCTGCTTCAAGACCATCGCGACAGCCGCGATCAAACCGCCCAAAGCCAAAGACCCCGTATCGCCCATAAAGATCTTGGCCGGATGCAAGTTGAACTTCAAATATCCAACAAGCGCGAAAACGACAAGCATGATCAAGAACGCCACATTCATCTTTCCTTGCATGAAAGCAAAAGCGATAAATGGAATCAGCGCGATGATCATCTGCCCTGCGCAAAGTCCATCCACCCCATCCGTAAAGTTGACCGCGTTCGTTTCCGCCGTAAACATGATAAAGACAAGAAAGAAATAAAAGAAACCAAGATCCACTTGAATATGCGCGATCGGGATCCAAACAGCCGTCGAAGCCGTTGAACGATACAACAAAAAGAAAACAACCGCCAATATGGACTGCAACAAAAATTTGACGCCAGGCTTCAACCCTTCATTGTCCTTTTTGACCACTATGATATAATCATCAATAAAGCCGATCAGACCATACCCGACAAACGCCAATAAAATAATGGCCGTGTTCATATCGAGCTTAAAAGGCGAAAATAAAGAATACACGATATAGAGAAAAGTCGGAACTAGGATAAAAGCGATCCCGCCCATCGTCGGCGTGCCATTTTTTTTCTTATGGCTCTCCAGACCCTCTCCTCTTTCCGTTTGCCCAAATTTGATCTTATGCAAATAATCGATCAACGAAGGCATGATCAGAAGCATCAAGCCAAGCGAAAGCAAACAACCCGACGCCATTAAAAGACCAGTTGAAACATTCATGAATTTACAGACTCCTCACATTCATAAGGATTATAGCAAACTCCTTCATTGATGACAATTTGTTCTTGAAAAGCGTGAAAGAGGATGCTATTATGTTAAGGCAATTGTGCAACTGAAAGTAAAGGGGGCAAGCAAGATGTCAAGAAAATGTGCAATATCTGGTAGAGGTCCTTTATCTGGCAATAGACGTTCTCACTCTATGCACGCGACTCGTCGTAAATGGAATGTAAATCTTCAAAACGCGACGATCATGGTCGACGGAAAACCAACAAAAGTTCGCATTAGCGCTCGTGCCTTGAGAACATTGAAAAAGAAAAACGCGATCTAATCTTTATCAGACAAAACGAAGAGGGAAACCTCTTTTTTTTGTGCGTAAAAAAAAGAAGCTAGCTCGTCTTGAACCGCTTCTTTTTATAAGAACCTGTATACATCTTGGCCAGCTCCTTGTTCCACGGATGCACCTTCCGGTATACAACTGGCGAACTTTTCTTCATATACTCAGTTTCTAAAAACTCAAAATACGAACCTGGCGTGATGATCCCTCGAATCGAAAGCACATCGCTTCCAAGCTGCCCCAAGATCCAATCGATGAACGAAGCGCAATTGTCCCCGCACACCCAATACGTCTTGAACTTGCCTTGCTTGATCTTATAAAACTTGGCACCCGTTCGATAATGCAGCCGACACGGATAATCCTGGGCATATTGATAAAAATGATCATAATCGCCCGTCTTCTCCAATTCACAATACCACCGATACGAGTTGGCCTGCAGCTTCCTGAGCTCGCGCTCAACAAGCGCCTGCTCTTTGGGCTCTAAACAGATCCCGTACTCAAAAATCGAGTTGTTCTCCGCCCGCATCGCATTGGCGATATATTGATTGAGCTCCACATTGAAAAACACGCCATCCCCAAGGGTCTGCATCAAGTGAAACGATTGAGCATCATAGTTTCCATACGAATAGACAAGATCTTTATAGGCGAAGCATATATGCCCGATCTTTTGAAACCCATCCGGACCGACATGCACGATCACCTTGAGCTGCGGCTCTTGATCGCTTTTGTATTCACTCAAATCAATCGTTTTACCTTCTTGCAAATACGCGTTGATCCCTTGGATGACCCGATCCGGAATAAAGACTGCGAAAATCGGCGGGATCATGATCCTAAACGAACGCTTCCATCGATACTTCTTTTCTGGCTGCACACTTTGCCAACTATCATGCAAATATTGAACGCCTAAGATCATAAAATACAAACCAAAAAACTGCAGCAGACGATCCGTCGTCACCATATTGGACCATAAAAGAAAAAGGCCTAGCCCAATATAGACGATCCCAAGCAAAAGAAAGAAAAAAGAACCTTTCATCCCGTTGATATAATGAATCCCCACTTGAACGGTGCAAGAGATCCCGATCAATAAACAATACGTCGCGAACATGACCCGGATGATCCATTCTGGAAACTGCCTATATTCCATTAAGAACAAAACGAATAAGAGCGACAAGAACGCGAACAACAAATCGATCTTCTTTCTTTTTTTCGAAAACAAATACAATAAATACACCGTATTGATCAAAAAATAGATCACGCTCAAATTCAAAATGAGCGAAAAGATACGGTTCGGAATACATACACAAAACAAACCGGAAATGATCAAAATAAATCCTGTGACCACGCTCATCCAAACTTCATGCATGCTCTTCCTCCCCTTCTTGCCTATTCATCGCTCATCACGCAAAGAATCGCTCCATCCTCCACGATGACAACACCTTCTTGATCGACGATCGAATTCGACAACGTATAAATATCCGAAACATTGATTTCTCGATGCTCGAGCGGATATAAAAAACCCTCCAAGGTGATCGTCGCCTTTCCTACCGCGAAAAATGAGACATTTTTATACATATTTTCCAAAACAAATCGTCCAGTTTGAAAAAGACGCACATTTTGCTTCTCGTCCCACAAAATCAAATCAGGATAGTGATACATCAATAGTCGCAAATTCGCGATCGTATGATCGATCCGCTTCGACAAAGCGCCGCACAAATAGATCGGCGAACAACCTCTCTCTTTGACAAGACGCAAAGCGAGCTGCGCATCCGATTCATCTTTCATGATCGGATGCTTTTCGATCTTGACTAAGCTTTCGATCTTTTCATACGCTTCTTGACTCATTGAATCAAAATCACCCACCGCGAACTCGACTGGAAATTCCTGCTCTAATAAAGTCAGCACCCCCGCGTCGACGCCAACATAAATGGCGTTTTCCACAAATGGGATCGTTTTGGCCAAAGGCGTCACTAAAACAGCCGACCTCATTCAAGCAGTCCTTCGATGCTTTTGATGATATCGTTTTTAAAAACGTAGCTTCCAGCCACCAACGTATCGCAGCCAGCCAGCAGCGCTTTTTTATAAGTAGAAGCGTTGATCCCGCCATCGATCTCGATCCGATAGCCAAGATCTTGCGCTTTACGCGCATCATACAGCCATCGGACTTTATCGAGCTGGTCTTCCATGAACGTCTGTCCTCCAAATCCTGGCTCCACCGACATGACCAGCACAAGATCAAGATCATTTAAAAGCGAAGCGAATTGTTCAATATTTGTCTTCGGCTTCACGCTGATCCCCGCTTGCGCGCCAAGTTCATGGATCTTTTGAAGAAGCGCTTTGATGCGCGAAGGATCATTGTTCAGCGCTTCTGTATGAAAAGTAATCAAGTCCGCCCCATTTTGAATAAAGATCGGCGCGAAAAAAGCAGGATCGTCCACCATTAAATGAACATCCATAAATAAAGGAGCCGCTTTTTTGAATCCTCGCAAAATATCCGGACCAAATGTGAGATTTGGCACAAAATGGCCATCCATCACATCAAAATGAAGCCATTTCGCTTTCGAATCCATCAGCGCCTTCAACTGTTCATCCACATGCCCATAATCTAGCGATAAGATCGAAGGGGCAATGACCAATTCATTCTTTTCCATTAAAAAACCTTTCTATTGAGCGACTCTTCTTTGAGCGCTTTATAATCCTCATAGTAAGCCAAAGGGATCTTGCCTTCCTCTACGGCTAATTTCACGTGACAATCCGGCTCATTGATATGATTGCAATCAGCAAACCGGCACGAACCGATATAAGGCGAAAACGCCTTAAGATCCGCATCTAGATGCTTCAAATCAAAATTTGAAAAATCAAGCGAAGAAAATCCTGGCGTATCGGCTACAAGTCCTCCCGCCACCTCATGCAGCGCTGAATAGCGCGTCGTATGCTTTCCTCTTCCTAACGCTTTTGAAATTTCCTGCGTCTGCAGCTGAAAGCTAGGATCGAGCCGATTGAGCAACGAACTCTTTCCAGCGCCCGATTGTCCGCAAAGCACGCTTACTTTATCTTTCAAAACCGCTTTGAGCGCTTGATCATCGCTTCCTGGATATGAATACACGATCGTATATCCACAATTTTTTAAAATCGCAAGATACGCTTCGATCGTCTTTCTTTCTTGCTCGCTTGCTAGATCCCACTTTGTGATGCAGATGATCGGCTCCACATTCGAGAGCTCGACCACAAACAGCAGCCTGTTGAGCAAGCGCTCAGAAAAATCTGGATCTTTGCATGAAGTCACCACGAGCGCCTGGTCGACATTGGCGACCGTTGGCCGAAGAAGCTGATTCTTTCGAGGCAAGATCTTCAAGATCCGATACGAATCCTGCACTTTTTCGTATTCAACATGATCGCCGACCATGGGCGCCTTGGATCGCCGCATCTTTCCTCGCGGAGCGGCGACCACTTTTTCTTCCTCGTTTTCGATCGTATATTGATTGGAAATGATTTTAATAATTGTTCCTTGTTTCATACTTATTAATAATACAACGTGACGACGCTGTCTGTTCCTTCCTGCGTGTAGCTTGATCCTGGTTTTGGCGTAACGCTGATCACTTTATTGGAAGAAGACGAAGATGTCTTTCTTAAATTGACCGCGATCCCTTCTCCATTCAAATACTCTTTCGCTTCATAAACATCCATACCGATCAGCGTATCCGGGATAATGATCGTCGGATATTCGCTCACGACAAAGCGGATCGTCTCATAGGCGCTAGGATCGATCTTGTCTCCTGGCTCTAATCCGCTCTGTTCTAAGATCACGCCAGGATACGTGTTTGGTTCCCCTTTGTATTCGATCTCCATATTCAGCTCGACACCTTGCTGTTGAAGATCTCTTTGAACATCTTCCAAATACAAGCCCGTGTAATCCTGGATCATGAAGCTCGGCCCTTTGGAGATCTCGACGATCAAAGGCGCGTCGTCTTTTACGATCGAGCCAGGCTTTATGCTTGTCTTATAGATTTCTCCAGCAAGAATATCATCTTGGACCACTTCTTTCCATTCAATGTGATCCGTTTGAAAATGCGCGTCCTGCAAGGCAAGGATCGCCTGCTCTTTTTGCATATGCATGAGATCCGGCATTTCTTCATACCCTAAAAATCCTTTAAAGCGGACGATCCCGCTCACAAGCAAGATCATACACAAGATCAAGCAGCTCGAAACGATCCCGGCCCCCCACAACAAAAGCGAATGCGGATTTGGCTTGGGATCCACAGGCTTGACCTCCTTTTGGATCGGATTGGTGCGGATCGCTCCATCCTTGATCTCGATGATATCGATCGTAGGATGCTTGAGCTGGATTCGAGGCATATTCAAATATTGTGCCTCCAGACAATGCTCGAGATCGTACAACATTTCTCGAGCGTCCTCATAGCGCTCCTTGACATCTTTTGCACTCGCCTTGATCACGATATTTTCCACCGACTGCGGGATCTGTGGATTGAAAAGACGCGGATAAGGCAGCGGCTCGCGAAGATGCTTGATCGCGATCTCTGTAGGCGTATTCCCCCGAAAGGGAACATCCCCTGTGAGCAGTTCATAAAACACGATCCCAAGCGAATAAATATCGATCTGTTCGTTCGGTTCTTTTCCCTGCGCCGTTTCTGGCGCCAAGTAATGCGCCGAACCCATCACGGTATTGTAGTATGTCAGCTGGACCGCGTCGTTGGCGATCGCGATCCCAAAATCGGTCAGCTTAGCTGTCCCGTCGTCTTTGACCAATACATTTTGCGGCTTGATATCCCGATGAATGATATGATTGGCGTGCGCTTTGGCGATCGCGGACGTCAGCTGCTTCATGATCGAGATCGCTTCATGATAATCAAGCGCCCCCCGCTGGTTGATCAGCTGCTTGAGCGTCCGGCCACGAATATACTCCATCACGATATAATGGTAGCCATCCGCTTCTCCCACATCATAAATATCCACCACATTGGGATGCGATAATTTTGATGCCGCGCTCGCTTCTCTTTGGAAGCGAACGAGGGTCATAGGATCGTTGGCCAAGCTTTGACGCAAGATCTTGATCGCCACTTCTCTTGATAAAATGAGATCTTGGGCTAGATACACATCCGCCATGCCGCCTTGACCGATCAAAAAGAGGATCTTGTACCGTTTTCCGATCACATCAATCATGCAGATCGCCCTCCTCTTTTTCTAAAATAACGATCGTGCAGTTATCTAAACCGCCCGCTTGATTCGCGCGCGAAATCAAGATGCTCACCTTTTCCTGAAGCGTAAAGATCTCAGAAGCGAGCACTGCCTCGATTTCCGAATCGTCGACATACCCATGCAAACCATCCGAACATAAAATGAGCGCTTTAAAATTGTTGGCGATCTTATGCACATCCATCCGATAGACGCGCCAAACGCCTAAGGCAGATGTCAATGTATTGCGCTGGGCGTGGCCTTTTGCTTCCTCGTAGGAGAGCTTGCCTTCTTTTAGAAGCTGAGCGATCACAGAATGATCCTCGCTCATTTGAATGAATCCATCTGGATAGAGCGCGTAGAGCCTAGAGTCCCCGACATTGAAAATATACGTACCTTTTTTGGTGATGATCACACCGACGCAAGTCGTCCCCATGCCTCTTTGTTTTTTATTATGCATCGATTTCGTATAGATCTTGTCGTTGGCTTTGTTCAAACTTTCTTGGATGAAGGCGCTCACTCTTTTATCTTTACTAAGATCTGGCGCCTTCATGAATTCTTCATAAATACAATTGACAGCGATATGGCTCGCAACTTCGCCGGCTTGGCTGCCGCCAATGCCATCGCAAACAACAGCTAGCCAATCACCATTGCGATTTTTGGTGACACAGTAGTCGTCTTCGTTGCTTTTGCGCACTAAGCCGATATCGGTGTTCCCACAAACTTTCATTCCCCGTTTCCTTTCCGAATTTCTTTGATACGAAGCTGTCCGCATGCCGCATCGATATCGTTTCCATGTTCTTTACGGATCGTCGCCCGAACGCCTTCCTTCATCAATTGATCATAAAACACCATCGCTTCCTCGTGATCGACACTTTTGAACTTCTTTTCATCCACGCTGTTGTAAGGAATCAAATTCACATAAGCGTTCAACCCTTTTAAAAGATGGGCAAGCTGCTTGGCGTGCTGCTTTTGATCATTGATCCCTTTAAGCAGGATATATTCAAAGGTAAGCCGACGATTGTTTTTAGAACAATAATACCGGATCGCTTCCATGAGCGTATCGAGCGGATAGGCGTGATTGACTGGCATGAGCTGATCGCGCAGCGTATTATTCGGCGCATGCAGCGAGATCGCTAAATTATATTGATATTTGGCGTCCGCGAATCGATAGATCATCGGCACGATCCCGCAAGTCGAGATCGTAATATGGCGAGCGCCGATCGCCAAGCCTCGATCGTGATTGATCGTCGATAAAAAATTCATCACGTTGTCATAATTATCAAAAGGCTCCCCTGTTCCCATCACAACGATATGAGAGAGTCTTTCTTCTTGTTTGTCGAGCTCCTTTTGTACATACATCACTTGCGCGACCATTTCAGCGCTTGTCAAATTTCTTTTTTTCTTCGTCAATCCGCTCGCGCAAAACGCGCATCCCATATTGCATCCCACTTGGGACGAGACACAGACGCTTCTTCCATAATCAAAATACATGAGCACGCTTTCTAATAACGCCCCATCTTCGGTCTGGAACAAAAACTTCGTCGTTCCATCTTTCGCTGTTTGTTTTTTGACGAGCTTGAGAGGATTGATCGCGAATTCCTGCTGCAACAAATCTCGGGTCTCTTTGGATAAATTGCTCATTTCCTCAAACGAATCGACCCGTTTTCGATACAGCCATTCAAAGATCTGCTGTCCGCGAAACGGCTTCCACCCGCAATCTTGGGCAAATTCTTTCATTTGATCGTAATTCAGATCATAGATGCTTTTCATGAACGTCTTCCTTCCTTTTTAATTTGGCCATATAAAACCCATTATGGATCGATGTTGGAAACAGTGTTTTCTCATCGACCTTTTCAAAATCGTTGTGCGCCTTCAAAAAGCGCTCGATTTGTTTTTCATTTTCTTTTTTATTCAAAGTGCATGTCGAATACACGAGGATCCCTTCGTTTTTCACATGTTTCGCGCCTTCTTCTAAGATCTTGTATTGGAGCGGGATCAAAGAATCCATATCTTCCGGTTTCATTTCCAGCTTGATGTCAGGTTTTCTTGAAAGCGTCCCATAGCCAGAACATGGCACATCGCAAAGCACCCGGTCGTATAAGCCAAAACCTTCTAGATCGCTCGCGTCTTGTTGTTGGGCGATCACATTATGAAGATGCAGCCGTTCGATATCGTTTTCGATCAGCTGGACTCGATGGGCATGCAGATCCAAAGCCGTGATCTCTCCTGTTCCTTCGATCCTCTCGGCGATAGCCATCGTCTTTGTTCCTGGCGCAGCGCATGTATCCAAGATCCGCTCTTCTTTTTGCGGATTGAGAAAACGCACGATCTCATAGGCGCCTGCATCTTGGATCGAGATCTTTCCTTGGCTATAGTAAGGGTTTTCATAGATCGCGCCACCCGAATAGAGATAGATGGGGTCTTGAAGAAGCTCCATCACAGAAAGCGAGCGAATCTCATCTTCGCTAGTATCGATCAAATTCCGTCGGATACTCAAGGGAAGCGAAGCGTTGGAGGCTTTCGCGATCTCTTCTGTTTTTTGCTCGCCATATTGGTGGATCCACATCTTGATAAGCCAATCCGGCAGCGAATAGCGAAGAGCGAGCGTATGTTGAGGATCCTGTTTTGAAAGGCTTGGATCCTTTTCGACCTTCCTTAAGATCGCGTTGACAAAACCGGCTGTATGGACTTTTGTTTGTTTAGCGATCTCGACGGCTTCATCGATGATCGCATACGAAGGGACTTTCTTTAAAAAGAGCATCTGATAGACCGACATTGTTAAAAGGATCTTGATCTTGAGAGGCACTTTTTGCTTCGTGTTGGCGTGCTGCTTCCAGATGGCTTCACAATAGCGGTAGTTCTGTAGTGTTCCATAGAAGATCTGGGTCGCTAGTTTGCGGTCTTTTTCTTTGACTTGATGTAAATTTTGTTTGAGATAGAGATTGGAATACGCGTGTTCAAAGATAACAGCGTACAATGCGTTCAAGATCCATTTTCTAACCATGATCATCACTCCTCCAGCATCAGTGGATGCATATTGATCTCGAGTTTGACAGCGTTCGATTTATAACGGTGGGCCAATGCCCAGATCGTCGTTTCCAAGTGTTCTTGGCTTTTGTCTTTGAGAAGCAGACGGACGCGCTTTTTTCTCTGCCGCATCGAAATTTCGATCGGCCCTAGCACGCGAAGCTCTTTGAGCTCGTCTTTGACTTTCCTTGCCTCCAAGAGCGTATGCGAAAGTTCTGTGTGAGAAAAAATCAATGTCGCCATATACGTAAAGGGCGGATAGTTTCCTAGATGCCGGTACTGCATTTCGGTTTGAAAAAACTTCCGATAATCATGGTTGAGCACGCTTTCCATGACATAGTGCGAGCGATCGAACGTCTGAATGAGCACTTCCCCTTCTTTATCGGCTCTTCCCGCCCTTCCAGAGGCTTGCTCGAGCATCTCATACGTTGTTTCATTGGCTCGATAATCGCTTCTGACAAGTCCAGCATCGGCTTGCAGGATCCCAACAAGCGTGACATTCGGAAAATCTAAGCCTTTGGCGACCATTTGCGTGCCAATCAAGATATCCCCCTCTTCTTCAAACGCTTTCAAAAGTTTTTGATGGGCGTTTTTTTTACGGGTCGTATCGGCATCCATGCGAACGATCTTGGCTTCCGGAAACTTGGCTTGGATCGATCCTTCCAACTTCTCTGTTCCCATGCCATGTTGATAAAAATCGTGAGAGCCACATTTCGGGCATGTGTTCGTGTTAGGATATGTATTTCCACAACAATGACATACTAGCGTGTTTTCGCTGCGATGGTATGAAAGCGCGATGCCACAATCCGGACAAAGGATCGTCTCTTCGCATTTTCTGCATTTCATCACCGGCAAATAGCCTCTTCGATTGAGCAAAAGGATCGTTTGTTCTTTTTTTGCGAGCCTATCTTGGATCTTATCGAGCAAGTTCTTTGAAAGACCACCCTCTACCTCGCCTTCCCTTAAATCGACCAGCTCGATCTTTGGCATCGATTGAGCGATCCTTCTTTTTAATTCGACAAGCGTATAAAGACCTTTATACGCTCTTGCATACGATTCGAGCGAAGGGGTGGCGCTTGCTAAAACGAGTTTGCAGTGATGGTAGGCGCTGCGAAACAAGGCGATATCTCGGGTATGGTATTTTGGCATCGCGTCTTGTTTATAGCTCGTATCGTGTTCTTCATCCATCAAGATGAGGCCAAGATCATGGAACGGCATGAAACAGGCAGAGCGGGTCCCGACAACGATCTGCACTTCCTTGTTTTTGACCATTTGGTATTGCTGATATTTTTCGGAGGCGCTAAGTTGGGAATGGTAGATCGCGATCTTTTGTTGGAAGCGGGCTTTGACGCGCTGGATCATCAATGGCGTCAACCCGATTTCCGGAACGAGAAAGAGCACTTGCTTGCCTTGCTCGATCGTCTCTTTGGCCAGCTGTAAAAAAACTTCCGTTTTTCCTGAGCCTGTCACACCGTGAAGAAGAAACGTGCTGTTTTCTTCGTTTCTGATCGTTTCGATCGCTTTTTTTTGATCCTCGCTCAAGATCGGAGGTCGATCTTCTTCATAATTCGAGGCGATCTCTTCTTGTTTTTCGCGCTTGATGGAGCGAATATAGTCTTTTTCTAAAAGCTGCTTCGTATGGGTCTTGGCTTGCTTGCGAAATAAAGAAGAGCGCATTGGAAGCATCGGCTGCAGTTTTTCAAAGAGCTCTTTGGCTTTTGGCGTTAAAGAAGACTTCCCTTCTCCTTGTTCAAACCATTCTTCCATGATGATCGGCTTTGTTTTGGATTGAACACGCAAAGAGGGAGGCAGCATCGTTTTGAAGCAGCTCATTTTGCTGGCGACATATGTATTGCTCATATATTCAGCGAGTTCGAAGAGCTCGTCGTTCAAAAGCGGTTTTTCATCAAGAACTTCCAAGATCTCTTTGGCTTGAAAGTCCGTGGGCTTCTCGCATTCGCCCATGACGATCGCCACCATTTCTTTATGATTGAATTCAACTTTGACTCGTATTCCTCGCTCTAATATTTCTTTGGAATGATAGGTGAACATTTGATTCAAAGATAGAGCGAGTGGTTCTACATATACTTGGATAAAAGGCATGTTTTTATTATACAACACTCGACAAGCAAAAAGCATTCACGTAGAGAATGAATGCTTATTGTTCCATATACTTTTTTAAGTTGGCTTCGTGATCGATGATCGGCTCGATCTTTCCCTCTTTGCTTGTGGCGACAACCATCACCCCAGGCCCATGTCCACTCGTAAAGGAATCGGAATGAACGATCACGCCGATGCTCACAGCGTCTTCTTGATAGTTTGGTCCATAGGTGCAGTCATGATCCTGGATCGCGACAAAATCGCCAAAGCGCAGATCGTTTAATCCAAAGCGTTCATTGGCTTTAGGATCCTGGGTCATGATATCATAATCGCCTTCCATCAATGTCGAAGAGCCTAAACCAGAGCCCATCAAATACGCGGGCACGATCGTGACCACTGGCCAGACGATATGATCCTCTCGTTCTTGAATCGGCATTTTTTCAAGAAGATTCGGATCGATATTCATCATATAGATGCTAGGGTAGTCGAGCAGCTTCAAACCTTGTCCGAAAGCCTTGACTAAAAAGGTTTCATTGCCATCCATTTCCTCCAGCACTTCCTTTGGAAAGTAGACCATCGTATGATCGATTCCTCCATGCGTGCCAGTCACATAGCCTTTTTCTCCTTTTTTTGGGCCGCTGAGCACTTTGACTTCATTACCTAGACAAGCGAAAGTCTCCAAGGCGTGGTTTTCTTTCGGACTTGGATTGGCTAAAGAGATGCCAGGTTCGATATGATCGCCAACGACATCCATGCAAGAATCGCCGATCGCATGCGAATAGACGATCCCGCCTGTTCCGATCGGGATCCTTCCTTTTCCATCGTATCCAACTCGATACCCTCCGATACGAGGATGATCGACTGTGCCAGACACTGCGATCTTAACTAGTTTTTCTTGATTGGTTCTCATTTTTTTTCTCCTTGCTCAATTCATCGAAAGCGAATACGGCTACGGCGCTTGCGCTATCTAAAGCGTTGCGGAACTCCCGTCCATATTCAATATATAAATTTTGATCGCTCGCTTCTAAGATCGTCCTAGAAAGGCCGCGAAGCGCGCCACCGATCGCGATGCAGTTTGTTTTTTCATAGCTAAACGAAGCCATCGAAAGGGCGTTGTTTCGATAGGCGCAATATAAAGGAATTTGGTGCTCCTGCAAATAAGCGACGACTTCTTTTTCGCTAGCCATCGCGATCTCTAATCGCTCAAATGCGCCAGCGCTCGCTTTTAAGATCGTGCTATAGGCGTTAGTCCAATCGCGTTTTGGCAGGATAAGCAGATTGCAGCCCGCCGCATACAGCGTTCGGCAAATGCTGCCTAGATTATAAGGGTCTTCGACTCCTTCCACATAAAAAAGCATGCCTTCTTTTTTTGAAAGTGTTGAAAGCGTTGGTAAACTTCTTGGCCTGGCTTTCAAAACAATGCCGCCATGGCTCTTTGAAGAGGCGAGCGCATCGAGCTCCTTTCTTGTTTTATAGAGGACGGGAATCTTTTTTTGTTTGCTGATGGCGATGATGTAGGCGATATCTTTTGTTTTTTTTAGAGGATCGACATAGAGGGCGATCGGTTCGCTTTTGGCTTCTTCAATGATCGCTTTGCATGAGATCGTTCCTTGATAAATAGCTTCCATACTTTGCATTGTAGCTTGTTTTATTCTTTTTTTCTATCCCATTGTCCGTAATGTTCATTCTTCGAAAAAATATGCTACTATATTTTGGAAAGAAGTGGAGGTTAAAATGCATATAGAAGTCACCAAAGAGATGCGCCGAAAGATCATCGTGTATTCTTCATCTCTTGTGATCGCGATCCTCGTGTTTGTTTTGATCAGCCGCTTTGATGGTGTCCTTTCGATCATCGGCCGGCTTTTTCATATTTTATTTCCTTTTATCCTTGGGTTTGCGATCGCCTTTATATTAAATCAACCCGTTATGACTTTTGAAGAAAAAGTGTTGGGAAAAACAAAGCTGCCAACGAGCGCGAAGCGGATCTTATCGGAGATCGTGATCTTCGTTTTAGCGATCGGCTTGTTCGTATTGGTCGTGAGCATGGTCGTTCCTTCTTTAATCGATTCGCTTAAAACATTCATGGGCAATGTGCAAGAGTATTCGAGCACGCTCCAATCGTATTTAGAGCTTTTAGCGAAAAACTTACAGATCTCGACCGAGACGATCGAACAATGGTTCAGCGAGCTCGACTTGCTCCCAAGCATTTCCGTTTGGATCAAAAACTATATCCCGAAGATCGCCGATTTCTCGTTTGGTTTTGTGAAAGAACTCATGAATATCATCATCGCGATCGCGGCCGCTTTCTATATCTTGCTCGATAAGGAATCGCTCGTCCGCGCTGTCAAGAAGATCAACTACTCGATCTTTTCCAAGGAGATCGCCAACTATTTGACCTTGTTTTCTCATGATGCCAAAACTGTATTCGAGCAATATATCGTCGGCAATTTGCTTGATTCCTTTATCGTTGGGATCGTCTGTTATTTTGTGATGCTTTTGCTGCGTTTCCCTTACGCGCCGATGATCGGCTTTATCGTAGGGGTGACCAATGTCATTCCGATCTTTGGCCCATTTTTAGGAGCGATCCCGGTGATTGTGATCTTGCTGCTAATCAACCCGTGGCAATCGCTGATCTTCGCGATCTTCATTTTGGTACTGCAACAGATCGATGGCAATATCCTCAAGCCAGTGATCTTAGGGGATAAGCTTGGCATTTCCGGATTCTGGATCTTGTTTTCCGTGACGATCGGAGGCTCGCTTTTTGGCGTGATCGGTATGTTCTTAGGAGTTCCGATCTTCGCCTTGTTGTATGCGTCATTAAAAGACCTTTCCCAGATCATGCTGGAAAAGAAAAACATTGAAATCAACGATGAAACAGGGATCATCGAATAGAAGAAGCGAAAGCTTCTTTTTTGCTTTTTTGGCTTTGAGCCTCTAAAATTGGCACGAGGAGGGATATCTTGGAACTTATTCTAGAAGGGGTGCATCATGCCTTTGAAGACACATGGCTCATGCTCCCATTATTATATATTGCCTATTGCGTCATTGAATATTTCGAACGAAAGGACAATCAAGACGATTCTTTGTTTTTCGCTCTTCAAAAGTATGGTCCTTTGATCGGGGCTCTGATCGGTTTGATCCCACAATGCGGCTTTTCGATCTTGGCGGCGATGCTTTTTGTTCAAAACAACATTACGATCGGGACTTTATTGGCTGTCTTTATCGCGACCAGCGATGAAGCGATCCCAATCCTGCTTTCCGAGCCCCGCTTATTTGGAACGCTCGGTTTGTTGTTGGTATGCAAGTTCTTGATCGCGATCATTGCCGGGTACTTTGTGGATGGTTTGATTTTCAAGCATCAAAAGATCGCGCGCTTTGAAGATATGGAAGAAGAAGAGGATGAAGAATGGGATGAGGATGAACAGGCGGCATCAAGTTGTCCTTGCTGCTATCCGCAATATCCTCTTTGGCTCTCGGCGCTCATTCGAAGCGTGAAAATCTATCTCTTTATCTTTATCGTCACTTTCGTCTTTACGATCTTGATCCATGTCGTCGGCGAGGCGACCTTATCCAAGTTCTTATTGACCAACAATGTTTGGCAGCCTGTTCTCGCGGCAATCTTTGGCTTCATTCCAAACTGTGCTGCGACTGTTGTATTATGTCAGCTTTTTGCGTTAGGTCAATTGAGTTTTGGCTCGCTTCTTTCGGGGTTGATCACGAATGCAGGTCTTGGTTTTCTAGTCTTGTTCCAATATGGGGAAAAGAAAAAGACGATCTTGACGATCGCCTTGATCTTATGGATCATCGCTGTTCTAAGCGGTATGATCGCTTCTCTATTTTTCTAAGAGCGCTCGCGCTCTTTTTTTAATCGAGAGGCGGCTGATAAAAGTTGCCGTAAAAGTTGGCTGTTTTATACGTATTGACGATGACTTTAGGGTCGGCTTGACGCACGACTTCGATCACATCACGCGCTTGATAGGAGTTGACGACAGTCTTACAGATGTAGAACTTTTTATTCGAATACGCTCCATACGCTTCGATCACACTCATCCCATGCCGACACGAGAGCATGAAGGCGTCGATGACTTTTTGCGGATGCGAAGTCGTGAACTCGATCGTCATTTGTTCGTATCGTTGATAGAGCGATGAGATCGTCTTTGTCGATAAAAACTGAAAGATGATCGAATATCCGGCATGGATCCATCCGAACATAAATCCATAACAAACATACATCACGCAGTTGAAATAAAAGACATAATCCCAGATCCCTTTATGGATCTTGTTGGAAACATATTGCGCGATAAAGTCGGTTCCTCCCGTCGATCCCCCAGCCCGCAAGGCAAGCGAGATCGAAAAGCCCCATAAGACACCGCCAAATAAAATATTAAGGACCATATCATCAAAAAATGGTTTAAATTCTAGGCTTTGTAATAGGAGCGATACGAGTGTGAACTGTACGGAGCTCAAAAATACAAATCGTTTCGAGATCCCTTTGACACACAAGAGGGCAGCGGGAATATTGAGCAACAAGATTCCAAGCGAAGTCGAGAAATCAATGTGAATGAGCTTGAGCGCCTTGTTCATAAACAACGCGATTCCAGTAAATCCGCCAGAAATCAGATCGCATGGCGTCATGAACACTTGCAGAATATAAACTTGCAAAAGCGCGCTGATGATCACCATTCCTAGCGAGATGATCAACTTGAATTTTTTATTCTTATTGAGTTTTTTGATCCATTCTATGACATTCTTCATATTTTTACCCTTGCCTCAATTCTTCCATGATCCGGCTTTCTTCTTCTTTCGCTCCCCAAATGATAAAGACTGTTTTCGATTTCTGAGAAAGCTCTTCTAAATAATCTGTGAATTCAGGAAATCGTTCCATCCCTTCTTTTCGATGCCGCACTTCGATCACGATCGGATCATACTCTTCTAAAAAAATCGTACGTGGATCGTGGATGCTTTTTTCATCGATCTTAAGAAGCACGCACAGCTCTTTCATCGGCTCCTTCGTGCTTTTAAGGTCGAGGATCTGTTTTTTCATCTTCTTGCTCGAAAAACTCGGCGAGCTTGCTTAAAAGTTTGTTCAAATCAAATTCATGGTCTATAAAGGCTTCGAAGTTTTCAAGCTGTTTTTTTAGGAGTTGTCTTTGTTCTTCGATGCGTTTGACAAGCTCAGGATGGAGCTGGAGTGTATTCATTCGATGATCAATCTGACTAGGAACTTTTTGAAGCAGACCCCGCTTTTCATAATTGGCGACCATTTGGGTCACAGCAGCGGGCGAGACGTGTAAATGGGTCGCGAGATCCTGCATCGTGATCGGACTTTTAGAGTGATACACCCAATCTAATATCGTCAAGTCCCGCGCTTTTAAATACGGATAGACGGAGAGCTCGTCTTTCCATATTTTTCTGACCCTGGCAAGAACCGTTAAAAGAAGATCGAGCGTAGAAGCTTCGCCGTTCTTATCCATGCATCTTCTCCATGATTTGAGCTAAGGCGTCTTGGGCGATCTGAAGCTGTTCTTTATATGTTTTTAATTTTTTGCTCTCGGCTTCGACTTTTTGAGCTGGCGCTTTGTTGACAAAATTTGGATTTGACAACATTTTTTCGCCTCGCATCACTTCTCCGTTCAGTTTTTTAATCTCTTTTTCCCATTTGGCTTTTTCTTCTTCAAGATCGATCAGCTCGTTCATCGCCACTTCAAGAAGGGCGTGGGAGATCGTACGCTGCAATACATCGTCGGTATGCAGATCGTCAGCAATGCTCGCGTGGGCCATTCCGGAAAGAAGCGTTTTTAAGTGCTCATCAAGTTTGGCGAGCTCTCCATCTTGGGTTTTCAATGTGATCCATAGCTCGGCGCTTGGCTTGAGATGGTATTCGTTCTTGATCTCGCGAACAGCCTGAATTGCCGAGATGAGCATTTCCATTTGTTCTTTTTCATCCAGAGAATAATCAAGTTCGATAAGTTCTGGCCAGTTTTCTTGGTTGATCGATTGTTTATGACCTGGCAGCTGCAAATAGATCTCTTCCGCTATAAATGGTGTGAATGGAGATAAAAGGATCAAGATGTTTTTGAGGACATACGCTAATACGGCTTTTGTCGTCTCTGCTTCTTTCTTGTTTTCGCTTTTGAGAGCCGGCTTCGAAAGTTCGATATACCAGGAACAGAAATCATTCCAAATAAAGTCATAGAGCTCGTTTCCCGCGATCGAGAGCTCATAGCGATCCATATTGAGGCGGACGCTTTTGATCGTTTCATTGAGCTTTTCTAGGATCCACTTATCCGCCATCGACAAGTCTTCTTTCGAGAACGAAGTATTTTTTTCATCCAACTGCATCAATACGTAGCGAGAAGCGTTCCAGATCTTGTTGATGAAGTTCCAAGAAGCGTCGATCTTCGTTTCGTCATAGCGCAGATCCAATCCAGGGGCGGAGTTGGTCGTCAAGAAGAAGCGCAAAGCGTCGGCGCCCTTTTGATCGATCACATCCATCGGATCGACACCATTGCCTAGCGATTTTGACATTTTTCTTCCTTGATTGTCTCGGATCAATCCATGGATCAGTACATCCTTAAAAGGACGGTTTTTCATGATATAGCGAGTTTGGAACGCCATTCGCGCGACCCAGAAAAAGATGATGTCATAGCCTGTCACGAGAACATCGTTTGGAAAATACCGTTCTAGATCGGCTGTTTTTTCTGGCCAGCCTAACGTAGAAAATGGCCAAAGTGCAGAAGAGAACCACGTATCGAGGACATCCTCATCTTGGATCCACTTCCCTTCTGTTGGGGCTTCTTTCCCGACGTAGATCTCCTTTGTGTCTTGGTTGGTCCATGCCGGGATACGGTGTCCCCACCACAATTGACGGGAGATGCACCAGTCTTCGATGTTCTCGAGCCATTGCTCAAACGTATGGTTGAAGCGGCTAGGAACGAAGCTGATCTTTTGCTCGCCATTTTGATTTTTGAGGACCTCTTCGGCAAGAGGTTTCATTTTAACGAACCATTGTTTGGAAAGATACGGTTCTACGATCACACCTGTGCGTTCCGAATGTCCAACTTGGTGTGGATGTTCTTCGATATGATCGACGACACCTGCTTTTTCGAAATCTTCCACAAGCGCTTTTCGGCACTCGAAGCGGTCCATGCCTTCGTATTTATCAGCTAGAGCGTTCATCGTTCCATCTGGACTCATACAGATCGGCATTTTCAAATTGTATTTTTTCGCGAGCTGAAAATCGTTAGGATCATGCGCTGGCGTACATTTCATCACGGCTGTCCCGAACTCCATGTCGATATAATCATCCGCCATGATCGGCAGCGCTTCTCCATTGGCCGGATTGATCGCATGTTTACCAACTAAATGGGTATAACGGGTATCATCGGGATGGACGAAGATCGCTTGGTCGGCGAACATCGTTTCTGGCCTGGTCGTAGCGATGATCAGCGTATCGCCTGTTTCTTGGACTTTGTATTTGAAATAGTACATATGGCCCATGATTTCTTTATGTTCGACTTCGATATTGGATAGAGCGGTCATCGCTTCTGGATCCCAGTTGATGATCCTCTCTCCTTGATAGATTAAGCCATCGTTATAGAGATCGACAAACACTTGTTTGACCGCTTCGCTCAAGCCTTCATCCATCGTGAATCTCTCGCGAGTGTAATCAAGAGACAGGCCGAGTTTGGCCCATTGTTTGCGGATCGTAGAAGCGTATTCTTCTTTCCACGCCCATGCTCGTTCCAAAAACTTTTCGCGGCCGATGTCGTAGCGTGAAATTCCCTCTTCTTTTAGGCGGGCGTCGACTTTGGCTTGGGTCGCTATGCCGGCATGATCCATTCCCGGAAGCCAAAGAACATCAAATCCTTGTAGCCGTTTGTAGCGAGATAAAATATCTTGGATCGTCGTATCCCACGCGTGTCCTAGATGGAGCTTTCCTGTAACATTGGGTGGCGGTATGACGATGCAGTATGGCTTTTTGCTCAAATCGCCTGCTGTAAAATAGCCTTTTTGGATCCAGTCTTGATAACGGTCTGCTTCGACTTTTTTGTGATCATATTTCGTTTCTAACATTTTCTTGTCCTTTCTATAAAAAAAAGCACATCCCTAAGGACGTGCTAGCCGTGGTACCACCTTAATTCGCATTCGAAAACAAATGCCTTTGATCCTTAACGCGGAACACGGATTCTCTTACTCAGCTCAGAGAACGGCTCATAAGCTACCTTCTTTCCGCCTTTTTGTTTTCTTGCACCAAACGAAAACTCTCTTTAAAAAAGGAACAGAAATACTCCTCTTACTCATCGCCATTTCCACTAGTCTATCACACGAAATACCCAAATTCAACCTCATTTGTTTTGAGCAAATCGATCTTTTCCAAGCCTTTCTTCGCGTACAATAAGACTAGAAAAAAGAGGAGACCGATATGATAAAATATGTATTTGAGGGCACGAAAAGTCGTTCCGCTGCGTACAACGATGGTCAGCTCGTCGGCTTGTGTCAATATCAAGTCGATGGAAATCATTGGATCATCACGCATACGGAAGTGCAAAGAGAATTTTGCGGACGCGGTATTGCCAAAGAGCTCGTGCTGATGGTCGCCGACAAAGCTAGACAGCTTGGTTTTACGATCATCCCGGCTTGCTCCTACGCGGCGAAAGTGCTTTCTTGAGAAAAGAGTTATCGTTGTGAAAATTGGGCGTTGTACAAGGTGTAGTAGGCGCCCTTTTTTGCGAGCAGTTCTTCGTGTCTTCCTGTTTCGATGATCGTTCCATGTTCCATCACTAAGATCAGATCCGCATTAACGATCGTCGAAAGTCGGTGCGCGATCACAAAACTCGTTCTTTTCTTCATCACCTCTTCCATGGCCGCTTGTAGGCGCGCTTCAAGCCGGGTATCGACTGAACTTGTCGCCTCGTCCAAGATCAAGATCTGCGGATCTTTGAGCAGAGCCCTTGCGATCGTTAAAAGCTGCTTTTCGCCTTGAGAAATATTGGATCCAGACTCATTGATCATCGACTCATATCCGCCTTTTAGTGTATGGATATAATGATGCACGTTGGCTTGTTTGCTGGCTTTCACGACATCGCTCATATCGGCTTTTGGATTTCCATATTTTAAATTCTCGAAAATGCTTCCTTCAAAAAGCCATGTATCTTGTAAAACAAGTCCGAACAGGTCACGGAGCTGATGATAGGAAAATTGTCGAATATCGATCCCGTTGATCTTGATCGATCCCTCTTTTACATCGTAAAAGCGAAGCAATAAATTGGTCAATGTCGTCTTCCCCGCTCCAGTAGGTCCTACGATCGCTACCCGCTCGCCTCGATGAACTTGAAATGAGATGTCAGACATCAAATCTTCTTCGCCATAACCAAAGCGGACGTGATCGAATTCGATCGTTTTCACTTCATGGATCAAAACGAGCTCTTCTTTGTCCTCAAGTTCATCCATCGCTAAAAAAGTAAAAAGACGGTTCATCGCGGAAAATGCGGATTGAACAGCCGAAGAGAGCTGGGATAGCTGCGCGATCGGATCGTTGATATTCCAAATATATCGAATAAAAGCTTGAAGCTCTCCTAATAAAATCGTTCCGCTCAACACTTGCAAGCAGCCATACCACGCAACACAGCCGATCGTGATATAGGTGACTAGCGAAGTCGAAGGCGAAATGAGTCCGGAGGCGAATTGGGCCCGAAATCCGGTTTTACGCATTTCATCATTGGCGATATCGAAGCGTTTTTTTGCTTGCTCTTGTTGGTTGTAGGCCATGATCTCATCAAATCCGCTGTAGAGCTCGTTGACACTTGAACTCAAGATCGAAAGCGACTGTTGCTGGGCGTCAAAGAGTGGCTGGGAACGCTTGATCAAGCCAAAAGAGATCAAAGCGATCAACGGAAGCGCCAAATAGACGATCAAAGTCATCGTCAAATTGATCCGAAACATCATAAACGACACGAAGAAAAAGGTACATACGGCTCCGATCACGCGGGAGAGCGTTTGTTGGAGGGCGTTGGAGAGCGTTTCAACATCGTTGGTGATCCTGGAAAGAAGATCTCCCGTTTCTTGTTGATCGAAATATTGGACCGGCAAATGGTTGATCTTGGCTTGAACGCTTTGTCGAATATCCTCCATCGTCTTTTGAATCGAGTCCGTCAAGAAAAAAGCGGAAACGAATTGAGAGGTGATCTTCACAAAAAAGATGCAAAGCAAGATCCCTAGAATATGAACGATCTTATCCATCTGGATGTGCGAGTCGCGGTACATAATATCGTATTGAAGTTGGCTTGTGATCTGTCCTTCTACGCTGGGCATGATGGCGTAGATCACTTGCATGAGCACGACAAGAAAAAGTCCGATCCACAATTTAAGCTGATGTCGTTTTAAATACGGATAAAGATGTTCGAGGCATTCACGAAAGCGCAGTTTTTTGGGCATACTCTTCCACCTCCTCTTCGCTGATTTGCGATAAGACGATCTCTTTATAGATCGGGCATGTCTTTAAAAGTTCTTCGTGCCTTCCAAATCCGACTTGCTTTCCTTCGTTGAGAACGAGGATATGATCAGCATCCAGGATCGTTCCTACGCGTTGGGCGACGATGATGAAGATCGAATCTTTTTGAAGGGGTTCGATCGCTTTTCGAAGCATAGCGTCTGTTTTAAAGTCCAGCGCGCTGAAAGAATCATCGTAAATATTGATACTCGCTTGTTTCAGCAGAGCTCTTGCGATCGAGAGTCTTTGTTTTTGTCCCCCTGAAAGATTGGCTCCCTCTTCATCGATCTCTTCTTCGAATCCATCTCCTTTTTCTAGGATGAAAGATCTAGCTTGCGCTAAAGTGGCGGCTTCTTCGATTTCTTCACGACTTGCGTCGCTTCTTCCAAAAGAGATATTTTCACGGATCGTGCCTTTAAAAATATGTGGTTTTTGGAACATGAAGGCGATCTGTTTCCGTAGTGAATGCAGATCGTATTGCTCATAATTGATGCCGTTGATCAAGATCTCGCCTTTGGTTGGTTCATAAAAGCGGGGGATCAATTTGACGAGCGTGCTTTTTCCCGATCCTGTCGAGCCGATCACGGCGAGTTTTTCACCTTTTTTGATCGTGAACGACAGATCATCAAGCACCTTCTCTTCGCCGCCTGTGTAGTGAAAGGATACGTGTGAGAAAGTGAGTTCGTTGACCTCCTTTAAGCTTTTCTCTCCTTGGTCCTGGATACTTGTTTTTGTATCGAGCACTTCTTGGATCCGTTTAGCGGATACGTTGGCTCGAGGATACATCATGAAAACCATGCAGAAGACTAGGACCGACATCATGGCGTGGAATAAATATTCGGTCAAAGCGATCAGCTGTCCAATTTGTAGCGTGTGGTTGGAGATCATGATCGAAGCGAAATAGTAGATCAAGACCGATGCGAGATTCATCAAAAAGAAGAAAACGGGCTCGGAGCATGACATCCATTTGAATAAGCGCGTGCTCAAAGAAGTGTACCAGGCGTTTTCTTTTTGAAAGCGTGCTTCTTCTTCCTTTTCTTTGTTGAATGAGCGGATCACACGGATCCCGGACATATTTTCACGCAGGATGCGGTTGATCGAATCAAGCGCTTTTTGTTGTTTTTCAGAAATTGGAGCGGTCACTTTCGCAAAATAGATTACGCCAAAGATGATGATCGGGATCGTAACAAAAATGATCAAGGAGAGCGACAGCGAAGTCTTGATGATCAAGATCGCGCAAACGATCATCATGACTGGCGCCATCATCGCGCTTCTTAAAATGGTGTTCAAGAAGAGCATGATCTGGTAGGCGTCATTGTTGGTGCGGGTGATCATGCTGGCGATACCAAATTTTTCCATTTCGCTATGGGAAAATCCCATCGAATGATCAAAGATCTTTTTTCTTAAATCGTAGGTGACATTGGTGGAGATCCGTGTGGAGGTGAAAGCTAAGATCGAGGTGCCAATCACGCCTAAAAAAGCGATGATCAAAATGATCATAAAATCGGAGCGCAGAGTCGCTGGATCTTTTTGATTGACTCCTCTGTCGATCATTTGAGCGATCAATGTCGGAATGCCTAGTTCAGCCAAAGCGAATCCAAACACAGAGATAAAATTGATCAGGAGCAGTTTTTTATATTGGATCGTCGTTTTCCAGATGAGTTTCATCAATTCTTCCTTTCCACGAAAAAAGAGGGGCGATCCCTCTTTTAATCTTTTTTATGATTAGTCTTTGTCTACCACGCTCTTGACGTAGTCAAGCACTTCAGCGGCAGAATCTAAATTCAAGCAATGCTCTGCAAGTTTTTGCATTTCTTCATAGCTGAGCGAAGTCACAACTTTGCGCGCCTTTAAGATCTGCGTAGCCGACATTGAGAATTCGTCGAGTCCTAAGCCAAGAAGGATAGGAACCGCATATGGCTCGCCTGCCATTGCGCCACACATGCCGACCCATTTGCCATTTTTATGAGCGCCTTTGATCGTCATATTGATCAAACGTAAGATCGAAGGATTGTATGGCTGATAGAGATACGCTACGTTTTCAGACATACGGTCTGCCGCCATCGAATATTGGATCAAATCGTTTGTTCCAATCGAGAAGAAGTCGGCATATTTCGAGAATTCGTCCGCCAAAACAGCTGCGGCTGGGATCTCGACCATCATACCGACTTGAATATCGTCGGAAACAGCAACGCCTTCCGCGATCAAGTCTTCCTTGCATTGTTCAAAGATCGCTTTCGCTTGTCTGAATTCATCGATCGTCGCGATCATCGGGAACATGATGCAAAGTTTTCCATAAACGCTAGCGCGGCATAAAGCGCGGAGCTGTGTTTTGAAGATATCTTGTTCTTTCAAGCAAAGACGGATCGCGCGATACCCTAAGAATGGGTTCATTTCTTCTGGGAACGTATAGTATGAAAGCTTTTTGTCACCGCCGATATCCAAAGTACGAACAACGACTTTCTTTCCTTTCATTCCTTCCAACACTTGTTTGTATGCTTCGAATTGCTCTTCTTCCGTTGGGAAGTGGTCGTTATCCATATATAAGAACTCTGTTCTGAATAGACCAACGCCTTCTCCGCCATTGTTCAATACACCTTCTACATCTTTAAAGCCACCGATATTGCCGGCAAGCTCGACTTCGTGTCCATCCGTTGTGATCGATTTCGCGTTCACCAAGATCTTCAAGGCTTCTTTTTCTTCTTTATACGCTTTTGCTTTCGCTTCTAATCTTTCGATCGTTTCTTGATCCGGATTGACGAACACTTCGCCATCCAAAGCGTCAAGACCGAGCATGTCGCCTGTAGAAACAGCTTCCATGATTCCGCTGCATCCTACCACAGCTGGGATCTCGAGCGAGTTGGCCATGATCGCGGAGTGCGATGTTTTTCCACCGATCGCAGTCGCGAATCCACGGACCCATTCGTTAAGCTGAGCCGTGTCGCTCGGTGTCAAATCATGCGCGACGATGATCGTTGGTTCATCGATCGCTGTAAGATCAGGAATTTGAAGACCGAGCAAATTGCATTTCAAACGGAATGTCACGTCTTTGATATCCGCTGCTCTTTCGCGGAAATAATCATTGTCCATCGCCTCGAACATTTCGATCATTTGATTCGCTACGGTTTCCGCCGCGAATTCCGCGTTGACTTCGTCGTTCGTGATCATATTTTTGATCTGACTTGCGAATTCAGGATCTCCTGCCATCATTAAATGGGCGTCGAAGACAGCCAATTCTTCGTCGCTCAAACGTTTTGCAGCTCTTTCCTTAACGCCTTCGATGTCTTTGACAGTCTTTGCTAAAGCATCCTCGAATTTTTTGATTTCTTCTTCAGGATTCCCTGATTTTTTTTCGATGACAACTACAGGTGTTTCTAGTTTATACGCTTTTGCTACCGCTACGCCTGCACTTGCCGCAATCCCTTTTAGCATGTTTTTCCTCCTATAAATCAAGCGCTTTCATACGCTTACATTTAATTCAATTTTAGCACTGAATACAGGAATAGACAACGAAAAACAAGCATTCGATTTGAACGCTAAAGCATGCGCTTTCATTTTTTCTATTTTAATCATCTTTGGAGTATAATATAAAAAAAGGGGGTATTGATCATGGAAACGTTAGATCCGCTCACGCTCTATATCCTAAAAACTAAGAAGGCGGAATATGGGCTTTATTTATATGAATTTGGACGCAAGGCAGAATTGTACAAACGAAAAAAGCGTTCGTTTTCAAAAATACGAACGATCGATATGAAAAAGAATTCCCTTCCCGTCTGCTCGCTTTGGATAGCGCTGCTCGAAGAACACTTAAATATGCCGATCCTATCTCTTGATGAAGCGAATCAAAATGAAAAAGACCAATTTCAAAACTATATCGATGGAAGAGCGATCCGCCTCAAGCAAAATATCACATTTCTTGCTTGGATCTTATGTCTGCTTGGCTTAGGTCTTGGCTTTTTGTTGTTGCGCTATATTCCTTGGGCTTTCACGCATAATTATTGGGTTTCCGCTTTCATGGGTGGACTGATCTTCTTGATTTTTCCGATCGTATTGTGCTTTAGTGGCTTTTTCTTGATGAAAGCCCACCAGAAGCTGAAGAACTATTCAAGCCAGTCGATCTTATTCATGGCAAAAGGCGCAAAACAGCAATTCTTCTATACACTAGCTGAAGAATTGTTTGGTATTGATTTAAACGACGATTTGTTTGATAAATAATTATGAAATCGATAAGCTCTCAAGGCAGACTCACGATACAAACAAAAGTGTGACTTCTTAGAAAGAGAGCTTTTTTCATGAAAAAAAGCAGAAATACAATGCAGACTTGAAATCTTTTTTGAATTGAATCGTGGAGACGTTTTATATTTTGCGATATTTCAGATCCTTCATCAATTCGGCAAAACAACTAAATGTTTTTTTTATTTGGGCATTCGGTATCTCGTTTTGATTACATACATCATATAACAAATTAGATTTCTTCATTTTCTTTACTCCTTCGTCAAAGTAAAAAAAAAGCTCCAAGTCCTATTTGACTTAGAGCTTAACTAACAACGATATTATGCTTTCGCTTTCTCCGGTTGTTTTGAATACATCGGGATCGCTTTTGTGAGCGCCGCACTCACGACGCTTGCCAAAACAAGCTCCATCACGCCATTTGTGATCACCGTATATCCGAGCATCATGATCAAGGCGTTTTGAGCCACACCTAACGCGCTCGAATACTCGGAGCCAAAGAAGATCACGATCAAAGAGAGCACCATGATCGTATGCAGCAACGTCGCGATTCCTGCGGAAAGGCCAGCTGCCAATGAACAATTCATTTTCTTTTGGAAGAATTGGAACAAGAGTCCTGCGAAGACACCTAGAAATACGCGAGGTACGATCGCGATGATCAAAGAAGTCCAGCTTCCCGAGATCCCGCCAATCGTGACGAATGGCGAAAAAACAAAGCTCGTGATCGTTGGCTGCATCGTCGCGTTCCATACAGAAGACAATCCAAACAAAAGGCCGAGCAACGCTCCATATTTCGTTCCAAGAAAGATCGCCGCTAAGATCACAGGGATATGCAATAAGGTGGCGCTGAGCGGACCAATCCGCAAATAGCCTAACGGCGTCATGAGCATCATAAGCTCAATGGCGATAAACAATGCGAACAATGTAAGCATTTTAACAGAATTAGATTTTTTCATGTTTCCTCCTACTCTCGCTCCCATGGATGCGATGTATAAAAAAAATCGAGTACAGCCGAATCACGAATTCGTGTCATTTTTGATCACGATTCTTCAGCCTACCCGAATAGTATAGGAATGTTCCTTTAAAAAATCAATCCTTTGGTGCTTGAGAACGAAAGAATTGAACAAAATATCGACCAAATTTTTTATATTTCGCTTCCCCGACTCCATTGACCTTCAGCATTTGTTCTTTATTAAGCGGTTTTTTGATAGCTAATTCTTTGAGTGTTCGATCTGGAAAGATCATATAGGGCGGGATCCTGAATTTTTTGGATAGATGCATCCGCAACGCTTTCAACTGAAGAAATAGCGCATCTTCTTTCTCTTGCAAAACTTCTTCTTCTTTGAAGATCGGCATATACAAGGTGTCAGGTTCCTTTAAAAAATGATAGCCCGCTTTTGAAAGCTTTAAAACAGGATAAGGCGCCTCCACGATTTCGATCAACCCTTCTTCCTGCAAAAAATAGAAAAGCGAGCGAATAAAATCTTGTGTCTTTTCTTTCAGCGCGCCATAAGAAGGAAGCCGATCGAACTGATAACGGACAATCTTTTCTGCCTTCGAGCCTTTGAGCATCTGCATGATCAATTGAGACCCATATCTCTCTTTCGTCTCTAAGATCGCCTTTAAAAAAGAAGACGTCTCTTCTTTAACGTCGAGCATTTCATGCTCTCGCGTACAATTCGAGCAATGATCGCACGAAGTAAGCGTCTGCTGTCCAAAATAATGCAGGATATACGCTCTTAAACAAGTCGAAGTCAAGGCGTAGCCTTTCATTTTCGCGAATCGAGCTTTTTCTTGTTCTTGTCGAGTTTGAATTTCCTGATCATCAAGAGATTCCGCATACTCTTGATGATCGATCAAAAACAAGATCGTCCGCTCATCTTTTGGGCTATAAAACAAAATACATTCGCTCTCTTCTCCATCTCGTCCTGCTCTTCCCGCCTCCTGATAGTAGTTTTCAAGAGAGGCAGGAATCGAATAATGGATCACTGTACGAACATTTGATTTATCGATCCCCATGCCAAAGGCGTTGGTCGCTACGATCCAAGGGATCACATCATACAAAAACGCTTCTTGATTTCCGCTTCTTTCCTCGTTGCTCAAGCCAGCATGATAGCGGGTCGCTTTGATCCCTTTCGCATTCAAAGCCTGACAGATCGTCTCGACATCTTTTCGAGTCGTGCAATAGATGATCCCAGAAGAATCTTTCTTCGCTTCTACGATCTCAAACAAGCGCTGTTCTTTATTCTTTGGTCGTTCGATCGAAAAAAACAAATTCTTCCGATCATATCCTGTATTGATCGTTTGAACATTCTTCAAACCTAATAGTTCGATCATATCGGATTCCACTTTATGCGTGGCCGTCGCGGTAAACGCGCCGATCCTAGGCCGTTTAGGAAACGATTCGATAAAGGATTTGATCAATAAATAGGAAGGTCGAAAGTTTTGTCCCCATTGAGAAACGCAATGCGCCTCGTCGATCGCGATCAAACTCACTTCAATTTTAGAAAGCATCTTCAAAAACAAAGGATGATCCAATCGTTCTGGAGCGACATAAATGATCTTGTATTCTCCTTGCCCTGCCAGCTGGATCGCTTTTTTATATTGCGGAAAAGTCAGAGTCCCATTTAAATAGGCCGCCCGGATCCCGGAAGCGTTCAACGCCTGCACTTGATCTTTCATCAAAGAAATCAAAGGAGAAATAACGATCGTGACGCCAGTAAGAAGAAGCGAAGGAACTTGATAACAAATCGATTTTCCCGCGCCCGTTGGCATGATGGCCAATACGTCTTTTTTTTGCAGCAAGGCGTCGATCGCTTCTTCTTGCCCTTCCCGAAAAGAAGGATAGCCAAAATACGACTTCAAGATCTCGTATTTCATTTTATAAGCCTTCGAATTGGAGACGATCGTATTTAGCATAGATCCCGTTTTTGGCGAGCAGCTCTTTATGGGTGCCGCTTTCCTGGATTCCTTCGTCATCGATCACGACGATTGTGTCCGCGTTTTTGATCGTTGATAAGCGATGCGCGATCGTGATGCATGTTCTTCCTTTTGAAAGTTCGTCAAGCGCCTTCTGGATCACTCGCTCGCTCTCGTTGTCTAGAGCGCTCGTCGCCTCGTCTAAGATCAGGATCTTTGGATCTTTCAAAAAGATCCGCGCGATCGAAATTCTTTGTTTTTGTCCGCCCGAAAGTCGAACGCCTTTTTCTTGAACGGGTGTTTCATACCCTAGAGGCAAAGAGCAAATAAAATCGTGGATGTTCGCGTTTTTTGCGGCCTGTACGATCTCTTCCATGCTCGCGCCTTCTTTTCCATACGCGATATTTTCTTTGATCGTTCCATTGAACAAATAAACATCTTGCTGAACGACACCAATTTGTTTTCTGAGCGATTCCAGCGTGTAGGCTTTCACATTGACTCCATCGATCTCCACTTCTCCGTGAGTCACATCATAAAAGCGTGGGATTAAAGAACAAAGCGTCGTCTTTCCTCCTCCGCTCGGGCCGACTAAGGCAAGCTTTGTCCCGGATGGAATATCGATATTGACATGATCTAATACGCATTTATCTTCTTCATAGGCGAAAGAAACATCTTTGAATGTGATATGTCCATTTGTGTTCTCGAGTGTTTTCGCGTTCGGCTCATTTTTGACATCAGGATCTTCATCCATGACTTCTTCAAATCGCTTAAATCCGGAAAATCCTTTTTGGAACATTTCTGTAAATTCGACAAGGACCTCTAAAGGAGCGACAAAGACATTGACATATAATGCGAATGTAGCTAGATCAAAAGGCGAAAGCTTTCCTTTAGCGATCAAAAAGCCGCCAACTACGACGATCGTCACATACAATAAGCCTTGAAACAAATTCGTTCCCCCGTAATAGAAGCCCATCATTTCATAGTTGTCCTGTTTGCTTTTGAGATAACGAGCGTTGGAATGGGCGAATTTGTCTTTTTCGAGTGGCTCGTTCGCAAACGATTTCACGACTCGGGCTCCTTCTAAAGAATCTTGTAGGCTCGCGTTGATCTCGCCGATCTTTTTGCGATTGTCCATAAAGATACGTTTCATCTTCGTGTTTTGCGAATAGGAAAACAGAAGCATCAACACGGTGACAAGCAAGAGCGCGATGCTCAATATCCCATTCAAATAAAACATGATCGCGAAGCTTCCAATGATCTTGATCAAGGAGATAAATAGATTTTCCGGTCCATGATGCGCGAACTCGCAAATATCGAATAAGTCGTTCGTGACCCTCGACATCATGATCCCGGTATTGTGTTTATCGTAATAGGTAAAGGATAAACGCTGGAATTGATCAAAGAGATCTTCCCGCATATCGCTTTCCATATAGGCACCCATGATATGCCCTTGCGCGGAGACATAATAGCGGCAAAGACTACGTATGGTATAAATCACGAGCAAACCAAGCGCGATCCACGGAAGTGCGGCTTGAATGATCTTGGCACCCCGCAAAAAGAAATCATTAGATAGATAATCTAAAATCAGAGGAAACAAAATATCGATGACAGAGATCATCAAAGCGCAAAACAAATCGAGATAAAAAATCTTGCGATACGGTTTATAGTACGATAAAAAATGTTGAAAAGTTCTCATGATCCACCTCGATATTCCATTATAACGTAAAAAACGAGAAATCTGTTTTGGATTTCTCGTTAATTTGATTTATTTTTGCTGCGCTTGTTCGATGATCCGTTTCGCGATGGAATCAGGAACTGGATCATAACGGTCCATTTCGATCGTATACGTTCCTAAGCCTTGCGTCATGCTTCTTAGTTCGACAGAATAACGAGCCATTTCTCCCATCGGAACTTGCGCTTCGATGATCTGATCGTTTTCATCCGGTGTCATTCCCATGATCGCGCCTCTACGCTTATTGAGATCGCCAATGATCGTTCCCGTATATTCATCCGGAACCCGGATCGTTACGTTCATGATCGGTTCAAGCAGGATCGGATGGCACTTGTTCATCGCATCTTTAAAAGCTAAGCGGGCGGCTAGCTTGAAAGCCATTTCGGAAGAGTCTACATCGTGGTATTTACCATCGAGCAGGGTGGTCTTGACATTCACCATTTTATAGTTGGCCAAAGTTCCTTCACTCGTGCTTTCTCTTAATCCGGTCTCGACAGCTGGGAAGTATTGTTTAGGAACCGCTCCTCCAAATACTTTTTCGTGGAATTCCATTTCTTCCACATCCGGATTTGGCGCGAATTCTACAAAGACATGACCGAATTGACCGTGTCCGCCGGATTGTTTTTTATGACGTCCTTCTCCAACGGCTGTTTTCGTGATCGTTTCGCGGTATGTGATCTTAGGATCGGCTAGCGTGACATCCGCTTTGAATTTATTTTTCAGCTTATTGACGATCACATCAAGATGCTGATCCCCGATGCCATACATGATCGTTTCTTTGGTTTCCTTATTATTGACGACCTTGAAGGTTGGATCCTCTTCCTGCAAACGATTGAGCCCATTGCTCAATTTATCTTCGTCGTTCTTCGTTTTCGGGAATACGGCTTGGCCATAGAGCGGTTCAGTAAAGACGATCGGATCAGCTGAAAGCAGCTTTCCTTTTTCGCAAAGCGTATCGTTCGTCGACGTGTTCTGCAGTTTTGTCAAAGCGCCAATATCGCCTGTAAACAACTTTCCTACGGCTGTTTGATGCTTGCCTTTAATAATAAAGATTTGCGAGATCTTTTCCGGTTTGCCATTGTTTCCATTGACCACGTTCGAATCCGAGGCGAGTGTTCCGCTCAACACTTTGATATAGGAGATCCGTCCAACAAAAGGGTCAACGATCGTTTTGAACACTTGGGCGGTCAAAACTTCTTGTTCAGTAGTTAGAAGCTCGACTTTGACTCCATTTGGCGTCGTCGCAGTATAGACTCCTTTTTCCGAGTATGTCGGGAAATAAGAGACGATCAGATCCATTAAGCGGCCAATCCCGCGTGATTCGATCGCTGAACCAGAAAAGACAGGAATGATCTCGCCGTTGCGGACCCCGATCCGAACTCCTTTTGTCAATTCGGCATCTGTGAATTCTTCACCTGAGAAGAATTTTTCCATCAACTCGTCATCGCCCATCGCGACCGCTTCGGCGATCTGGTCTTTATACATTGAAACTTCATCCATCATTTCTTCTGGAATTGGCTGCGCGATCGAATCCGATGCTTTTGGTCCGTGATGATACCAAGCTTTATTGCGGAGGATATTGACGGTGCCGACATATTCGCCGTTTTCAATGATCGGAACTTCGAAAGGGATGACGCTTTTTCCAAATGTTTCGTGAAGCTGCGTATACGCTTTTTCAAAGGATGTATGTTCTTCATCGAGCTTGTTTATGAAGAAGATCGTCGGCTTTTTTTGGCTTTGCGCTTCTTTGAATGCCATTTTTGTTCCAGCCTGCAGCGGATCTTTGGCGTCGACAACGATCAATACATTGTCGCCTACCGAATTCCCGGCTTCTTTTTCCCCGATAAAATCAAGATAGCCTGGCGTGTCGATAAAGTTGATCTTACAATCGTCCCATTCGATCGGAACGATCGATGTATAGACAGAAAGTCCTCGACGGATCTCTTCGGCGTCGAAATCGATCAAAGAGCTTCCTTCGCTCGTCTTTCCAAAACGGTCTGTCGCATCCGTGTAATACAGCATCGCTTCTAGAACCGAAGTTTTTCCTGTTCCGCTATGTCCTACGACGCTGACGTTTCTTACTTCAGAACTCAAATAGTCTTTCATGCTTCTTTCCTCCTTATTTCAAGAGCGGCTCTAATTGAGCTCTGCAATGTTCTCTTACATAATTTAAAGCCACATTTCCTTGCTTGTCTTCCATATCTTTATCGGCTCCAAAGGCTAAAAGCTTTTCGATCAAAGAAGGATAGCCACCATACGCGGCACGCATCAATGCGGTGCAGCCATTGTTGTCGAATAAATTCACATCCGCGTTTCTTTCCAAAAGAAGAGCGATCGTATCGCGTTTGAAGGCGATGCATGCTTCCATCAACGCCGAGCGGCCCGCTTCATCTTGTTCATTGATATTCGCTCCAGCATCCAATAATGTTTGAACACAACGATCTTGCCCTAATAAAGCAGCACGCATCAGCGCGGTTCTTCCATTGTCGTCTTTTGCGTTGACATCGGCTCCTGCGTCGATCAGCGCTTTACAGATCGTCTTGTTTCCTTTTTTTGCGGCAGCCATCAGCGCGGTCTTTCCTTTATTATCTGTTAGATTGACATCGGCTCCATTGTCGATCAAGACTTGGACTACATCTTTACGGTCACGTTTCGCTGCTCGCATCAAAGCAGAACGTCCATCTCCATTTTGATAATTCACATCGGCTCCTGTTTTTATTTGGGCGCACACCATAGGGAAATCGCCATTGGCGCATGCATCCCAAAATACTTTGTTGAAATTTTGATCCATTGTTTTTATTTCCTCCCGTTTTTATGATCAGAAACAGAAAAACTGGAACGATCCAATGACATTCCAGTTATTTCCTCATAAAAAGAGGTCGATATCCATGATCAAGTACAGTTTTTCCAGCATTGTATTTAGTCATTTCGACCACCTCTTTTCTTCTTGAACCTATTGTAATCGCTTTCAGTGAAGAAGCCAAATCAATACCCAACTATGCCAAATTCTATACCAAATCGGTCAAAACAAAAAAACCGGAATCGTTCCGGTTTAGTTGACTGCTTTTGATTTCCGATCTTTTTCTTTTGGAAACTGCAATGGTTCTTTCGCTTTTCGAGTGCTGTTTTGAAGGATTCCAAATGTCACTTGTCCTTTTGGAACATCGACATCTGTGCAGATCACATCGATCGTATCGCCGATCTGGAATTTCTTGCCGTTTGTTTCTCCAACAAGGGACATCGTTCCTTCATCGTACTTATAGTAGTCGTCCATGAGTGTATGCATTGGCACGAGTCCTTCGATCGTGTTGTCGAGTTCGACAAAGAAGCCAAAATTCATGACGCTGATGATCGTGCCCTTAAATTGTTCCCCGACACGCTTTTCCATGTATTGCGCCATTTTATAGTCATTAACAAATCGTTCCGCATTGATCGCGTCCCGTTCTTTTTCTGAGATATGGACCGCTTGTTTTTGGGTCTTCAACCGATCTTTTTCAAGAACTTTTTTGCTTTGCTCGTGATCGAATGCGTAGCGTCGAAGCATCCGATGCACGATCAGATCGGAATATCTTCGAATTGGCGAAGTGAAGTGACAATACTCGTCGAGCGATAAGCCAAAGTGACCGATATTTTTTGCGTCGTAGCGCGCTTTCGCCATCGAACGAAGTGCGACAAGCGATAAGACATCACGAACGCTTTGGTCATCGATCGTGCTTAAGAAATGCTCGATCTCTTTGGCGTTGACATGGCTTAGATCGGCTTCAAATGGAACATGAAAGATCTTGGCCATTTGAGAGAGTGATTCCACTTTTTCCGGATCTGGATTTTCGTGGACCCGATATACGCCTGGATACTTTTGGGAATTCAGGAAGTTGGCAACACAAACGTTGGCTAAGATCATCGCTTCTTCGATCATTTGTTCCGCAAAACCTCGTTCTTTCACAAAAATATCGACTGGTTTTCCTTTTTTATTCAAGACGATTTTTGGCTCTTTGGTCGCAAAATTGATCGCGCCACGTTTGTCGGTCTGCGCTTTTAGCTTTTTAGCTAGTTCTTCAAAAAGCTGAAGCATTGGTACGGCTTCGCCATATTCTTTGATCGTTTCTTCGTCGCCATCTAAAACGGCGTTGACTTTGGCATATGTGCATCGTTTGTCGGAGTGAATGATCGATGGTGTGATCGTATAATCTGTGACCACACCTTCTTTGTTGATGTCCATCGCGCAAGTGAGCGTTAAGCGATCGACATCTGGATTCAATGAGCAGATCCCATTCGACAATTCGAAAGGAAGCATCGGTACGCATCGATCCACGACATACACGCTCGTTCCTCTTTTATACGCTTCTTGATCAAGGGGTGCGTTTTCTTTCACGTAATTTGATACATCCGCGATATGGACGTATAGACGATATCCATCTTTTGTGCGCTCGATCGAGATCGCGTCGTCAAAGTCTTTCGAATCGTCTCCATCGATCGTGACCGTATACAGATCCCGATAATCTGTCCTTCCTTCTAAATCGGATTTTTGTACCATGGATGGCACGTTTTCTACTTCTTGAATGACTTCGTCAGGGAATTCTTGACGAATGTTGTTTTCATAAAGAATGGCAGTGACATCGACGCCAGCTTGGTTGGCTGGACCGATCAAACGAACGATCTTAACTTCAAGAGGTCGTCCGTATTTTACGATCTGCACGACCGCTTTGACATTATTGGAAAGCGAAAACTCTTTTTGGTTGACTACTTTAAATGTCGTATGCAAGTCGACATCGGAACGGAAACGCCATCCCTCTTTATCTTTGAAGAATGTTCCAGTAATATTTTCGATACCGCGTTTAAAGACATGGACGATCTCGTTTCCTTTTTTCGATTTCTTGACCAATACTTCATCTTTATCGAAGGCGTCGTTCGCATTTTTCTTTTCTACATAGATCTTTCCGTCTGGATTGATGATCGCGAGTTCAAATTTAGAAACGTCTTTGACTCGGCCGATAAAATAGTTTTCGGAGTCGATGTAATAATACTGGTGATGATCTGTATATATTTCTTTCAGCTCGATCAATTCATTGAGTTCGTTCATCATATTTCGAATATCTTCGCTTGAAGTGAGCTTGAGTTTTTCTTGGATCTCCTTCAATGTGATCGGACTGTCTTTTTTCAATAGTTCTATGAGTTCTTGATGCATAATTTACCTCCTGATACAGAAAAAAAGGCCTTTCGGCCTTTTTGAATTAAACGATTTGTAGCGCGATGACCAAAGCGAAAAATAAGATTCCGCATACTAAAGTCATGCGACTGATCACTTTTTCTGGTCCACGCTCTTTCGTCACCGCGAATAGGTTCAGATCGCCGCTTCCCGTGAAAGCGGCTGAAAGACCATCGGATTTACCGCCTTGCAGCAACGTAAGGATAATAATAATTCCAGATAAGACCATTAATACTATATTTAGGGTTTGTTCCATTTTCATTCACTCTTTCTAATAACTTTCTTATTATAGCAACTTCATGCTTATTTTTCGAGCCATTCGAATCGAAATTCCGAAAGATCCGAGATCACATGATCGGGCTCGATGTCTAAAGAAGCGATGTCTTCCCTTTTATGAACACCGCTTTCGACAAACACGGTTTCTACACCGTTATTATAGCCTAAAGAAATATCGGTTTCCAAATTGTCGCCCACAAGAATCACGTCCTCTTTTGTAAGGCCATTGGCTTCTAAGCATAATTCAAGGATAGGGGCATGTGGTTTGGCGATCTTCGGACTTTCTTGCTTGGAAGCGTACTCGAACATCGCGACGATCGAGCCATTTCCAATCTCAAAACCATCCGGCTTGGCCAAGATCCGATCTTGGTTGGTGCCAATCAGCTTCGCGCCATGGAGCAAATGCGCCAACCCTTTTGAATAATCATGATAATTCATTTCTTTGTTCAAACCGACAAACACAAAATCCGGGGTTTTGTCTGTAATCGTGAACCCAGCCTCTTCCAATGCTTCTTTCATTCCATTGGCTCCGATGTAGTAGGCTTTTCGTTGTTTAAAATGTTTTGCCGCGTATTGAGCGCTGGCCATGGCAGAGTTATAAAATTGCTGGGGCTTGATATGCTCATAGCCCATCTTTTCCATATGGAGCGCATTTTCTTGACGGGTCCGCATGGAATTGTTCGTTAAAAATAGATATGGGACGCCTTTTTCAACACATTGGTCGATCAAGGCTTTCGCACTTTCAATGATCTGCGTGCCGCGATACATCGTGCCATCTAGATCTAAAAGCAGCGTTTTCATCATTCTTCTACTTTCTTTAGATCAGCATACGGGATGTCGGTTGGAGTTTCGCGGTTCGCGAACAGGACCATGACAGTCGCCTCTTGTTTTTCATCGTTCATCGCGGTGACTTCTCCTTCGGAATCTTCAAATCCGCCGCGTAAGATCTTCACGATATCCCCGACTTTGAAATTCACTTCGTGTTTTTGTTCGCTCTTGCCTAAGCGGCGGAATACAGATTCGATTTCTTCTTGCGAAATTGGGAATGGTTTGGCGCCTTTTCCGCTCGATCCGATAAATCCAGTCACACCTGGCGTATTCCGAACGACATACCATGCCTCGTCTGTCATCTTCATTTGTACTAGCACATACCCGGAAAACAAGTTATGTGTCTTTTCGACTTTTTTATCGTTTTTATATTCTGTGACCGTTTCTTCCGCCACGACGACATCGAACAAGGAATCTTCCAATCCCATCGTTTGAATACGGCGTTCGAGGTTTTCTTTTACTCTGTTTTCTTGTCCTGCGTAAGTATTCACTACGTACCAAAGCTTTTCTGCATCTTGACTCATCGTACTAATCTCCTTCTATCACTATACTCTGATTCTTCTTCTTCGATTTTATCATATATGGACTTCAAAAAAAAAGGAACCGGCTTATTGGTTCCTCGTTTTGGCTAAAGTCCTACAATCCAGCTGATGAATTTCGAGCAGATCACTTCGCAAAGGAAGAAATACAATCCGAACAGGACCGTAAATGAAATCACAAGTCCGCTTGTCTTCATCAATTCCGGAAAGGTCGGCCATTGCACTTGTTTTAATTCCGCAAAGACGCCTTTAGGGGAGAACACCCAATCTTTTTTTGTTTTACTCATTTTCAAATTCCTCTATTTAGTTTCTTTATGCAGCGTATGTTTACCGCATTTTGGACAAAATTTACGCATTTCCAAACGCTGTCCATTGACTTTCTTGTTTTTTGTCGTGGAATAATTTCGCGAGAAGCATTCTGAACAAACTAATGTGACTTTATCTGCCATTTCAATCACGCTCCTTCATTCAAATAATATACTATTCCCTATTCGCGTTTGTCAATTGTTAAGATACCAATTTTTGAAGTGCTTCGAGCTCGAATGTGAGTCTAGTTCTTCCTGATTAAATCATAAATAAAAAATAGCGTATATAGAATACAACTTAGATAGGAAAGGTATAAATAGCTGTTTTTTGAAATTTTTTCTTCTCTTGCGATATTGATCAAACAGAAAAAAACGATCAAAAACAAACTAAATTGATAATAGTTCGCTTGTTGGCTTCTTTCAAACTTCAATAGAAAAGCTATAATCCTCAAGCTATTGGAAAGGTGCTTCTATCATTGAGTAGAATAGTCAATTCGTACAGGAGTTTGAGATATTTTTTTGAATTCCCTGACCTTTGACCTGTTATTAAAACGAAGGCATGAATCTTCAAGAGTTGCTTGCTGGTCGATCAATGGGCCGGTTCTGAAATAAACGACATCACCTTCTAATTCATAGGTTCCTAGTTCGGAATAATATTTATTTTGAAAAGTATATTCGTAGGTAGTATCCTCTGAATAAAAAGTGATCATATCTTTTGGAAAATCAATTTCCTGAAAGGTTCCATATACATCAACAAACAAAGCTTCACTCGTTTTTCTTTGGTCCAGTCCATAAGCAATTAAAGATATAAAAACTATGGAAAAGATCAAAAGAAACCTCTTATTTTTAGAAAATGGAAGCATAGACCAAACCTCTCGGATCATTCAGTATAGATTATAATATTTGTCCGATTTCATTCGCGATTTTCCGATCATTGATATATTGATTGGTGTTGAGTATTGTCTTTTCTTTCGAAACATAGATTTCAAGAATTGTTTCGTCTTTGAGAACAACTTTTATTCACTGGATTTCACCGTTTCTTTGTAGCGTTCATAAGATAATAATAAATAAGGCATATATAATACAAACTAGATAAGAAAGATATAAATAGCTGTTTTTTGAAATTGTTTTTTCTCTTGCGATGTTGATCAAACAGGAATAAACGATCAAAAACAAACTAAATTGAAAATAGCTGATTTGCAGATTTCTTTTGAATTTTAATAGGATAGCTATCACCGCAGCAATCAGACTTATGAAACTTAGATATCTTAACAGCATAGGAATTATATTTTTTATCATGATCTTTTCAATTCTCATTTCTTTAATTAATATAATATTTGATAAATTAATTCGTAAATTATTATAATCAAGAATTATTGGATTTGCTTCTTTCCTATTCTGAATATTTTCTTTAGAAACCAAAGCCAATGTATTTAATAAAATACATATTCACAGAAACGTCATTATACTAAAAAATATTTACTACCAAATATTCTCCTTCTATCTTTTACAACCTTTCTATGTATGCCCTTTATTATCGCCTTAAGGTGGTAAGGGCAATACTGAGACAAGAGAAGAACACCTCCGACGCATACCATCATAATGAATTTAATATAGTTCCTT